>Ga0208787_1000066_pt1 | contig 47052 bp, 71 predicted proteins | sample Wag4_2014_7_11_FD_187362 | JGI IMG/M metagenome (GOLD analysis project Ga0208787, IMG submission 187362) | Fresh water microbial communities from Ohio, USA - Utica-2 Time Series HT 2014_7_11 (SPAdes) (version 2) | ecosystem: Environmental > Aquatic > Freshwater > Water tank | place: USA: Ohio...
GCGTCAGGAGAGGGCGCCTGGTCACCTCCATGCTGCTGCCACTTTTTGTTGCACCTAAACTGATAGGAATGGGTAACTGGGGCGGGTTTGATGAAGGGGGAACTGACTGCCGTGATCGAGCCAGCTCCGGAGGGTGGCTTCTGGGCGATCTGTCTGGAGATTCCCGGCGCGAACGGCCAGGGAGAAACCATGGAGGAAGCAAGAACGGATCTGCAGGCCGCCATTGAGCTTCTCCTCGAAGATCGTGCGGCTGATATCTGCCGTGGCCTGCCACCTGATGCCGTGCGAATGCCCCTGCAGATCGGATGAAACGCCGCGATCTGGAACGGCGTCTTCGCATGGCTGGATGTGTCCTTAAAAGAGAAGGAGCTTCACACTCCATCTGGATCAACCCAACGACTGGAGTCAAGGAGGCCATCCCAAAACACAACGAAATCAAGGAACCACTGGCCCGCAAGATTCTCGCCAGCCTCGGTGCAAGCTGAGGACTGCATCGCTGCTGCGCTCAAGAAAGGCGGCTTCGGAATCCTGACAGGCAACGCCCCCTGGATTCACCGCGAAGGCGTGCACTTGCCCTCGGCTCCTCCCTGTTCCACTGGGAGAACCACGAGGGGGAACGGCCGATCCCCGCGTGGTGGATGCAGGGGATGGGGGTGGCGGTTTGAGGGCGTTGAACCAGGGGTGCCTTTAGCCTGGCTGTTATGGACCGCCTTGTTCCGCTGCTGCCCTTGCTGGCCGACCGGTTGGAGCCGCTTCGGGAGCTGTGCGACCGCTATGGGGTGGATCGGCTGGAGGTCTTTGGATCAGCGGCCAAGGGCCTGTTCGACCCTGCCAGCAGCGACCTCGACTTCATCGTGCGCATGGCGGACCAGCGCGAAAAGGGCTATGCCAGGCGCTTCTGTTCTTTCGCCGATGAATTGGAAGCCCTCTTTGGCCGTCCGGTGGATCTCTTGACGGAATCCATGATCCACAACCCTTACTTCCGAAAAGACGTGGACGCATCTCGCCGGGTGCTGGTAGGTCTCTGACCATGCGAAGGGAGGCGCTGAAACGCCTGCACGACGCCTTGGAAGCCATCGAGGCGATTCAGCGCTTCATCGAGAACTGCACGCTTGATCACTACCTCGATGATGAGCTGATCCAATCAGCGGTTGAACGGAAGTTCGAAATCATCGGAGAAGCTCTCAATCGAGCACAGGAGGCCGATACCAGCGTTGTGGATGTCATTCCCGACCTCCGCCGCATCGTGGGTACACGCAACAGAATCATCCATGTCTACGAAACCGTGGATCAGCTGATTCTCTGGGATGTGATCCAGAACGACCTCCCTGGCCTGAAATCCTCCCTGCGGAATGTGCTGAGCACCAATCCCCCGGTGCCCTAGTCCTGCTCTGGCAGGCCGTCGTCTCCACCCGCTGCCCTGGACCCTGCCGGTGCCGGTGCGCGTGCACGGCCGCTACAGCCGCGCCGAAATCGAAACCGCCTTCGGGATCCTCAACAAAAGCGAAGCCCTCTTCCCCCCCACCACCCGCACGCGGAGCTCACTTCGCCACGGTCAGCGGGATGTTGGGGCTCTCCGGGTTCACATCCACGCTCTGCAGCTGGGGCCGCAGCACCAGGTCCATGTCTTCCATCGGGATCGCCCCCAGCAGCACCTCATTGCCCAGCACCATCGCTCCGGTGAAGCAGCGGCGGTTGCGGAAGCGCACCTCCACCGGGCCCACGTAGGGCACCGTGCGCCGGTGGCCATCCGCCAGCACCACCTCGCGCCGCTCCAGTTCCGCCAGGCTGAGCTGGATCGCCAGGTGCTCCGGGATGCACAGATGTACCGCCCCGGTGTCCGCCGAGGCCGTCACCTCCAGCGGCGCCAGATCGGGCCGGGTGGGGTTGCTGAGCGAGAACGTGCCGCGGATCAGTCCCATGGCGGCAGGTTAGCTAGCCCAGATCTCCCCCAGTTCCAGCACCAGACCCGGCAATACATCACCGCCCTCCAGGCGCAGGGCGTTCTCCAGCCGCTGTGGTTCCGTTGCCACGTCGGCATCGGGGCGGGCCGGCCAGATCTCCACGGCCCGCTGCTCTGGGAACAGCAGCCAACCCAGCTGGGCGCCATTGGCTTGGTAGAGCCCCATCTTGCGCCGCAGGGCTTTGGCACCGCGGGGGCCTGAATCACTGGCACTCGCCAGCTCGATCACCAGATCGGGGCAGAGGGGTGGGAACGTGCGGCGTTGCTCAGGAGTGAGCGCCTGCCAACGTTCTAGGCGCACCGCGGCGGCATCGGGGCTAAGCACCGAGCCGTCGGCCAGGCGGAACCCGGTGGAGCTGTCGAACAGCTGCCAACTGCCGTGGCTACGGGCCCAATGGGCAAGCTGATAAGCGAGGTTGATGTTGCGAGCGCCGGTCTCGCCTCCGGTGGGGGTGATCGTGATCAGCTGGCCATCGGCTGCCAGTTCCAGCACCGCCTCAGGATTGGCCTCGCAAACCAGGGCGAACTGCTCGGGAGTCAGCCGCAGATCCTGCGGCAGCAGCAGCGGCGCCAGAACGGTGTCGGCAGCCTCAGGCGCGGTTGGGGCTTGAGCACGTGGAGCGACCGTCATCGCGCCGGTAGGGCATCAATTTCAGGCTACGCGGCCTGGCCTGAAGGTGCGGTGGGGACGCTTCCGGCTCGCGCATCCATAGTGCATGCAAGACCAGTAGGCTGAAAATCTGTGGAGGTGCCCCATGCCATCTCTCCAGATCCGCGACCTGCCGGAAGCGCTCCACCGGTTGCTGCAGCACCGCGCCCAGGCCCACAAGCGCAGCCTCAGCCAGCAGGCTCTGGCTGATCTGGAGACCATCGCCGGCGGCGATCCACGCGAACGCCGCCGCCAGGTGCTCGATCGCATTGCCCAACGCGGGCCCAGCTCCCCATCGCTGAGCGCCGCCCTGATCGGGGAGCTTGCGCCGGAAGACCTGATCCGTGCTGACCGCGAGCGTTGATGGCCCTCGCTTGTGTGCTCGATGCCTCAGCGGCCGTGCGGCTGACCCTGGGTGATGCAGCCGCCTCTGGGCTGGCGGAGTCGATTCGTACGGCCTCCCTTGTACTGGCGCCGGAGCTGATGCTCACCGAAGTGGCCAACACTCTCTGGTAACTTCAGCGGGCCGATCAACTCGCTGGCCTCAATCCCCAGCAGCTGCTGCTGGATGCCCGCGAGCTGGTGGATTGGCTGGAGCCGGATCGCCATCTGCAGGCCGAGGCCCTGGCGCTCGCCTGCCACCTGAACCATCCGGTTTACGACTGCCTCTATCTGGCCCTGGCCCGGCTAGCCAAGCTGCTCCACAAGGTCTGTTTCCAACGACGCCACGCCGATGGTCTGCCACAACGATGGTGTCTCCGCTGGGTCGTTGCCATCGCAGGTCGCAGGGCCCTGGAGATCCTCTGCGGGCATGGAGTCGAGCAGCTCCGCACCACCGATAGCGTGCGTCCAGATGTCGATACGCGTTTCAGGTGGACAGGAAAACAGCCATTCCTCAAAAGGAAAGATCACCTTCTCCTGGAAGAACGCATTCGCTCCAACACAGCGAAGAATCACCATTTGATTGCGGGCATTGCGGTAGTGATGGGTACCCATGATCGACCTTTCGCATTTGCCCCTGATCATCGCCGGCAGTAGCTGGCAGGAGTGGTCGCCCTTGACACCACGCTGACAAATGTCCCCTGATGGGGGTATCCCCATGGGATCACACCGCTAAAGTCCGAGATCGTTACCAGGGCTCAAGCGAGGTTTCGCGATGGCGAGTATTTCTGAACAGCTTCAGGCTTACGAAACCTCCCTGGCTGAAGCCCAGGCCAAGGGCGATGAAGCGATCGCGCGCAAGCTGCAGCAGCAGATCCTCGACCTTCAGGCCTTTCAGCAGCGCCATCCCGATGAGGCCGTGGCGCCATCACCCTTCGAGGTGTTCTGTGATCTCAACCCCTCAGACGTGAACTGCCGCGTCTACGACGACTGAGAGCCGGCCTGTTGATCAATTCCTCGGATTGCCCCCAGATGGGGGGATCCCTGGGTCGATTTCTGCTTGAGGATTGATTCCATCTCAAGCACTGCAGTGATGAACGCCACGGCATCAGCTTCTGCGCTCACGATTGGTCAGCTGGAAGCCAGTTTCCCCTTGTATTGCAAGGCGTTGCGCATCCTGATCCGCCAGCAGAAAACCTTGCAGCAGATCCAGAGAAGTGTCTGCTGGGACCGTCTCAGCTGGCTCCATCACTGCCTGCCGCGCCAGTACAAGGATCCTCAACACCTCTATAGTCAGCTCAAGCGAGAGATCAGTGCATGAAGCGCGTTTTAGCGGTGATTCTCGGCGGCGGAGCCGGCACACGCCTGCAACCGCTCACCCTCACCCGCGCCAAGCCCGCCGTGCCACTGGGTGGCAAGTATCGGCTGATCGACATTCCGATCAGCAACTGCATCAATTCCGGGATCTATAAGATCTATGCCCTCACCCAGTTCAACAGCCAATCACTGAACCGCCATATCAGCCGCACCTACAACCTCTCCTCCGGCTTCGACGGCGGTTTCGTGGAGGTGCTGGCAGCCCAGCAAACCCCGGACAGCCCCAGCTGGTTTCAGGGCACGGCCGATGCGGTGCGCCAATACCGCGAGCTCTTTGCCGCCTGGGACGTGGACCAGGTGCTGATCCTCTCGGGCGATCAGCTCTACCGGATGGATTACGCGGGCTTTGTGGCCGCCCACCGGGCCAGTGGGGCCGCGCTCACGGTGGCGGCCCTGCCCGTGGATCCTCAGGCCGCCCAGGGCTTCGGCTTGATGCGCACCGATCCCGCCGGCCGCATCCAGGAGTTCCGGGAGAAGCCCAAGGGCGAAGCCCTGGAGGCGATGCGGGTGAACACGGCAGCGCTGGGCCTGGCAGCCAGCGAAGCCGAACGGCGGCCATTCCTGGCATCGATGGGCATCTATGTGTTTGATCGGGATGTGCTGTTCAAATTGCTGGCCAGCAACCCCCAGGCCACGGATTTTGGCCAGGAGATCATCCCTGCCGCATTGGCCGATGGCCAGCACCTGCAGAGCTATCTGTTTGACGACTACTGGGAAGATATCGGCACGATCAAAGCATTTTACGACGCCAATCTTGCCCTCGCCGATGAGAGCCCTGCCTTCAGTTTCTATGATGAGAAGGCTCCCATCTACACCCGCTCCCGCTACCTGCCGCCCAGCCAGCTCAGCAAGGCTGAAGTGAGCCGTTCGGTGATCAGCGAGGGCTGCCAGCTCGACTGGTGCCTGATCGAGCACTGCGTGCTGGGCCTGCGCTTGCGGGTGGAGCACGACGTGGTTCTCAGGGACACCCTGGTGATGGGTGCCGACCGCTATGAATCAGCACACGAACGAGAGGCCGTGCGGGCCAGCGGTGGCGTGCCCCTGGGCATCGGCGCACGATCGCGCATCAGCAACGCCATCCTCGATAAGAACGTGCGCATCGGAGCCGATGTGCAGATCATCAACAAAGATCATGTGCAGGAGGGTGAGCGGCAGGCCATGGGATTCACCATCCGCAATGGCATTGTGGTGATCGAGAAAAACACCACCATTCCCGATCACACCGTGATCTAGCCGCCGAGCTGATCAGCCGGGCAACAGGGCGTAGCGCGTGCTCAGCTCCGTGCTGGTACCAGGAGCCAGTTCAATCTTGCGGTCACCGCTCAGCAGCGCCTGGCGCGGGCCGCTCCAGGGTTCGATGCACACCATCGGCCGGGGCGGCTCGGTCCAGAGCACCACCAGATCGAAGGGGTGCGTCAGCTGCAGTTCGAGCGTGGTGCCGGCCGCCTCATCCACCAGCCGCACCGGCCCCGTGGGCCGCACCAGCAGATCAATGCCGCTGGCCAGGCGATCCATCTGCTCCGCCGTGTCGGCCGGCGCCATGGTGAGGTGGTTGAGGCACTCCTCCGGCAGCCCCTCGAAGCGCACACCGTCCAGGCTGGAGAGGTTGAAGTAGGGATGGAGCCCGAAGCTGAAGGGCATCGGAGCCGCACTGCGGTTGCTCACCGTGGTGGTGATCTCCAGGGCGCCCGGCGCCAGCCGCACCTCCATGCGCAGCAGGAACTGGAACGGATAGGCCTGCAGCGTTTCTGCCGTGTCGCTCAGTTCCAGGGCCACACCACGGCCATCCGCCAGGGCCTCCATCCGCCAGGGCAGCGTGCGGGCGAAGCCGTGCTGGCCAAGGGTGAAGGTGCCCTGGGGCAGGGGCAGCTGGTTATCAGGCAGCCCGCCGGTGATCGGGAACAGCACCGGGAAGCCCCCCCGCACCGACTGGGCGGGGTCGAGGAAGCGCTCCAGATCGAGATACACCAGCTCCCGGCCGCCGCAGCGCCAGCCGCTGATCAGGCCGCCGCGCTCCGGCACCAGCCGCAGCAGATCACCGCTGGCCGGATCGCTGAACTCCCAGTGGGGATAGGGGGCGGACTGCTGCGTGAGGGGCATGGCAGATCAGTTCGGCAGGGATTGCTACCACTCTGATGCATTTGCGCCGTGGGGTGGTCATGGCTGGGGGATGCGGAGGTGGTGCAGGCGGGTGATCAGATCGGCGATCGAGGCGTCCTTGGCGGGATTGCTGCTGGTGCTCACCAGCTGGCGGCCCACCACATGGGCCCCGAGGTGCGCCAGCTGCAGCCGCAGGGCCGTGAGCACCGTGGTGCCGCCCCCGCCGGAGTGGGTGGCGATCACCACCGGCCGGCCGTTGAACAGGGCACGGAAGTCGTCCCCCTGCACCGACAGCCAGGCGATGGCACTGGTGAGCACCGGCGGGATCGACCCGTTGTATTCCGGCGCGCAGATCACCCAGCGCGAGGCGGCCGCCAGCCGAGCCTGCAGCGCGGCCAGGGCCGGCGGCGTGCCGGCGGACTGGGCCCGGGGGGTGAACAGGGGCAGCGCGATAGCGGTGAGGTCGAGCACCGCGGCGCTCTGGCCCTGCTCCCGAGCGGCAGCGGCGAACCGCTCCGCCAGCTGCAGATTCTGGCCGTTGCTGGCGGCGAGCACCAGCACATCGCAGGGGGGAGTGGGCATGGAGGACAAGGGGAGCGCCTACGACGAACAGCTGTAGTGCGACAAACCGCCAGCGTGGAAGAACTCCCGGGGCTTGAGCCGGTCATAGCGCGTGGCCAGCTCCGGAGCAGGGGCCTCGTAGGGCCGGCTGAACAGCGCCTGCAGCTCCCGGATCAAGGTGGTGTCCCCCTGGGCCGCCTGCTCGTAGGCCGGGGCGACCAGCCACTCCCGCCAGGTGATCGCCGGGTTCACCGCTTTCATCGCGGCAGCTGTGGCGAGCGGGTCGCCCTGGGCCATGATCGCCGCACCCCAGCGCTCCAGCCAGCGGCTCCATTGGCCGTCGAGCTCCTCGGAGCTGGGCAGGTAGAAGCTCTGCTTCAGGACTGAGAGCTGATCAGTGATCGCAGCGGCTGGGTGGGCGGCCAGCTCCGCCAGCCGCCGGAAGGCGATCGTGGTGTCGGCCCGGGAGCTCGCCAGCAACTGCAGGAGATCCTGCACCAGTTCAGGGTCGTAGCTGGTGAGGCCGAGCTTGGCGGCCCACATCGCCTCCAGCGCCTCCGCCATCGCGTCGGCGAAGCCGTCCTGGATCCCATCGAGTTGGGCCAGGGCGTGCGGGTTGTCCTGCAGCAGCGGCCGCAGCGATTTCACGAACATCCCGAAGTTCACCTCCGCCGCCGCCGGCTGGTTGAAGAAGCAGAAGTGCTCGCCGCCTCCGGTCCAGGGCTGGAAGCGCGGATCAAACAATTCACAGAAGCCGAAGGGTCCGTAGTCGAGCGTGAAGCCACCGGCGGCACAGTTGTCGCTGTTGAAGTTGCCCTGGCAGTAACCCACCCGCATCCAGTGGGCCACCAGCGCGGTGAGCCGCCCGCGGAACAGGCGTGCCAGTTCCAGCACCTGCTCGGCGAAGGGCAGGGCGGCATCGATCGCGGCGCGGTAGCTGCGCGCGATCAGGTGCTCCGTGATCTGTTGCAGTTCGCGCAGGGCAGCGGGGTGGGCGTTGCTGCGCGCCCGCCGGGCGAACAGCTCCAGCTGGCCCACCCGCAGGAACGACGGCGCCACCCGGGTGGTGATCGCCGCCGGGTTGTCCACCATCACGTCGGGCTCAAACGCGCGCGAGCCCGGCGAATACCAGGGCCGCCGCACCCCTTCGCTTCGCGACATGAACAGCGAGAGCGAGCGGGACGTGGGTACCCCCAGGGCATGCATCAGCTCCTGGGCCAGAAACTCACGCACGCTGGAGCGCAACACCGCCCGGCCATCGGCGCCGCGGCAGTAGGGCGTGGGGCCGCCGCCCTTGAGCTGAAACTCCCAGCGCTTGCCCTCGAACACCCCTTCAAACACCGAGATCGCCCGGCCATCGCCGTAGCCGTTGCCAGTACCGAACGGGCACTGCTGGATGTATTCCGTGCCGTAGATCGAGAGGGCATAGCCCGTGGCCCAGCCATGGGGGCGCATCGGCCCTGCGGCCACCGTGATGTCGCCGGAGAACAGCCGGCGGAACTGCTCGTCGTGGGCCAGCGCCTCACTGAGCCCCAGTTCAGCGAACAGGGCCTGGCTGTGGGCCACCAGCTCCGGATCTGGCAGCGGCGTGGGCACCACCGGCACGTAGTGGCCGGACAGCACCTGGCGGGGCCGGTGGTCGCGGCCATCGGCCCGGGCCCGGGGATCGGGCTGCAGCTGATCCAGCAGCGAATAGTCGGCCCGCTCGGCGAAATCCGCGAAGGTTGTGAACCGTTCCGCGCTGGACACTGGGGTGGGCACTGTGGAGGGCACTGGTGGCGGAACCGGGCTGGAGGAACCATCCTGGCGAACCTGGGGCGGCGGCGCCTGCCAGCAGATAACCTTGGCAGGGTGTGATAGCGAACCTGCTGGTGATCCAGACACTCCGATTCACTGCAACGGCGGCCCTTCTGGCACTCCCGCTCTGGCTTCCGGGCACCGCCCTGGCCCAGAAGCGGATCCCCAAGCTGCCCGGCTACGACGAGTGCCCGCTGGGCTACGTGAACGACCTCAAGCAGCACTGCAATTCACCGATCGACTACGAGGTGAAGCCCAGCAACGGAGAGCCCTGTGATTCGGGCTGGATGAACATCGGCGCGGGCTATTGCAAGAAGAAAACGCTAGGCATCTTCTGATCCGGGGCCCATCCCCTCAACGCAGGGGGGTGAACGTGTCCTACTGGCCGATCAACCGTCCGTCGACGCCTGGGCCAGCACCGTGACCAGGGCCGTGTCCACGCTCAGGGTGCGCGGCCCCAGGCACACCCGCCGGGCACTCACCGCCTCGGCCAGCTGAATCTCGAAGGGCACGAAGCCGCCCTCCGGGCCGATCATCACCACCGCCGGCACGGGCGGTGCCTCGGCCAGGGCCAGCGGGGCGTCCATGTGGGCCAGCCAGCAGGGCCGGCCGGCACAGATGCCGGACAGCTGGTCCTCCACGAAGGGGCGGAAGCGGCGGTGCAGGTGCACCCGGGGCGCGATCGTGTCGCGGCTGCGCTCCAGCCCAGCCAGCAGCGCCTCCTCAAGGGCGGCCGGCTGCAGCAGCGGGCTCTGCCAGTAGCTCTTCTCCACCCGGGCGCTGTGGAGCAGGTGCAGGTTGGCGATGCCGAACTCGGCGCACTGGCGCAGGATCCGCCGCAGCATCTTCGGCCGCGGCAGCGCCAGCACGATGTCGAAGCGATGCCGGGGCGGCGGCGGATCGGTGAGCGCCACCCGCAGGCGCACCCCCTCCGGCTCCAGAGCCTCCACCAGCCCCTGCCCGCACAGCCCGCCGAGCAGGCCCACCCGCAGGCTGTCGCCCACCTCAGCCTGGAGCACCGTGCGGATGTGCCCGGCGCGCCGCTCCCGCAGCAGCACGCGATCGGCGTCGATCCAGTCGCCCTGGCGCAGCAGAAGCAGATTCATCCACCGCAAAAGCATTCGCGTTCAGCACAGTGACAGCGCTGCCTGCCAGCCGTTTGATGGCCACAATCCGGGAACGTGCTGTTCCCACCATGCCGAACTCTGACCGCCTGCGGACCCTGGCCATCACGGCCGGCCTGGGTCTGGTTGCGTTCGCCGTCCTGCCCGCTGCCGCCCTGGCCTGCTCCCGGGTCACCTGGACCGGCCCCGATCAGCAGGTGATCACCGGCCGTTCGATGGACTGGCCCTACGGCTTCAATTCCCACTTCCACGTGATTCCCCGCGGCGAGGTGATCGATGGCGCCGGCGGACTGAACAGCCTGCGCTTCACCAGCCGCCACGGCGCCGTGGTGGTGAGCGGCAGCACCGAGCCCGGCGGCGTGGTGGATGGGGTGTTCGACGGCATGAACGAGCAGGGCCTGGCCGCCAACCTGCTCTACCTGGCCGAGAACGACTTCGGCATCGCCAGCGCCGACACCCGCCGCCCCCGCCTCTCCTTCGCCGCCTGGACGCTGTATCTGCTCAGCCAGTACGGCACGGTGAAGGAGCTGGTGGCGGCCGTGCGGGAGGACCGCATCCAGATCGTGCCGGTGCCGTTCGGGCCCGGCGGCAAGGCCAAGGCCACCGTGCACATGGCCGTGTCGGATGCCAGCGGTGATTCGGCGGTGATCGAATACCTCGAGGGCAAGCCGGTGATCCACCACGGCCGCCAGTACCAGGTGATGACCAACAGCCCGATCTACAGCGAACAGCTCAAACTCAACGGCTACTGGGTCACCCGCGATCGCAGCAAGGAGCTGCCCGGCTCGATCCAGTCGCCCGACCGCTTCGTGCGGGGTTCCTACTACAACGCGCAGCTGCCGCCCACCAGCGATCCGCGCCAGGCCCTGGCCGGCGTGATGAGCGTGATGCGCAACATCTCGGTGCCCTGGGGCACTCCCGACCCGGAGCACCCCAACATCTCGCCCACCTGGTGGCGCACCCTGCTCGATCAGAAGAACGGGGTGTACTACTTCGATTCCGCCCTCTCACCCCAGATGGTGTGGCTCAACCTGCGCCAGATCGACTTCAGCCCCGGCAGCGGCATCCGCGCCATCGCCATCGAAACCAACCCCTCCCTGCAGGGCAAGCTCAACGCCCAGCTCAGGCCCGGCGCAGCGATCCGCTTCCTGGCGCCGAAATCCTGAGTGGCGCCGCAGAATCCACACCGCGCGCCAGGAAGGCAAGTCCACCTGTGAGGCGGTGCCCTTCGATACGTCAACAGCTCCCGCGAGGTTCGTAAGATTTCTTCAGGTTTATTCCCCAACCGCCTCCCATGACCGAATCCACCTCCTCCCCCCGCTTCGGTTTCGTGGCCTTTGCCGAAACCTGGAACGGCCGTCTGGCCATGCTCGGCTTCGTGATCGGCCTGGGCACCGAACTGCTCACCGGCCAGGGCATCCTCGGCCAGCTGGGTCTGGGCTGATGGCGTCGGCCGGAACGCTGCGCTTTCTGCTCGCTCCGGCCGACGCCCTCGCCGCCGACCAGCTCAGCAGCGCCGATCTGGCGATCGTGCAGGGCCAGGGCGTCACCAGCGCCTCTGCCCTGCGCATCGTCGTGAGCCACGACCTGGGCGGACGTTTCCAGCGAGTGTGCGATGCCATCACCCCCAGCTTCGAGCCGGAACGCCTGTGGCTTGGGGTGTACCAAGCCTCGCCCGCCCTCCCCAGCCATTGGCAGCGGCTGGACTGCTTCCCCCTGAGCGAGGCCCGCAACGAGAGCTGCTGGTTCTATCCCACCCACGACGGCCACTACCTCAGCTGGCAGCGGCAGCTGCAGGTGAACCTGGCGCCGGGGCAAGTGGCTGAACCGGCACCGGAGTCTGCTGCTGCAACAACAGAGGACTACAGCCGCGAGGCCATCGCCCTGCTCTGGAGCCTGCTTGCCGACGACACCAGCCTCACCTGCGTGGGGCTCACCTACGCCAGCCGCCGCATCGACTGGCCCCTGAGCCACAGCCAGTGGGCGCCATCGGCCAGCTGGTGCACCTTCTCGGTGGAGTCCAGCCGCGATCAGCCCTTGATCGTGCACAGCCGCCGGGAGGTTTCCCCAAGCCCGGCCGACCAGGAATCGGGCTGACGCCACTAGTGCTGGTGGGATTCCTCCAGCTGCAGGGTGCTCTTGCGGATGCCGGCCTCTGCCAATGCGTTGCGGGCAAGGGCCAGCAGCTGGTCGCCGCTGAGCTGGGCGGCAGCCAGGGCGGCGGGATCGATCACCAGGTGGGCGGTGAGCGCGCTGCGTGAGGTGCTCAGGCCCCACACGTGCAGGTCTTCCACGCTGCGAACACCGGGCAGCTGGCGTAGGCTTGTCTCCACGGCCCCCAGGTCGATGCCCCGAGGCACCGCATCGAGGTTGAGGGCGATCGCCTCGCGCAGCAGCCCCAGGGCGCTCCAGATCACGGCCCCGCCCACGCCGATGGCCGCCAGGGCATCCAGCCACACCCAGCCCGTGAGCCCCACCAGCAGGGCACTCACCAGCACCACCACCGAAACTGCCGCATCGGTGAGCAGGTGCAGCACCGCTGCCCGCTGGTTGAGGTCGTGCTGGTGATCGTGGCCAAACAGCTTGGCGGAGCCGAAGTTGATCACGATGCCGGCGGCAGCTGCCCAGGCCACCGGCCCGGCGACCAGGGGCACCGGCTTGAACAGCCGCTCGATCGCCTCCACCACCACCACCGCCCCCGCCCCGAAGATCAGCAGCCCATTGATCAGCGAGGCCATCTGGGTGCTGCGGCCGTAGCCGTAGGTGAAGCGCCCCCCGGCCGGCCGGCGGCTGAGGCGGTCTGCGCCCCAGCCCAGCACCAGCCCCACCACATCGCCGAGATTGTGCAGCGCATCGCCGATCAGCGCCAGCGACCCGAAGGCGAAGCCGATCACCAGCTGCAGGGCGGTGAGGCCGCTGTTGAGCACGATGCTCCAGCGGAAGGCGCGGCCGGCGGTGTTCCTCTCGTCCATGGCTTCCAGCTGCGCTGCTGTTGTATCAGCATGAGGCAAGGACTGGGATCACGTCTCGGAGAAGAGATGCTCGGGGCTTGACCTTCTCGGCTGTGATCCGGGCCCGGGTTATGCAGCCCGGGGGCTCAAGGAGCGGGAAACGGAACTGGCATATGGCTCGCTGCTGCACTGCGATGGCATTCGCGCCACGCCATCGCCCTGTGAATCGAACACACGCATTTCGGGCGCACCTCCTGGACGCGCACCGGCTCGGGTGATCCCTGGCCGGACCCTCTTGGAGGGCAAGGCTCGGGTTGGCTCCCTTCCTCGCCTCAACCTCAAGCTAGGACCTGCAGCCTCCGGCGGTGGCTCTGGGCGGTACCTGTGTCCGTACCCCCCTGGATGCAGGATGAAACGGCGTGCTGCCTCGGCGCATTGTTCGTGCGAAAGAGTGGCGAGTGCTGCCACCCCGCCGCCGCCCGCCACCTCCATGCCGCCATCTCCATGCCGCCACCCCTGCGCTGCCACCTGCTGATCGGCCAGCCCGCCAGCGGCAAGACCACCCTGGCCAGGGCCCTGGCACCCCTGCTCACCGCTCCAGGCGCACCCCCGGCGGTGGTGCTCTCCACCGACGCCATCCGCGCCGAGGTGTTCGGCGATGCGGCGGTGCAGGGGCCCTGGACGGACATCCAGCAGCGGCTGCACCAGCGCATCACCGACGCCGTGGCAGCCGGCATCCCGGTGATCGTGGACGCCACCCACGCCCGCCGCCCCTGGCGGCTGGCGATCACCCAGGCGTTGCCGCTGCCGGCGCCGGTGGAGTGGATTGGCTGGTGGCTCTACACCGATCTGCCCACCTCCCTGGCCTGGAACGCCAAGCGGGAGCGGGCTGTGCCGGTGCCGGTGATCCAGGAGATGGCCGCCGCCCTGGCCGATCCCCACTTCGGGCCATCACGGGCGGAGGGGTTTGCGGCGATCTGTGCCGTGGTGCCCACCCACCACAGCGATCTCACGCCGGTGCTGGAGGCGGAGCTGGCGGCCCTGGATCGCCGCATCCGCGGCGCGGCCAACCGCGAGCGCAAGCTCCAGCGCCACGGCTACTCGCGGCTGCTCGATCTGGAGCGGCTGCTGTACCTGATCAAGCTGCTGAGCACCTGGCCCGACCTGGCCGCCAGCGATCCGGCCAGCGCCGAAGAGCTGGAGGCGATCCTCTCGCCCCTGCCCCAGGGGGATCTGGCCGACCGGGCCGCCGCCTTCCTGGGCCGGCTGCATGGGCCCTGCTACGCCGATGCCACCGCCATTCGCGGTGATCTGGACTGGCTGGAGACCAACGGCTTCTGCTCCCCTGCCCCGGTGCAGGCGCCGATCCAGCTGGCGCCCGCGCCGCCGGGGCCCATCCATGGCGGCCTACCGCCCCTGGGCGATGGCCCGGTGTTCCTGCGGGTGTTCACCCTGCTGCGCCACCTGCTGCAGACGCCCTTCGACCGGCCGGCCGAGCACGGTGGCAACCTGCACGAGCACCTGATCGCCGCCACCGCCGCCGTCCCCGGCGGTTACATGCCGGGCGAAATGGCCACCCTGCGCAAGGACCTCGAAAAACTCCTCACCCCCTACGGCTTCCGCAACCGCAACGACAACGTGCGCCACGGCTACTGCCTGGGCACGGCGCTGTTCTCACCGCCACGGTTGCGGGAGCTGCACAACGTGGTGCGCCAGGCGGCCGGCCGCCTGGCCGATCCCTCCGCCCACGACCTGCTGGCCGAACTGGATGAGCGCCTGGGCTGGGCGGGGATCAGCGCCGACGGCCTGCCGCCGGTGCGCAGCTATGCCCGCCATGCCGTGGTGGACACGGCCCTGGTGCGCCGCGAGTCCCTGGCTGCCCCTCGGCGGGCCGAGGCAATCGAGGCGGCGATCGTGGAGCACCGGCGGGTGCTGCTGCGGCGCTTCCCCGGCGTGGGCACCAATCCGGACAGCCTGGATGGGGAGCTGCGGGTGTGGCCCCTGCAGCTGATCTTTCACAACGTGGGCTGGTACCTCCTGTTCGAGGACGACCAGATCGGCCAGGAGCAGGGCCTGCTCCGCAGCGAGCGGCTGGATCGGCTGGCCCTGGCCAGCAGCCATGGCGACCTGCGCCGCAGCGCAGAGCAACACCGCTCGGCCCTGGCCCGGCTGGAGCGGCTGCTGCACCACAGCGGCGGCATTTATCTCGGGACTGATCTGGAGCAGCAGCTGCAGCTGGCCAGCCCCTCGGCTCAGCGGCGCGCCCAGGCGCTGGTGACCCTGCGCTTTTGCTGCGCCCCCTGGGCCTTTGCCTTCATCCGCGAGGGGCTGCAGCGCTACCCGATCGAGCACACCCGCTTCTCCAGGCCACTGCCCGCCGATACCTGGTGGCACCACCCCAAGGCGCCGCATGTGCTGGAGCCCGGCCCCGCAGATGCCAGCCACCCCTACCCGGTGGAGCTGGACCTGCCCCCCTGGACCGTGGCGGCCGACATCGACCTGCGCAGCTGGCTGTTCGCCTTTGGCGGCGGCATCCGCATCGAGAGCCCCGACGCCCTGCGCCAGGAGCTGCTGCAGCGCTGCCGGGAGGCGCTGGAGGCCAACAGTCCCAGCGCCCCAAGGGAGCCTGGGTTCAGGCCATGGCGCCATGCCCGGCCGGACTGAGAGGCAGGATGATCACCACTTCGGCACCCCCGAGCTGGCTGCTGCGGCCAATGAGAAGGTCACCGTGATGATTGGCGGCAGCGGTCTGGGCCAGGAACAATCCCAGGCCCATGCCGGTGGATTTGGTGCTCCTCGGCACCTCCCAGCTGCCGCCGTTGGCAACGTCTTCAGGAAAGCCGGGGCCACTGTCCGCCACCACCACCCGCAGCTGCCCAGGAGTGCGCTCCAGCTCCACAACCAGCAGCCGGCTGCTGGCCGACTGGGCCTCCATCGCCTGGATGGCGTTGCGGATCAGGTTCACCACAGCCGTCTGCAGCTGGGCACCATCCCCCTGGATCATGCAGGGCTGCTCCAGACCTCCATGCCCCACCTGCACATGGTGGGCATGGATCTCGCTGCGCAGATACAGCAGCACGCTGTCGAGCGTTGACGCCAGATCGATGCGGCTGTGGGTCGTTTCCACATTGCGCAGCAGCATGCGCATTCGCTCCATCGTGGTCGCCATCTGTTCGGCGTCGCCGCTGAGCGAGAGCAGGTGCTGCTTCAGGTGAGCCAACGCCTCGCCATCCCGCCGGGCTGCGAGGTCCTGGCCAACCAGTCGGCACTTGAGCAGGATGGCGGCGAGCGGCTGCTGGATCTCATGCACCACCGCTGCGGCGGTGAGGCTGGTTTTCAGTTTCTGCTCCAACAGCTGCCGGCGACGCTCCTTGTCGTGGGCCTCACGCAGATAGGCCTGCTCCAGGGCCCGGCCCCGTTCTTCCACCTGCTCTTCCAGGGAGCGCTGAATCTGCAGGTTTTCCAGGGCCACGCCCAGCTGTCCGCACAGCAACCCCACCGATTGGGCCAACGCGGCCGAGAACACGCCCCGCTGGTGCCTGTGGACGCCGATGACCATGGCAACCGGCCGAAGTTGCACCAGCACAGGCACCACCAGCAGCGAACAGCAGGCCAGGGGTGCCACGAACGGATCACCGCTCACCCGCGGATCGAGCAGGGCGTCATGGAACACCAGGGGCTGCAACCGCTGCAGGCTCAGGCGCAGCGCGGCAGCGGGCAGCAGCCCCTGGCGCTCCGCCTCCTCCAGGCGCAGAGACGGCAGCACACCGTCGGGTGAGAGGCCGCCCTTGAGCTGCCACTGCCCCTGGCCATCCAGCACCACGATGTGTACATCGGTGGCGCCACTGAGCTGGGCAATCAGGGTGGCCGTGGCCTGAATCAGCTCCGGCAGCGTGCGTAGCCGGCCCAGGTCCTGGCTGGCCTGCAGACGTTCCACCTGTTCCCGGCTGGTGTCGATGCAGGCCCGCAGAAAGGGAAACTCCTCGATCAGCGCCGAGGCCTTGCGGTCGGCACCCCAGCTCCCATAGCGCTGATAGGCCTGCTCCAGCAGGCGCTGGCCGGCTTGCTCCAGGCCAGCCGTGAGGTAGCACCTGCCTGCCCGCTCACAGATGAATGCGGCATGCCAGGGCCGCTGATGGGCGATGGCGTCCCGCAAGGCGCTCTCGTAGAGCTCCAGGGCCTCAAGCCACTGCCCCTCCACCGCCAACCGCTCGGCCTGGAGCAAGAGCGCCAGGTGGCCGAAGTTCCCCGGGGCATCGGCTGCCCGTTCCCGCAGCCACAACAGGTGCTGCTCCAGCGCGGCACCCACATCCAGCCCATGCCGCAGCTGGTCCACCAGGGCCAGTCCCTGGCACAGGTGAATCAGGGCCACCGGGTAGAAGCCGGTGATGTAGGGCTCCAACCTGACGGCTGCCTGCGCATGGCGCTGCAGGGCAGGGCCGTCGCTCTGCAGGGCAGCGGCCAGGGCCCGATGGCCATGGTGGTAGCAGGCCGCCATCGGGTTGGCCTGCTCCATCGCCTCGAGCTCAGCCTCCGTCACCCCCTGCTGCCCCGCCTCCGGGTCGCTGTCCCGCAGGGCGCTGAGCAGGGTGGCGTAAGCCAGGAAGGCCGGCTCGGCATGCCGGTTGCAGCACTGCCGCGCCACCTTGAGGGCCCGGCTGTTCTCCTCGGCCAGCTCCCCCAGCTGCTGGGCGCACTCGAGCACGGCGGCCTGGGTTGTGTAGAAGGTGTAGCAGGCGAACTCCAGTTCGCCGCTGCGGTGCAACTCCTGATGGGCGCGGCGGGCCTGGGCAAGCGCCTGCTCCAGGGGTTCAAACCAGTGCTGGCAGAACAGGCTGAAGACATGGCGGCTGCGGGCTGTTTCCAGTCCATAGGGGCTTGCCTCCCCCAGGGACAGGGCGGTGCGGGCGGCCCGGTAGCCCATGGCGTAGTCGCCCCGGGCAGGCACGCTGGCGAGCAGGGTGCAGGCCAGGGGGTACAGCCGGGTGGGATGGGCATCACCGGCCAGCCACTGGCGGCTGCTGTGCAGCACCAGCCAACAGGCCAGCGGTGGATTGCAGAAGAACGCCGCCGGCACCAGTCGGTTGAGCAGCTTGGGAAGGCTGCCCCCGGCAGGGGAACGGGTCGGCAGCGGCGGCAACCTCTCCAATCCGCCACGGCTCACCGCTGCCGCGAACGCCGCCAACTCGGCTTCGATGGCCTTTTGAGGATGGTTGAGGGGAATGGCAAGACCTAGCGGAGCGAGCAGCTCGGCCACCAGATCCACAGCCCTCTGGTACCGGCAGCGGTTGGAGAGCGCCATCACCTGGATGGCCGCGGGCTCCAGCAACTGCTGGGGAGAGCAAGCCTGCCGCTGCAGGTCGCCAAACCAGGCATCGACCCGGTCGTAGTCGGCAAGGCAGTAGGCCAGCTGGTGCAAATCCCGCTTCAGCGCAAAGCTGGCGTGGGGGTCCTGCTGCCAGGCATCGGCGGACTGCAGGCTCATGGCCCCCTGCAGGAATCGCTCGGCTGCGGGCAGATTGCCCAGCTCCAGGGCCTCCTTGCCGGCCTGTTGCAGCAAGGCAGCCACCCGCTGGCGCTCCGCTGGGGCCTGGAGCAAGTCCGTGGTTTCCGCAAACTGCTGGGCCGCCAGGGCCGGCTGCTGGGCCGCCAGGAGACGGCGTGCCATGGCCAGCTGCAGACCTGTCCTGTGGCTGTGATCGCCGAAATGGGCAACCGCCTGCTGGAGGCGGTCATGCCCGAAGCCCACCACGGTGTGGGGATCGGCGCTGGCCAGTCCCTCCAACGGGCTGCAGACCAGCAGCCCCTGCCCCAGAGCCGGTGTGAGCAACTCCGCCAGCTGGGGAGGCTGCAGCCCGCTGGCCACGGCCAGCAGGGCCAGGTTGGCCTGACTGCCGAGGCAGGCCAGACACTCCAACACCTCCAGGTTGGCCGCTGGCAGCTGGTCCAGGCAGCCGATCAGAAATGCCACCACATCGCTGCTGGCCAGCCGTGCCTGCAGCTGCTCCTGAGACCACCACCAGCGCCCTTGCGCCTGCTCGATCAGCAGCCCCTCGCGCTGCAGGGCATTGAGCAGCTGGTGCACAAAGAAAGGGTTACCACCACTGCTGCGCGCAATCGCATCACGCAGCCGCACCAGGGTCCTGGCTTCACTCTGCAGCCGGCGGCTGAGCAGACCGTCCACCTGCTCGCTGGTGAGGTTGGCCAACGCGAGATGGAGCGGGGGCACCGGGTGTGCCTCGGCGCGTTCCAGGAGCTCGGCCACGCCACTGCCAGGTATCGCAGCAGAGGTCCGGAACAGACCCAGCAGCACCAGCCCAGGCAGCTCCGGATCATCCACCAGGCCAGCGATCCACTCCAGGGTGAGTGAATCAGCCCACTGCAGGTCGTCGAGCACCAGCACCAGGGGCTTGACCTGTTGCGCCAGGACCCGCAACAGGATCGTGAACAGACTCACGAACCGCAACGGCTGCTCGTAGGGCTCCAGTGGCGTTGGCGCGGGCAACGGCCCGGTGAGGCTCTCCAGTTCAGGAAGCAGGGGCAGCAAGGCGCCACCATCCGGGGTGAGCGCGCTGCACAGCTTCTCGGCCACCACACCTCTGGCCTCAGCTGGGCCAGCAACCAACGCACCGAGCAGTTGGGCCAGGGCCCGCCGGGGTGCCTGGAGCAACCCATCGCTGCCGACTTGCTCGCACTTGCCCAGCGTGTAGCCACCGCCAGCTTGCTGGGCTGGCTCAAGCAGTTGGGCGGCCAGGGCGGTTTTGCCAACGCCGGCATCGCCACTGATCCAGATCAGCTGCAGCGGCGAGCGCCGGGCTCGCCAGAGCGCTCCCTGCAGAGTGTCCAGCTCAGCCTCCCGCCCCACCAGCTCCCCAGCCACCTGCTGTTCAGGCGGGATGGCCAGGGGCAAACCACTGCTCACGTGCTGGGTATCGGGGGATGGATCCAGCACATCCGGCGGTCAGTGGATCCGCTGGATCTCCAGCTTGCAGCATCTGCCTTCATCAACAGCGATGGCAGCCCGGCACGCCTGGTACGGCAAAACAGCGATTCAGGCGATCGGCCTGTCTGGCGAGCACGGGGCAGGCACGGGCCCGAACCATCTCTCGGGCCGTGGGCTGTTGGCTGCTGTGATCACCCATGGGTTGGCCTCATGTTCCCCAAGGATGCCTTGCGAACGCATCGCTATCCATCGCGATCACGTGCTCGGTGATGCCGCGGTGAACAACGGCAGCAGATGCTCATCCCGGGGCGGATCGGCGAACTCTTCCTGGCGCCGGTGCCCAGCGAGTTTCTCGAAGCCTTCCCGGCGGTGGAGGTGGTGTTGCTGCTCAGCGGCCGGTTGGTGAGCGATGACGTCGCGGTGCTGCGCACGGCGGCCGAACAGGGCCTGGCGGGTGCGGATCCTGCCTAGCCATCAGGCCCAAGGGTGGCCGGCAGGTGGCCGGTTTTGACCCAGATGGTGCAGCCCAGGTCACTCCAGGGCCGGTGCACGCTGCCGGGTGGATTGCGCAGCCAGCTGCCGGCCGGGTAGGTGCCGTGCTCGTCCTGGAAGACACCATCCAGCACCACGATCTCCTCACCGCCGGGGTGGCCGTGGGGCTGAAACACCGTGCCCGGCGCCCAGCGCACCAGGGCCACGTGCTCTGAGCCAAAGGCGTGCAGAGGCAGCACCTCCAGCCCGCACACCAGCCCCGGCAGCCAGGCGGCGCTGCCCGTGTCGATCACCAGCCGCCGCTGATCGGCCGGGTGCATCTGCTGCAGCTTCACCAGGATCGTGCAGCCCTGCTCACTGAAGGGCGCGTGGCTGGAGCCCACCGGATTGCGCAGGTAGGTGCCGGCGGGATAGGCGCCCTGCTCATCGGCGAAGGTGCCTTCCAACACCAGGATCTCCTCACCGCCGCCGTGAAGGTGGCGCTCGAAGCGACTGCCCGGTGCGTAGCGCACGATCGAGGTGGCCCGGGCCACCTCGCCACCGCGGCGATCCAGAAGACGCCGCTCCACCCCCGCCATCGGCGAAGGCGTCCAGTCCAGGGCGTTGCTGTCCAGCACGGCGCGCTGGCTGAGGTCGGCATGGATCTCCATGGGGGCGATTCTGCTCAGCGACCAGCAACGTCCGGGGATGGGGCGCCAGGTCCTGCGGCTCAGGCCAAAGCAGCCAGGGGGAGCTCCTGGACGGCCTCGTTCAGCAGCCCTCCTCCTGACCTGGCCTCTCTGGTACAGCCGTGGAACGGCGCTGGCATCGGCAGCGTTGCTTCGCTTTGCTGCACCCCAGCGCTTCTCACCGTTGCCGCTCCATGGCCAAGCCCGCCGCCCCCGAGGCCCGCGACGACGTGCTGCTCCATCGGGATACCGGCGCTGCGCTCTACACAACCCGCGCCACGGAGGAGGAAATCGCCCGCGCCAATTCCAGCCTCAGCCGGGCCGGCCAGCGGTCGCGGTTTGTGACCGCCAGATTCCTGATGCATCACCAGCCAATCCAGGAGGGCTGACGCCCAGGGACCGTCGCCGCTGCGAGCTTCGGCCGGCCTCCGTGCGAGAACCCGCCTTGCGCCCTACTTCACATGGCGTTACAGTTCTCGTAACAATCTGAAACAGTCATGACTGAATCTTCTTCTCGCTTCGGCTTTGTGGCATTCGCGGAAACCTGGAACGGCCGCATGGCCATGCTCGGCTTCGTGATCGGCCTGGCCACCGAGCTGCTCACAGGCCAGGGCATCCTCCAGCAGATCGGGCTGGGTTGATCTGCGCCCTGGTTCTGGCGCCCAGACCAGACCAGACCAAACCAGAGGATTCAAGTCTCAGGCTTGCCACTTCTTGATCCCACCACCACGGAGGACACTCCCATGACCAACACCCCCGCCAACGACCAGTGGTTCCAGAACCGCGCCGAGGAGCTGATCCACATGGAGCAGCTCAAGCGCGTGGAACTGTTCAACGGCCGCGCTGCCATGCTCGGCATCGTGATCGGCATCCTCACCGAGGCGATCACCGGCTCCGGCATCGCTCACCAGATCGGCCTGGGCGCCCTGGTGGATGGCTATGCCGCCTGCCGCACCCAGTTCCTGCCCTTCTGCTTCTGAGCCTCAGGCAATTACCCCCTCTGATGGCACACCCCCCTGGCCTTTGGCCCGGGGAGTTTTCTGGTGGCTACCGGCCTGGGGCCGATCCGCTTTGACCGCTCCGGCGACGTGCAGGCCCGCTTCCACGTCTTCCCCGCCGCAGCGGATCAGGCGCCGTGAGGCGAATCCCTGCCGCAGAAGGGAGAGTGTTGGCTGACGCTGCTGCAGTGCCTCAACAACCCTGAGAAGCCCGAAGGATCACGCAGGTTTCGGTTTTGGTCCGCGTGTTGCGCAACGTCAGCGTGGCCCTTGCCTGCTGAGTTCCATGTCCACCCTCTTCCAGGTCGGCGTGCAGATGTCAACGCTGTAAGTGCCCTCGGTGGCAGAGAGGTGGCTGCTGCTTCTGGAGTTGATCGCCAGACGGCGTACAGCACCATCAACGGCGATCAGGAGCTCGGCTTGATCACTGCTCTTGGGGGAGGCGGTGGGCGGGGCCCAGAGCAGTTGGCTGCCTCTCCAGTCATCCAGGGTGGTGCTGCAGCCGCGAGGGAGCACGGAATCAGGGAGAGCTGACAGCTGGGGTTTGACCGCCTGGCCCCAGAGCGGTCTTCCCTGCAAGCTGCAGACAAGAGCCACCACGGCCAAAGCCGTCAGTCCATCCCTGATGCGCATCGCCACCATTCATCCACTGGCTGCCTCGGCGCCAATGTGGCCGGGCGCGCAATCGCTGCACACCCCTCACCAGTGGCCACTCGATGGAGGGGCTGCGCCATCAACCGGTGTCCAGCTTCCTGGTCCAGCAGCGCAGTGGGCTCTATTCGGCTTTGGTGCTGCCTGGCCCCTGGCGCCGCCGGCGCCGGCCGGCAATGGAAATCACCACCTCTCTTGCTCCCTCAGGCGCGGGCGATCGGCGCTGCACCGGCCCCGCCATCGCGCTGGAACAGGCCATCGAGGTAGTGGCGGCTCACGGCCCGGTCGTTGCAGCCGTGCTGGAACAGGAAGCCGGCCACCGCCGCCTGCAGCAGGCGGTACTGATCCCAGTTGGGGCGGCTGCTGATGAACTCCCGCATCGCCTTATACAGGTCCTCCGGGAACTCGTTGACGATGCTCACGTGGGCCGGGAGATGGTCGGGGATCTGGCTCATGCACGGCTCGCGTTGACGATCCCATCAATCCACGGCCAGCGATGTTCCGTCAAAGCGGCAGAACCACTCCGGGAAAGACCGGTCTCCAGGCAAGACTGCAGGACTGGCGCCCTTTTGCCCCGCTCCCGCAGCGTTTCCGCCCGGTCGCAGACGGCTGGCCAAAGGGCGTCAAGGGGACGGTCGTTTTCCCCATCCACCAGCCCAGATCAGCGGCGGCGAGCCTGGTCTTGCCCGCGAAAGTTGGGGAAAACCCTCCCGTTTCGGTGGGAAAGTGCTGACAGCTGGGGAAAACTCCATCCTTCAGGAGGGCTGATCGTTCCGGCGCACCGCAGCAGCAGCGGCAATCAGGCGCCGCAGAACTGCTGATGTTTCGTCCAACGCTTGCCGGCTCCTCTGGTGGCGAGGCGACCGCTCTCCAGCAGGGCTGCCCTGGGAGCCCACCTTGATGGTGGTGATGCCGCCGCCATGGGTCCATCCGCTCTGGAGCCATTCCTGGCCCACGTGCAGGCCGACCCTGTCCTGCGCCGGCAGGTGAGCTGCAGCGACCTGCTGCGTTTCTCCGGCCGCTCCGTCTGAGCAGCGGTCAACCATCGCTGCCCTGGGCACCCCGGTACTGGATCGACTCCACAGCTCCCATCCACTCGATCGCGCAGCGATGCAGGTCGTAGTAGCCCGCCACCACGGTGAGCTGATTCGCCCTCAGCCGATCGGTGAGCAGCACGCTGGAGTGCACCAGGTTGCCGGCGGCGCTGAGCGTGTGCCGCCGGCACGATTCCTCCAGGGAGAGCTGGTCGCCGTACTGCAGCAGTTCCATGCGCAACTGGCCCACCACCTGGGCCAGGCTCGGCGTGAGCACCAGCTCGGGGTGCAGCGCCGCCGAGACAGCCCCACAGCCCTCGTGTCCCAGCACCACGATCAGCGGAACATCCAGATGGCCCACCGCATATTCCAGCGAGGCGATCGCAGCGGTGGTGCTCATCGTGCCGGCATTGCGCACCACGAACAGATCACCGAAACCGCCATCAAACAGCAGCTCCACCGGCACCCGTGAGTCGGCACAACCGAGCACGGCTGCCAGGGGATGCTGGCCTTCCACCACCGACTGCAGGCGTTCCCGGGTGCTGTGGGGATGCAGCGACTGTCCGGCCAGGAAGCGCTGATGGCCCTGCTGCAGCCAGCGCAGTACCGCCGCTGGACGGGCCTCAGGCGTGAGCGCAGCCACAAGATCGCTGGGTTCACCCATCAAGGTTGCGCAACAGAGGCATGGATGGGCACCATCCTTCTGACAGCCTGTTGTGCAGCACTGCTGTCCAGCCCGAACAGATTGCTGGAGAAAGCTGGGGCGCGCGGAGGAACGCGCCCGGCGTCGCCGGTTCGGTTCAGCAGGTGGCCCGGGGGAGGCGCTGCCTGCCTCGGCAACACTCCATGTCTATTCAGCCTCCCCATCCGATGACCATCCCCGGATGGGGACAATTCGATTTTCAGCAACCCGCGTGTTGCGACCCTGACTCCGCCCGCTCAGGGTGGGCCGAGAGGAGTGGATGATTGTGGCCACAACTCCCTGCGACGGCTTCACAGCTCTGCATGAAGTGGATCAAGGAGATTCTGTTCCTTCCGTTGTGGAGCAGATCACGATCGAGACCCGCTGGGAGCTTGAGGTATTCCGCACCGATCTCGTCGGCCATGGCTGGACGTGAACCGGGTTGACCACCTCGGGGAATACCCCTGGAACGACGTGTGAGCACTGCCTCACTGCTGCTCAAGTCCTCAGACCCGGCGGAAGACGATCAACGCGACCAACAGCACAGCGGCCTGCAGGGGGCAGCCGCTGTTCATTGCATGGCCATCAATCGGGGTCTGCAGAAGGGCCTGGGCCGGGCGTTCATCCATCCACTCCCTCAGCTGAGCGCAGCCTTCAAGCGTTGCCGATCGATACGGCAGCCACTGGTGGTGATCAGGGCCACGATTTGCCGATCATCCGCTGTGAGGATGCGATAGGTGCGGCCATCCGAGCAGCAGCGCATCTGGGCTTCCTGATGGGCCCAGTACTCCAGCTGGGCTGTGCCCTGATCAATCCAGCCATCTGGGTGGAGTGCCTGAATCACAAACATGGTGTGCTCACTCGTTGGGTGAAGGGCCTACAACCAATCAAGCCACCTCTGAACCGAAGCGAACAATCCATCCCAGTCTCTTTGGGATCAGCCCCTATCGCGCTCATGCCTGTTCATGCTGGACGGGTTTTGGTGTGCGTTTCAAGTCATCACCACGTCCCCGCCTGAGAAACAACTCCTCGTGCTGGCGGCGAAACTCCCACGGCCGGGTGATGCCACCTTCAACCCGCCACACCCCGTACCGGCGTCGACTGGCCCGGAATTCAGCATCCAGAAACTCCCTGGCATCGCAATGGCTCAGGTACTTGCGGAAGGCAAAGGCATGGCCGTCCTCCACCATCGCCAGATTGATATTGACGCCTTTGAACACTTCGGCCACCAGCCGGCCGTGGCGATCCGTTGTCTTCTCGTTCAACCTCACGGCGCTGCCGATTGGCAGCCTCTGCTCCAGAACATGCCTGGCAGCTTCGCCGTAGGGCTGCTGAACCAGCTCCGGTGCATCGATGCACGCCAGCCGCACCGAGGTCACCGTCACGCCCTTGCGCACCCGGATGCTGTCGCCATCGCCGACCGCCACCACCGTGGCCTCAGGCCCGAGGACGGCCCAGGCCGACGCCAGCGCGATGGCGATCAGGAGCAGGGCGGCAGCAGCCAGGGCTTGAGGACGGGGCATGGATCGACTCTGCTCCACGCCTCCATCAACGCAAGGGAACAACGATGCGGTTGCCGTTGGCCGGATGAGTGAACACGGCATTGCCCTGGATGAGGATCTCCCGCTGCCAGATGCCACCCAGGCTGTCGCGCAGCGTGGAGATCGGGAAGCCCTCCTGCACCAGGCGGTAGGTCATGGCCTGGCCGTCCTGCCAGGTGATCCGCACGGTGCCATCGGGGCTGTGGCTGTCGCGGCAGGGGATGGGGCTGTCGTTGAAGCTGCAGCTCTTCCAGGAGTCAGCGCGAACTGCGGCGGCGTTGGCCAGCAGCAGCACCAGCCCCATCGCCGAGGCGACCATCCTGGTGGCGGGGCCGCTGCCCGCTCGCTGAAAGCATTTGTGCATCACTGGGGTCCTCAGACGCCCATCGTGGTGGCTGAAGAGGCAACCTGCATCCAGGCGCTGGTGGATCCCCCATGGCTGAGCCGGACGTTCCCATCCCTGGCCCTGAGCCGCTGAACCTGCCGGCCGGGGTGCACCAGCTCTGCAGCTGCGGCCGCAGCCGCCACGGCTGGTTCTGCGATGGCGCCCACCTGGGCAGCGGCCGCGTGTCCTACGAGCTGCGGTTGAAGGAAGCGACCACGGTGCTGCTGTGCCGCTGCGGCCGCTCCCACCGCTATCCCCTCTGCGACGGCAGCCATGGGGCGCCTGCCCGCAAGCCCTGGTGGCGACCATGGGGCTGAGCGGCAAGTAGCCCAATCAGTTGGTGGGCTCCTCCGGTGAAGCCATCCAGGCAGCCGGCGAGTGTTCAGCCCCGCCAGGTGGGCATGCCCCCACTCTCCAGGGTGCCCCGATTGCGCCAGAGCGCCTCCGGTGTCACGGCGATGCCGTGTTCCCATGCCAGGTGAGCAGCCTGCTCAGTTGTCTCAGTCGATCGCAGGGCCTCTGCAAAAATTGAATCGTTGCGCAGCATCTCCTTGAGATGATGCAACTCATCGAACATGGACACCGTATTCGCGGCTGAACCAGCGTGTGATTGCAGATGAACGGATTTCATCACTCCTCCTTCTCGGTTCAGTTCAACCTAGGAAGGCCAGCGCAGGGTTGCGAAGAGCTGGCGCATGGAGGTTTAAATCGTTACCTCCTTCACTGGGCGTCTTCATCCCCACAATCAAAGCGCAGCCCCACGCACTGGAGCTGGGGATCGTGGGGATGGGGGCACTGCCAACAGCAGTACACAGGGCGATGAATGCAGCCCCCACCATGCATGGGCGTCGTTAACATGGCGTGCATTGCTCGCAGCACTGGGTAGCCAGCCTTCAGCACCACTCCAACCCCCCAACCATTGAAGGACACGAGATCCACCGGAGCCGCTGCTTCGTGCACACCGTCGCACTCCAGCCAGCCTTCCTGCGGGGTACCCATGGGCCAGGAGGTCAGGGACAGGCAGGGCCCGGCCGCATCCAAGCCTCTGCGGCTTCAGAGGGGTTTGGGTGGCGTCCCAATTGAAAATCAGAATCAATCATTGCCTGCATCTCCCAATCCTGCCGATTTGAATCAGGCTAGGAAGGAATGAACCCAAGCTGCTGCTGGTGCGCATTGTTTCGCAACCATGCTGATCTGATTCATGAATGGTTGATCTGATCCATGAATGGCCTGAGAACAGTAGAAATGATGGATAGCCATAGTCAGTTGTCGCTCAAAGCTTGAAGGTGTCGAATTTGGCAGCCAACACGGCATCAGCCCGAGTCAAGCCTCCAGCTTTATAACCAGTCCTGCATCGGGAGTAGACCATGTGGCGACAGCGCAGTTGCCGGATTGATCCTGTCAGTTCAGCCTGATTCGTGGTGGTCTTGGTAAAGTCATCAAGTTGATGGAGAGTTGAGCAGCCCGCTCTGCGGCGACGCTGTCCAGCGACCACTGCGCCGGCATACGGGTCGTCATGATTGGACTGCTGTGTCAGCCCCTTTCACATCATCCTCAAGCCGATCCATCATCAAGGCGACCTCGAGATCTTCTCTTAGTAAATGCCCTTGTTGATGGTTGAGGATATCCGTCTCGATGCGCCCACTGCCGACATGGCCCAGATAAAAATAACAGTCCCCGCCGTGACCTGCGCTCAGCTCTTTGGCCAGGCCATGCCACTTCAGCGCCTGTTGGGCATGACGAAACCGCCAGCTTTTATGCATGTGGTGCTGGCCGGAAAATGACCAGTCTTTCAGCTGTTGCTGCAGCTGATGGAATTTCGAGAGATCCATCTGGGATGATTCGATGCTTTCGGGATTCACAACACAGCAACCTCGGGGAGGGTTCTTTAACGTCAATCCAGTTGCTGATGGCCAGCTCCATGTTCAAGGACCGTTCGCCACAGGCACGGAGACAGGACTCAGTGCGTGGTGCGCTCGTGCATAGGCGAGCTGTTCCTGCACCTGTCTCACCACCGTTTGCTGGTAGTCGAGAAAGTGCTCATTGAGCATCAGCAGCCAGATGTACTCAGCAAGGATCAGCGGATGATTGGTGAGGATGTCTGCCAACTGCTGCCAGAACACCGAGCGGCTTGAGCGCTTGAATCCTTGTCTCCAGAAGAGCGTGAGCAAACCTCCCAGCACACCAACGCTCTGTTGCCATTGCTGGGGAGAACCGTTGCCATTGGCATGGCGACGCCCATGTGCCAGCTTGATGGCATAGCGGTAGGCCCGTGTGGCGTAGGCGATGGGCTCATACAGATCGCTGAAGGCCTGCAGAAACTCGGCTGCAATCTCTTCCATCGAACGATCTGGCCGGAAATTGAGCAGATGGGTCTGCACGCCTTGATCAAACTGATCTTCAGCATCGAGAAGCCGGCCTTCGCGAGACAGGCGATGCCAGAGCGCGGTGTTGGGTAGAGCCACGAGGATGCCCAGCATGGCCAGAGGAATCGCAGTGCGGTTCACAAACGCCACAATCCGCTGGCCGGCGCCGGGTTGCTCGCCATCGAACCCCAGGATGAAGCCAGCCATCACATGCAGGCCGTGATCGGTGATCGCATCCACCGCCTCATCCAGCGGGCTGCGGGTGTTCTGCACCTTGTTGGTGACCTTCAGGCTGGATTGATCGGGGGTCTCGATGCCGAGGAACACCCGCCGGAAGCCGCAGCTCACCATCCCCTCCATCAGTTCCGGATCACTGGCGAGATCCACCGATGCTTCGGTGCTGAAGCGGAACGGATGATCGTGGCGCTCCTGCCAGTGCCGGAGTTCTGGCAATAACAGCTTCACATTGCGCTTGTTGCCGATGAAGTTGTCATCCACAAGGAAGATCTCACCCCGCCAGCCCAGGGCATGGAGCCGGTCGAGTTCGCGCAGGAACTGTGCCGGCTGTTTGGTACGCGGCTTGCGCCCATACAACACAATGATGTCGCAGAACTCACATTGAAATGGACACCCCCGTGAGTACTGCAGGGCCATCATGCTGTATGCCTCTCTTTCCAGCAAATCAAAGCGTGGAACCGGTGAAAGGCTCACATCCGGTCGCTCACCCCCGGCGTTGAAACGGCCCTGGGTTTCGCCCCGGGAAAGCGCCTCCACAAACAGGGGAATCGTGATCTCGCCCTCGTCAAGAATCAGATACCGGGCCTGCTGCAGCTCAGATGCATCCGGAGTGGAGCTGGCAAACGGACCACCAACCGCCACTGGCAGCTGGCGCGTGGCCGCCTGCTGAATCAGCCTCCCCAGATCCTGCTTTTGCACCATCATGGCTGAGGCGATGATCAGATCAGCCCAGCGCCAATCATCCTCACTGATCTCGCGCACATTGCAGTCCACCAACCGCAGCTCCCATGCATCGGGCAACAGGGCGGCGATGGTGATCAAGCCAAGCGGTGGCAGCAGCACCTTGCGGCCCACCAGTTCGAGTGCGCCATGCATACTCCAGTAGGTTTTCGGAAAGCGCGGGTAGATCAGAAGAACTCGCATTCCGATGCACGACCTGGGAACGTTCCCGAATCATGTGGAGCCAAGCAGCAGCTCAGGGTGCAGATGCGCGCATCTGCGCTACTTGTCCTGCGTGATGCTGCATGGGCTCAGGCTCGCCCCTGATTGGAAGGCCGGGCGAAGCTGGCCCCCATCCCTGCGCCTGGGACCGATGGGCACACCCCTCACCCTGCTGGCGGTAGCCCTGGTGGCTTGGCCCACCGGCGACCCCGTCACCGCTGCAACTGCTCCTGCTTCCTGGCGTGGAAGCCACCTTCGTGCTGCTCGATGGGCGCAGAGGTGAGCTGCGGGGCCACAACCGCAGCCGGGCTGAGCAGCGCTTCTCCCCCGCGTCCACTTTCAAGATCGCCAACGCCCTGATCGGCCTCTCTGTCGGGGCCGTGCCCAGCGTCGACGCGGTGATCCCCTACACGGGGGACGCCAACCCGTTCATGCGCGAGTGGCTGGAGCCGATGGGGTTGCGCGGCGCCATGGCGGTGTCGAATGTGCCGATCTACCAGGAGCTGGCGCGCCGCATCGGGCTTGAGCGCATGGGGGAAGCGATCGAGCGACTCGACTACGGCAAGGGGCAGATCGGCACCAACCTCACCACCTTCTGGCTACGGGGCCCCCTGGCGATCAGCGCCGTGGAGCAGACCCGCTTCCTCTCAGCCCTGGCCCACTGCTCCCTCCCCTTCCCCCGCAAGGCCCAGGAGCAGGGGGCGGAGATCACGCGGGTGGACGCAGGCCCGGGCTGGAGCCTGCATGCCAAAACCGGCTGGCAGAACGCTCCGGGAGCCGGCGTGGGCTGGTGGGTGGGCTGGGTGTGAAGGGGGATCAGATCACCCCGTTTGCCCTCAACCTCGCCATGGCCGGGGCCAGCGATGTCCCGACGCGAGAACAGCTTGGCCGGGCCAGCCCGCAGGCACCCGACCCCACACCGTGAAGCACCCTTCATGAAGTGCGGTTGCCGCCGGTCACGATCGGTGTCGAACTGGCACATTCGCTTGCTCGCCTGGGCCAGCCGGCCCATCGTGGTAGCAACGGCATTCGGAGGCTCCGCGGATGGATGACACCCCCCCGCAGCAGACATCAGGAGCGCGCTGACGATCCGGCCCCTGCTCCAACATTTTTGACCAGATGTGACGTTCCTGGCGTGTAGCCAGAGTCGCCGTCCACCGCACCGTTCACGACTCAGCCGGTCACGACTCAGCCGGTCACGACTCAGCCTCAGGTGCCCCGGACCCAACGGAACGTCCCAATCGACACCTGGCCCCAGGTGCCAGCGCCGGCAGCTCCGACCCCAACTGAAAACCACCTGATCCGGCAACCCAATCACGGCTGTTGCCAAGCCCAACCCAACGCACAGCTGAAACCGACCCCCTTGGGACCGATCCCCTGGGATAACACCACGGCTGAGCAGACAAATGCCCGGGGGCCTCGCCCCGGGCTTTGTTGTGCTCAGCGATGGATTCAGCCCACAGCGGGCCGACGCTTCTGCGTGCTGTAGATCGCTGCCCCGCCAGCAGCCAGCACCAGGACGCCGCTGATGGCCAGGAACACCAGGGTCTGCAGCAGCAGCAGGAAGATGCCAATAGCCGAGCCCGTTGCGATCTGCACCTTGGCCTTGATCAGCAGGGTGAGCAGAAGCAGCACCGTGGCCTTGAGGGCCAGCACCTTGGCTGTGGTGAATGGGCACAGAGGGTTCAGAAGCACGACGCATGTCCTGTTGCCCCCATGCTGGCGGCGGGGCGACGGGCCGGTGGCTTCACCTCGGGCGGCGGCGTCCACCGGGGCTCGCAGGGCTGCCAACCCTGCTTGCGCTTCTGGGTCCAGAGCTGGATCGCCTCCTCACGGGTGATCTCCTTGCTGCACTACCGCTGCGCGGAAGGCTGCCCCTAGAGCAAGGGCAGTTGGCATGGAATCAGTTGGCCGCTGTTGAGCTCCAGGGCCTGGGAATAAGGGCTGAAGCGGACAGGTCGGACTTGCAGCACGTGAGGGCCATTGCTGAGCCACCGTCCTGAGGGGAGAGCGGCGGACGCTGAATTCGGGCACTGGGATGCACCCTGCCCTCAGCACTATTGATCGCCCCAGGGGATGGCACTGGCTGGACAGCAGCGCTCAGCAAGCCATCACCTGGTGCACGCCGGGATCGTCTGCAGGTTGTTGGGCTGCCGCGGTTGGCAACGCCGAGGGTGGCTCAGATTTCAAGATCGCCTGACAAGCCCGCAGGAGTCGGATCGGCTCTACTGCCTGGCTCGCACCTTCGCGCTGGCTGCTGAGGTGTTGGGCAGCTCGACCAAGGCCAAGCAGTGGCTAGTCTCGCTAAATTGGGCACTGGCAGGTGAGGTGCCGCTCCAGTGGCTCGACAACGACATCGGCTCTTGCCAGGTGGAGGAGGTGTTGCTGCGGCTGAGCTACGGCATGTTCAGCTGATGCAGCTCTGGCACATCGCACGGAAGATCCATTGCGACAACATCCTCGATGGAGTGGGATCCTGATCCCATCTGCAGCCAAAGCGATCATGACGTTTCACGTGGAGCGCTCAGGCCCCTGGTGTAGCCGCTGTCTTCAGTGCCGCAGACCCTGTCCCAGAGCGTGAAATAGAGACCGAAATGCACGGAGGGCCTGCGGTGATGCAGAGAGTGATGCGCCGGTCCGATCACCCAGCGTCCCAGCAGGTGGTGGGGAAACCAGTGCGGTAGGCAATCGAGCCCAAGATGGTTCACAATCGCCCAAACGGTCATGGTGCAGAGTACGGCGAGCAGGGTGATCAGGTGTAGGGGAATCAACACCACAATCCCAACCAAAAACAGGGCCTGTACCAGGGCCTCTGGCGGATCGAATGCGAATGAGGTCCAGGGGGTAGGCCGACGGGAGCGGTGGTGACCCCGGTGGAACACTGCGTACAGCGCCGGGTGATGGAACAGGCGATGACTGGCATAGAAAAGGCCATCTTGCAGGATCAGCACGGCGAGATAACTCACGCCCAGATACCACCAACTGTTGGAATCGACTCCGGCGTACAGCCGGGTGAGACCATGGGCCTGCAGCCACAACAGCGCTGCGGCGGCCATAGCGAACACTGCGGCCGACACAACCGACAGGCGGATGTCATGGCGAATCCCTTCGCGAATCTGTCGGCCCTGCAGCTTCGACGCTGCTGTTGTGGCTGGGGGACGCCAGACACGCACCAGGCACCAACAGCCTCCCACAGCAAGGAAATAACGCGCCAGGATGATCACAAACAACGCGAGGCTGTCAGCTCCGAAGGAATGCCCGCGCAACAACTGCCCGATCCCCTGAAGGTCGAGGAGGGGCCGGAACAATCCGATGGGGGTGATGTTGGCAATGGTGATAAAAATGACGCTGTCTGCAGCTTCAGTACGTTCAGGCTAGAGACATTCATTCCCCGAGAGCAGCCATGGCGATGGAGCGTTTCCGGATCCAGCACCACACCCACTACAGCTATGATGCAGCAGTTATGCTTCATCCCCATAGCTTGCGGTTGCGGCCACGGGAGGGCCATGAGCTGCGGATCGAAGCATCTTGGCTGCGGATCTCACCAACAGCGTCGCTGCGATGGCACCGGGATTCGGAAAACAACTGTGTAGCCATTGCTAGTTTTCTGGAACCAACCAAGAACCTGCAGATCGAGAGTGAGATATGGATTCAGCAGTACAACCAGGATCCCCTCAACTTTCTAGTAGATCCTGAGGCTCTGTTCTTTCCTTTCTACTACAGGAATGATGACCAACTACTGCTAGCTCCCTATCGTCAGCCGGTGGATTATGACAAGACCTTGGCACTCTGGGTAGCCGGCTTGTATGCCCCGGGTGAGAAGCTGGAGACCTACGTTCTCCTGAAGCGAATCAATAGCTGCATTTACGACACCCTTCACTACCTCAGGCGAGAAGAGCCTGGGGTACAGGCTCCTTCCCATACCCTCAGCATCGGAAGTGGTTGCTGCCGGGACTTCGCGGCGCTGTTTCTGGCGGCAGCTCGCCTGCTGGGACTGGCGGTCCGCTTTGTGAGCGGCTACCTGCATGATCCGATGTGCTCGGCAACCGAAGGCTCCACCCATGCCTGGGCGGAGGTGTACCTGCCGGGGGCGGGCTGGACCGGATTCGATCCCACCACCGGCAGCCTGGCTGGCCCCGACCACATCGCCGTGGCAATCTCCCATCGACCAGATGGGGTGCCTCCTGTGGCTGGATCCTTCCGCGGTCCCGCGCGATCCACCATGACCGTGGGTGTCTGGGTCACCGATCAGCGGCGCTGAGTGATCGCTTCCCTGAGGGCGCTGAGGAGCTCACCCTCGACCAGATGTTAGATGCATCCATTCACTGCAGCAAGTCACAGTGTTGCTGCGACAGGACCACTGCCACTTTAAAGACGCTGCCCAGGGAATTGCATTCATCAGATTGCTTGTACCAACCCTGTCTGTGTGCTGATCCGCTGCAGATATAGCACAGGGATGTGGAGAACACATTCACTGATTCCCACATCCCTATGGTCTGGGTGAGGCCGTGTTCATCAACCTGATGGTGCAACCTTGCGGCCGGCTGGCGAAGTTGGAATTAGTCGTCATGTCTTCACTAGCCACACCTCTGGTTGCCTTGCAGGCGCCAATGCCTACGATGGCTATCACCACTGAATACACCTCGTATCCCATCCTAATTACAGCCATGTCCAAGCGAAGTGACGCAGCAGCTAAAGATGCCGAAGGAAAGCTGGAATCAGCCTATGGCGAGATCAGCGGAGACATCGGCCATCAAATCAAGGGCAAGAGCAAGCAGATTCAGGCTTCTGCGATGAATGCAGAAGAGAATGTGAGGGAGGGCATCAGATCGGTTGCCAAGAATGTGTCTAAAGCAGCCAAGGATATCGCAGATGACATCAACTGAGCTGGCTTGGTATGTCTCAGCAATCAAATGCTTGATGAGGACACGCTGCTTCCAAGGGAATGCTTGAAACAATTGCTGTTCTGCTAGTCATCCTCTGGCTGCTCGGGCTGCTTACCTCATTCACGCTGGGTGGCCTGATCCATGTTCTACTTGTTATCGCGGTGATTGCCATTCTCCTACGTGTTATCCGAGGTCGAGCGATCTGATATTTTTCCGATCTACCTAAACCTTCTTAACTTCTTTATTGAATCGCATGAAAACACATCTGGCAATGCTTCCATCTCTAGTTCTTGTCCTCGCAGCATCGGCATCTGCTCAAGTCATCAGCGAGTCGCAAATGCGAGCGGCAAATCTTGCGCGAATGCAAGCTGAGATGATTAATGGTGGATTGGGCAAGTATTCACCCGCGAAATGCATGCATGAAGGCGGGGGAGGAGCGTGTATGGTGTCAGAAACGTCGCAGGGGTATCGCTTTCAGTTTCTAGGAGGACCTCCAGGTTGGGACGTCAAACAAGAGCCGGCATCCATTGAGACAACAGTAATCGTATCCCCTGATGGTCGATCGTTAACTATAGATTACAACGGACCAGTGAGACGAACTGCAAAGCCTTGAGATTCAGCTGGAAAGTCGCGGCCGGCACCCTCCATCGGCGTGGATCAGCAACGTTGACTGCTCGTGATGCTGCTCTCAGCACCTCTTGAATGTTTCGCCGAGATATTGGGTATGGGCGCGTCATCGAGCGGCCATCGAAATCAGGTCGGTAGCCATAGATTGAGCGGCCAGCCTCCGGACCTGATTGAAGCCGCTCCCACTCTTGAGGGCGGACTGGAGTTGGCCGGCCGCTGGCACCGGGGAGGCCAGCCGATCCTCTACACCTCCAGTTCCGCTGCGCCCTGGCAGCTGTAGAGGTGCTGGTTCATCTGGAACCGCTGAAGGCCTGGGACGATCTGCGGCTGCTGCGGCTGGACCTTCCGAATGACTTGGCTATCGAGACTATGGCTCCGACGCGCATTCCCGAGTATTGGTTCAGCATGCCATCCCCGAAGAGTGCCCTGGCCATCGTCAATGACTGGCTGGAACGCAGAGCCAGCGCAGCGTTGAGAGTTCCCTAAGTCATTGTCCCAGTGGACAGCAGCACCCTGCCCAACCTCCGCCACCCCGAGATGGCCAGAGTACGGATCAGCAGCAACGAGGCCTTTCGCTTCGATTCGAGGGGCACTGAACAGCATGGGGGTTGCCCCGCCATTAGTTCTGGGTTGCCCTCTTCCCCAGCAAGCGACGTAGGGGTCCAGTCGGCGACGGCCGTCCTTCTGCGTATCAAGCGACATCGGCATTGCCGCAGTGGGCCAGAAACCGCTGCCGCAGGAACTTGCGCACCGTCTCGGGCGAGCAGCCCAGTTCCCTGGCCATTCGCCGCCGACCCCAGCCTGCTGCCGAAAGTCGCTGAATCGCCTCCACGTCCTGAGGGGTCTGCTCAGCTGTCTCCAGAACCATCGGCCCCAGAGATGGCGCCCCGGCGCTGCCCTTGTCGTCCTGCCTGGCTCGCTCAACGGGGTGGACCGGTGGTCGTGTCGCGCCGGACCGGTTGTCGCTGTCGCCTGACACGCAGGGCAGATCCCTGCAGCCGCCGCCGGTTGGGTGGCGGTGGTGCTGAACGTAAACCCAGGCCTGGGGGGTGCTACGTGGACCTGCGGCACTGGAAGGCCTCCTGAATCGCCTCCGCCCTGGCCACCACCTGGTTCGTGGGGGGCGCGGTGATTGGCCAGAGCGCCGATACCGCTGCCGAGGCACAGAACCAGCTTGTGGGCCTGATCGACCTGCTGGCCCTGGCGGCCGTTACCGGTATCAAAGCCGGCCTTGCCGGCAAACGGATGCTAAACAGAGCTTTAGAAAAAACACAACATAGTCCAACATATTCAGCGCAAGACCACAAAACTGAGCAATCTGTCCTTGATGTTCTGCTAACTGCTGGTAGGGCTGTTGAGCATCACCATTATGGAGGTGTTCGGGCCCGCAAGGCGCAGACTGCTTTGGCAACCTTGATCCCGACATCCACCGCCTCTCTGCTTCGAGAGCACTGCAGCAAAGAGGCGGTGGATCGTGGAGGTGGCTTGGCAATTAACCTTCGGATGACTGATCATGCAAGCTGACAGATTCTTTCCAAGGCGAACTGAACGAGGGCTGCTGATCACTGCTACTTACCGACTCGAATACCACGCAGGGAATCCATAAGTCCCAGCAAGTTCAAAAGCCAGAGCACGACCGCTACAACGACAACAATGTTGAGGATACCTTTGATCTTGGCATCCATTGGCATGTAGTTATTAATCAGCCACAGCAGAACTCCGACGACGATGAGAGTAATCACAAGAGAGACTAGGGACATGGTGCAGGTTCTCTTTGTTTGGTTTTGGATTTGTGTTGCTATGACAGGACGTCACAGCAGCTGGACTATTGCTGTGTCGCCTCTCAGCGGCAGTTCTCGGCTCGTTTCAGGCTGGCCTGAATGAAAAGGACCACTGTTGAATGTTCATCCATGATGGACTTCTAAGAGTTGGGAGTTTGCGCCAGCAGCAGATCGGCTGCAGAAGTGAGGTTGTTCCTGCCTAACGGTATCGGAGCTGCGCGTCATCAGAATTACCGTGACGAAGCATCCCAAGCCTTGCCTTGATTGTGGGATCTGTCGTCTCTCGATCGCCATAGCGTGCGGCTGATGATGGATCCGGTGCTGGCCAAGGTGCGCTACGGCGAACTCGGCTCCTTGGCCCGCGATCGGCGCCTGCTGACCCAGTCTCGACGTTGTGGGTCGGCGCAGCCTGGTGTTCTCCCTGCTGCAACTCGGCGGTGGCGTGCTGGTGTGGCTCAACGGGCTGGGACGGTGGCTGCTGCTACAGGTCTTCCCTGGGCTGAACGCCCTGCTGCTGCTCCGGCAGCTGCCCGAGCTGATCCCGTTCGTGCTGCCGGTCTCAGCGGGTTCTGAATCGACGGCCCTTCCATTCCACCTCCCCCCGCTCGAGGTTGAAGATCGCCAGAACGAAAACCCCGAGAAAGAACAGCACCGGGATCGGAAAAATCAGGTTGATCCAGCGGAAGCGCCCCACCCGGCGGCTGAGGAGCAGCAACTGCAGGGCAAAGGCGCCATAGATCACGGCGTTCGGGCCGATCGCATGGGTGCCCACCAGTGGCCAGCCCAGCAGGGCAGCCGGCAAACACCAGGCGGCCCAGAACAGCCCCGACAGCCAAAGCAGCACCGCCAGCATCCAGGGCCAGCGCACCTCCCCAGCGGCGGTGGCGAAATTCTTATCGAAGCCGTCCACCATGTCGGCCAAACCGCCGGGATACATGCGGTAGGCGATCGAGTCACCGCCGAGCCAGGCCCCCACGGGTAGGCCAGCCTGTTCGTAGCAATGCGCCAGGAACCAGTCCTCGACAACCTTGTCGGCGACCGCCTCATGGCCGCCGGCCAGGGCGTAGTCGGCACGCGTGCTCACCATCGCCGGCCCGAAGGCCACACCGCAGCCTGGTCCCATCGGAACGGCCATCAGTCCCACCAGGTTGAAGAGCAGCGACAGCTGCTCATAGGGTTTCTCGGTGCGGTGATACGGCTGGACCGACAGCAACCCTCCTCGCTGCTCATGCAGGGCGAGCAGCCGCTGCAGGAACTGCGGAGCCGGCTCGGTATCGGCATCGAGAAAGACCAGCACCTCCCCATGGCTGGCCTGAACACCATGGTGGAGAGCCCAGGTCTTGCCGCACCAACCCTCGGGCAGGGGAGGCGGCTGGATCACCGCGATCGGCAACGTATCAGCGGCCTGTCTGGCGATGGCGGCAGTGCTGTCGCTGGAGTGGTCGTCGACCACAATCACTTCATCAGGCTGATGAATCTGGTGGCTGAGGGCTGCCAGCAGATGGGGCAGGGTGGTGGCCTCGTTACGGGCTGGGATCAACACGGACACCGTTCGCCGTTGCAGCGGTGTGCAGGCCGGAAGCAGCGGCAGGCTCACGGCCAGGGCCCATCCCACCAGCCAGCGCACCAGCAGCGATACCTCCAGCCAACCGATCAACATCCAGCGACCTGAAGGATGATTTCAAGCTAAGGCTGGGTTCAGCTGACAAGCCCTCACCAGCAGCAGGACTGCAGCAAACGTCCCCCGATGGCACCCATGTCCGTTGTTCCTAAGCGGAGCTGCTGCAGGCCTCGACTCGGAATCGTGAGCACTGTGATGCTTCTCAAGCCGTGCGCGTTGGAAAGCTCCATGGTGACGAAGGCTATCTCGGCCTGACTAATTGGCCACGTCAAGTTTAGACACGACGAGCGCTGATCAGCCTCAGCAGTATCGCGACGACGGTGATCAACAGCAGGATATGAATCAAACCACCCAGGGCACAAGAGGCCAACAGGCCCAACAATCATAGAATGAACAAAAGAACCGCAATCGTCTCCAGCATACTGCTGACTCAGCACGAAGTGATCAGGAAGGGCATCGCATGAAAAGCGACGCCCAAAGGATTCAGGCTGAGCTCTCACTTCTTGTCGGTGGCATCAGCAATCTTCTTGCCGGCTGAACGTGCGCCTTCCTTAACATCCTCAGCGGCATTCATCGCAGAGGCCTGCACCTGCTTGCCCTTGCCCTTGATCTGATGGCCTGTATCGCCGCTGAGGTCGCCATAGGCTGATTCAAGCTTGCCTTCTGCATCTTTGGCAGCAGCATCAATTCGGTTTGACATGGTTCCAAAAGTAGTTGTGGTGAGTAAAGTGTGGCTGACCATGGCCATGGCTGGTTGAGGGCTCAACATGAGCGAGCTCATGATGGCAATCGGCGCCAGGAAGGCAATGGCAGCAGCTCGCAGTCTGCGACTGATTGATTTGAAATTCAGCTCCATTGAGGGGGATACCCATAGGGGGCAATTGAACCCTAGTGATCTCGTTCTGATCAGATCGCTGAGCCGCTGAATCGGCATGACATGAATGGGGTTCGACTGGGCCACATCCCTGTAGCACCAGGGATTACCAGCCAGATCAAGAATTATTGGCCAAGGGTGCATATCTGCGGCATTGTGTTTCCCTGTACTTGGCTAGGATTTGACGGTTAAAAGTTTCACAGATCGTGCTCTAGCAATCAGGGTCTCTGGGTATGGGGTCCCACCATGACTGCAGATGGGATGGCATTTTGCGTCTGGGCAGCATATGCAACAAAGGTTACAGGTGTGGGCACGGCAAACAACTGATAGGCACTGGCCAACCCCCTGCAATCAGATCAGCAGGGTGATTGGCAAACAGCAATCCAGAGAGCCAAGACCAGCGCTCCGTACAAATATCAACTGACAATAGACGTTGGCATGCTGACACCCATTGATCACTATGCGCGCGAGGTCACCAGTTCAGCTCAATATGCGATCGTTCATGCCCCCACCTTCAACTTTGAGGATGACAACTTCCTGCTGCCAGACTAAAGCGAGTTGGCGATCCATGAGTTGCATATTAGCACTTGTAATGATGAAGATCCTTGCCGGCTGGGACATTTAATCTCGATCACGGCCCGTCTAGAGCATCTCAAGTAACTTGGCATCATCGGCATTCAGATCATGCCGGTAGGCCAGTTGGCAGGGATACGCTCATAGAGCTACAACCCCTCGCATCTCTTGGCAGTCGATACGAACTATGGAGGTCCAAATTGAATCAATCGATTCATCAAGCGCGCACATCAGGCTGGGATTGCTGTCATCCTTGACATGGTTGAAAACCACGTTGGCTCATGTGATCTTGACCTATGGCAGTTCGACGGCTGGCCGGAGAACAGACGATGCGGATTTTGAGATGGCTTCAGCATGATTGCATCAGATGCACTGCTGGTTTCCACTTAATTGGACGAGGAAGTCAATGAAGTATTCCCAGAACTCATACTATCAGAATCCAGGGTGCTATAAACGAAGTCAATGACAGCTCTTTACTTACTTTTCCAATCTCTTCTTTTGCTTGCCACCTTCAGGGCTCGCAATTCGAGCGAACATATCCTTATTTTCATGTTGGCTATCACCTGATGCCGTTTCCTCACGGTATCACGGCTCCGGCACTCACTTCCTGTCAATCGCCGAGGTGGTACATCCTTGATGATTGAGTCGTTCTGACTACTTCGGTCGCTGGCACAGCATATTGTGGGCCAAACACCGATACGGCCAAGTTGTCTTCTGGTCTGATAGTGGCCACAAAGTCCGGGGCCTGATTCAGATCACGAGAAGCGAAATGGTTATCTTGGCTGAGCCAACTCATGGCCTATTAAGTCCAGCCTAGAGTCGCAAGCAATAGTTTTGCTGACTATCAAGACATCTTGACCGGGATGTGTTTAGACTGGAATAGTCAAGACCAAAGGATGGATTCACCGTAAACACTAATCACGGGGAGATGCCAACTAACGAAGCTACTTTTCGACGAGAAGATCCGCTTCTAGCAGCAATAGTGCCGCAGATGTGAGGCCTGAGATTTCAGCTGGTCGAAGCTTCCTACGCTGTGGTTGTCACTAGATATATTAACTCGTGAACAAGCAACCTCTGCCGCTGATGATAGGGGCACTTGCCCTAGTTCTTGTTGCTTCCTTGCCTGCCCATGCCGCTGAGCGGCCAGTTCGATGGAACACCGGTGGTGCTGTGTGGTCAACCAACCAGAATGCCTTCGATACTTTCTTCCAAACCGGAGAAGTCATCGATCGTGGGCTAGATGGTGGCCTACGTCTTTCGGGTTGGACTGCGGAGGAAGTGCGGCAGGGCATGTTGAAAACTTACAGCGTGAATTTTCTTGGTGTCGCCAGATTTCTGTATTCCAATGCAGGAGAGGCTTTCCTGCGTGATCAAACCACCAGTTATTTCCCTTACTGGGGGATGAGGAATACAGCAGTTCAGGCACTGCGTTCGGCTATTATCGCCGATGCCATTGATGGCCAGATCTCCGCTACGACGATCATGGCTGAACTGCCCACGGATATGCGACTGGCTGATACCTGCAATACCTATTCTGGGTCTCAGAATGTATGTGTTCAGGGCGATTGTAACCCTGACAATGGTCAGTGCACATCTCTCCTTTCGTGGTATGTATTTTTGCCGCAGTGTATCCAACAGAATCAGGTTTCTGTTGCGGTCCTTTCCTCCGGCAAGGCGACACCACTGCCGCAACAAAGCGGCGTGCGTGCCCTCTTGTGACGTTGGCCTTCTCTATTGTTGGATACAAGAATCCCCCTTCAGCAGTTTGCCGACGATTGGACGCTGCACTGATCCGATGTGGGAGATCCGACAGCACCAGATCAGGCCATACTGCGTTCCAGCCGTAGCCGGCAGGTCTGCATGGCCCGCCACTTCTTCCGGCGTCACCCAGTGCCGGAGTCCATCCCGCTGCTCACCAGCCATCTGCATCAGGAGCTGGTTGCCCATGGCGAGCATCTCACTCACCGCTGCAGCGACTTGATGGAGGACACGCATCGCCATAGGGGGTGGGCACCTGAGGTGGCGTGAGCGGTGGGCCACGAAAACGGCCGCCGCTTTCGCCCAAGGAGGCCTGGATCAGCGACGGCCGCCAGGTGATGCGCTTCCGTCCCATCCTCTGGGATCGCAGGAGCCAGCGGCTGGAGATCACCAGCGACGAGCTGCTTCAAAATCAACCGGTGTCACTGCTCATGCCCCGCTAGGAGTTGAGTCGAAAGGAAGCCTTCGACTCTGGGCCGAAAAGCGCCAGCAGAGCTGGCAGACCTTTGCTCCCCAGTGGTTGCAGCCTCCTCGCACCCCGATTGAGCGCAGAGCCTGTTCAGAACCGGGAGCCCGGCGACTGCAGGAAGGCCAGTTCCTGTGCGCTCGAAGCTCTCCCCAAAGCAGCATTGCGATGCGGGAAGCGGCCAAAGCGAGCGATCACATCGCGGTGCCGGCGGGCGAAGTCGGCTATGCGGGGATCGCTGAACCGCTCGAACAGCGGCAGCGCGGCCTCCTGCACCGCCAGGTCTTCCGAGTGCATCAGCGGCATCAGCCAGAACTGCCGCCTCGGCGGCGCCGCTTCCCGCTCCAGCCAGCCACACTCCATCGCCCGCATGCTCAGAGCCAGAGCCTGGGTGTCGCCGGAGAAGGCCATGGCGGTGTCGCGCCAGATCTGCCGGGGGAACTGATCTAGCAGCAGGACCAGAGCCAGGCCGGTTCGAGATGTTCCGCCCCAGCTGTCCAGATGTCCTGCCAGGGCGGCTCGGGTCGCCTCCAGGAAGCGCTCCGCCACCAGCGCATCAAACGCCGGATCCTTCGCGAACCACTGGCGCGGCCGACTCTGCACAAACCAGAAGTCCAGCACCTCGATGGCCTGGTTTCGCGCACCATCCATCAGAGCAGGGCCTGTACGCAGGCCACCTTGTTGTCCAGGATCTGGTCCTTGTAGGTGCGGGTGTTGATGTTCTCCGTGGTGTAAACACGGGCGCAGCCCATGGCGTGCACTGCCTGGTGATAGGCCTTGATCGCGACAAACACCGGCTCCCACTCACCCTCGACCGCCCTGCCGTTGGGGTGCAGCTGGATCTTGAGACCCGCCTGAGTGAGCACCTTCTCGTAAGCGGCGATGTACGGGGCCAGGTGCACGCCCACGCCGATCGGCACCACACACAGATCCACGGTCACCCCCATGGTCAGCCTCAGCACATTGCCTGCATCGTGGAAGGAGCTGCCCAGACGCTGCCGTGTCCGTGTTTCCGCTGCTGGTGATCATCCATACTCTGACAGCCACGGTATGGACCGGCGGCCATCTGGTGCTGGATCTGGGAGTGCTGCCCGGGCGCTGCGGGCGCAGAGTTCGGCCCAGATGCGAGCCGAGCTGTGGATGGTGGTGCCTGAACCAGTGGCAGGTCATGCAGACCTTGCGGCTGCGGGTCCTGAGCAGGGTGCCTTCATCGAGGTAGGGCCACTCCTCAACGGGGGTTTCAAGCCTGGCGGTCAAGGCCGCGGGCCGAGTGGGAGGCGGACACCCATGAACCGACCTAGATGCGTACGCCTGTACTAGCAAAGTTGCCTTGATTTTGCCTGCTCAGCTCGTCCGCTTCAGGGGCAGGATGCGCACCCGCTGCCGGCGTTCATCGACAACCACCAGCGCCCCTTGCTCGATCTCGGCGCCGTAGGTCTTGAGCAGTGACAGCACCAGCGTGCCGATCGCCTCGGGCAGAACGTTCAAGCAGCGCACCTGAAGCACGCTGGGCCCATCGGCACCGCTCAGGGCCAGCATCGTGCCGAAGTCCAGGTCGTGCGTGAAGACGGTGTAGCCGTTGGCGATCGCCCACTGCATCAGCACCGTATCCGGCGCCCTTGGATTGCCCACCTCCGACCAGTGCACCGCTTCATGACCGGCGGCCCGCAACAGGGGGATCCATTGGGGCGACAGGATGTTGCGTTGAAACAGCCATGTCGACCAGCAACCTGGCCATCAGCTCAGGACCAGTGCCTCTTCTCGCTCTTCCATGCGGCAGGCGGCGTACGCCAAGGCCTCATCGATGTCAGCCGCTTCCCGTTGCGGGTAGGCCTGCAGGATCCGCTCGGGGCTGCTGCCGCTGGCGATCAACCCCACGACCGTGCCCACCGTGATGCGCAGCCCGCGGATGCAGGGCTTGCCGCCCATCACGGCGGGATCGTGGCTGATGCGGGGGAAGGCCATGGGCCAAGGCTAAGAACAAAAGCCCTGGTTGCCTTGCTCTGGATACGGTTGGAGCCGAGGTGAGGTGCTGATGTTTCGTGATCTCGTGCTGGCGATCGGCATCCCCCTGGCACTGTTGCTCCTTGCGGTGCTGGCGATGGAGCAGTGGGGCGATCGCCTGCCGGCCTGGGTGCAGCGATTGGCCGAGCGCCCGTCCTGGTTCTGGAACACCGGCATCGGGCTGATCATTGGTCTGTCGCTGCTGCGCTGGTTGGTGCAGCGCTGAGGCTTGATCTGGCTAGGTTCAAGCCTTCCCGAGGACCGAGCGGTGTCGTACAGGATCCGTTTGCTGGAGACAGAGGAGGGCTGGTCGGTGAGTTGCCTGGATCTGCCCGGCTGCCATTCGCAGGGCGACAACCGGGAAGAAGCCCTGGCCAACATCCGCGAGGCCATCGGTCTTTGGCTTGAGGTGGAGGCAGAAGAAGCCGGAATCAAGCAGGTGGAGACACTGGAGCTGGCGATCTGAATGCCTCGCTTGCCCGGCATCAGCCAGAAGGAAGCGGTTCGGGTGTTTCAGAAGATTGGTTACCGCATCGTGCGGGAGTCCGGCCACTTGATCCTCAGCAATGGAGAACGCCGGCTGGTGCCCCCGGCGCCAACCCCAGCAACAGCCAGAGCCCAGGTAGTGGAGCAGCAGGCCCAGGCCGCGGCGACACCGAAAACTGAGCCACCCGCAGCGCTGCCAACCGCAGCAGCCCAACAACCAGTCCTCGATCCCGGCCTGGCGCCCCTCGATCCGGCCACCATCCGCCAGCTGCACGCCGCCATCCGCGGCCTGCCCGCCCCCGTGCTGGAGGGGTTCAGCAAAGCCTTCCGCAAGCGCTTCCAGGTGCCGGCCGACGCCCCCTCGATCGCCGATCGCATCTGCCAGCGGCGGCACCACGACTGGATCGAGACATTCATGGTGTCGCACCGATAGGTGCGCCCAGTAAGGCACCACCGATAGGTGCGCCCAGTAAGGCACCACCGATAGGTGCGCTCAGCAAGGCAGCACCAAGAGCAGTCAACGCTCAAAAAGGTGGCAGAAAAGTGCTAAAAAGGTATAGATTCAGGGTCGAAATGGAGTTTGCGTTCGACCCTGCCAAAAGCGCCGCCAACCTGCGAAAGCACGGCATCGATTTTTTGGCGGCCCAGGCTCTCTGGCGGGACCCATCCCTGCTGGAGATTCCAGCCCGGACCAGCGATGAGGAGAGGTTTCTGGTGATCGCCCGTCTCCAGGGCAAGCACTGGTCCGCCGTCATCACCTACCGGCAGCAGGTCATCCGTCTGATCTCCGTGCGCCGATCCCATCCAGAAGAGGTGCAGCTCTATGAACAGCTCTGAGTTCGATCAACGCTTTGACCACGGGGAGTCTGTGCTTGAGGCCCTGGATCTGTCCGCAGCGCGGCGCCCACGGCTCGAGCAGAAGCGCGTCAATGTCGACTTTCCCCTTTGGATGGTGGAGCAACTCGATCAGGAGGCCTCACGGCTGGGGGTAACCCGGCAGTCGATCATCAAGGTGTGGCTCGCTGAGCGGCTTGAGCACCGCGCCGATGCCAGCGAAAGCAGGCTCACAGCCCCGTGAGTGATGCAGCTACTGCACTCCAAAAGGCCTGATCCCACATCACTGCCGCCAGTTGCTCGGCCGTCAGCCTCAACCGGACGCCCCTTTCTTCTCATCCCAGCCATGCGCCATTCCCTCGGGCGCGTCGTCGCCACCGCCGCTGTCGCGGCCTCCGTGCCGGAGCAGGTGATCTTCGGCCTGCTCGATCGCCATGCCGCCAGTGACTGGGGCGATCTCGATGCCGAGGACAAAGCGGCCAACGACGCCGACCACAGCCACGCAGAAGGTCGTCTGTTCTCCAGTTACGACACCGACGAACACGGCACCATCTGGGTGATCACAGACGACCTGCGGGGCGATGGCGGCGGTCCCACCACCACCGTGCTGTTTCCTGACGACTACTGAGCTGGGGAACCCCGGAACCGTCGTGCAACCCATGGCTTCCAGCTGAGCCTCAACACTGCAGCAGCCAGCGCAGCAGCGACAAGCCGATGATCAGCCCGATGCCGGCGTTCCAGAGCCAGGACGGGCGCTTGGCCAATCGCTGCAACCAGGCCGGCAGGCGATCGCCCCACTGCTCCATCGCCAGCATCGCCAGCAGCAACAGCGCCAGGGGAATACCAATGGCCAGCACCAATTCGCGCAGCATCAACCGCTCCCCGTTGCGCGCACCGTATCGAGAGCAGAGCAGGACGACAGCCAACCCCAAGCAAGCGCGATAGTACGGGTGTACGAATTGGCCAAGAGTCATGGGCGCCCCTCTTCCCCGACCCGCAGCACTGAATGCCCGGCTCGAAACCCCTGTGGAGGAGTGGCCCTACCTCGATGAGGGCACCCTGGTGAAAACCCGCAGCCGCAAGGTCTGCATGACCTGCCACTGGTTTCGCCACCACGCGGGAGTGAACTGCATCCCAGTGCTCACCTGCCAGCTGCACCAGGGCCTCATCGCCTGTCAGGCGACATCGAAAACTGAGCCAGAGGCGACACCAAAACTGAGCCACCTGGAGGCCGAGGAAGGGAGAGCAGCAACAGCAGGCCAGGGGCCAATGGTCCCGGCCGAGACGGACACGGCAATGC
>Ga0208787_1000068_pt1 | contig 46765 bp, 53 predicted proteins | sample Wag4_2014_7_11_FD_187362 | JGI IMG/M metagenome (GOLD analysis project Ga0208787, IMG submission 187362) | Fresh water microbial communities from Ohio, USA - Utica-2 Time Series HT 2014_7_11 (SPAdes) (version 2) | ecosystem: Environmental > Aquatic > Freshwater > Water tank | place: USA: Ohio...
GAGGCAAATGTCACAGCCCAGGCTAAAGAAGCGTTTTCCGAGTTGGCACTTGCCGCAACTTCTAGAAGAGTATGACCATGAGTTATTCACCAGCCAGATTGATTCCCGGTCGCATGCGAACCGTTAAGGGTCCAACAGATCATGTGGTCATTGTTGGCGCAGGTTTAGCAGGATTATCAACCGCACTTCGCTTAGCAGGTAAGGGAAGAAAAGTAACTGTTATTGAAAAAGAATTAGTTCCTGGTGGAAGAAACGGTTTACTAGTAAAAGATGGTTACCACTTTGATACTGGACCATCTGTTTTAACAATGCCAGATTTAATTGCTGATGCATTTGATTGCGTTGGCGAAAATATGCACGACTGGTTAGATTTAGAACCAGTATCTCCACTTTATCGCGCTTACTATCACGATGGTTCTCAATTAGATGTTCATGCCAATCCACAAAGGATGGCTCAAGAAATTGAAGAAGTAATTGGTGCTGATGAAGCTAAAGGTTACTTAAAATACGTTGATTTTGTTTCCAAACTTTATCAATATGAAATGAAAGATTTCATTGATAGAAACATAGACTCTCCCCTAAATCTTCTTACCCCAAATTTGGCAAAACTAGTTGCTCTTGGTGGTTTTAGAAGACTTGCACCAAAAGCTCAACAATACTTAAAAGATTTTAGAACTGAAAGAGTTTATTCATTCCAAGCAATGTATGCAGGTCTTTCTCCTTATCAAGCATTAGCTATTTATGGAGTTATTGCTTACATGGATTCTGTTGCTGGTGTGTTCTTTCCCAAAGGCGGAATGCATGCAGTTCCTCGCGCTTTAGCTGCAGCTGCTGCAAAACATGGTGTGGAGTTTAAATACAACACTGAAATTACAAAGGTTGAAAAAAGTGGCAATCGTGCCACCGCTGTAATTACAAAAACTGGCGAAAGAATTGCTGCTGATGTAGTGGTTCTAAACCCAGATCTTCCTGTGGCTTACGAAAACTTGCTAGGCGAAGTGCCTTGGTCTGTGAAGAGACTTAAATACTCTCCTTCTGCCATGGTTTTACTGGCTGGAAGTAAGAAAAAATATCCTGGAATTGCGCATCACAACATTCATTTCGGTAAAGACTGGAAGGGTGTGTTTGATGATCTAATTGAAAAAGAACAGTTCATGCAAGACCCAAGTCTTTTGGTTACTAACTCAACTCTTTCAGATCCCGAATTAGCACCAAGTGGCAAACAAATTTATTACGTGTTATTTCCAACTCCAAATACAGGTTCAAAAATTGATTGGGTTCAAGAAACTCCTCGATATAGAGATGAAATGGTTCGAGTTTTGGAAGAACGCGGTTATGAAGGTTTTGGGGAAAATATTGAAGTTGAACATGTCACTGGTCCTTTGGAATGGGAACAACAAGGTATGAAAAACGGTGCACCATTTGCCTCAGCTCATACTTTCTTGCAAACTGGTCCATTTAGACCAGGAAATATGTGGGGTGAAAACGTTGTGTTTGCTGGTTCAGGAACTCAACCAGGAGTTGGTGTTCCAATGGTTTTGATCAGTGGACGTTTAGCTGCTGAAAGAATTCTGGGTAAAGATAAAAATTACAATTCAAGGTCAAATCGAAAATATTGATCATGTCAAAGCGTGAGTTAACAGCTTCAGGAATTACTGATCCTGAAATGCAGGAATCTTATGAAAGATGTCGAAAACTTAACTCCAAACATGGAAAAACCTATTATTTAGCAACCCTTTTATTGCCTCCCGGCAAAAGACCATATGTTCATGCTCTTTATGGATTTGCTCGTTATGCCGATGAAATTGTGGATGATTTATCCAGCACCTTAACTGATCAAGAAAAATCTGATTGGTTAGTTAATTGGGGTAATGAATTCTTAAGGGACTTAAAACGAGGTAAATCAGATGATCCAATTTGCAAAGCTGTAGTCGACACCGTTAATCGTTGGGAAATACCAACAGATTTATTTGAAGCATTTCTTCACTCAATGCGTATGGATTTAACAATTTCTGAGTATCAAACATTTAAAGATCTACACGAATATGTTTACGGTTCAGCTGCGGTAATTGGACTACAAATGGTGCCAATTCTGGAGCCTACTTCTCAGATTGCTTACGAAAGAGCTCAAGATTTAGGAATTGCATTTCAACTGGCTAACTTTGTAAGAGATGTTTCAGAGGATTTAACTCGCGGAAGAATTTATCTTCCCCTAGAAGAATTAGCAAAATTTGGAGTTGATAGATCCTATCTTCAAACAAGAGTTGCAGATAAGAATGTGAAAGATGCTTTAAAGTTTCAAATTCAAAGAGTGAAGCTTTTAGAAGAAAAATCTAAATCAGGAATTGAATACTTACATCCATCATCAAGACCTTGTATTGAAGCAGCCCGAATTCTTTATTGCGGAATTGTTGATGCTGTGGAAGCAATTGATTATGAAGTATTTAATAAACGTGCCAAGGTTTCAATGACACAAAGATTAAAAGTTGCAATTCCCGCTTGGCGTGAAGGTGTGAAAGCAAGAAATGAATTTGGTCAAGGACACGTGCAAGGAATTGCTAAAGTTATTTAAATTATTTCTTCGTGCCGTACCAATGACCTTTCGGCCACCACTTAGGTGGAGATCCTGAAAATGGTTGTCTTTGAATATTTTTTCTACCTAACCAAATCCAAATTGAAATAGTCATAACAATCATGGAAAAACCAAAAAACACATCTTCAACTGGTGCGTAAAATAATCTGCCATCACCAATCATTGGTGGAGTTTTATCTGAGTAGTCTCCCCCGATTAATGCAAAGTCGTTATATCTAACAATTAAGTTTTTCGTTAAAATCCCATTAGTTACAAATTGGAAAAATAGAACAATAGCGTAGCTCAACCAAAACATTCTTAATTTTAAGACTTTAGTTTTTAAAATATAGAAATCTAAGACAAAAGCAAGCAAACAATAAATTATGCCAATTTGGATGTAGGTCATTTCTCATCCCCAGCTTTTTCTTGCTTAATTGATCTCACAGCTTCAAAGGACAACAGGGCTGCAATTGGCACGATTATGAAAAACAGTAATTCCTCTAAAGGTAAAAATCCAATTAAAGTTATGCCAGAAACTTTTGTTTCATCAAAAAACCAATGGTTATTTGTTATTGCGTAGTAATCCCAAATTACAAACAAAATCACAACTGGAGTAATAGTTAAAACTAATCTCTTTAATTTTCTTAAGACTCTTGCTTGCAAGATAATTTCTAGCCAAACAGTGCCAAAAAGAATGAAAGCCAAAACTCCCAGGTAGGAAAATTTGGTCATAAATCTAACTTAATCAATAGGCCCAAGGAGCCCAGCCGCGAACTATCCAGCCGTTGTAGGCAACTAAGTCTTGATCTCTACAACTTGCTTTCTCGGGCTTGGAAGCAAACTGCTTGCCACCATAGGTTTTCCAAAAAGCAGGACTCATTTGCCAGCGGCCTCGGTATTTGCCACTTCGACCAATTGCCTTGCAGTTTCGATGGGATTCTTTCATGGAAATAAACCGAGCAAATGCACTTGTCCGCCAAACTTCAAATGGAACTAATTCTCTTGCTCCTCGATAAAGCTTTGCATCCTTAGAAAGAGTGATATCCCCTTTGTATTTGGCGACAATTTTCTTTTTCTTTGTTGATAACTTAACAACTTTGGTTTTCTTGCCGCGATCAATAGTTGCACCCGATGTTGCAGCAATTACTGCAGCCAAAGCAGGATCCACTGCTACAGGTTGGGCAGCAACTTGCTCAGCAACTTTTTCATCTGCTCTTTGTTCATCTAGAGCTTCAAATATTTTGGTCCAACCAATTTTTCCAAGAGATGTTCCATCATCCGAGTCACCTAAATCTTTATAAAAAGCTGATATTGCTTTGGTAGTTGAAGGTCCATATTTGCCATTAGCAGTTGATATGTCATAACCAAGTTCAATTAAAGCTGCTTGCACTTTTTTTACACTTGAATTATTGGAACCCTTGGTGAGTTTCTCTTTGCCTGGATAATCAGGAACTTCCATGACTATGGCAACTGCTGTAGGAGTTGCTTGTGCTGAGAATTGTAAGTTTGTTGAGATTAAAGCGGCCAAGACACCGATTATTAGATAACGGGTAGGGCGGCGTGTAAACGTCGTCATCCTTCGAGGCTACAACACTTAAATGAACTAGGCGCCTTGAGTTAGCGCAAGTTGTGGATACCTTCGTGTGTTAATAATAACTTCTTGAGGGAAATACCAAATGCGTAATTCCCAATAGCCCCACCAGTCTTCACCACACGATGACATGGAATAAATGGTGCAATTAGATTCTTGGCACAAGCAGATCCTGCAACTCTTACTGCTTTTGCATTTCCTGCTTTTTGAGCAAGATCTGCATAACTGATAACTTTTCCACCTTTTACTTTTCTTAGTATTTTCCAACAGCTTTGCATGAAATCTCCGCCAGGTTGCAAAACTTTTAATTGGGCAAATGCGTCCAAGTCACCATCAACCCAATCATTAACAACTGCAGTAACACCGGCTAATTTTGTGTCTTTTTTGATTTCAAATTCTTTGTATTTTTCAGGCAGTTGTTTCATTAATTTTGCTATTGGTTTGAAACCTGCACCAATTACTGTTGGAGTATTTGTGACATCAACTACGCTAGCAATTTTTCCCCAAGGGGTAGAAATCTCGTGCGTTAAAAGTTTCATTTTACGGTTGAGTACTAGTCGAATCTATTTGTTCTGGGAAAGGTTCAGGAAGATCATAACCAGTAATTATTGTGGCAAATTCATCTGCTTCAAAGGCTGGATAAGGAGTAAGTTTTTGTATACCTGCTACTTGAGCTAATTTTGTGGCAGCTTCAATGGCATCTGGTCTGTAAAGCAATTCACTGGTTTCAATATTTCTTTTCTTATAGTTATCAATTTTAGTAACAAATACACCGAAGGTTTCTAAACGAGAACCAAGTCTGGTGCTTAAGCCTTCACGGTTGGTGCCATTAAGAATTGTGACCACCATTTTGTCTAAGGTAACTACCCCATCTTCAACAGATGCCGAAGGCTGAGGATTTAAAATTGCCTCAATTCGATTCACTCGATAATTTGATAAAGCAGCACTAGCAATCACACTTATTACCACTAAAGCAAGAACAGATCCAAGAATGATTTGGGTGCGCTTATTCATTGAAACTAAACCTACTTGATGGTTCTTATTTGGCAAGCATTTCTGATACTTGGAAAGCTAATTCCAATGCTTGCACGCGGTTTAGTCTTGGATCACAAGCAGTTTCGTAACGCATTGGTAAGTCTTTTTCCATCACACCTGAAATTCCACCAATACATTCAGTTACATCATCACCTGTTAATTCAATGTGCATTCCACCAGGATGAGTTCCAAGTTGGCGATGAACGGTAAAGAAATCTCTAATTTCACTTAAGACATCACTAAATTCTCTGGTCTTTAAACCGGATGCTGATTCTCTAGTGTTGCCATGCATCGGATCACAAACCCAAATAACAGGATGTCCTGATTTTTCAACAGCTTCAATAATGGGAGGTAATTTCTCCAATACATTTCCCACACCCATACGACTAATTAAAGTTAATCTTCCTGGTGTTTTATCAGGATCAAGTTTTTGAACCATTTTTACAACATCGGCAGGATCTGCTTTTGGTCCAACTTTGCAACCAATTGGATTTTGAATAGAAGACATGAACTCAGCATGTGCACCATTTGGTTCACGAGTTCGCTCTCCCATCCATAAGAAGTGAGCAGAAGTGTCGTAAGTTCTACCAGTTACATAATCAGTTCTTGACATTGCTTTTTCGTAATCAAGTAGTAATGCTTCGTGAGCGGTAAAGAATTCAACTGATCTAAATTCAACAGGATCTGCACCACAAGCATGCATGAATGCAAGGGCACGATCAATATCTTTTGCTAATTGATCATATTTTTTACCTGAATCAGAATTTGCTACGAAATCTCTGTTCCAAGCATGAACCATTCTTAAGTCAGCAGAACCATCTTGAGAAAAAGATCTAATTAAGTTTAATGTGGCGTTAGAGGATTTGTAAGCTCTAATTAATCTTTGTGGATCTGGTCTTCTAGCTTCTGGGGTAAATGCAACATCGTTAATGGCATCACCACGGTAGGAAGGAAGAGATATTCCATTAATCGTTTCTTCATTTGAACTTCTTGGTTTGAAGTATTGACCAGCAATTCGACCAACTTTAACTACAGGAAGAGTTGCGCCATAAGTTAAAACAACTGCCATTTGTAGAACCGTTTTTAATCTTGCTCTAACAGAATTAGCAGTATTAGCAGCAAAAGTTTCAGCACAATCGCCACCAGTTAAAAAGAATGCTTCGCCACGTGAAACATCAGCAAGTCTTTGAGTTAATAAATCACATTCACTAGCAAATACCAAAGGAGGTAAAGCTTTAAGTTCTTTGACGACGCGACTTAGTTCATCAGCGTCAGGCCACTCAGGCTGCTGTTTCGCTGATGTAACCGCTGGGGAATTTTGCGGTGACATTTTTACGCTCCAAAAAAAGCGGTAGCTTCGCGGTATCTCTCCGCTGGAACTGTCTTTAATACTCCTGTTGCACTTTCTAATGCAACTCTAACAATGTTTGTGCCATGAAGCGCAACCATTTGTCCATAAGCTCCATCATTTAATGCATCTGCTGCTGCAAGTCCTAAACGATTTCCTAGATTTCTATCAAAAGCAACTGGGGATCCTCCACGTTGTAAATGTCCAAGCACAACACTTCTTGATTCAATTCCAGTTAATTCTTCTAATCTCTTGGCTAAACCTTCACCAACACCAGAAAGTTTCACGTGACCAAAAGCATCAAGAGTTGAATCTTTTGTTACCAGATCTCCATCAGTACTTAGCGCACCTTCGGCAACGACCACAATTGCGTATTGATCTCTTTCAAATCTCTTTTTAACCCAAGTAGCAACTTGGTTGATGTCATATTTTTCTTCTGGAATCAAAGTTACTGCTGCATCTCCTGCCATTCCTGTTTCTAAGGCAATCCAGCCAGCATGACGTCCCATTACTTCAACGACTAATACGCGGTGATGAGAACGAGCGGTGGTGTGTAAACGGTCTACTGCTTCAGTAGCAATTGCCACAGAGGTTTGAAAACCAAAGGTGTAATCAGTATTTGATAAATCATTATCAATAGTTTTTGGAACCCCAATTACTTTGAAATTCTTTTTATGCAATTGTGTAGCAACACCAAGGGTGTCTTCTCCACCAATTGCAATTAGGGCATCAACGTTAAGTTTCTTTAAGTTCTCTTCAATGCGGGCTACGCCGTTTTCAATTTTAATGGGGTTAGTTCGAGAAGATCCAAGAATTGTGCCACCTTCGTCGTTGATGTGAGCAACGTCGGCCAAAGTTACGGGACGAGTTAATCCTTCTAAAGGACCTTTCCAACCATCTTTGAAACCAACAAATTCATATTTGTATGCGTTGATACCTTTGGTGACAACACCACGGATGACGTTATTTAATCCTGGAGCGTCTCCGCCACCAGTAAGAATGCCAACGCGCATTTTCAAACATCCTTAAGTAATTAAGTAGTGAAGTCTTAATTTTATCGTAAACGCACTATTCGCGTTCTTTAAGGGCTTCCTTGGCTGCTGAAGCATAAATATCTACATATTCTTGTCCGGATAATTCCCTGATTGCTTCCATAATTTCGTTGGTGACCTTTCTTAAGGTCTCAGCGTTTCGAGCATCTCCGTAGTGAGCTGAGAAATCCAAAGGCTTACCAAAAATGATTCCAACTCGTCCAACTTTAGGAACCATTCGATCTGCAGGCTGTAATTCGTAAGTGCCAATCATGGCAACAGGAACTACAGGAACTTTTGCTTCCAATGCCATACGAGCAACACCAGTTCGACCTCTATAAAGTCTGCCATCTGGAGATCTTGTTCCTTCTGGATAAATTCCTAGGGCATCTCCTTTATTTAAAATGTCAATTGCAGTTCGCAATGCTGCTTCTGCAGCAGAGCCACCTGCTCTATCAATTGGAACTTGTCCAACACCTGTGAAAAATAATTTGGAAACAAAACCTTTAATTCCAGAACCACGCCAGTAATCAATTTTTGCTAGGAAAGTAATTCTTCTTCTAACCATTAATGGGAGAAAAATAGAATCAATAAAAGAATTATGGTTGGGAGCAAAAATTACTCCACCAGTTTTAGGAATATTTCTTTTACCTTTAGTCCAAGGTCTAAACATCAAACGTAAAGGAATCCACAAGAAAACGTATTTCACAACATAGTAAAACACTTTTGTCTCAGATCTCCTTATTCGTTTTTGCTAGAGCAATAGAATACATTGCTTGAATATAGATGTTAAATCTCTTCACAAATCAAGGACAAATGGCCGCTTTGTTGCTCTAAAGTGCCCAACATTTACACATTCTGTTTTTCCCACTCTGGTTCTACTTGCAAGTGGTTGATGAACATGGCCAAAGAGAGAATATTTGGGTTGATACTTCTTTATGTATTCGAGCAACGCAATACTTCCTCTTTCAAATCTTCTAGCTACAACATCAAAAGTGATATCGGCAATTGCAGGTGGGATATGGGAACACAAAACATCAACTGGACCAAGAGCATCAACATTCTTTTGAAATTCTTCATCAGTTATTTCATAAGGAGTTCTATAGGGAGTTTTTAATCCTCCCCCAACAAAACCAAATTTCAATCCACCAATTTCTACCACTTGCCCATCTAGAACAGTCATTCCTTCTTTTTTAAAATTAGGCCAAAATTCTGGTCGATCAACATTTCCATAAGTTATGTAAGTTGGAGTTGGCATAGCACTAAATATTTGTTCGTATTGTTTTTGAACTTCACCATTTATTAGTTCTTCTCGATTACCTAATTCATCCCACTTTTTCATTGCCACTGCTCTTGCTTCATCAAATCGATTAGCAGTTCTTAGTCTTATAAATTCTGTATTTAATTCTCCACCAAAAAGAGAACCCATGATGCCGTTTCCTGGATCTTCGTAATCTGTGTAAAGCAAAAGATCACCTAAGCAAATAAGGGCGTCAGCATTTTTGCCAGCTTCAGCTAAGGCATCAATCCGGGCATGAACATCACTAATCACGTTTAAGCGCACGACTATTAGATTACGCACTTAAGTCAAAACAGCAATTTGCTACTACCCTTTGACTCGTGAGATCTATTAATTTGTTTCTTCGAAACATTCCGGCGCTATTTTTCTCCTGGAGTGCTTCTCGATATGTGCTCTTTTTGTTCATCACCTTGGTTCTTCCCTATCCAGAAGGAAAATGGTTAAAAGGTGATGTTGATTTATATAACTTCTGGGCAAAAGCACTAGTTAAAGGAATTTTTCCCATTGAAGATTCAATGTGGCAATATCCCCCACTTGCAGGAGTTGTATTTGCAATTCCACAATGGATATTTGGCAATGCATTAACAGGTTTTATTGTGTTCATGATTGTTATTGATTTACTGATACTAATTACTTTGTTAATTACCGGTTTAAATCAATTTAAATTTAATTCCCCTTCCACAAGTCTTCATGGTTTAAGTGGGGCGTGGTTTTGGGTCTTGTGGCCAATCTTGATGGGACCTCTTGCCTTAACCCGATTTGATGTGGTGCCCACACTTTTTGCACTGCTTGCTCTAATTGCTTTATCCAACAAGAAAATTCGTCCCTACCTTTCAGGATTCCTGTTAGCTATTGGTGCGTTAGTAAAACTCTGGCCCGTGCTTTTATTTGTTATTTACCCAAAGAAAGTATTGATGAAAGTTTCTGCAAGTTTTGTATCCACTCTTGTCCTGGTGATTCTATTTATGAGCACTTGGAGTGTTGGTTTTACTAACTTTTTGAATAATCAAACCTCTAGAGGTTTACAGGTGGAATCCATTGCGGCCACACCTTTTGTCTTAGCAAAGCTATTTGGAGCAAATGTTGAGTATCCCTTTAGATATGGATCACTAGAAGTACAAGCTGCATTCGCTACTGAAATTGGCTTTCTCCTAAATCTATTTACCTTAGTAGTTTTCATTGTTTTGTTTGTCTTGAATTATCAAAACAAACTCAATTATTTGAATCTTTATGACAAAGCTTTAGTGATAGTGATGATTTCGATTGCTTTAAGCAGAGTGTTCTCACCACAGTTTTGGGTTTGGATTGGTGGACTTGCAGCCCTTGCTCTAATCAATAAAGAAACAAAATTGAAGAAAGTTGTAGTTTTACTATCTATTTCCGCCTTTTTAACTCAACTGCTTTATCCAGGTCAATACGTTCAATTACTATCAGGGGAATTTTTTGCCACACTTCTGCAATTATCCAGAGTTACCTTGTTTGTTTGGGCGTTAGTGTTGGGCACAAAGTTGTTACTCAAACCAACTAATGGCAAAGTAAATCAATATGTCTAAAACTCTGGTGATCACAAATGATTTCCCACCAAGACCAGGTGGGATTCAAACCTTTGTCCATGGATTACTTGAAGGCCTAGATCCAAATGAGGTAGTGGTTTTAAGTTCTAAATACAAAGGCTGGCAAGAATTCGATAAAGCACAGAAATATCCAGTCTTTAGACATGACACCGAAATGTTGTTACCCACAAAAGCTGTGGGAGATCATGCATTGAAATTAATCAAAGAACATAACTGCGAATCCGTTTTATTTGGTGCTTCTTCACCCTTGGGATTACTTTCTTCTCGGTTGAAAAACAATGGTGTTAAAAAAACCGTTGCTCTCACCCACGGACATGAAGTTGGCTGGGCCTTTACTCCAGGTTTAAAACAAACTTTCCAAAAGATTGTCAAAGATGTCGACAAATTAACCTATTTAACCAAGTTCACTTATGAAAAAATTGCTGAAGCAATCAGTGATGAAGATTTAACCAAATTTGAACAATTGACTCCAGGCATAGATATAAACATGTTTAATCCAGAAAATGTGACTAACGGCCAAGCCCAAAGTGTGCGTGACAGATTCAAACTTGGGGACAAACCAGTTGTGGTTTGTGTGTCAAGACTTATGCCTCGAAAAGGTCAAGACACGTTAATTGATCTTTGGCCAGAAGTCTTAAAACAAGTTCCTAATGCTCATTTATTGATTGTCGGTGGTGGAGCTTATAAACAACATTTACATAAACAAATGTTTGATAATGAAGTTCACCAATCAGTAACAATTACTGGATCTGTTTCCTGGAATGAATTACCAGGTTTTTATGCAGCAGGAGATGTTTTTGCAATGCCAGTTAGAACTAGAAATTTAGGTTTTGATGTGGAAGGTTTAGGAATTGTTTATCTAGAAGCTTCGGCTACAGGGTTACCTGTTATTGCAGGAGATTCAGGGGGCGCGCCAGATGCAGTCATTGAAGGAATAACTGGATTTGTCTTTAATGCCAAAAAGGAAACACTGTTAGTAGAAAAAATAGTTGAATTACTACTTAATAAGGAATTAAGTCATCGCTTAGGCAAACAAGGAAGATCCTGGATTGAGAAGCAATGGCAATGGCCAACTCGTCATCTGCAGTTAAGAAAACTATTAGCCACTGACATGTCTTAATGGTGGCACTAATCCTGATTCGGCCAAGACTTGAAAAGCTTTAACTTCTTGCTTTTCTAGTATTTGTGGTTGTTCTAATAGAAAAGACACCACACAATCGTGACAAGAGATATCTTTCATCACGCAACTATTGCAATCGATTTTTATGTTTTTCATACCTTAAAGATTAGGTATGGGGTCTGACACTTTCTGAGTAATTGGCCCAAGTATTCAAAACTTGCAAACTTGCCCCAGATTCCACACTGCCCTTGGCTCTAGCAAAGCCTAATTGCATTTGGGTGAAGAAGTCTCCCCCTAAGTTTTCATAAGCCACAATGGAAGCCGCAGCGTTAACACAAATGGCATCTTGAATTGGTCCTGATTCATTTGCAGATAATGCTTTTCTAATAAGTTGCGCATTATGAGTGGCATCGCCTCCAGCAAGTTTTTCCACACCAGCTTTTGGAATTCCTAGTTCTTGAGCATCGAATTCAAATTCTTTAACTTCTCCACTTCGAACATCCCAAATTTGAGTTGGCCCACCAATTGAAATTTCATCTAGTCCATCGTTTCCTCTAACCACAAATGCAGATGTTTTTCTATTGGCTAGAACTTGGGCAATTATTGGTGCCATCTTTAAATTTGCTACTCCAACTACTTGAGCCTTTGGTTGAGCGGGGTTTGCTAATGGCCCCAAAATATTAAAAACTGTGGCAACTCCTAATTCTTTTCGAACAGGGCCAACATGTTTCATGGCTGGATGAAAGGTGGGAGCAAAGCAAAAAGTAATGCCACATTTTTCAAAACTTTCTTTTACCTGTTTAGGATTCATGCTGGTCAAAACTCCGAGTGCTTCCAATACATCTGCTGATCCTGATTTTGAAGATGCTGCACGATTGCCATGTTTAACAACAGGTATGCCACAACCTGCTACCACTAATGCAGCAGCGGTTGAAATGTTTACTGTGCCTAAAGAATCTCCACCAGTTCCACAGGTGTCTACTGCATCATTTGAAATATCTAGTTTGACCGAATGCTCCAACATCACTTCAACAAATGAAGTAATCTCAGATGGGCTTTCACCTTTTTCTTTTAAACCAAGTAATAATTCTTTAATTTCCTCATTCGTGGCTTTGCCATCCATGACTGTATTCATTGCCCATAAAGATTGAGCAGAAGTTAAATCAGTTTTGTTATTTAATGAAGCAAAGATCTCCGACCAGGAAATCGAGTTACTCATTTGACTGGGATAGCTGTTTTGTCAGTTCGGCGCAACAGCGTTGTTGCAACTTCAGTTAAAACAACTGGATCAATTGGCATTGGCACAACACCTTCTGCTTTTGACCAAGTTGCAAGCCAAGCATCTTGAGATCTTTGAATCAAAACAATGATTGGTGGGCAATTAAAAACTTCATCTTTGGCATTGCGAGCAATTCCCATGCCACCAGCAGGAGCTGCTTCGCCATCAAGAATTGCTAAATCAATGTTTCCTGCTTTTAGTTCTCTTTTCACAACAGGTTCTGTTGCTACTTGAATAAATTCAATTTTTGGTAAATCTTTGGCAGGTCTTCTACCTAATCCAGTCATGACTGCATCACGAATACGGCGATCATCGGAATAGACCAGCACTCGTAGTTCGTGCGCTTGTGAAGTTGTATCGGCCACGAATGTCACATTAGTCATATGTAGCGCGCCCATTCACATTTCCCCCATCAATACAGTGACAGAATAGGAAACATGTCCAGTGCCACACTTTCAAACCAGAGAATTAACCGCCCCAACATGGTTGCCATCGGCACCATCGTTTGGCTCTCAAGTGAGTTGATGTTTTTCGCAGCACTTTTTGCAATGTATTTCACACTTCGCGCTGTTAACCCAGATATTTGGAAACTTGAAACAGAAATGTTGAACATTCCTTTTTCTGCAGCTAACACCACAATTTTGGTTTTAAGTTCTGTAACTGCGCAACTTGGAGTTTTTGCTGCTGAACGTGGCGATAAGGAACGCTTAAGACTTTGGTTCATTATTACTTTCTTAATGGGTGCAACCTTCGTGGGTGGACAAGCTTTTGAATATGCAGAATTAGTGCATGAAGGTTTAACACTTTCTTCTTCCCCATTTGGATCAGTCTTTTACATAACAACAGGTTTTCACGCACTCCACGTAACAGGTGGATTAGTCGCATTCCTATTTGTATTAGCCAGAAGTTATGTGCGACCAAAAATGACCCATGGTTTGGCAACTTCAGCTGTGGTTACTTCTTACTACTGGCATTTTGTGGACGTTGTCTGGATCGGTCTTTTCGCAACTATCTATTTAGTGAAATAGGGACAAATTAAATTGGCTAACTTGGCAAAATTTAGAAGAAACAGATTTGCTTCTGTTCTAGTTTTGTTTTTTGCTCTTGGCTTAGTTTCAATTGGATTTAGTGGCGTTAACAAATTAGTCACACCTGCTGCTGCCAAAATTGGTAGCGAAGAAACTTTGGTTGATAAAGGTTCTGCACTCTTTGCTGAAGGTTGTTCTTCTTGTCATGGTCTAAATGGTCAAGGTACAAGTGATGGTCCAACACTTGCTGGTGTTGGTGCAGCTTCTGTTCATTTTCAAGTTTCAACTGGTCGTATGCCAATGGCAGCACCAGGTGCACAAGTTATGCGTAAGAAACCAAGTTACAACGAAGAAGAAACTCTTGCTTTAGCTGCTTATGTTGCAACATTTGGTCCTGGTCCTGCAATTCCTAGTGAAGAGCAAGTTAATGAATGGCAAAACGCAAGTGTTTCTGAAGGTGGAGAATTATTTAGAACAAATTGTGCACAATGCCATAACTTTGCTGGTTCTGGTGGCGCTTTAACTAATGGAAAGTATGCACCAAGTCTTGGTCAAGCAACTCCATTACAAATTTACGAAGCAATGATCACCGGTCCACAATCAATGCCAATTTTTAGTGACGAAACTTTAACCCCAGAATCAAAAGCTGCAATTATTCGCTACATCCAAGAATTAAATAAATCAGAAAATCCAGGCGGTATGGATTTGGGAAGACTAGGCCCTGTTACTGAAGGTTTAGTTTTGTGGGTTGTTGGTTTAGGTGTCCTAATTATTTTTGCAGTGTGGATTGGAGCACGAGTTAGATGACAAATAAATTTGATATCAATAACACTTTTGATCCTGATAACGAAAATCAATCCCCTAAGGTTTCTAAAGAAGTTGCCACCAAACTCCCCACCCCTGCCAAAGGTGTTGATCACTACTTAAGACGAACAGACACAGATCCAAAAGCAGCTAAAAGAGCAGAACGTCAAGTTGCTGCCTTTTTTGGTGCTTCTTCTTTGTTCACATTAATTTTCGTAGTTTCATTTTTTGCAATCCCTAGAGAAACCAAAATTGCGGTTTCACTAATTGGGGTAACAAGTGCTCAGAATATAGCTCTTGGAACTTCATTTGGTTTAGCAATTTTGTTTATCGGAATTGGTGCCATTCATTGGGCTAAGAAATTAATGCCTGATGTGGAAATGGTGCAAGAACGTAAAGAAATGAAACCAGCCGATGAAGTGCAACAAGAAGCACTTGATGCCTTTCGTGTTGGTGCCACAGAATCTGGTGTGGGACAACGAAAACTAATTAGAAGATCTCTTCTAGGTGCTCTTGCTTTATTCCCACTTCCCTTTGTTGTGATGTTAAGAGATTTAGGACCAGCACCTAAAGGTGAATTGAGAAAAACAGCTTGGCAAGAAGATCTTCACATTGTTACCGACATTACTTATGAAAAAATTAGACCAGAAGATATTCCAATTGGAAACCTAATTTCTGCCATGCCTGAAAACATCTTGGAAATCCAAGAAGAAGAAGGCAACCTAAACGAACGTGGCAAATCTGCCATTTTGCTAGTTCGCATGCGTCCTGAGGAGATAAAAAGCCAACAAGGACCAGATTGGGACTACCAAGGCATCGTTGCTTACTCGAAAATTTGCACTCATGTGGGCTGTCCGATTGCGCTTTATGAACAAAGGACCCATCATTTATTATGTCCCTGTCATCAGTCGACTTTTGACCTAGCTGACTCCGGACAACCAATATTTGGACCTGCAGCAAGAAGATTGCCGCAGTTAGCAATAACGGTGGACGAAGAGGGATACCTAATCGCTCGCCAAGGATTTCAAGAACCAATTGGACCAAGTTTCTGGGAGCGTGGTGCATGAGTAACACAACAGCAAATAAGAAAACTCCTGCTGCATATAACTATGTAGATAGCAGAGTTGGTTTTTCAGCTGCACTAAAGCGCAATTTGCGCAAAGTGTTTCCTGATCACTGGTCATTCATGCTTGGTGAAATTGCACTGTATTCATTCATCATTTTGTTACTTACTGGAACTTTCTTAACTCTTTGGTACAAACCATCTATGACCGAAGTTATTTACAACGGTTCTTACATTCCTCTAAAGGGAATTCCAATGAGCGAAGCCTATGCCTCAACTTTAGAAATTTCATTTGATGTTCGTGGTGGAATGCTACTTAGACAAATACATCATTGGGCTGCTTTGTTCTTTATCGCTGCCATGGTTGTGCACTTATTAAGAGTTTTCTTCACCGGTGCATATAGAAAACCACGTGAATTTAACTGGTTACTCGGTCTTGGATTATTAACTCTTGGTCTTCTAGCAGGTTTTTCTGGTTATTCATTACCTGATGATTTGCTTTCAGGAGTTGGACTAAAGATTGCTTCAGGAATTATTCAAGCTCTTCCTGTAATTGGAACTTGGGCTTTGTATTTCCTCTTTGGTGGAGAATTCCCTGGAACCGAAGTTATTTCTCGTCTCTATTCAATACATATCTTGTTACTACCGGGTGCAATTTTGGCTTTGGTAACAGCACATTTACTTCTTGTGTGGACTCAAAAGCACACTCAATATCCAGGTCCGGGCAGAACTGAAAAAAATGTTGTCGGCTATCCCTTGCTTCCGGTTTACACAGCTAAGGCTGGTGGATTTTTCTTCATCGTTTTTGGTGTAACAACTTTGCTGGGTGCTCTTGTCACCATTAACCCAATTTGGTTATACGGTCCATACACTCCAGATCAAGTAACAGCTGGATCTCAACCTGATTGGTACATCGGATTCTTAGAAGGATCTCTTCGAGTCATGCCAGCAATTGAATTTAATATTTTCAATACCTGGACATTTTCACCAAACGTTCTTATTCCTGCATTAATTCTTCCAGGATTGATGTTTGCACTGATGGGTGCTTATCCATTTCTTGAAAGCTGGATTACTGGAGATAAGAGAGAACACAATTTGTTAGATCGTCCAAGAAATGCACCAACTAGAACTGCTCTTGGCACAATGTCTCTTTCTTTCTACATCTTGTTATGGATTGGTGGCGGAAACGACATCGTGGCTATGGCATTTAACATGTCAATTAATGCCATCACTTGGTTTATGCGCATTGCCTTAATTGTTGTTCCACCATTGGTATTCATCATCACTAGAAGAATTTGTCTAGGATTACAAAGAAATGATCTAGATAAATTGTTACATGGAAAAGAAACAGGTCGAATTCTTAGACTTCCAGAAGGTGGATTCGTAGAAGTTCACTCCCCTGTAACTGAAGCAGAATTGCCAAAACTTCTTGCCCGTGAAACCTATCCTGTTTGGGAATTGCCTCAAAAAGTTGATGCCAATGGAATTAAAACCCCAAAGTATCGCCGTCAATTAATGAAGGCCAAGTTAAGTGCCTGGTGGACAAAGGGAGATCTTCCAATCCCAACTATGAAAGAAATTCAATCAGGACAACATCATGCCCATGAAGCATTAGAACAAGCTCATGAATTCGGTGTAGAACCTGGTAAAGAAGAAATCGTTACTTCAACAAATCACTAGGTCTTAAAGTAAAAAGCCCCAACATTTATGTTGGGGCTTTTTTAATTAGTTCTTGTCCCACCAAATAGTTGCTAATTCTCTTTCACTTGCCTGTGGTTGATTTTGTAAAAACTCTTTAACTTCCGCCAATCTTTGCCTTGGTAAGCAAAGTCTTATTCTCATAAATTCAGCGGCTTGATCAATGTTTGACTCTTGACGCATGGTGCCAGACCAATATTGAATATTTGCAGTTATCCCTATTTCCTTAAGAACTTCCATTAAATCTTCCGGATTTGGCCCAGTTGGTCTATCGAGTTTCCAAAAATATTTCCACGCCTTATCCATATTTGCCAGTGGGTGATGAATGGGCATCTCGATTACAACTCGCTTATTGGCATGACTATCAAGGGCTTTAAGAAATGGAATTATCTCTTGCACGTTATAAACAACATGATGACAAGTAACAACATCAGCGGCTTTAACCTTGTCGGCAATTGCTGGCCAAAATCCTTCGTGAACTTCACTTGTTAATCCGCGCTTTGTTGCATTTTCACTAAACATAGTTAGCATCTCAGCTTGATGGTCAACACCAATTACATGTTTTGCTTTTTCAGCTAAAGCAAAGGCGGCAATGCCTCCACCACATCCAATATCGAGTACTGATCCGTTTTCAGGAAGAGCTTCTTTTGCTTTTTGGTGTGAAACTGTTTCAGTAATAGTGTCAGGTATTTGAAAAAGAACAGGTGGATGAATCCACGGACTTTCCTCTGCTTGATCAATTATTTCTTGAGGTATGGCCCAAGATTCAAGATCTTTTTTCCATTTAATTGCTCTGGCAGTATTCATTTGAAATCAACTGAACACATAGATTCCCCGACTAATCTTTTTTGTAAGGCGTAAAGTAGGAAAACAATTCCAACTAAAGCTAAGTACGGCTGAACGGGCGCAAAGTATTGCATTGCCCCACTTGTGCCAAGAGCAATAAGTGCAACTTTATTACAAACTGGACAACCCACTGCCAGAAATGAGAAAAAAGCTCCTGCAGATCCGATCTTGGCTGATCGCTCTTCAGGTAAATAGTTTTCATTTCTAACATAAGTTGCAAATAATAAACCTGAAAGAATTGAGGTAATCACAAGAACTGGAATAGACCATGAGGTAACTCCAACTTCTCTACCAAATATTGGATTGTTAATAATGGCAGTCGGAATGGCAATAACTATGTAGGTAATAACTGATGTGACAACAGCAATAATCCAACGTTTTGAAGTCCATTTTGAAAGTGAAGAAAAGCAAACAGGAATCAATTTAGATACCTCTAATTGGGAAAAAGCCAGAAGATTTATATTTTCCATGTATCTTCTCCAACAGGAACTCTTCTAGCGATGCCTTAGTTTTTAGCACCATAACTAGAGAAATGAATAAGGCAGCGGTAAGAAAATTGATGTGGGAAATAAACATTGAGAATCCAAATAAAACTACTGCGAAATACATGGGATGTGAAATCCATTTATAAATTCCAGCCGTTACTAGTGGAGCCCCGGGTTTGGGAATTGGTGAAACTCTCACAGAAGGTCTCAGCGCTATAAACGCAGCAAACACAATAATAGCCGCAGTTACAGACAAAATTGTTGTAAGAGTTTCGATCCAATTTCCAAATGTAACTAAAGATTTGCCTGGACGAATAAAGAGCAATATTAACAAACTAAACTGTAAGAAAACCAGTAAGCGTGCTTTATTGATATTTATTTTGCACCAAACATTTTTCCAAAGAAGCCAGGTTGTGCTGGTTCGTTTTCGTGACCTTGGCATCTTTGATTTTTAGGTACGCCATAAAGCGCTTCTTCAACGTGTTCTCCACAACCTGACCAGGTTGGTTTTCCACATTTTCTGCAAGTAACGCGACTACACATATCTTTTCCTCCTATTTAGTAGTTACTAATTGATTTATCGCCGATGGTGAATTTTTCCATGTTAGAAATCCTCCATCGAGATTTATTGCTTCATAACCCAGTTGGTTTAACAACATTGCGGCTGTGTGGCCACGTTGTCCAACTTGGCAATGAACCAAAACTTTTTTACTCCCAATTTCTGTATGTCTTTGTCTAAGTTCATCAACAGAGATATTTAAAGCTCCAGGAATGCCTGCTTGGTCAAATTCAGATTTGGATCTGACATCAACTAAGACGTATCCTTGGGAGATTAGTTCATCGATCTCATGCCATTGTGCAGTTTTTGAGAGATTACTTAATAAATTCTCCGCCAAATAACCAAGCATGTTGACAGGATCTTTTGCTGAACTAAAAGGTGGTGCGTAGGCAAGTTCTAAATCTGCTAATTCTGGTGCTTTAATTCCTGCTCTGATAGAAGTGGCAATAACATCGATTCTTTTATCCACTCCATCGGTACCGATTCCTTGAGCGCCAAGAATTTCTTGAGTATTTGGATCAACAAGCAGTTTTAAAGCCATTGGTTTTGCTCCTGGGTAATACCCAGCATGAGAATTTGGATGAGTATGGATAACCATGAATGGCTTATTACTTGCTTTTAATCTTTTTTCATTCCAACCTGTTGTTGCAACCACTAAATCGAAAACTTTCACAATGGCAGTACCAATGCTTGGAATGGGTCTATTTTTTCTGCCACTTATGTGATCAGACACCACTCTGCCTTGACGATTGGCAATATTTGCTAAAGGAATTAGTGTTTGGCTGCCATCAATCGCATCTTTCTTTTCAACTGCATCACCAATTGCATAAATATCTGCATTTGAAGTCAAATGAAATTCATCAACCAAGATTCCATTTCGAGTACCGATTGTTAGTCCAGCATTTTTAGCTAGAGAGATATCAGGTTTAACACCAATTGCTAAAACCACCATCTGGGCAGGAATTTCTCGACCAGATTTTAAGACCACCTTTTGGGGGGTGATTTCCACAACTGAATCTTCCAGAATTAAATCAATATTGTGCTTAGTCATTTCATTTGCAACAAGAGTTGCCATCTCAGGATCTAGAGGAGCTAGTACTTGTGGCGTAGCTTCAATAAGTGTTGTTTTTATTGATTTGTGGATTAAGTTTTCGGCAACTTCTACACCAATGAATCCTCCCCCAATTACAACAGCGCTTTGAGGTTTTTGAGCAACTTGCTCAACAATTCTTTCGACATCTTCAACGTTTCTTAAAGTGAATGAATGTTCGACTCCAGTAATGGGCGGAACCACAGGACTTGCTCCGGGAGAAAGAATTAACTTGTCATAACTTAATTCGTATACTTCGTTGTTTACGAGATTTTTCACTTGAACAGTTTTGTTCTCTTTATCAATACTCAATGCTTCACTTTTAATTCTTACATCTAAGGCAAATCTTTGGTGTAGTGATTCTGGGGTTTGCAGCAATAATGAATTCTCGTTTTCAATGACTCCACCTACAAAATAAGGAAGTCCGCAATTTGCGTAGGAAACATAACCACTTTTTTCTAAAACTATAATCTCAGCTTTTTCATTCAATCTTCTCAAGCGAGTAGCAGCAGACATTCCTCCTGCTACTCCCCCGATAATTACAATTTTCATAGTTAGTTTGTTACCGCCATAGCGCCGTTGGCTACTAATTCATCTAATCCAGCAGTTGAATTAAATATGGAACTAAAACCTGCCTGAGCCATTTTTTCACTTGCGATGCCTGATCGATTACCACTTCTGCAATAAACTCCATAAGTTGTAACTTTGTCTAAGTTAGCTATTTGGGCATCAAAGTCATCTGCTTCAATGTTAATATTTACAGCATTTGGAAGATGTCCTGCTGCAAATTCTTCAGGGGTTCTTACATCCAAAATCACTACATCTGATGCACTAATTTTGGTCAAAAACTCAGGTGCTGAAACCTTAGTTACAGACGAACTCGAGGTTGAACAAGCTGTTAGTAGCAATGCTGTAATTGATAACAGTGCAAATATTTTCTTCATTTAGTCTCCTTATGCCAAACTCAAAAAGAGTTTTTGTAGCTGTTCTGATACGTCTTTACTATTTCTCTTTCCATCAAGCAAGCATTCTTTTAAACTTGCTGAAATCAAGGTAAAAGCAGCCGTGTTAATAGCTTTACTTACAGCGGCCATTTGGGTGACAACTTCGTCACAGGATCTGCCTTCTTCAAGCATTCGAATAACTGCAGCCATTTGTCCATTTGCACGCTTCATTCGAGCACCAATGGCTTGAATTTGCTCTGCATCACTTAATACATGTTTTGCGTTTTTCTTAGTGACCATGCTCACCCCTTTACCCATTGATAATAGCATACCCTAGGGGGTATGCTCAAGTGTGTAAGACAAACAAAAGTGGTTTCAAATGGAAAAAGTTAGTGCAAAGAACTACCTATCAGCCAAATACATGGCAGCTCTTGCCGTGGCACTTGTTCTAGCAGTATTTATAGGAACCCAAATCGGTAATGGTGATACGACCGCCGAAGAATTAGTTGCTCCTGAAACAGTTGTGAGTCAAGAAGAACCGACTACAACTCAAGATCAGGATGACACCACAACTACAACAGGTGTTGAATCTGCAGATGTAGCAGAAATGCTCACATTCATAGTTCAAGAGGAGAAGTTGGCACACGATTTATATGTGCAAGTTGCTCAAACCTCAGGAGCTGTGCAATTTGCAAACATCGTGAATAGCGAATCAACTCACATTTCTCTCGTTCAAGGACTGTTGGCCACTTACGACATCGTAGATCCAACAATTGGTCTAGCAGAAGGTGAATTCGTTAATCAAGATTTACAAGCACTTTATGATTCACTGCTTGTTTCTGGCTCAGTTGACAGAGCCGGCGCCATTGCTGCTGGTATAGCTGTTGAAGAAAAAGACATTGCAGACCTAGAAGCAATGCTTGCAACAGATTTACCGGTTGATGTGGTTTCAGTACTTGAACGTTTACTAAATGGTTCACAAAACCATTTAACTGCGTTTCTAAGAGGATAATTTAAAAGTTAGTCGATTAGGAATTAACCCTCTGTGGCAGAAATTGCCTCCCCAACAGGGGGTTAATTCATTTTATTTAGTATCTAGTGAAAATTTCATAGTGATTTGGAATATTTAATTGCAACTCAATTGCCATTTAGTAAAAAACTAAAGTTTTTATTCATCACTTTCTGCATATTGGCGAACTTCTAAGAATTGCTTTGAGACAACTTGAGCAAGTATTGGCTCTGCTTTGCTCCATTCAATTTCATAGATCTTCTTGAAAGCCTGTTCAAAAGAATCACCTTCTGCAACTGCTTTGACCAGATTCATTGTGGAATCTATTCCTTCTAAAGCAGTGAGTGCTTCAACTGTGATGTAGCCAATTGTGTAAACAAGATTCCTAGTTTCAGGATCAATGGAATCTCCCCCTTGCAACTTATAAAAGCGAGAAATATCTTCGGGTTGATAACCACCTAATCCATTTGCTGGAGAGTCCATAACTTTCAAACGCATTTCCAAATATTCATCGATGGTGTCATTCGCTCCTGTAAATGCAGCTACTTGAGGTTGTCCTTCACTAAACCAATGCGGATATCCCCAATGAGTCTTTTTATTTGCCGTTAAGAATTGAGCTTTTTGAATTGTATGAATGAATTCATGAATATCTTGAGCACCACTTAATTCAAAGTAATCAACCCATTGTCCATCTGGGATAGCAACAGAATTTGTGATTAAGCCTGTTCCGGTTGCATAATTACCAAATGCCCCCCTACAAAAATATTCATCAGGACAATGTTCAATTGCTTGATCAGCGTAAGTATCACTTGTTTCAAAGGGGTTTTCAAATCCTGATAGATATTCAGTTGCCCAATTTAGGTCTTGATAATTATAAAACATAGAAGTTTGTTTAGGAGGCTGAGAAAAATCATTAAAGATTGCTGTGGCTTTTTTTAGTGCTATCTCTGAAATAATTTTGTCGTAAGGCAATTTTGTGTTTGGTCCTACCACAATTTCAAGTGGTGGCACTGGCAAAGTGCTCGATGCAATATTTTCCTGAGTGCTCTTCCATGCAGCTTCTGGAATGCCTTCATAATTAGCAAGTAAGTTTTCAAATGAAGTCGGAAATGCAACTTCGAATTCAACTGCATCTTCAACGGCATTACCAGATGGCTTTAGAAAATAAATGGCGATTGGGATAATTACAGTTCCTACAACAAACAGAGCTACACGCTTCATGGGGTAAAACTATCAAGTAGTCGAATCTTTACCTAAACAATTAACTTGCTGGTGCTTATGGAACTAGTAAGACCTGTCCTGCGTAAACATTTGATCCATTAATCACGTTTAAATCCATAATTTGATCAATAACTGCGCGCGGATCAATTTCCGGATTCACCCGCGCTGCAATGGTCCAAAGAGTTTCACCAGGTGCAACCACAATTTGAGTGGTTGTTGAATTAGTTGCTTCGTTAGAAGCATTCGCACTTGAGGTGGCAATGCCGAAAAGTGAAACAAGTGAGATTGCGAGCATGGTTGCAAAGCTCAAGGTAGAAAGCACTAAACGGCCTCTACGGGTCAATTTGATAGGTGAAACAGCTACAGGTGCCAGGGTTGTCATATAAGCCTCTCTTTCGAACACTTGTTCGATTATTGCATACCCCTGCGACATTTGGCAAGTCAAACCGAACAGGTGTTTGAAACATTTGTTCGAATGGGCTACTCTAGGGATATGACAAAAAACAACGTGAGTGAATTGCCTGATTCAGGCCCAGATGGCGATGGTCTAACCGCCCGCCAAAGACGCATTTTAGAAGTAATCGAGGAAGCCGTTCGAGACAGAGGCTTTCCCCCAACCGTTCGTGAGATCGCTGAATTAGTAGGCCTGGCCTCCCCAGCATCGGTTGCTCATCAATTATCAGCTTTAGAAAGAAAAGGTTTTATTAAAAGAGATCCAAACTCTCCTCGTGCAATTGATGTGATGATGCCATCTAAATCTGGTGTTGAGATTGATGGACTAATTGGTGGAGTAAGTGGAGAACAAACTCCTGATGCAGCATTTGTGCCATTACTTGGTCGCATTGCAGCAGGTGGACCAATCTTGGCTGAAGAATCAATTGAAACTGTTTATCCATTACCAAGAGAACTAGTTGGAAATGGTGAATTATTTATGCTCACGGTTGTGGGAGATTCCATGATTGATGCCGCAATTTGTCATGGTGACAAAGTTGTTATTAAGAAACAAGATGATGCCCAAAATGGTGACATTGTGGCTGCCCTTCTTGGTGATGAAGCAACTGTTAAAACTTTAAAGCGTAAAGATGGACATGTTTGGTTAATGCCAGCAAATCCAGATTACGAACCAATCAATGGTGATCACGCCAAGATTCTTGGTCGTGTGGTTACAGTGATGAGAAAGCTTTAATTAGTTCTTAATCTACGTTAAAGTGCTTCGAATTCTGCTTTACGTGCAGCCATCCATGAATCCATTTGACCTGAATTCATAAGTTCCATCATCTTGCCCATCGCTGCCATGTGAGCGCCGTCATTTGCCCCAAACATTTCTTTGCCATGTTGTTGGCTTTGGGCTGCTAGATCATCAAAAGTTTCACCTGAAAAAATCTGTTCGCAAGCTCCACCGAGTTGATTACATGTCATTGATTTCATTTTGTCTCTTTTCCGTATTGCCGTAATTGTACTCTTGATTTTGAACAAAGTCAACAAGAATTGAACTCAATGAAGACTGGCTTAAATAATCTAGGGCACTTAAGATGGCGTGATGATTAACTCTGCTTTGGCTCAAGGATCTGCGTATCTAAGGGCTGCTCATTTTGGGCCAACTCTAATTGTTACTACAACTACTTTTCTTTTAGCGCTTTCACAATATTCAATTATTGAGGCACTAAGAGTTGCTATAGCAATATTTGCAGGCCAACTGGTTATTGGCTGGAGTAATGATTTTATTGACGCTCCCCTAGATATCGCAGCCCAAAGAACAAAAAAACCTATTGTTGGTAAAGAAATAGATCCTGATCAATTAAGAAAATCAATTGTATTTGCACTAATTGCGGCACTTTTACTTTCCTTGCTTAGTCCATTGGGTTTAATTGGAACTCTCATTCACTTTCTTGGACTTCTGAGTGCAACTCTTTATAACCTTAAACTTAAATCAACTATTCTTTCTCCAGTTCCCTACATCGTCTCCTTTGGAGCACTTCCTTGGGCAATTTATTTACCTACAGAAAATAAACCACCACTATGGCTATTTATAGATTTCATGCTCATTTCAGTAGCTTTTCATTTCTTCAATGTTTTAAAAGATTTTCAATGGGATATCAATCAAGGAGTTTTGGGCCTTCCCCAGCGATTGGGTAAAAAAGCTAGTTTGGTTATATCAATTTTACTTGTTGGTTCAGCAGTAATGGTTTTGATTTTTCTTCAATAGGAAAATCTCTCATCTTCTAAGAAGAGTCGCCCTATAAGCCGGATTCTAGACTTTTGGGTACTATTCATGCTAAAAAATCGAAAATAGTCCAAATCTTATCCCATTTTTCATTGCACAACCTCTGCAAAGTCCAATACCCTACGACTATTGATTATTGATGCTGGTCTTTGGAGTGGAGAATGTCAAAGCAGTTATCAGTTGCCTTAGCGCAAGTTACCCAGCGTGAATTTACAGATGACTTGACTGGTTATGCCCAAGAAATAGAAAAAATTCTCAGCCCCTCTTCCGGAATTCAAATGGTGGTTCACCCTGAACTTCATTTATTTGGTTCGGATATGAGACCTAGTGCCTTGCAGGAAATTGCAAGATCTCTTGACAGCAAATTTGTTGGAGAACTAGGTGCAATTGCCAAACGATTCGGTATTTGGTTGATTCCAGGAAGCATAGTGGAACCTGCACCCAATAATAATGTATACAACACTGCCTTGGTCTTTAATCCCGCTGGAGAATTAGTTTCGTTTTATAGAAAGATCTTTCCATGGCGTCCCTCTGAGCCGTTTACCATGGGAAATGAATTTTCAATATTTGATATACCGGGATTAGGTTGTGTTGGTTTAAATATTTGTTATGACATCTGGTTTCCAGAAGTCACCAGACAATTGGCTTGGATGGGTGCGGAAGTAATAGTCAATCTTGTTAGAACAACCACTCCAGATCGAAAACAAGAATTAGTTTTAGTTCAAGCCAACTCAATTGTCAATCAAGTTTATATCCTAAGTGTAAATGCAGCAGCCCCCAAAGCGATGGGTAGATCTTTAGTGGTAGATCCAGATGGTGATGTCGTTGACCAAATACTTGATGACAGTAATACCGTTATGCACTCCATTATTGACTTTGATCGCGTTGCACAGATTAGACGAAATGGTACTGCAGGAGTTAATCGTATGTGGGAACAATTTCTGCCCAATGATCCAGTCATAAATTTACCTATTTACGCTGGGCGAATAAATCCACGGACATGGCGTCCGGGGATGAATAAATAGCAAAAGGAGAAAGAAAGATGACAACACTAGAACGTACGCTGGGTTTGCGCTCAGTTGTACTTTTTGGCCTTGCATATATGACACCAATTATTGTTCTCGGAATATTTGGTATCACCGCCGATATTACTTTTGGAGCAAGCGCTGGTGCATATTCGCTTGGTCTGATTGCAATGCTTTTCACGGCATACTCATACGGCAAGCTTGCTCGGGTATTCCCTGTTGCTGGGTCTGCTTATACGTACGTTCGTAAATCAATTAATGATCCACTTGGATTTTTAGTTGGTTGGGCGATTTTGCTCGACTATCTATTCTTGCCGATGGTTATTTGGTTAATTGGGGGCGCTTATCTTCAAGCACAATTCCCAGCAGTTCCATTTTCAATTTGGATCCTGCTATTTATTGCAATTACAAGTGCATTAAATATCATCGGATTTAAAGTTGCAGATAAGGCAAATTTTGCTTTGATGGCGTTCCAAAGCTTAGTGATGATTATTTTCGTCGTACTTTGTATCGCATTTGTTGCTGGTGGAGATGGTTTGGGAACGTTGTTCTCAGTTGAACCGTTTTATGCCAAAGCAACTACCTGGACTGCACTAACAGCAGGAGCTGCTGTTTCTGCTTATTCCTTCCTCGGATTTGATGCGGTAACTACGCTGACTGAAGAAACAAAGGATCCAAAGAACACTATTCCAAGAGCAATCATGCTGGTTGCCTTAATTGGTGGTGCCATATTCATAGTGACTGCTTACTTCACTACTTTGGCAAAACCAGGAAATGAGTTTGTGGAAGTTGGTTCCGCTGCATTTGAGATTGCGAAACTAATTGGTGGCGCCTTATTTAGCTCGATATTCCTTGCAGGTTTAGTTATAGGTCAATTTGCTAGCGGACTTGCCGCCCAAGCAAGTGCTAGTCGATTGATCTTTGCAATGGGTCGCGATGGTGTTCTTCCTAAGAGTCTTTTTGCAAAGTTAAACAATGCATATAAGACACCAGTTCCTGCAATTCTTGCTGTTGCAGTAGTTGGCCTCTTAGCTCTTCGGCTAGATATTGCAACTTCAACTTCATTTATTAGCTTTGGTGCATTTACTGCATTCACCTTGGTGAATGTTGCAGTCATTGCTTATTACCTGAAGAACCGAAGCGCAGATAAAAATATCCTAGGTTGGGTACTTATACCTGTCATTGGAGCTTTAGCCGATGCATATCTACTTTTGCAATTAGATGCTAATGCAAAACGGCTTGGGTTAATCTGGCTAGGAATTGGAGTCGTAGTACTGCTAGTAATTACTAAGGGATTCCGTCAGAAAACTCCTGAGATGAGCGATCCAGTTCGTATGTAAGACTAAGTAAAAAGTAAAAAAGGTGGGCCAATAAATGGCCCACCTTTTTCTGGTTGCAAAATCGCTCGTTCTGCAACAACTACTTTAAACTTATTTAACTTTTGGAAGATTCCAGCCCTGCCTAATCGAAATAGTGCGCACCAACACAATTACTAATCCAGCAATTAAAGCCACTGCTCCATTTGGCAGTGAGGTTGGTTCTAGCAAGACATAAGCAAGTGCTCCCACTGTGCAAGATGTTCCAATTGTTTCTCTATGTAACAAAATTGGTTCTACGCGACAAAGCACATCGCGAAGTAATCCCCCAGCAACAGCGGTTAAAACTCCTAAAATTAAAGCGGCATAACTTGGAGCGCCATTATTAAGGGAGTATTCAACACCGGAAACAGTTGCAACTGCTAAACCCAAAGTGTCTAATGACAAGACAACTTTTCCAACTGGTTTTCTATTTCTAAGTGCAATAGTTATGCCAACAGCTAGTAAGATCGATAGGAAGTACCAAGGCTCCTGTACCCAGATTGGGCGATCCCCTAAAAATAAGTTTCGAAGTGTTCCACCAGTTAATGAGGCAACAGTGGCAATCAATAAAATTCCGGCGTAATCCATCCGGCGATCAGCGGCTATTCGAGCGCCAACCAAGGCAAAGGCGAAGGTCGCGATTAAGTCCAATATTTCAATCATGGGTTAAATGTATATGGAAATTATCAAGATCGATTAGTTGACCCGCTTCCAAATATCGAAGTGAATTGCAATCAATGATCTGATAGAAAAAAGCTTTTTTGGTGAAAAAATACAATTGATTCCAAGTTCCCTTAAGTATCTAGTAGCCTCATTCTCATGTCTGAGTCATTTGATTGCGTCATTTTGGGTGGCGGTCATAACGGTTTGACCAGTGCTGCTTATCTCGCAAAAGCAGATAAATCAGTTCTTGTTTTAGAGGCATTGGAAGAAACAGGTGGAGCAGCAGTTTCTGTTAAACCTTTCAAAGGACTTGATGCCAACCTTTCTCGTTATTCTTATCTTGTTTCGCTATTACCCCAACAAATCATTGATGAACTAGAACTAAAACTTAATTTAATTTCACGAACTATTGGTTCCTACACACCTGTAAATGTTGAAGGAAAAGAAACAGGATTACTGGTTGAACGCACTTGGGGTGAAAGTACTAAAGAATCCTTCAGATCCGTTACGGGATCAATGGATGAATTTGATACTTGGAGTGACTTCTATTCTCGGATCGAAAAAGCAGCCCAAGTTATTGCTCCCACCATGCTTAAACCCCTAATTAGTCAAGAAGAACTAAAACAATTAGTAATTGAAGCAACTGATCAAGAAACCTACGACTGGTTATTTACTACCCCAATTACTGAAACAATTGAAAAACTATTTAAAAATGACGTGGTTCGAGGTGTGGTTTTAACCGATGCGCTAATTGGCACATTTACTGATGGCCGAGACAAAGATTTATTAGGCAATAGATGTTTTCTTTATCATTTAATTGGTAATGGCACTGGTGAATGGAAAGTTCCCCAAGGCGGCATGGGACAAGTCAGCAAAGCTTTAGCTCAGAAAGCACTTTCTAACGGTGCGCAAATTAGAACCAATAGCAAAGTCACAAAAGTTGTTTCTGATGGAAAAATTGCTAGTGTCACTTATCTTGATAAAGATGGTACTGAAAAAGTCGTCACCGCAAAGTATGTCTTGAGTAATTTAGCTCCCAATATCTTAAACAAACTACTTGGCAGAACGGATAATTCCAAAACTGAAGGCTGCCAAGTAAAGATCAACATGCTTCTTACTCGCCTGCCAAAACTTAAATCAGGTGAAGATCCAACACTGGCTTTTAGGGGAACTTTGCATGTCAATGAAAAGCTAACTGAACTTGATAAGTCTTTCCAAGAGGCAATTTCAGGTCTAATTCCAACAACACTTCCCTCTGAGATCTATTGCCACACCTTGACTGATAATTCGATTCTTTCAAAAGAACTACAAGATAAGGGTTATCAAACAATCACTCTCTTTGGTTTAAATACCCCAGCTTCGCTTTTTGATTCAGCTAATGATCAATCAAGGGAGAAAGTAAAAGCCTTATACCTAAAAGGACTTAACTCATTCTTCACCGAGAAAATTGAAGATTGCCTAGCAAAAGATTGTGATGGCAATCTCTGTATTGAAGTTAAAACCCCTCAAGATATTGCAGAATCAGTATTTCTACCCAGGGGAAATATTTTTCATCGAGAATTACAGTGGCCCTTTGCTGAAAGTAGTAATGAAATAGGTAAATGGGGCGTTGAGACCGATATAGCTAATGTCTTTATTTGTGGAGCAGGAGCCAAAAGAGGTGGCGCAGTTAGTGGAATTCCAGGAAGAAATGCAGCTCAAGCAGTTTTAATGACAGGACTTATTTAAGGCTTGCAATCTCCAGTAGTTATATGGCAGTGGTGTTAAGAAACCTGCTAATAACATAAATGGCAAAGCCCACCACACCAACATCGCTCCCCCAGTTAACAAAACATCTGTCACATTCATGGCAACTTCCATTGAAATCATGGCAATTAAACTCATTCCAATTGCTGTTTTGAAAGCAAGATTTAACGCCATTTGACGAGAAAGAATAAAAGTTTCCAACATGATCGAAGTGATAAGTCCATTAATTATTGCCAAAATCATTATTCCCATCATAGGAAAAGCAATTTTTGTTACTTGAAAAAAATAAATTGTGCCAAAATCGCCAATTGAACAACCAAGTAAACACCAGAGAGTATTTTTAGAAGCTTGAGACCAAGTGCTCTTAACTTTCCAAGAAATGTCTAAAGTCATTGTGCTCATGACTTAAATACTACTCCTATTTATTAGATCATCCAGCTTTCTGAAGGATCATATTCAGATTTAGAAACTAATCTTTGATCAGCACCAACTGCAATTGTGTCTGATGCCACATCTTTAGTTATTACAGCATTTGCTCCAATTATCGCGTTTTTGCCTATTGTGATGTTTCCTAAAATTTTTGCACCTGCTCCTACAAAGACACCATCTTCAATGGTTGGATGTCTTTTACCTTTGTTTAATGATCTACCACCAAGTGTTACGCCGTGATAAAACATCACATCATCACCGATGATGGCAGTTTCGCCAATGACTACACCCATGCCGTGATCAATAAAAAATCTTCTACCAATTTTGGCCCCAGGATGAATTTCAACACCTGTTAAAAAGCGGTGATAGTTAGACATCAAACGAGCTAATAAATAAAGTTTTCTATTCCACACCCAATGAGTCACACGATGTAACCAAATGGCATGTAAACCAGGAGAAGCCAATACTAATTCTAATTTAGATTTAGGTGCTGGATCTCTTTTTAAAGCGGCATTTATATCTTCTCTGAAACGAATCATTGTTCCATTAAGTCTTGATAAAGAACTGTGGATAAGTATCTTTCACCAAAGGAGGGAATAATTACCACAATTATTTTTCCATCAAATTCTGGTCTTTTAGCAACTTGAGATACTGCCCACAGAGCTGCACCTGATGAAATTCCAGCAAGAATTCCTTCTTCAGCACCTGCACGTCTGGCATATTTAATTGCTTCTTCGTTTGGTGCATCAAGTACTTCGTCATAAACATTTTTATCCAAAATATCTGGCACGAAGTTTGGACCAATTCCTTGTAAAGGATGTCCGGCAGGTGTTCCTCCGTTGAGAATTGGAGATGCTGCTGGTTCAACTGCAAATATCTTTATATTTGGATTTTTCTCTTTCAAAACTTGACCAACACCGGTGATAGTTCCACCCGTTCCAATTCCTGCTACAACTGCAGCCACCTTGCCATCTGTGTCATTCCAAATTTCTAGGGCAGTTGTTTTTCTGTGAATTTCTGGGTTTGCAGGATTAGCAAACTGTCGTACTAAAACTGCGCCTTCTTTGTTTCCAATTTCTTCAGCTTTTGCAACAGCACCTTTCATTCCTTCAGTGCCAGGGGTAAGAACAAGTTGTGCACCGTAGGCCTTAATTAAGGTTCTTCGTTCCTTGCTAACTGAATCTGGCATTGTCAAAATAACTTTGTAACCCCTTGCTGCACCAACCATAGCTAATGCCACACCTGTATTTCCAGAAGTTGCTTCAACAATTGAGCCGCCTGGTTTTAATTTGCCAGATTTTTCTGCATCATCAATCATGGCAATACCGATACGATCTTTTACAGTTGAAGAAGGATTGTAAAACTCTAATTTTGCATAAACTTGAGCTTTGGCGCCGTCTAAAATTCGATTTATTTTTACTAGTGGGGTGTTTCCAACAACTTGAGTTATGTTGTCATAGAGCTTCATTGATTGATTCTCCTATTTGAAATTTGTGGTGACGGGTGTATCCAATTTTATGAGGACATTACCAAACTTGCGACTTGGGGAAAGTAGTTGCCAAAGCTTTGCAATAACAATTTATTGACTTATTTTCACACCTAAATATGCAGATAATCACGTGTTAATACATAATGGAAATATGAATCAAATTCTGCTCATCCTCTTAGTGATTGGGCTCTCCACTGCATTTGGATTCTTTCTTCATTTCACTCGCGGAAAACTCACAAACAAATACTCAAATGAGGTCCAATTCTCTGATCTAAAATTAGGTTTTGAAATTGGCAAGAAGGCAACAATATTGCAATTTAAAACCCAGTATTGCTCAATCTGCCCAGGAGTTAAAAGACAAATAAGTGAATTAATAAAAAATGATCAAGGTATTTCATTCTACGAAATTGATGCGGTTGAAAAAATTGATTTAGCTCGAAGGCTTCATGTGAAAAGTTCTCCGACAGTTCTCTTCTTTAATGAAGACGGCCTGGAAGAGGGGCGCATTATTGGAGCACCTAAAAGTAACGAAATAAGAAACTCCCTAGAAAAAATAACAACCATAAAGATGGAGAAAACAAATGCAAATTGATGCCAGAGGTCCAAGATTTGGAGCTGCCATAACTTTAGATGTTTTAGTATTCGTGATCATTCTCGATAGCCCCCTTCTACTTGCCTTACAAACTCTTGTTTGGGGAATTGGTGCCATAGCTGGTCCCCACAGAAGTCCATATGGTTTTATTTTCAAAACGCTAGTTAAACCAAGACTTAAAAAGACTGGTGAATTAGAGAACGTTAAACCACCACAATTTGCGATGTTAGTTGGTTTTATATTTGGTGCTGTTGGGCTAATCGGAGCAGCAATTGGAAGTCCTACGCTATTTTTTGTAGCAACTTCATTTGCTCTTTCTGCAGCATTCTTAAATGCAGTATTTAACTTCTGTCTTGGTTGCGAAATGTATTTGCTACTAGTAAGAGCAAGACTAGTTCGTTAATTTCAGCTTTTCCACAGGCACTATTTATCCACAGGTAAAATAACTTGTAATTTTCTTTTACTTATGACAAGATAACTTGTATATGTGGAATTCGACCCTTTTATCGCCCCCAGTGCTTTCAGGCATGGCATTAGCCGAGAAGACATTTTGCATGCATATAGAAATCCAATTAGAATTTTCGAACTTGATGAAAACTTGTATATGATTATCGGGTCGAATAGAGCAGCACTGCTAATCGAGGTTGGGTTAAATTCCACATCCAACCGTCAAGTCATTATTCATGCAATGAAAGCTCGAAATAGGTTTCTCTGATGCCAAAGTCAATAAAAGATATCTTATCTAACGCAGATTCCCTTTCTGAAAGACTAAAACAATATGAGCCTGATCCCAAAGATGAACGAGATGTAAAAATCTTCAAATCTCTACAACAGGCAGTAATTGATAAATCGTTAATCGAGGAAAACCTAGTCAAAATAATTAACAAGGCGCGTAAGAATGGTTATTCCTGGTCATTGATTGGTTCATTTTTGGGAACCTCAGGAGAAGCAGCGCGACAAAAATATGGCAATAGTCAATCTTGACTAGTTAAACCTTTACTTTAACTCCAACGTGTTGTCTCACCGCTGGTGCTACAACATTTCCATAAAGTTCAATTGATTTCATTATTTCTTTGTGCGGTAGATAACCAATACTTAATTGCATCATGAATCTATCCATTTGCATATGCTCGTGTGCTCTTAAAATCTTTTCCACAACTTCTTGAGGACTGCCCACACCTATTGCTCCGTTGATGCCACACTCTTGTTCAAAGTGACCTCTACTTTGTGGAGCCCAACCACGTTCACGACCAATTTGATTCATTGCTCGATCATGTCCTGGCCAAAATAAATCACGTGCTTTTTGACTGGTTTCAGTTACAAATCCATGAATATTAATTCCCACTGGCAATATTCCATGACCATTTTCTGCGGCAACTTTTCTATGCAAATCAACTAATGGTGCAAACCTAATTAAATCTCCACCAAGAATTGCAATAGCTAAAGGCAAACCAAGTGTTCCTGCTCTAACAACAGATTTTGGGGTTCCACCAATAGCAATCCAAATGGGAAGTTTTTCTTGCAGTGGTCTTGGATAAATTCCCATGCCATTTATAGCGGCTCTGTGGCGACCCTTATTCCAGGTGACTTTTTCGTTATCTCTAATTGCTAGTAATAGATCTAGTTTTTCAATAAATAGTTCTTCATAATCTTCTAATTCATAACCAAAAAGTGGGAATGATTCAATAAAAGAACCACGGCCTGCCATGATTTCTGCTCTACCATCTGAAATCAAATCAATAGTGGCAAATTGTTGAAAAACTCTCACTGGATCTTCAGATGATAAAACTGTTACCGCAGTAGCAAGGCGAATATTTCTAGTTCTCATGGCAGCTGCTGCTAATAATGTGCTGGGAGAAGAAATCACAAAATCAGGTCTGTGATGCTCTCCAATGGCATAAACATCTAATCCAACTTGATCAGCTAATTCGACTTCTTCAATAAGATCTTTTAGTCTTTGGTGCTGGGAAACAGACCCATCAAGGGGCATATCACCAAAGGTGAAGATTCCTAATTCCATTCCTACATTCTATTGCAAAGACTCAGAAAGCGCACAATCTTCTAATTCTTATAGGCAGAAACCAATATGAGCAATGTTTCTTTGATGCTAAAAATCCACAGATAATTCCCTCTTCAATTTTATACGCTGGCATACCGTAAGAAATTACTTCTTTGGCTTTAGGTTCAATCTTGAGAATGGTTTGACGAAGTTTCTTTAAAGTACTTCTATGTGGCTCTGGGACGGTTTTTAAGTATTGATCGACTAACTTCTTTGACATCTTTAGAGCAAATCTCCTCGAAGCTTAAACGCTGTGGCAACGCGTTCAACTGAAACCACAAAAGCTGCTGTTCTTAAATCACAGCCATATTTAAGTGATGCTTCCCAAGTTGAATCAAAAGCAATCTTCATCCGAGTATCAAGTTCATCTCTAAATCTTTCGATAGGCCATCTAAATTCTTGAATATTTTGAGTCCATTCAAAATAGGAACCCATCACACCACCTGCGTTTGCCAAAATATCAGGAACTACAACAACGCCTCGTTTTTGCAGTTCTGCATCAGCAGTAAGAGTTAATGGTTGGTTAGCACCTTCCACAATTATTTTGGCTTGAACTTTTTCATGATTTGAATCATTTATTACTCCACCAAGTGCTGCTGGAATCAATAGATCACAATCCATAGTCAATACTTCATCACCTGATACATCTTTACCATCTGGAATTTCAGATACTTTTTTGTATTTTCCAACGATCTCTTTGATGTTGAAACCTTTATCATTGGTTTTTCCACCACTAACATCTGCTAAACCAACAACTTTCATGCCAGCTTCTTGAGCAGCAAGTGCTGCAAAAATTCCCACATTTCCAAATCCTTGAATGGCAACTCTGATGTCACTTGGTTTCTTATTTAGTTTTATTAACGCACCAAGGGCTACACCAATAACACCTCGTCCTGTTGCTTCTTCTCGACCAGGAGCGCCAAATAATCCAAGTGGTTTACCAGTTACAACAGCTGGAGAAAATCCATTTATTCTTTGATACTCATCCATAATCCAAGCCATAGTTTGGGCATCTGTTCCCATATCTGGTGCTGGAACATCGCGGTGAGGACCAAGAATATTAACCATTGTTCTAGTCCAGCGTCTTGTTACTTCTTCTTTTTCTCTAACAGTCAATGTCGTTGGATCAACTGTTACTCCACCTTTACCTCCACCAAATGGCACATCAACAAGTGCAGTTTTCCAAGTCATAAGACTTGCTAACGCTCTTACTTCATCTAAATCAACTGATTGGTGATATCTAATGCCACCTTTTCGAGGACCTCGCGCTGAAGAATGTTGAATTCGATAACCAGTTAAAACATCAATGCCACCAGATTCTCTTCTTAATGGAATCGAGATTATTAATTCACGTTCAGATGTGGAAAAAGCTTTAATAAAATCTTTAGAAAGTTTAAGTAATTCACCAGCTCTAAATACGTAAGCATTTACTTCTTCAAGTGCACTAACGCCTTTGTTATGCATTTTTACCTTCTTTTCTTAATCTTCATTCTACGTCCAAACAGGCTCTTGGACTTCTTTAACATTACCCTCTTTATCTAAGAGGAAGAATCGGTCAAAATTCTGTACAAACCATCTATCGTGAGTAACTGTCAAAACTGTGCCATCAAAAACATCTAAAGCAGCCTCTAAGGCTTCACTACTTGTTATGTCCAAGTTATCCGTTGGTTCATCCAGCAGTAACAAAGTTGCACCTGAAAGTTCTAGTAAACAAATTTGAAATCTTGCTTGTTGTCCACCAGAAAGAGTTAAAAACAATTGATCAGATTGAGCACCTAATCCATACCTAGATAATGTGCCAACTGCTGCTCCAATTTGTAAAGATTTTTCTTCCCACAAAATTTCGGTTAAAGTCTTTCTACTCCACTCAGGATGATCATGAGTTTGAGCAAACCAACCAGGAACAACTCTAGAACCTAATTTCCAATCCCCTGTATGTCTAACAGTTTCATCTCCACCAAGAAGTCTTAAAAAGTGAGATTTACCAGTTCCATTTCCACCTAAGAAGGCAACCCGTTCACCGTAAAACAATTCCATATCAAAGGGTTTTGTTAAATCTGTTAATTGCAAATCTTTACAAACAATTGCTCTAACAGCAGTTCGACCACCTTTAAGTTTCATCTTTAATCTCTGTGGAGGAGGTGGAGCTTGTGGAGCTCCTGCTTCTTCGAAACGTTTCAATCTGGATTGCATTGCTCGATATTTTGGTGCCATGGCAGGAGAAGATTTAGTTTGCATGTGCAAAGTTTGAACTAAGTCTTTTAGTCTTTGATGTTCATCTTCCCAACGCTTTAATAACTCACCTAATCTGTCATGGCGTTCTTGTCTGGCCTCGTAGTAAGTTCCAAATCCTTTACCGTGCACCCAAGCAGTACCACCTTCAATAGTGATAATTCGATCAGCAGCTCTTGTTAAAAGAGTTCTATCATGGCTAATTAGCAAAATTGTTTTAGAAGATGCTTTTAATTGATCTTCTAACCAATTTTTTGCAGGAACATCTAAATAGTTATCTGGCTCATCAAGAAGTAAAACTTGATCAGGTCCACGAAGAAGAGCTTCTAGAATTAATCTTTTTGCTTGTCCCCCAGAAAGAGTTTTTAGTTCTCTGAATTTACATTTTTCATATTCCATGCCAACTGCTGCTTGACAGCAAACATCCCACAAAATTTCATTGTCATAACCTCCTGCATCGGCATATTCTGCTAATGCGTGGGCGTATTTCATTTGAATATCTTCACTTTCATCTTCCATCATTGCTAATTCGCAAGCTTCAACATGTTTCATTGCTTCTTGAACTCTTTTTGGCGAAACTACTTTTAATGCATCTGCAACTGTGGCATTTAAACCTAAGGATGCAAGGGCGGTGTCATTTTCTTCAACTTTTTTAGCAGCTCCGGTTAGAAGCTGTGGCATAACACCAAGACCACCAGATATTGAAGTTGAACCTTCATCGGCGTTTAAAACACCAGTAATAATTTTAAAAAGTGTTGATTTTCCTGCTCCATTGTCACCAATTAAGGCTGCAGTTATTCCTTCGCCAACTTTAAATGAAACATCATCGAATAAAAGTCGACCGGTGGGAAGTCGGTATGCAATGCCATTAACGTCGATTGCACCCATAGATTCCTAACTTAGTAGAAAGTTAAAGGCTGGGCGCATTTGCGCCCAGCCTTTAGTAGTTTTTAACTTTTTTGTTTTATGAACAACCGCTGGTGTTACCGCATCCTTCACAGACGAAGCATGATCCAGCCATTCTCATTTTCACACCACAAGTCATACAAAGTGGTGCATCAGATTTCAAACCAGTTAGAGATTCCAAAACTTCCATGGAACTTCTCGCTGGAGCAGCACTATTTGTTTTTTCTACCACTGGAAGAGTTGTAGTTGGCACAAAATCTGTTGCTACTGCTTCGATTTCTGCAGGAGTTGCGTAGGCCTCATTTACTGCATTCTTTCTTTCTGCTGCAGTAAAGATACCTAGTGCACTTCTGTGTTCTTCTGGCAAGTAATCCAGAGCTAATCTTCTGAAGATGTAATCCATTACAGATTGAGCCATGCGCACATCTTCATCATCGGTCATTCCTGATGGTTCAAATCTCATGTTGGTGAATTTTTGAACGTATTGATCAAGAGGTACACCGTATTGCAAACCAATTGACACAGCAATTGAGAATGCATCCATGATGCCAGCAAGAGTTGAACCTTGCTTGCTCATCTTTAGGAATACTTCACCTAAACGACCATCTGCATAAGCAGAAGTTGTCATGTAACCTTCAGCACCCGCTACTGAGAATGAGGTTGTCATTCCTGCACGTGATTTTGGTAGACGTTGACGAATTGGGTGGGAACTAATTCCTTGTGGTGTTGAAGAAGATTCTTCTTTACTTCTTGCATCACTTAGAGGTTGTCCAACTTTGCAATTATCGCGATAGATTGCCAAAGCTTTCAAACCATATTTCCAACCTTGGTAGTAAACATCTTCAACTTCTTCAACTGTGGCAGTTGATGGCATGTTTACGGTTTTTGAAATTGCACCAGATAAGAATGGTTGAGCTGCAGCCATCATTTTCACGTGTCCCATTGGACTAATGGAACGAACACCCATTGCGCAATCAAACACTGAATAATGTTCTGGTTTTAGACCAGGAGCATCAATGATGTTTCCGTTTTCAGCAATGAATTCAACAATTGCTTCTACGGTTTCTTCGGTGTAACCAAGACGACGAAGTGCTCTTGGAATTGTTTGGTTCACAATTTGCATTGAACCGCCACCTACTAATTTCTTGAATTTAACCAATGCAAGATCTGGTTCAATTCCAGTGGTGTCGCAATCCATCATCAAACCAATGGTTCCAGTTGGAGCTAACACGCTTGCTTGTGCATTTCTGTAACCGTGTTCTTCTCCAAGTTTGATTGCTTCTTGCCAAACTTGTGTTGCTAATTGATGAACTGAACGATCTAATTCGCTATCAATTTTTACAGCATCATTTGCTGCAGCATGTTTACGAATTACACGTTTGTGTGCATCAGCGTTACGGGCATATCCAACGTAAGGTCCAACGATTGCTGAAATTTCAGCACTTCTCTTGTAAGAAGTACCAGTCATCAAAGAAGTAATTGATGCAGCTAATGCTCTTCCTGCATCTGAGTCATAAGCAAGACCAAGTGCCATTAACAAAGCACCTAGGTTTGCATAACCAATTCCTAGTTGACGGAAGTCTCTAGTGGTTTGACCAATTGCTGGTGTTGGGAAATCTGCAAATGAGATTGAGATTTCCATAGCGGTGATAACAAATTCAACTGTTTTCTTGAACTTGTCAGCATCGAAAGTGTCATCATCTTTTAGGAACTTCATTAAGTTCAAAGATGCAAGGTTGCAACTTGAGTTATCAAGATGCATGTACTCAGAGCATGGATTAGATGCATTGATACGACCAGTTTCTGGACTGGTGTGCCAGTCATTGATTGTGGTGTCGTATTGAATACCAGGATCAGCACAACCCCAGGCTGCTTCAGAAAGTTTTCTGAATAGGGATCGAGCATTTACTGTTTTAACTGCATGACCATCTGCACGTGCTGTCAAGTTAAAGTCTTGATTGTTTTCATAAGCTTTCATGAAATCATCAGAAACTCTTACTGAGTTATTTGCGTTTTGGTATTGCACGGAAATGATGTCTTTGCCACCAAGATCCATATCAAAACCTGCATCACGTAGTGCTCTAATTTTGTCTTCTTCGCGAGCTTTAGTGTCGATAAATTCTTCAACATCTGGATGATCAATATCTAGTACAACCATTTTGGCAGCACGTCTTGTTGCGCCACCTGATTTGATTGTTCCTGCAGATGCATCAGCACCGCGCATAAATGAAACTGGACCTGAAGCAGTTCCGCCTGAAGAAAGTAATTCAAGGGACCCACGGATGCGTGAAAGATTAACTCCAGCACCTGATCCACCTTTGAAAATTACGCCTTCTTCTTTGTACCAGTTAAGAATTGAATCAATGGAATCTTCCACACTCAAGATAAAGCATGCGCTTACTTGTTGTGGTGCAGATGTTCCAACGTTGAACCAAACTGGTGAATTGAAAGAAAATACTTGGTGTAGCAACATGTAAGTTAATTCTTCTTCAAATACTTTTGCGTCATTATCTGATCCAAAGTAGCCGCCAACTTTTCCAGCTTTTGTGTAAGTAAGAACTACTCGATCAATTAATTGTTTTAATGACCATTCACGATTATCAGCACCTACTGCACCACGAAAGTATTTAGTGGTAACAATGGTTGAAGCATTAACTGACCAAAAGTCAGGAAATTCTGCACCTTTTTGTTCGAAAACAACTTCACCGGTTTTCCAATTGTTTTGAACTACGTCGCGACGTTCCCATTTGACATCGTCATAAGGATGAACGCCTTCTTTGGTGAATACGCGTTGCATGTCAATGCCACGTGCTTGCTTGCGACCTAGTTTGAAGCCGCCGCTGATCATGTCTGTCATTTTCTTTACCTTTTTCTTTTTAGTTTTGAAGTTTTCTAACTGCTCTTATTTCTCCGAGCCGTCCTCGACACTTTTGTCACCCTTAGTGGCAATAGCGACGGAAACGTCCCCGAGTTCTCGAGCTGTGCGAAGTAGTGAAATCTCTGATTCGAAATCTTCTAAAGATTCGTAAGAGCGATACACACTTGCGAAACGCAAATAAGCAACTTCATCTAATTCACGAAGTGGAGCAAGTGTTGCTAGTCCTACTTCATGTGAATCAACTGCTGCTGCACCAGATGCGCGTACTGCTTCTTCTACTTTTTGTGCCAGCAATGCCAAGTCATCATCTGTGACGGGTCTTCCTTGGCAAGCTTTTCTTAAACCATTAACAACTTTTGCTCTTGAAAACGGTTCAATCACACCACTTCTTTTCACAACACTTAATGTTGCAACTTCGATGGTGGTAAATCTGCGATCACATTCAGGACATTGACGACGACGTCTAATTGCTGAACCGTCATCTGTTGCTCTGGAATCAACCACTCTTGAATCAGAGTGACGGCAAAAAGGACAGAACAATGCCGTGCTCCAATCGATGGTGGTGTGGATAACCTTGGTTTTCGCCCTGTGGATAACTGGCTTGTAGCCTTCGTCTTTTGGGCTCATCTGCTGTGGATAACTTGGGTTTAACCCCAACTAATGGACGTTTCCGCCATTTCCACCACAAGATGTAGTGCAACATTAGTACTTTGATCCGACATTTGCAACCACCGGGGCACCGCAAGTTGCGTTAAAGGTGTTTCAGGAGTTACGCAAGTGACGTTTTCGCAGGTCAAAGCCTTAATGAGAACTTAACCAGAAGTTCACCACGGCGTGTCTGAGCTTGGAAGGTGTGTCGTGGGTGGAGGAAAATCTTCACAAATAATTAAGAAAGAATTAATCGTTGCACAATATGAAACCCCACAAATAGGTGACAGGATTGCCCCATCATCTACTGAGGAGTTCACCAGTGAAAAAACTTATTTTTCCAATCGCAATCCTCTCTCTATTACTAACAGCTTGTGGCGGTGGACAAAATGGTGGTGACGGACAAAACAGTGCAGGTGGTGTAACTGAAGGTTTTCTTTGTGAAAAAGAAGGTGATCGTGGACAAGGCGAAGATGGAAAAGAATTACTTTGCCAAGTTATGGGTGATGGAAAATTAGCTTGGAGATCAGACTCATCTCCGAGTGGTGATGCCGCTCCATCGTCATCATGTCCAACTCCACTTCTTCAAACGCCAGTTGACCTATCAAAGGTCACATCGATTCTTTACCCGGGGCAGGAGCGAGGCGGAAATTACAAAGCACATGGTGGTTTTGGTTTTGATAATGCAACCGATAATTTGGTAACGGTGACAATTCCACTAAATGGCAAAGTTAACCGTGTTGTTCGTTATAGAGAAATGGGAGAAATTCAGTATCTCTTTGAGTTTGAAGGAGATTGTGGAGTTTCATTCCGATTTGATCACTTAAGAAAACTGACTGCGAAATTTGAGGCAATAGTTAGTGTGTTTCCGATAAAGGAAGATACTCGCACTGATTTAGTCGATCCGCCCGTCGCTGTTGAGGTCGGTGAAGTGATCGCCACGGAAGTTGGATTCCTCAATAATGTCTCTGTAGATTTTGGCGTTTATGATATGCGTCAGAAAAATGAAGCATCGAAAGATCCTGCTTGGGCGAGCGCTCATTCTCAGTTTCCGGCAGATTCTTACGGTATTTGTTGGCTAAATTCATTGCCTCAAGCTGACAGCTTGGCGGTAAAGTCACTTCCCTCTCGTGATGGCACAAAAAATGGGCAGAAGAGCGACTACTGCAAATAGGATGGAACCATTAAAGTGGAAAAGATCCCTGGAAAAACCGATGCTAAATCTTTCACAGGTTTCAGCGAAAATACTAGAACCTATGTCAGATAAGGAAGTATTTTGACCACCGATGGTTTTCTCACCAAAAAGAGTGTTCGTCGCAGTTGGTATTTATATGACTGGGCAAACTCTGCTTTTTCCACCACTGTTATCAGTCTTTTTATTGGTCCTTATTTAACATCTGTTGCTGAAAGTGGAGCTGATGCTTCAGGAATGATTTCACTTTGGGGATTAGATATGCGCCCTGGATCTCTTTATCCTTATGCAGTTTCTTTTTCTGTTTTCGCACAAGTTTTTCTTTTACCAATCGTTGGTGGAATTGCAGATCGCATTAAAAGTAGAAATGGATTATTGGCCATATTTGCCTACATTGGATCTATTTCCACAATGTTTTTGTATTTTGTAAAAGATGGTAGATATGCACTAGGTGCTTTTCTTTTAATCATTGCCAATATTTCTTTTGGTGCGGCCCTAGTTGTAGCAAATTCTTATTTACAGGATTTAGCAACACCTGATAAAAGAGATACGGTTTCATCTCGTGGTTGGGCTTTTGGTTATGCCGGTGGTGGATTACTACTTCTACTTAATCTTGTTTTGTACGCAGGTTATGAATCTTTTGGTGTAACTCAAGGTGAAGCTGTTCGAATCTCCTTAATGTCTGCTGGAGTTTGGTGGGCTATTTTTACTATCATCACAGTTCGAGGTTTAAGAACTCTGAATAGACCTGTGGGTGCAGTTGGTTCGCAAGCACTAACCGTAGGATTTAAAGAGTTAAAAGTAACTTTGAAAGATGTGCGTAAATATCCTGAGACATTAAAGTTTTTGATCGCTTATTTATTTTACAACGATGGAATTCAAACTGTAATTGCAATTTCAGGAACTTATGCAATTTTAGAACTTAAACTAACTGAAATATCCTTAGTGTTTGCAATCTTGATTGTGCAAATAACTGCTTTAGTAGGAGCTTTATTACTGGGAAGATTATCTAATTCAATAGGCGCTAAAAAAGTTATCTTACTAACACTTGTTATTTGGACTGTAATGGTAATTATTACTTATGCACTTCCATCAGGTCAACAAAATCCTTATCTAGTAATTGCTGCAGGAATTGGTTTTGTTTTGGGTGGAAGCCAAGCTTTATCTAGATCTTTATATTCTCAAGTAATTCCTCGCTCTCATGAAGCGCAATACTTTTCGTTTTATGAAATTAGTGAACGTGGTACCAGCTGGTTAGGAACATTTGCTTTTGGTGTGGCATTTGGATTAACAGGTTCTTATCGACAAAGTGTGTTGTTAATTATTGCTTTCTTTATTGTGGGTGGATTGTTATTACTAAGAGTAAATATCAGACAAGCCATAACAGAATCTGGAAATCCACAACCTACTGTGGTTTAAGCCCTTTATTTACCTAAAGTTGCCCGAACTGCTTGAGCAACAGCAGGTGCAACTGCTGGATCAAAGACACTTGGCACAATAAATGAAGCATTTAACTGATCACTGCTTACTCGTTCAGCAATTGCTTTAGCTGCTGCTACTAAAACTTCGTCAGTGACATTTTTGGCTTGAGCATCCAGAAGCCCTCTAAAGATTCCTGGAAATGCTAAGACGTTGTTTATTTGGTTTGGATAATCACTTCTGCCTGTTGCAACTACTGCTGCATATTTTCTGGCAATTAATGGATCTATTTCTGGATTTGGATTCGCTAAGGCAAAGACAATTGATTTAGGTGCCATTTGCTTAATATCTGCTTCAGTCAAAATATCTGGAGCACTTACGCCTATGAAAACATCTGCTCCCACAAGCCCCTGGCCAATTGTGCCGTCGAAATTATTCTTATTGGTGTTTTCAACTAACCATTGAGAGTCAATTGCTTCTGAGGATCCTTTGTGGATAGCACCTGAATGGTTAAACACAATTAAGTCTTTTAAACCACTTCTAATTAATAATCTGGCAATCGCAGTTCCAGCAGCTCCAGCTCCGGTCATAACAACTTTGATGGAGTCAATCTTTTTGCCCACCACTCGCAAGGCATTAGTTAAGGCCGCGAGCACCACGATGGCTGTGCCATGTTGATCGTCATGAAATACCGGAATATCTAATAATTCTCTTAACCGAGCTTCTACCTCAAAGCATCTTGGCGCAGAAATATCTTCCAAATTGATTCCTCCGTAAACCGGGGCAATCAATTGCACAGTTCGAACAATTTCATCTACGTCTTGAGAGTCAATACAAACTGGCCAGGCATCAATATCGGCAAATCTTTTAAATAAGGCAGCTTTTCCTTCCATCACAGGCAATGCTGCTGCAGCCCCTAGGTTTCCTAAACCAAGGACAGCTGAGCCATCTGTGACTACTGCCACGGTATTTCTTTTAATTGTTAATCTTCTTAAGTTTGCAGGGTCATCTGAGATTGCTTGAGAAATTCTTGCTACTCCTGGAGTATAGGCACGAGAAAGATCATCACGGGTCTTTAATGGCACTTTGGAATGAACTTCTAATTTGCCACCTAAATGAATCAAGAAAGTTCTATCAGAAACTTTCTTAACTGTGGCACCCTCAAGTTTTGAAATACTGTCAGTTATTTTCTTGGCATGATCTTCATCTGTGGCATTACAAGTAACGTCTACCACGATTGAATTATGAGTTGATTCAACAACGTCTAAAGCAGTTAAGGATGCACCCGCATTTGAAACTGCTGCAGTTAATCCCCCAGTGGAATCTGCTGTGGCAGAAAGTTCAACACGAATTGTTACTGCATATCCAGGAGACGGTGTTGACATGTATTTGAGTCTACTGAGCGGTCATTCCACCATCGGCAGAGACAATTGAGCCTGTCATAAATGAAGCTTCATCACTTGCTAAAAATAAAGCAAGGTGAGCAATTTCAATAGGTTCTCCAGGTCTGCCAATTGGTTGGAAATTTCCGATTTCTTTATAAATCTTGTCTAATCCACCCATCATTTCTGCGTGGGCATAATTAATTGGTGTATCAACCCAGCCTGGACAAATTGCATTGCATCTAATTCCTAATTTTGCATAATCAAGTGCAATTCCTTTTGTTAACATAACAACTCCACCTTTTGAGGCAGAATAAACAGTTAAGAATGGTTCAGAAACAATTCCATTCACACTTGAGATATTTACTAATGATCCATTCTTATGTTTCAACATATGAGGAATTGCAGCTCTGCAGGTATACATTGAACCTTTGAGGTTAACGTTTAAGGTTTTATCAATAATTTCATTTGATACTTCATGAAAAACTCCGGGAATATTTACCCCAGCACTATTTACTACAACGTGTACTGTGCCAAATTCTTTTACACAGGTTTCAATTAAATCTTCACATTGCTTAAAATCTGAAACATCAGTCTTATGAGCAATAGCAACTCCACCTGATTTTTTGATTTCATCAGCTACTTTTTGAGCACTTTCAAAGTTAATATCTGAAACAACTACTTTGCCGCCTTCTTCAGCTAAACGAAGAGCAGTTGCTTTACCAATTCCAGATCCTGCTCCTGTTACCACACAAGCTTTATCTTGAACGCGACCCATAATTAATCCTTTGTTAGTTACCACTAAAACTAATGGGTTTGCCCTAGAAAAACTAGAGCAAACCCATTAATAGTTTTTAATGATTTAGAGGTCTGACTTAGGACCCTTAAACCATTTGCGTGCACCTGCATACCACCAAATCATTGCT
>Ga0208787_1000070_pt1 | contig 46378 bp, 48 predicted proteins | sample Wag4_2014_7_11_FD_187362 | JGI IMG/M metagenome (GOLD analysis project Ga0208787, IMG submission 187362) | Fresh water microbial communities from Ohio, USA - Utica-2 Time Series HT 2014_7_11 (SPAdes) (version 2) | ecosystem: Environmental > Aquatic > Freshwater > Water tank | place: USA: Ohio...
GTTTTAGCAAAAAGGTAAAACAAAACCCGCCTTTTAAGGGGCGGGCTTTGTCCTAACGGAGTTATTTAATTACATAAGGCTTAGATGTCGTAATACAGTTCGAACTCAGCTGGGTGCGGACGTAGTCGAACATAGTCGACCTCTTCCTTGCGCTTGAATGCGATCCATGTATCAATAAGATCCTTCGCAAATACTCCACCACGTGTAAGGAAGTCGTGATCCTTCTCGAGGTTGTTAAGAACTTGATCCAATGAACCAGGAACCTGAGGAATTGATGCAGCCTCGTCACCCTCTAGCTCATAGAGATCCTTATCTACTGGGGCAGGTGGTTCGATCTTGTTTACGATTCCATCAAGACCGGCCATCAACATCGCTGCGAAGGCTAGGTATGGGTTTGATGATGGATCTGGGCAACGGAATTCGATGCGCTTTGCCTTTGGATTAGATCCGGTAATTGGGATACGGATACAAGCAGAGCGGTTACGAGCTGAGTAAACAAGGTTTACAGGTGCTTCGTATCCTGGAACTAAGCGACGGTATGAGTTCACTGTTGGGTTCGTGAAAGCAAGAAGTGATGGTGCGTGCTTCAAAAGACCACCGATGTACCAGCGTGCCATATCTGAAAGATCGCCATATGTGCCTGCTTCGAAGAACAGTGGCTTTCCATCTTTCCATAGTGATTGGTGAACGTGCATACCTGAGCCGTTATCTCCGAAGAGTGGCTTTGGCATGAATGTTGCGGTTTTTCCACCTTGCCATGCGGTGTTGCGAATGACGTACTTAAACTTCATTACATCATCACCTGCAGAAAGAATGTCTGTAAAGCGGTAGTTGATCTCCATCTGACCAGCGGTTCCCACCTCATGGTGCGAACGCTCAACTAGAAGTCCAACCTTGCCTAACTGCATCACCATTTCATCGCGAAGATCTGCGAACTGATCTGTAGGTGAAACAGGGAAGTAGCCACCCTTAACACGTGTGCGGTAACCACGGTTAGGTGTTCCATCAGCATCGTACTCAACACCTGTGTTCCAAGCGCCTTCATATGACTCGATCTCGTGAACAGCTGAGTTAATTCCTGTCTTGAAGCGAACACTGTCAAAGACGTAGAACTCAGCCTCTGGTGCGAAGAATGCAGTGTCTGCAATTCCTAGTGAGCGCATGTAATCAACTGCACGCGCAACTACTCCACGAGGATCGCGGCTGTATGGCGTGTTATCAACTGGATTGTGAACTGAGAAAATAATGATGAGGGTTTTTTCTTTACGGTATGGATCGATGTATGCAGACTCTGGAACTGGTAACAGTTTCATATCTGATTCATTGATTGTCTGGAAACCTCGGATAGAGGAACCATCAAACATGAGGCCATCGGTAAATACAGCTTCATCAAATGATTCAACAGGAACGTTGAAGTGATGCTGAATACCTGGCAAATCTGTAAAGCGAACATCAACTAACTTGACATCCTCTTTCTTAATGTAAGCAAAAATTTCTGCTGCGTTCTTAAACATGCTTCTCCCAATTTCACATGTGATGCGCAGACCCCTCATCATTGAGTTTCTGGCGCTTTTACGTAGTTGAACCCTAGGTCCACATGGTGAAAATGGCATAACCCGCTTGTTAAATTCATGTTACGTCTGAGGGGTTTGAGCGTTAGGCTTGTCACATGAGCGCCCAATTCACCCGTGTATCGCTGGGACGTCGGATGTCGGCGTTGATGGTTGATTGGCTCGCCTGTTACTTCATCGTTGCCGCCTCAGCTGGTGGGCTCGGCAAGATGGCCCCCAATCGATCTTGGACCGTGTTAGCGCTCTTCTTTGCCGAGGTTGCGATCCTGTCAGCCTTACAAGGCGCATCGCTGGGGCACCGAATCTTTGGAATCAAGATCATTCGCTTCTCAGACGGGGGAGCGATCACTCCAGTTCAAGCTCTGATCAGATCAGCGCTCTTAGTTACCGTGATTTTTGCAATCACCTTTGATGAAAATGGCAGAGGCATGCATGAGCGCTTCAGTGGAAGCGTTTTAACGAGGGCTTAGCTTTAACGCTTGTCGCGTTAGCGGATTTTTGGAGCGCGGGTTGGCATTGGTCCTTTAGGAATTGGCATAGACATTCCGCCAACAGCCTTCAGACGTGCACGAACCTCACGCATTTGATGAGGTGTTAACTTCTTTGGAAGTCGACGCATCTGCTTTTGAAGTTTACGAATTGGTACTCGACCATCTTCGCTACCAACGAGAATCTCAGTGATGGGAACACCAGGGGCAAAACGTTCTGCTTTCTTACGTTCATCAGCGAGCATTTGGCGAACCGCGTTAGAACCTTCGCCAGTTAAAACAATTCCGGCACGTCCAACACTGCGGTGAACCATGTCCTGATTTCTAGCAACCGCGACAGCGGGAGTAGTTGTCCAGCCTTTACGAATCGCCATCAAAACACTCGCGCCTGCACCAATCTGACCTTCAATTGATGTGTAGGCGGCTGTTCCAGCCTGACGTGTGAAGAACAAAAGAGTAATAAGGAGAGCTAATGGAAAGAAGATAAATCCGAAGTAATACGGATGGCCCAGAGCTGCGCCAATTCCGATACCGATCGCCCATGAAACAGCAAAGATTCCAATGAGCGCGATTGTGATCCAAGGCTTTACTTGCTTGGTTACCTTGTAAGCATCGCGGAAGGTTTGGAAACGAGGTGTCTTAATCTTCTTTTCTTTAGCTTTTCTCTTAAACATGGCGTTAGTTTAGTGGCGCAGGAGCGGTTCCACCAAGACGAACTGGTGCCCAACGCTGGCCCACATGACTATCAGGGTAGTTTTCTTGAACCTCATGGAGCATTGAGGTCATCACCTGTCGTAAATGAAGTTCTGCCGCCTCGACATCCACATCTTTTGCATAGCTAATCGCTTCACCAAAACGCACCGTCACCGGGGTTTTGCCTCGCTTGAAGTTTGGCTTCACACCCTTTGTATAAACGCGCTGTCCACCCCACACAATTGTAGGAATTATTGGAACGCCGGCTCCTGCAGCAAGTCGAACCGCTCCAGATTTCAGCCCCTTAATTTCAAAGCTGGTAGAGATAGTTCCTTCTGGAAAGATCCCGATTATTTCGCCGGCTTTAAGAGCACGAAGTGCTGCAACAAATGATGCCGAACCATTACTGCGATCAACATTGATGTGGTGCATGCCGCGCATAAGCGGTCCAGCGATCTTGTTGTCAAAAATCTCTTTCTTTGCCATAAATCGAACATATCTCTTGACCGGAAGTGCAGCGGTGCCGGCTATCGCAAAATCCAAGTAACTCACATGATTGATAGCAAGGATCGCTCCACCTTTGCGAGGAATATTTTCCTGACCCTGGAAATCAAATTGAAACCCTAGGTACTTCCAAAAACCCTTGACCAGAGTGATTACAGGCGGGTAAACAAGATCAGCCACGTGCAGATTTCTTTTCCATGGCTTGCTTATACAAGCGGCCCGCACGATAAGAAGAGCGAACGAGTGGTCCGCTCATTACTCCGAGGAAACCAACTTGCTCTGCTTCTTGAGCAAGTTCAACAAACTCTTCAGGCTTTACCCAACGCTCAACTGGGTGGTGTTTATTTGTTGGACGCAGGTATTGAGTAATAGTAATTAGGTCGCAACCTGCATTGTGTAGATCAACCAAAGCTTGAGAAACCTCTTCGCGGGTTTCACCAAGGCCAAGAATCAAATTGGATTTTGTAATTAAGCCAAAATCCTGAGCCATACCGATTACCTTGAGTGATTTTTCATAGGTAAATGCGGGGCGAATTTGCTTGAAAATACGAGGAACGGTTTCAAGGTTGTGCGCGAAAACCTCGGGACGGGTTTCAAAGATTAGATTAAGAAGCTCTGGCTTGGCGTTGAAATCAGGTGCCAGCATTTCTACGCCAGTACCAGGGTTGAGTTCATGTACAACGCGAATTGTTTCTGCGTATAACCAAGAGCCTTCATCCTCGAGATCATCGCGAGTTACACCTGTGATGGTTGCATAGCGAAGACCCATAGATTGAACAGATTCAGCAACTTTGCGTGGCTCTTCACGATCGATAGGAAGCGGCTTTCCAGTATCAATGTTGCAGAAATCGCAACGTCGTGTGCAACGATCACCTCCGATTAAGAAGGTCGCCTCTTTATCTTCCCAACATTCAAAGATATTTGGACAGGCCGCTTCTTGACACACAGTGTGTAGACCTTCGCTCTTTACCAAGGATCTCAATCGAGTGTATTCAGGACCCATGTTGGCGCGCGTTTTGATCCACTCTGGCTTGCGCTCAATTGGAGTTAAAGCGTTACGGGCTTCAATGCGCAGAAGCTTGCGTCCTTCTGGTGCCATTGTCATGCGCTCACTCTTTTCAATGATTCGAATATGTGTCGTTCAACCAATGGAGCAACTTCATCAATCGTAATCACACGCTGTAACTCGATCTCCAAAGATGTGACATCAGCATCTGAAATGCCGCAGGGGACAATGCTTTTAAATGCCGACAGGTCGGGATTGACGTTGAGGGCAAAACCATGCATCGTTACACCCTTTGCAACACGAATTCCGATAGCTGCGATCTTGCGGTCACCTCGAGAATCTCGAACCCACACGCCAGAGCGTCCATCGATACGTTGAGTTTCCAATCCCAAATCAGCGCAGACCGCTATTAATCCAGATTCAATCTCTCGAACAAAGCCAACCAGCTCCGTTGGTTTCAATAACTTCACAATGGGATAACCCACTAGTTGACCAGGGCCATGCCAAGTAATGCGACCACCGCGATCTACATCAATAACTGGGGTTCCATCAGTTGGTCTTTCAGAATCATCTGTTCTGCGTCCTGCGGTAAAAACCGATGGGTGCTCTAGCAGCAACAATGTATTAGGACGTTTCCCATCAACTACATCTTGATGGATAGCTCGCTGAGATTCCCAAGCCTTTTGGTACTCGACTAACCCATGGCGAGATAGAGCGATCGCCGAATCTGAAGGGGTTTCCAATAGGGGCACACCCATAGCCTAAAGGTAGGATCGCCCCCTAACCAATTGAGGGCCGTGAGGCCATTTGAAGGCTGAAAGGTCCACATACGTGTCCAGCACATTGAGTAAGAAGAGCCGTCGTCCACTTGTATACGCCTTGCTAGTAATTTTCCTATGGATCGGTGCCAGCGGTGTTTTTGGCCCACTTTTCGGAAAACTCTCAACGGTTCAAGAAAATGACAACTCAGCATTTTTGCCAGATAGCGCTGAATCAACTCAGGCAGCAAAGATCATTGCGAAATTTAACGCTGATGCCAATCAAAATCTTCCAACCTTGGTTCTGTACCTGGGTGAAGTAAATCCAGAAAAAATCGCAGCGCTCAATGAACATCTTGCACAGTTGGGCCCAAAGAAGATCATCGGCACAGATGTTCCTATCTCAAAGTATTTGACTCCGGGTGAGCAGATTTATGCATTCCCATCTCAAGATGGAAAGGCGTTGTTAGTAAACCTTCCCTTCAAATCCGATATCGCAACAGATCTGCTGCCCAACAATAAGCCGGCTCTTCCTGAAGTAATTGAAACACTTCGCGAGGACTCCGCTGAGTTTGCAAAGAGTGTTGGCCTCACCTCCAATGTAACTGGAATCGGCGCACTACTGGGAGATCTGTTTGGAGCATTTGAAGGTATTGACTCTTCACTTCTGCTTACAACCCTAGGTGTCGTTTCAATCATTTTGATCATCGTGTATCGCTCACCATTCCTTTGGATTCTGCCGTTATTTGCAGCGGTGATCGCGCTGTCTACAGCAGGTGGACTTGTTTATCTGCTTACAAAAAATGACTTCATCGATCTCAATGGTCAGTCACAAGGAATTTTGTCGGTACTGGTTTTAGGTGCGGCAACGGATTATGCCTTGTTGTTAATTTCTCGCTATCGCGAGGAGCTCCATCACCACGATCATCCAGCGCAAGCGATGAAAGCTGCCTACAAGGGAGTATTCGAGCCAATTTTGGCTTCGGGTGCCACGGTAATTGCAGCGCTCTTAGTTTTACTTCTCAGTGATCTATCTGGAAACCGTGGATTAGGTCCAGTTGGTGCAATCGGTATCGCGGCAGCAATGGTGACAATTCTTACCTTGCTGCCTGCGTTGCTCGTTGCCTTTGGACGTTGGATTTTTTGGCCACGAATTCCTCGCAATGATGATGTCAATGCACAGTTAACAGGTACCTGGGCAAAGATCGGAACTGCGGTTGAAAAGCGTCCACGCAAGTTATGGATTATTACCGCCGGAGCACTTGCAATTCTTGCTGGTTTTTCAACCACATTAAATGCAAAGGGTTTATCTACAGCTGATGCATTCACGCAGCGACCAGATTCAGTTGTAGGTCTTGAACTTCTTGGTGAGCACTTCCCGGGTGGTTCTGGTCAACCGACAGAGGTTGTTGTCCGCAAAGAGTTAATTGATCCAGTCTCTGCAGCACTTATGGGTGTTGAAGGGGTTTCTTCAGTTGAGCCAACCCGTGTATCGCAAGTAATTCCGGGTCAACCATTACCAGCAATCAAAGAGGTAGATGGTGCAGTGATTTTGAATGCAACCCTTGCACTCAATCCTGATTCAGTTGAAGCTCGCGATGTCATTCCAGATATCAGAAAAGCAGTTCATGCGATCGATCCAGGCATTCTGGTTGGTGGCAGCACCGCAGTCGCCTTTGATACAGATGTCTCTGCTAATCGAGATAACAGAACGATTATCCCAATCGTTCTGGTGCTAATCACGCTCATCCTTGGTCTGCTGCTTCGAAGCATTCTGTCGGCGGCGTTATTGCTTGGAACAGTTGTTCTTTCATTCTTTGCAACACTAGGTGCGTGCCAGCTGGTATTTGAAAATATCTTTGGTTTCAAGGGAGCTGATACCTCCTTCCCATTGTTTGCTTTCATCTTCCTAGTCGCACTTGGTATTGATTACAACATCTTCTTGATGACACGAGTCCGTGAGGAAAGTGCCAAGATCGGCACACGTGCTGGCGTTATCAAGGGCCTAACTGTTACGGGTGGAGTTATCACTTCAGCCGGAATCGTTCTTGCTGCAACCTTTGCCGTTCTTGGCGTGCTGCCTTTGGTGTTCTTGGCTGAATTAGGTTTTGCCGTCGCCTTTGGTGTCTTGTTAGATACCTTGATCGTACGAACAATCTTGGTACCTGCACTTGTCCATGACATTGGTGGAAAAGTGTGGTGGCCATCTAAGTTGCAGAACTCATAACTATGAGTTTGCGGGTTGGTATTGCAGGGTACGGATTAGCTGGTCGTTACTTTCATGCACCTTTACTTAAGGGGTGCGGCTATGAAATAGCAGCGGTTCTTACCTCAGATGCAACCCGCGCTGCTCATGTGCTTGAGGATTTTCCAGATGCGGTAGTTGTTTCAACGATGCAAGAACTAATAGCCCAAAGACTAGATCTTGTAGTTGTGGCATCTGCAAATATTGTTCACGCTGAACAAGCAATCGCAGCACTTGAAGCAGGGATTCCAACTGTCGTAGACAAACCCATGGGCAGAGATTTCAATGAGACAAAGAGAATTATTGATGTTGCCACACAAAGCGGAGTTCCTGTGTCAACCTTCTTTAATCGTCGTTGGGATAGCGACGCTCTGACTATCAAGAAGGTTCTTGCAAGTGGCGTCCTAGGTGAGATTCACCGTATGGATTCTAGATTTGAACGTTTCCGTCCGGAGGTAAACACCCAATCCTGGCGTGAGAATATGAGCGCACACGATGGTGGGGGACAGTTACTAGATCTTCAACCTCACTTGATCTCGACCGCACTCGATTGGTTTGGCAATGCCCATCTTGTTACTGCAACTGTTCGATCCATTCGTGGCGCGGCAGATGATGATGCGGTTCTTGTTTTGCGACATGACAACGGAGTGAGCTCTTACTTGTCCGCTAGCGCCGTTGTTGGAGCACCTGGTCCTCGAATTCGAATTTTGGGAAGTAAAGGCGCCTTAGTTATTAATGAGTTGGATCCACAAGAGGCGTTGCTTCGTGCAGGAAAATTCCCTGAAGGTGGATCTTGGTCTGAGCCAACAACCTCGGTTGCGCATATTCATCGTGGGGATCAGGTTGAGGAGATTGTTGGCGAGCCCGGAAACTACGCACTGTTTTACTCAGCGGTTGCTTCTGCAATTACCAAAGGCACTGCATGGCCGATATCTAATGATGATGCCTTACTTGTTGCGCAGATAATTGATCAAGCTCGAAAGATCGGTACAGATGTCTAGTAGTTCAGAGGTTTTGATCGTTGGAGCAGGTTTAGCGGGTTTGAATGCGGCAATCACGCTACAAAACGCGGGCGTTGATGTTCAGATAGTTGAGGCAAGCGATAGAGCAGGTGGTCGTGTTACCTCAGATGTGATTGATGGTTTTATCTGCGATCGTGGCTTTCAGCTGATTAATTCTCGCTACCCAGCACTGCAAGAGTTAGATGTCATTAAAGAAATCGATTTCATAGCTGCACCACGTGTGATCGAAGTAGCCCTTGGTAATGACCGCCATGCATTGGGTGATCCGCGTGTAGCACCATGGACCGCATTTGATCGTGCAACAGGAACAATCCCCGAAAAACTAGCCTTACTTCGCTTCCTTGCGAGCAAACCGCCTTCACATTTTTCAGTAGAAGACTCCCTTAAATCTTTGGGATCTACCTACGATCGAGTCCTGCGTCCTTTCTTGCACGGAGTTTTTCTTACCGATCCAAAAAATGTTGATGCACGCTATGGTCAATCAATAATCAAGAGCTTTGTTACCGGTTCACCGGGGCTGCCTCGCAAAGGTGTCGCGGCGCTATCAAATGCGTTAGCAGCTCGGGTAAAAAACATCACCTATCGAACTCAGGTGGATACAGTTGAAAACGGAACGGTTCACACCTCTGCTGGAACTTTCACCGCTAAGAAAGTGGTAATTGCAACGGATGCAACAACAGCGACGCAAATTCTTGGTTTGCCCGAAGTTCCACGGATGGCTGGATGCATCACTTGGTATCACGCAGTTGACAGTAATCCTTCAGGCACTGGACGTTTAGTTGTTGATGGCCAGAATCGTGGTCCAATCATTAACACCATCGTTGTTTCAGATATCTCGGCTGACTATGCACCTGCTGGTTCTCATTTGATTTCGACAACAACAGAGTTAGGTGCAACAGAATCTGATGTGCGACGTCAGCTATCGATTATCTGGGGGACCAGCACACATGATTGGCAGTTGATTGCAAAGTATGAAATACCGGCAGCCTTACCTATTCAAAGCATCGGACGTACATTAACTCAGTCGGTAAAGATCTCAGATGATTTATTTGTTATAGGTGATCACAGAGCGGTTCCATCGCAGCAAGGAGCTTTGTTTTCAGGTCGTCTAGCGGCGGAGTTAATCCTCAATTAATTGAGCTAGGGCCTCAGAGATATGAGGGTAATCCCAGGTAAATCCCGCCTCTTGCAACACATGTGGAATCACACGCTTTGATCCGAGCACTTCAGAAGAAAATCCACCTAAGGCGATCTTTAGCGCAATTGCAGGTGCCGGAAATAACGCTGGACGGTGCATAGCGCGGGCAAGTGCGGCGGTGAACTCTTGATTAGTAACTGGGTTTGGCGCGGTCAGATTGACTGGACCTGAGATTGGATTTTCCAATGCAAAGACAATTGCTCTGATTTGATCATGCAAGGTAATCCAAGACCACCATTGCTTTCCATTTCCTAATTTTCCACCAAGACCTAAACGGAAAAGTGGCAACATCTTTCCAAGTGCACCACCGGTTGGATCTAAAACTAAACCTGTTCGGATCTTTACAGTTCGAACATCTCCCGCAAGATCGGCAGCACCTTCCCACTCGCGACACACCGCGGCCAGGAAATCATCTCCAGCACGATCTGTTTCGACAACTGCGCGGTTTCCGCTTTCACCGTACCAACCGATTGCAGAGGCTGAGATAAAAACTTGCGGCTTTAACTCTGCAACGGCGTTAGCTATCGCAGTAGTTCCCATTAGTCGTGAATTAAGAATCTCGCTCTTGTACTTCTTGTTCCATCGCTTATCGCCGACACCAACGCCAGCTAAGTGAATGATTGCATCAACACCACGTAAAGGTTCTAGATCAACAAAACCTGTTTGTGGATCCCACTGAACTTCATCGGCACCGACTGTGGTGCGACGTACTAAGCGCTGAACAGTGTGGCCTTCTGCCTTTAAATGGCCAACCAGTGCTGTTCCGATTAAACCGGATGCGCCAGTGATTGCGATGCGTTGTGGAACTGACATGAACTGCTAGAGACCTAGATCCGATTCAAAAGCGCCACCTTCTAGGCGCTCCTTTAAGGTGACTAGGAATCGTGCAGCATCTGCTCCATCGACAACTCGGTGGTCATATGACAAACCAAGGTAAACCATTGAACGGATAGCAATTGTTTCGCCACCATCCTCACCACGGACAACCATTGGACGCTTAACAACTGCGCCAAGACCAAGGATTGCAACCTGAGGTTGGTTGATGATTGGAGTATCAAACAGCGCTCCACGGCTTCCGGTGTTTGTCAGTGTGAATGTTCCGCCACCAAGCTCATCTGGAGTTACCTTGTTGTCGCGGGTGCGAGCTGCAAGATCTGAAATCTTTCGTGCGATTCCACCCATGTTCAAGTCGCCAGCGTTAGCGATGACAGGTACGAGCAAACCGCGCTCAGTATCTACTGCAACGCCAAGGTGTTCTGCACCGTGATAAGTAATTTGATCACCTTCAACTGATGAGTTAAGTACAGGGTGTTGCTTCAAGGCTTCACATACCGCAACTGCGAAGAATGGAAGGAATGAAAGCTTTACACCCTCACGTGCTTCAAAACTTGCCTTTGCGCGATCACGCAGACGTGCAATCTTTGTTACATCAACTTCAACAACTGTTGTTAACTGCGCGCTAACCTGAAGTGATTCAACCATGCGTGCTGCAATAACTTTGCGTAGTCGTGACATGGTCACTGTTGTTCCACGTAGTGGCGAAACTGCGACTACTGGAGGCTTAGCTGCAGATGGAGTTGATGCCACGGCAACTGAAGCTACAGGTGCGACAGGACGAGCAAGTGCTTCAACATCTTCGCGACGAATTCTTCCGCCGATGCCCGTTCCCTTAACCTGCGCGAGGTTTACACCAAGCTCTGATGCAAGTTTGCGAACTAGGGGAGTGACATACGCATCTGCTGGTTGAGAGACCGGTGCAGGTGATGCAACAGGTGCAGGCGGTGGTGTCACTGGTGCTGAAACAACCGGTGCAGCAACTACTGGTGCAGCAACTACTGGTGCAGGTGTAGGAGTCACGGGAGCTGCAACAACTGGTGCTGCTGCAACTGGAGTAGCAGGAGCAGAAACAGCTCCACCGGCAGCACCGATTAATCCAAGACGAGCACCGACTGGAACGGTTGTATCGACTGCAACATCAATTGCAAGAAGAGTTCCAGCAACTGGTGAAGGAATTTCAGTATCAACCTTGTCAGTAGAAACTTCTAGCAGTGCTTCATCAACTGCAACGGAATCTCCAACATTTTTTAGCCAACGTGTAACTGTTCCCTCAGAAACGCTTTCGCCAAGTGCTGGCATCGTAATAACTGTTCCTGCACCTGTTGAAGCAGGTGCTGCGGGTGCTGGAGGAGGAGTGACAGGTGCAGCAGCAACTGGTGCTGGTGCTTCAACTACTGGAGCAGCTACAGGTGTTACGACAGGCGCAGCAGCAGGTGCTGGCGCAGATGCAGAAGCACCGTCGGCAATGATTGCTAGCTCTGCTCCAACTGGAACGGTTTGATCAATCTGAACAACAATTTTTTGCAAGGTTCCTGAAACTGGCGAAGGGATCTCTGTATCAACCTTGTCAGTTGAAACCTCTAGAAGTGGTTCATCAACATTTACATGATCGCCCTCGGCCTTTAACCAACGAGTGACTGTGCCTTCGCTAACGCTTTCGCCAAGTGCTGGCATCGTTACTGAGAATGTCATCTTTTTCTCTCCTTGGTTATCCGTGTGCGTGAAGCGGTTTGCCTGCAAGTGCCATATGAGCTTCGCCCATTGCCTCTGACAGTGTTGGGTGTGCGTGGATCAAAGGTGCGACATCACTTGCGCGAGCCTCCCAGTTGTAAATTAATTCTGCTTCAGCGAGAAGTTCACCAACACGAGCACCAACCATATGTACACCAAGAACTGGGCCATCCTTTTGGGCAACGAGCTTGATCGAACCAGCGGTGTTGAGAATCTGTGCCTTGCCATTTCCGGCTAAGTCGTATGAAAGCTCTACAACATCATGACCGCGCTTCTTTGCTTCTGCCGTTGTTAAACCAACAGATGCAACCTCTGGATCTGAATAGGTAACACGTGGAATACCGTCGTAATTAATAGCGCGTGGGTTTAATCCTGCGATCTCTTCTGCAACCAAAATTCCCTCTGCAAAACCTACGTGGGCTAGCTGCAACGTTGGGATCAAATCTCCAACCGCCCAGATTCCAGGAACATTGGTGCGGCACTTGTCATCGGCAAGTACATATCCACGGTCCATCGCAATACCCTGCTCTTCATACCCAAGATTTGCCGATACTGGGCCACGACCAACAGAGACCATCAAAATTTCGGCAGAGAATGTCTTTCCATCTTCAAGGGTTACAGTCACGCCATCTGCAGTCTTAACCGCTGACTGAAAACGAACACCTAATTCAAAGTTAATTCCACGCTTGCGGAATGCTCGTTCCAGCTGCTTGCTTGAGGACTCATCTTCGAGTGCGATCAAGTGAGGCAGACCTTCGATAATCGTTACCTCAGCACCAAATGATTTCCACACAGATGCAAACTCGCAACCGATAACTCCGCCACCAAGAACAATCACGCTCTTTGGAACGTAAGACATTTTTGTGCCGTGGTCCGAAGTAATAATCTTTTCGCCATCGATCTCTAAACCAGGAAGTGTTTTTGCATATGAACCGGTTGCAAGAATTACATTTTTGCCGGTGTAACGGGTTCCGTTAACTTCAACGGTGTCTTTTCCGACTAGCTTTCCGTAACCCTCGATGTATGTAATGTTTCGAGACTTCACCAAACCAGACAAACCCTTGTGTAGCTTGTTGATGACTCCATCTTTATAGGCGTTAACCCCAGCCATATCGATGCCATCAAAGGTTGACTTAACGCCAAAGTGTGAACCTTCACGTGCGCCATCTGCGATCTCCGCGGAATGCAACAACGCCTTAGTTGGAATACAACCACGGTGTAAGCATGTTCCGCCAACCTTGTCCGCTTCGATCAAGGCAACGCTTAAGCCAAGCTGCGCGCCGCGAAGAGCAGCGGCGTAACCACCACTTCCTCCACCAAGGATGACGAGATCAAATTGAGACACTAAACGGCTCCCTCCATGCGCCCACGCGGGCTAGGTGCCTATCTTGCCTCAAAGAGGGGGAAAGTTCCCAATGCGAGGGGCAGTGCTACCCCTGCTCGGCCAATGTCACAAGTGAGCGCAGCGAGATTCCTGTGCCACCCACCGGTGTGTAGCCATGAGGCTTAGCTTCGTTGTAAGCAGGTCCTGCAATATCTAAGTGAAGCCATGGCAGTTCGGGAGAAACAAAATCCTTCAAGAACAGACCTGCAACCAGCATTCCACCCATGCGATCACCAATATTGGCTAAATCTGCAACAGGTGAATCTAAAGAGGCTCGCAGCTCTTCAGGTAATGGCATAGGCCAGAACTGTTCTCCTGTGAGCGCCGTTACCTTCAAAAAGGCATCGCTGAATTCGGGATTGTTTGTCATCACTGCACTTGTGCGAGTGCCCAGCGCAACAACTTGTGCGCCGGTCAAAGTCGCGACATCGACAATTCCATCCAACTTATTCTTTGAACTCTGCGCCTTCATCAATGCATCTGCAAGAACTAAACGACCTTCTGCATCTGGATTGAGAACTTCTACAGTTTTGCCACCAAAGATTGTGATGATGTCACTTGGTCGTGTTGCGGTATCACTTGGCATATTTTCAGCCAATGGTGCCCAAGCATCAATTGCTACATTTAATTTCAATTCAGCGATCGCAATTACCGCCGCACTTACCGCTGCAGCTCCACTCATATCTGATTTCATCGCCTCCATACCAGCAGCAGGTTTTAACGCTAAACCGCCGGTATCAAAGGTGATTCCCTTACCAACATATGCATAACGCTTTGCAGTCTTGCCCTTTGGTGTGTACGAGATATGCAGCAAACGTGGGGGATTAGCAGAGCCTTGACCTACTCCAATAATTCCGCCAAAGCCCTGAGACTTAAGTTGTTTCTCATCCCAAATTTGAACCTTTAGTCCAGCTTTCGCGCCACCTGCAGCTTTTACAACCGCAGCCATTTTCTTTGTAAATGAATCGGGGGTTAAGTGACTTGGTGGAGTATTAATTAAATCTCTTACAAGATATGTGTACTTTGCGATAACCGCTGCGCGAGATACAGCCGCCTTTGCATCAGCAGTCGAGGCCAACTTTGAATGAACTGTGATTGTCTTTAGCGGGGCTTTGAAATCAGCCTTTGTTGAGCCACGAAACTCAGTAAATGAGTACGCGCCCAATGCTGCACCCTCTGCAACGGCAGCTACTTCGGTGAGTGTCTTTGCCGGAAGAGAAAAGGTTGCTGATGCATTTCCGGCTAGTGCGCGAGATGCGGCACCTGCTGCGCGACGAAGGGTTTCATGTGAATACTGTGCTGACTTACTTCCAAGGCCGGTGAAGACCAATAAACGAACATGAGTGCCGGGCACTTTAATGACTTCATCTGCTTTTCCAGTCGCACCCATGTCGGCAAGTTGGGCAAGAACAGTCTTTGTATCGATCGCCATTTCGCCGGTTTCAATGGCGAGACCGCCCTTTGAATTAGTAGAAGCAAGTCCAAGGATTAGAACCTCATCTTTAACGACGCCATCTGAAATCTTTAATGTGCTCATACCCTGAAGCGTAATAGAACTCTTGGTAGGTTTGCACAATGAAGACATCGCCATTAAATGACAAGCACCTTGCCCTCAATGCAAAGATGGCCGACTTTGGTGGTTGGTTGATGCCTATCGAGTATCCAGGAGCGGGAGTTCTGGCTGAACATGCAGCGGTTCGTGAGCGTGTGGGCCTTTTTGATGTCTCACACCTTGGCAAAGCCTCGGTGAAGGGTGTCGGAGCAGTTGAGTTTCTCAACCATTGCTTCACCAATGATTTGAACAAGATCGAAAGCGGTTCAGCTCAATACACCTTGTTATGTACACCTGCTGGTGGAGTCGTCGATGATCTGATCGCTTACCGTAATTCAGATAGTGATTTTTTCTTAGTTCCCAATGCCTCCAATACATCAGATGTTGTGAAGGTGCTGCAGGACCAAGCACCAGCTGGGGTAGAGGTCAAAAAACTACATACTGAGTTTGCGGTGTTGGCGATTCAAGGTCCACTTGCACCTCAGGTATTGACCAAACTTGGAATTATCGTAGATATCGATTACATGGAATTTACTCATGTAAATATTTCTGGGGCCGATGTAATTGTCTGTAGAACCGGTTACACCGGAGAGCTAGGTTTTGAAGTACTTCCTAAGGTTGCCGATGCTTCTCGAGTATGGGATGCGGTTGTTGAAGTGATGACACCTATGGGCGGAGTCATCTGTGGCTTAGGCGCACGCGATACTTTGAGAACTGAGATGGGATACCCATTGCATGGACATGAACTATCTCTTGAAATTACACCTGTCGAAGCAAGTGCCGGTTGGGCGGTTGGCTGGAAAAAAGATAGCTTCATCGGCTCCGACAAACTTAAATCACAAAAAGAGAATGGCCCATCACGTAAGAGTTATGCGCTCAAATCCTTAGATCGTGGAATACCTCGCGCCGGAATGATTGTAAAAAATCAAGCTGGTGAAGTTGTAGGTGAGATAACGAGTGGAACCTTTTCACCAACCCTTAAGCACGGCATTGGTTTAGCGCTTTTGCAATCAGATGTGGTGCTTGGTCAGACCCTTGTCATCGATGTTCGTGGACGTGATTCTCAGTGTGAAGTTGTAAAGCTTCCCTTTGTTACTTCACACGTTCGTTAAAGATAATTGGTTGTAAGAAAGCTGCACGAGTACGGGTTCTACGCAAAGCTGAAAGCACCGCTTTCCCAGCAAATGCAATCAAAACAGAGGTAAAGATTGCACGTGGAATGTCCCACGCCATGGATGTGGCAAAGTGAAATGTTATAAAGCGAGAAACATTCTCTGAGATATCTCCATTGGGTAGATACGACAGTTGGGTACTAGAACCCAAGGCCCAGGGCCAAAACTGAAGATCCATGAGTAGGCCAAAAGCAGCTGAGGCAAAGATGCCGTAGATAACCAACATCATTAATTCGCGGCCACCGCGCAGAGTTTTAGGTAGTGCTCCAGCAAGTAAGCCAATCCACGCCGCAGCAAATACTTGGTACCCAAGCCAGGGTCCAACTCCGCCGGTCAATAAGGCGGAGACAAACATAGAGATCATGCCTAAGAGAAAACCAAAAGATGCACCAAAGACTCGGGCGCTTAAGATCAAAATAAACCACATAGGTTCTATCCCGACCGCACCTGCACCTAGTGGTCTTAAAGCTGCAATGAGAGCTGACAAAACACCCAGAAGGGCAACAGATTTTGCATCTAGCTGTTGGCTGGATATCTGTACGACTACTAAGGCAAAGGAGATTGCAACAGCACACCAAAAGAAGAGTTGAGTTTGTGGCAAGTTCTCGCCCACGTAAAAAAACGGCCATAGAAAGCCAGCGGCGCTAAATATCGATGCAACCAGGAGAACGCCCGCAGTTTTTCGAGAAAAGGTAATTACATTTGCAGTTGTGTTCATTGCAATCCCTCAAGGGCTGCTACTACATCTTTGACACTAAGCCATGGTTGAGGCGACATCACCTTTGCAACTTGTGGGGCAAATGCAGGAGACGAGAGCAAAACATCAAGAGTTGAGCCATCAGCGACGATATCTCCATCTGCAATGAAGATAACCCGGGAAGCTAGTTCGGCAACTAGTTCAACATCATGAGTTGCCAAAATGACCGCCTTGCCAAAGCTTGCTGAAAAATTGATCAGCATTCGGGTTAACTCATTCTTAGCTTGGTAATCAAGACCGCGAGTAGGTTCATCTAAAATCAAAATCGAGGGATTGGATGAAAGAACAACGCTAAGGGCCAGACCTAGGCGTTGTCCCTCGGATAAATCTCGAGGATGAGTTGTAGTAGAAATCCCAGGCACCAATTGTTGAAGAACTGCAAAGGTTGTTCCCGCTGTTAGCTCATTGTCTCGGTCGGCCTGCTCGCATTCGATGGCGACGGACTGTCCGTATAAAAGATCGCTTGGTTCTTGAGGGATAAAACCAATTGTTTCTCGACGTTGTTTTCCATGAAGCTCAAATGGGTTCTTACCTAATAAGGAGATACTTCCGCCGGTAGGTAGATTGACACCTGCTAACGCCTTTAACAAAGAACTTTTTCCAGCGCCGTTGCGCCCCATCACTGCAACAACTTCTCCCGCGAAAATACCGGAGCTGATGCTGTTAAGCGCGTTCGTTTCCCCATATGAAACGGTGAGCTTTTCAAAGGTTATGACCTTAGAAGTAGTTGGTTGTGTCTCAACTTTGCTGGTCGTTTCTATATCCCGGAACTGCGTTGTCATTCGTCGCATCTCGCGCACGGTCACGCCGATTTCTTTCAACCCCAACGCTCGTGCTAAATGCACAATCGGTGGTGCGATGGGCGATTGCATCAAGATTTCTTCTGGAGTTCCAACATTTGCTACGCCTTCGCCATTGATGTAAACGATTCGATCGGCAAATTGAATGACACGCTCTAGTTTGTGTTCGGCAATTACCACGGTTAGTCCTAAGTCATGAACTAAACGGTGCAGAATTGAAAGTACTTCTTCAGCGGCGATTGGATCAAGTGCACTTGTTGGCTCATCCAGAACCAGAACTTTGGGATGGGTTACTAGTGCAGCGCCAATAGCAACTCTTTGTTGTTCTCCACCACTTAAAGTCGCAATGGATCTATTGCGCAGTGGCGCAAGACTCAAGAGATCTAGTACCTCTTCAACTCTTTTACGCATCACATCATTAGGAAGGTTGAGAACCTCCATGCCAAAGGCAAGTTCTTCTTCAACGGTGTCTGCAACAAAGCCATTGGCTGGATTTTGTCCAACGATTCCGATCAAGTGAGCCATACCACCAGGTTTGGTCAGCTGCGTTGAAAGACCATTAACACTGACATCACCTGCCAAGATTCCACCTGTGTGATGGGGGACTAGCCCATTAATCAATCTAAGCAATGAGGATTTGCCTGAACCTGTTGGACCGATGACTAAGACCATTTCACCTTCAGCGATTGTCAGATTTAGATCTTCCAAAACGGTGGTGGTGGAGTTTGGATAAATCAAAGAGACATGTGAAAACTTAATCATGAGATCACCACTAGTCCCAAAGCTGTAATCACAACAAGAGAATCCTTTAAGCGCCAAGAAATTGGGCGATATCTGGAGCGCTTTTTACTCACTCCATACCCACGACTATCCATCGATGCCGCCAAATCTAAGGATCGAGCTAGCGATTCTTCTAGTAATGGAATCGCCACTCGTTTCCAAGAAGAAAATCCACGCGTCTTTTGACCACGCAATCGTTGTGCCATTCGAATACGTTTTACCGAGCTAACTAATTGTGGAAGGACAGATGTTGCAATCACTACAGCGACTGCAAACTCATAAATATAAATCGGCATAACACGCAGCAATCGATGCGGACTAGTAAGCGATGCCGCAGCCCCAAAGATCACAATGATGGAACAGATAAGTAAGCCTTCAGTAACAGAAGATGACAATCTCTCCCATGTCACCGTGCCGCCGATGCGGATTCCGGGCATCCAATCGGGCAGCGGCACAATTGGCAGAGTAAAGAGTGGAGTTCCTGGAATGGGAACACCAATAGCTATTCCAATCACAGTACGAACCGCCAAAATCCACGCTGAAAGCTTCAAGGTCCAATCAAAACTCTTAGCCCATGGAGCGTTGTCGCGACAGGTATAAACAACAACCATCACTACACCCACGCAAGAAAGAGTGAACCAGGTGCTATCAAATCGAAGAATGGCAACAGCCAAACCGATAGCCCAGAGCCACCATGTAAATGGGTGTAGTGATGGTTTTGTCATAGTTACTTCTTGATATAGCCCTTAGGAGTTTTCATCTCTACTCCACACTCTTTAGCTGGATAGCCATTGAGACCGCAGATAAATCCTGATCCTTCTGCGCGAACTTTGACAACTTGTCCTAATACTTCGATGCCTAGCGCTGATTTATCGGCGACCACACATTTTTTAATGAGTCGTGGAGTTGATTCACCCTTTGGGCGCAAAACAGATGAACCAAAATCAACCATTACGCCGATTCGCTTTTTTCCAGCTACAGCCTTTGTTTTCCTGCAAATAGTTGAAAAAGATGGCGCTACCTTTGGAGCTTTTGCATCAGGAATCGCATCATTACTAAAGGTAAATGCCCATCCTTCAACTGATCCATCCTCAACATTAACTGTTGGGCCGGTCATTGCAGCTGTCCACTTGGTTGCACCAGGGGCGGCTTGAAAGTAACCCCAATAGCGCCATCCAGTATCTGCAGCGTGTGCTGATGGAGTTGATAACGCGGCCAAAAGTAGAACCGCAAAAAATACTTTGAATTTCATTGCTGTGTAGCCTCTCAAATTGAAAGAGTCTCACAGGGAGTGAACCACAACCAGAGATGTAGGCAGAGCCGATACATCTGGCGTTAGGAGCACACCCCGCAAACCTCGGCGGGTGTTTGTCTCATCTCGATCCAATGGGTAATCCGACTTATCGCTCATTTAATTTCTTGATTGGAAATTCTTATTTGAGAGATTTACGGTTGCGGGTCAGCGTCGGATTTTCACCGAACTTCCCCCACTAGAGGAGCTATTAAGTTGTAGGCGAACCAAACCACAAGGGGTTGGGGTTGGCAACTAGGCGCGCTCATCATAGGCTTGGAAGTATGGAATACAGACGCCTTGGCAGTACCGGAATGTATGTTTCAGAGATCTCCTACGGAAACTGGATCACACACGGAAATCAGATCGAGTCAGATGCGGCGATCAAATGTGTAAAAGCTGCACTTGATGAGGGAATCACAACCTTTGATACCGCTGATGTCTACGCAGGTACAAAAGCTGAAACTGTTTTAGGTAAAGCGCTCAAAGGTGTGAAGCGTGAATCGTACGAGTTGTTTACAAAGGTTTATTTCCCAACAAGTACAGGCAAAAACGACCGCGGACTTTCACGCAAGCACATCATCGAATCATGTAACGCATCGCTCAAGCGTTTACAGACCGATCACATTGATCTGTACCAAATGCATCGCTTTGATTATGAAACTCCACTAGAAGAATCACTCAGCGCCTTTGACGACCTAATTCGCGCAGGCAAGGTTCATTACATTGGGTTTTCTGAATGGAATGCTGCTCAAATTAAATCAGCGTTAGCGATCCAGGATGCTCGCGGATACAACCGTTTTGTTTCTAGCCAACCTCAATACTCGGCGCTATGGCGAGTTATCGAAGCAGAGGTAGTTCCTTTGTCACAGAGAGAGGGAATAGGACAGATCGTCTGGTCACCAATGGCTCAAGGAGTCTTAACCGGAAAGTACCTGCCAGGAAAGAAGGCACCAGCTGGATCTCGCGCTACCGATAAGGGCAGCGGCGCAAACATGATCAAGGGCTGGTTACGTGATGAGGTTCTTGAGGCGGTTCAAAATCTCAAGCCGATTGCAGATCAAGTTGGATTAACGATGTCTCAATTAGCGATCGCATGGGTCCTACAAAATCCAAATGTATCCACTGCAATCATGGGTGCAACAAAGCCAAAGCAGGTTAAGGAAAATGTTAAGGCTGCTGGAGTAAAGCTAGATGCTGAAGTTATGAAGGCGATTGATGCAGCTTTAGGCAATCTGCCAGAACGCGATCCTAAGAAAAATGAAAGTCCAAATCCCCGGGCTTAATTGATCGGATCGCCAACCTTCACCTGAGGATGTGGCGCACGTAAGCGTCGCATCTGGGTGGAGCGTAACCAGGCGTACATGCCAAGACCCTTGGTTGATGTTCCTGGAAAGTTTGCTTCAACCCCTTTGCGAATTTTGCGTGATAGAAAAATTCCATCGATTACCGCAATTACTAGAACTGCGTACATCAATGCGATCGCACCAATTTGCACCGCTGCGATTGGAAAGAGTGTGAGTACAAGTACAACAAAGATGATTGGCAAGAAGTACTCGCCAACGGAACGACGTGAATCAACAAAGTTTCTAACAAATCGACGAGCTGGACCACGATCGCGAGCAGGAAGTGCCGCTTCATCACCACGAAGATATGCAGCTCGCTGAGCTACACGAGCCTCTTTGGATTGAAGCTTTGAAGCACGCTTCTGATCTTTGGTGACGATGGGAGATAAAGAGGAGACCTTGCGCTTGGACTCTGCTTCTTTTCGCTTTGGGGTTGGACGGCCTTTTCCTTCATTGCTTGTCATGGGGCAACTATAGAGCCCGACTCTTAATTGCCTCGACTCGCAGCAGCCCCTCGCGGGGAGTAGGCTTGGCCCGTAGTCAATAAAGGAGAGCAATAATGACAACAGAAGCAACAACCACAACAGGAATCCTTTTAACGGATGTAGCTGCATCAAAGGTAGCTGCCCTGCTTGCGCAAGAAGGTCGCGATGATCTCAACCTTCGTGTAGCTGTCCAACCTGGTGGTTGCTCAGGCCTCAAGTACCAGCTGTACTTTGATGATCGCAACATGGATGGCGATATCGTCCGTGAATTTGGTGCGGTCAAGGTCATCACCGACAAGATGTCAGATCCATACCTTTCAGGTGCAACTATTGATTTTGTAGACACAATTGAGAAGCAAGGTTTCACAATCGACAATCCAAATGCGCAAGGTTCTTGTGCATGTGGCGATTCATTTAACTAACAAGCTGTCTCTTAGACATTAGGATCCCTACATGAAAATCGGTGTAGCGGGTTCGGTAGGTCTTGACCATTTAATGACTTTCTCCGGAAAGTTCACCGACTCACTTGTCGCAGGTTCATTGGAAAAGGTTTCCTTAAGTTTTCTCGTGGACAGTCTCGATGTGCGACGCGGTGGATGTGCCGCAAATATCGCATATGGAATGGGCGTGCTTGGTCTTAATCCAATTTTGATCGCAGCGGTTGGAAAAGATTGGGCAGATTACGAAGCCTGGCTAACTCGCCATGGTGTAGATACCTCTCACGCGCTGGTTTCAACCACTTTGCACACCGCACACTTTGTTGTAACAACGGATCAAGATCTCAATCAGATCGCATCCTTCTTTCCAGGAGCAATGTCCGAGGCTCGCAATATTGAACTAAGTCCAATCATGGAAAAAACCGGTCGCTTAGAAATGATGGTGATCTCACCTGATGATCCTGAAGCGATGCTTCGTCACTCCGAAGTGTGTCGTGAATTGAACATTCCATTTGCAGCCGATCCATCACAACAGATGGCGCGCATGACGGGTGAAGAGATCAAGTTATTAATTGATGGCGCTTCTTACCTGTTCCTCAATGAGTATGAATTAGCGCTAGCTATGCAAAAAACCGGCTGGAGCGATCGCGAGATTCTTGATCGTGTGAAATATCGCGTTGTCACACTTGGTTCTCAGGGAGCAAAGGTCGAAAGTGGGGCAGGGGAGTTTGTTCAAGTCACCTGTCCGAAGGAGAAATCCAAAACCGATCCAACGGGCGTTGGAGATTCATTCCGTTCAGGATTTATTGCAGGGCTTGCTTGGGGGCTTTCTCATGAACGGTGTGCCCAATTAGGTGCGTTAATCGCGACCTATGTCATCGAAACCTTGGGAACCCAGGAGTATCGATTTACCTCGGCAGAGTTTGTTGCCCGCTTTGAAGAGGCCTATGGAAAAGATGCTGCTGCCGAGATCGCTGCCCATCTTAAGTAATGTGAGCAGTGCCACCCCTCGCCGAGTTTAGGCTCGTGCCACGCTCAGAGGGTTTTCAAACTATCCTTACCCCATGTCCCGACGCACTGTTTTTAGCCGCCTTAGAGCGCTGCTCCTTCTAGCCCCAATCCTTTTATTGACCGGTTGTTCAAATGTTTCCGGTTTGGGTTATCCAGAAGATGTAACCAGCGTTAATGAGCAATCACTTCCTTTGTGGCAAGGTTTTTGGATTACTGCAGCAGTCGTAGGAATTTTTACATTGGTGTTGATCTTGTGGCCAGCGGTTTTTCATCGCGGTAAAAAGGATGGCCCAGAGTTTCCAAAGCAAACTCAATACAACATTCCTGTTGAGGTTGCCTACACACTAATTCCAATCATCATCACTGTTTTTCTTTTTTACTACACAGTGCAAAAGCAAAATGTCATTACAGAGAAAACGAACGACTATGCCCACGAAATTACAGTTGAAGGTATTCAGTGGTCTTGGCAGTTTGGTTACCCTGAGGCTGGGCCCAAGGCCCTGGTTACTGGAACGCCTGAACAACCACCAACTTTAGTGGTACCCCTGGGAGAACGAGTTCGCTACACAATCACTTCAAATGATGTCGTGCATGGTTTCTGGATTCCAGCTTTTATGATTCAAATGCAGAATCTTCCTGGCGTTACCAATCATCTTGAATTCACCGCAAATAAGTTGGGCGAATTTCCAGGACGTTGCAACATTTTGTGCGGACGTAATCACACTCAAATGTTATTTACTGTAAAGGTAGTAACGCCGGCTGAATACGACGCTTATCTTGAAACTATTAAGGGAGGCCAAGCATGACAACCTATGCAGAGAAGCCAACGATGACAGCGACTCAACTTGCGCCGACTCCTAAAGGTAAGTCTTTTGTTAAATGGGTAACTTCGACTGACCACAAGACGATCGGGTACTTGTACCTGATTACCTCTTTTGCGTGGTTCTTAATTGGTGGAGTTCTAGCACTTGCTCTGCGTGCAGAATTAGCTCGTCCCGGTATGCAGTTCCTCAGCAATGATCAGTACAACCAGATATTCACTATGCACGGAACCATCATGTTGCTGATGTTTGCAACGCCTCTTTTCGTAGGTTTCGCTAACGTCATCATGCCTTTACAGATTGGTGCTGCGGATGTGGCCTTCCCACGTCTGAACATGCTTTCTTATTGGTTATACCTTTTCGGTGGCTTGATGACTTTCGCAGGTTTTCTATCACCAGGTGGAGCTGCTTCATTTGGTTGGACCGCTTACGCACCGCTATCTAACTCAACATACTCTCCTGGAATCGGTGGAGATTTATGGTTGATTGGATTAGCGATTGGCGGTGTAGGAACAATTCTTGGTGGCGTTAACTTCATTACAACTATTTTCACCATGCGTGCACCAGGTATGACAATGTTTAGAATGTCGATTTTCTCCTGGAACGTTTTACTAACTTCTATTCTCGTGCTTCTTGCTTTCCCTCCGTTAGCTGCCGCATTTTTAGGACTAGAAGCAGATCGACTGTATGGAACTCATCTATTTGATCCAGCAAATGGTGGGGCCATGTTGTGGCAACATCTTTTCTGGTTCTTTGGCCACCCAGAGGTTTACATTCTGGCCTTGCCATTTTTTGGAGTGGTAACTGAGATCCTGCCGGTCTTTAGCCGCAAGCCAATCTTTGGTTACCTCGGTCTGATCGCTGCAACTATTGCGATTGCGGCATTGTCAGTTTCAGTGTGGGCTCACCACATGTTTGCAAGTGGACAGGTGTTATTGCCGTTCTTCTCATTCATGACCTTCTTAATCGGTATTCCGACAGGTGTTAAGTTCTTTAACTGGATCGGAACTATGTGGCGTGGTCACGTAACCTTTGAAACCCCAATGTTGTGGGTTATGGGCTTCTTGGTTACGTTCTTATTCGGTGGTTTAACTGGAATTATTCTTGCTTCACCACCACTAGATTTCGCGGTTTCTGCAAGTTACTTCGTGGTGGCGCACTTCCACTACGTACTATTTGGAACCGTAGTATTTGCAATGTTTGGCGGTTTCTACTTCTGGTGGCCAAAGTTCACAGGCCGTATGCTCAATGAAACCCTTGGAAAGATTCACTTCTGGACTCTCTTCTTTGGTTTCCACTTAACATTCTTGATCCAACACTGGTTAGGAATTAAGGGCTTCCCACGTCGCTATGCAGACTTCCTTCCTACCGATGGATTCACCTTTATGAACACTGTCTCAACAGTAGGTTCATTCCTATTGGCGCTTTCGATGATTCCATTTGCGATTAACATCTGGATCACACGCAAAGCTCCGATGGTTGGAGTCGATGATCCTTGGGGTTACGGTGCTTCTTTGGAGTGGGCTACTTCATGTCCACCTCCTCGCCACAATTTCCTCACGATGCCTCGCATTACATCAGAGCGACCAGCATTTGATCTTCACCACCCGCACATTAAAACTGAAGGAAAGAAGTAATTCATGAAGGCTTCATGGCAACTATTCGGTGGATTAAGTCTCTTCTACTTCATCGTTACTATCGTTTACTTTCAAGTGGGTGGAGAGCCTCTTGGAATTAGCGCGCTCTTCCTATCCGGTGCACTAGCCGGAATGATTGGGTTTTACGTTTGGTTTACTCAAAAGCGAATCGGCGTAACTCTTCCTGAAGATAATTTAACCGCTGAAATTGCAGATGGTGCAGGAGAGCTTGGTTTTTACAGCCCTCATTCATGGTGGCCATTGCCGGTAGCCATGAGCGCTTGTGTATTTGCTCTGGGTTTGATCGTCGGTTGGTGGTTATCCCTCATTGGTTTAGGTGCTCTAGTTATCTCCATCATCGGTATGGTTACTGAGTATGAAAAGCCAGAGATTGCATCTGCTCACTAATGAGCTCTGTTCGCGCAGAAATTCTGCCAGTTGATTTCCCTAACACGGCGGCTGCGCGAATAACCATCGAGGCACCAGCTCACACAATCTTTGATCTCTTAGCTAATCCTGCATCGCATCGCCTCTTTGATGGATCAGGGACCATACAAGGCGCTATCTCTGGCCCTGATCGCCTTTTTCTGGGTGCGAAGTTCGGAATGGCGATGAAAATCAAGGTTCCATACCGCATCAAAAATACAGTGGTTGCCTTTGAAGAGAATAAGAAAATCACCTGGTGCCATTTAATGAAGTGGACCTGGTGCTACGAATTACAGGCGATCTCAGATTCCCAGACGGTTGTCACTGAATCATTTGATGCAAGCAACATCCCAGCCTTTGCCAAGTGGTGGTTGAAAACAACGGGTGCAATGGCTCATAACCCAAAGTGGATGGCCAAGTCACTAGTAGCCCTGAAGGCGATCTGCGAAGGTTGAAGTTAGCGCGATTTGCTCCAGCGCTCTTTGTTCTTTTGTGGAGCACAGGCTTTGTTGGGGCTAAGTACGGATTACCGTACGCCGATCCATTTGTATTCTTATCAATTCGCGTCCTGATCGCAGCGGTACTTCTCTTTGTCATCGCATACCTATTAAAGATGCCGGTACGCATCGGGCGCAGTGCCATTGCACGCTCTTCAATTATCGGATTTTTTCTGCACGCATGTTATTTGGGTGGCGTCTTCTACTCAATCTCTCAGGGATTGCCAGCAGGTGTAGCTGCGGTTGTCACTAGTCTTCAACCGGTTCTTGTCTCTATCTTTGCGGTCAAAGTTCTGGGGGAGCAGCTGCGAATATCGCAGGTTGCGGGATTGCTTCTTGGTTTGTGTGGAGTCATTCTTGTTCTCGGTCCATCATTTAACTCTCACATTCCTACCGCTGGGATAATTGCAATCGTTGTAGCTCTTATTGGAAGCACAACCGCAACACTTCTACAAAAGCGGGTCGGTGCTGATATTCCACTTGTTGCGGGGACTGCTTATCAATACCTCTTTACAGGGTTGGTCTTAGGTGTAATCGCCCTTGCAACGGGAAACACCCACATCACTTGGAGTGCACGTTTTACGGCAGCCTTCGTGTGGTTAGTACTTGTTCTATCTGTAGGTGCGATTCTGCTGCTTTTATGGCTACTTAATTCAGGTAGTGCAGCTTCGGTTTCATCACTGTTTTACCTAGTTCCACCAGCAACTGCGATTGAAGCATTTTTTCTCTTTGGTGAAAAAGTAAACACCCAAGGCTTCCTTGGAATAGGAGTTACCGCCTTGGGTGTTTGGCTTGTAATTAGAGGTTAGCCAGTTTTTGTAATCTAATGAGACTCAATCTCCTTGAGATCATCTGCAGAAACCTTAGGAATAGCTTCAGAGTGAGCAACACTCATACGTGAGCGAATCTTGTTTCTGATCGCTCCAGCGCGCTTAACGCCACGACCATCAACTTCAGGAAGCTCAAGTGCAGGTGCTTGTTCATGTGAGGTGAGAAGGTAAGCCTTCTCCGGTGAGATTGGCTCATGTACTTCAACAAACTCTCCATGTGGAAGACGCAACAAACGACCTGTTTCGCGACCATGCAGAACTAATTCACGATCTGCGCGCTGAAGCGATAGACATAGACGCTTTGTTACAACAAAGGCGATTGGAGGAAGGATAAAGATTCCAAAACGGGTTCCCCACATAATTTGATTGATTGATAAGTCAAAGTGGGTTGCAATCAGATCGTTACCACCGTTAATCAATGCAACGATCATGAAGGTAATTGACATTGCACCAAGGGCTGTGCGGTTTGGTGCATTACGTGGACGATCCAGAAGATGGTGTTCACGCTTATCGCCGGTAATCCAACTTTCAATAAATGGATACAGCGCCATTCCGGTAAACAAAATTCCTGGAACGATCAAACCTGGAATCAAAATATTCCAAGAAACGGTGTAGCCAAAGAAATATGTCTCAATAGGTGGTGACATGCGAACTAATCCATCGAGCCAACCCATGTACCAATCGGGCTGAGAACCAGCAGAGATCTGTCCTGGTGTGTATGGACCGTATAACCAAATTGGGTTAATTGAAGCTACCGCTGAAATAAATGCAATGACTCCGAAAACGATAAAGAAGAATCCGCCAGCCTTTGCCATGTAAACAGGCATCAATGGGTATCCAACGACATTCTTTTCCGTACGTCCTGGACCAGGGAACTGTGTGTGCTTCTGGTACCAGACCATCATTAAGTGAACGGTAATGAGCGCGAGGAATGCTCCCGGTAAGAGCAGAACGTGAACTGTATATATTCGAGGAATAAATGCTTCACCAGGGAAGGCACCACCAAAGGCAAAGTATGACAGGTAGGAACCAACCACTGGTATTGCTTGAATAATAGCTTCAGCGATGCGGATACCAGTTCCTGACAGCAAATCATCTGGAAGTGAGTAACCGAGGAAACCTTCTACGATTCCAAGGGTTAACAAACCAACACCGATAATCCAGTTTCCTTCACGAGGCTTACGGAATGCACCAGTAAAGAAAACGCGCATCAAGTGAGCAACGATAGCTGCCATGAAGATAAGAGCTGCCCAGTGGTGAATCTGGCGCATCAGTAATCCGCCGCGTACCTCAAAAGAGATATGCAGTGCGGAGGCATAAGCAGCTGACATCTTCACGCCTTCTAATGGCTCATAGCTGCCTTCGTAAATTACTTCTTTCATAGAAGGGTCAAACCAAAAGGTTAGATATGTTCCAGAAAGCAGCAAGATCACAAATGAATACAGTGCAACTTCGCCAAGCAAGAAAGACCAGTGATCAGGGAAGACCTTTTGCAGGTTCTTCTTCATCCAAGCTGCAGCACCAGTGCGCTCATCGACGTAGTTAGCGACTTGTCCCAAACGATGTTCTGTTGTCATGAAGAGATACGCCCCCAAAAACTAGGTCCAACTGGCTCGGTGAATGGTGTGCGGGCGATGAGGTAACCCTCTTCATCCACGGTGATATTTAACTGCGGAAGTGGTCGAGCCGCAGGTCCAAAAATAACCTTGGCGGCACGAGTCACATCAAATGTTGATTGATGGCATGGACACAGCAGATGCTTGGTCTGTTGTTCATAGAGGGCAACTGCGCAGCCCATATGTGAGCAGATCTTTGAAAAGGCGATGATTCCCTCATGTGTCCAACTCAACCGCTCTGCATCAAGGTTGAACTCTTCTGGACGAAGTCTGATCAGAAGAAGTGCATCTTTGGCGATGTCGCTCAAGTGACGGTGCTCTGGATCTTCAATCTCTGGCAAAACCTGTGCGACCGCGCCAACCTCTAGATCTGAGGCCTTAATGCGGCGATTTCCTGGATCTGTCACTAAGTGAGTTCCAGCTTTCCAGGTTGTCTCCTTCTGATCATTACCTGGAAGCGGGCCAAGATCGCGAAGTAAGAGGACAGGTGAGAGCGCCGATAGTCCTAACGCTGCACCTAAGGATCTTTTGATGAGCGAACGACGACCTAAACCTGATGCTTGTGCTCCATCTTTCACCGCGTCAACAAACTCTTTACGATCGGAGTCTGGAGATCGAAACTCATGACGATGCGCAATAACTTCTTGATCCGGCATCAATGTCTTGGCCCAGTGAATCGCACCCATTCCGATGAAGAAGAGTGAGATAGCCATACCTAGACCTAATCCAAGTTGGTGCGCATTCTGATTACCCATAACAGGTACGAAGACAAAGATGTCATCGGGAATGAAAAATGAGGCGATCAGCAATAAGGTTCCAAGGGAAGAGATGCCGAAGAGAATTGCAACTTGTCGCTCTGCTCTCTTTGCTGCAACTGGATCATGATCTGCTTTACGGTGAACGTGCGCAGGAAGTCCTGGATCTTTTATAGCTTCGATTTCATTAGACATGTATTTATCTCGCCTTCATCGCTAGCCATACAGCAACACCAATAAGAACTCCTAGACCAAGAGTCCATGCAAGTAATCCTTCTGTTACAGGACCTACACGTCCTAGGGACGCGCCACCAAGATTTGGTTCAGCCTCTGCAGCCTTAATCCACTTGATGATTGACATCTTCTCTTCAGGAGTAATTGTCTTGTCACTAAACACTGGCATTGATTGTGGACCAGTAACCATCGCTTCATAAATATGCTTTGGTTCAACACCCATCAATGTTGGTGCGTACTTTCCTTGTGTAAGCGCTCCACCTTGACCAGCAAAGTTGTGGCACATAGCGCAGTTGTTACGGAAAAGTTCTCCACCTTCAGCGGTGCTTCCATCACGTTCGTAATTGAGTTGTTCTTCAGTAGGAATTTCAGGACCTGGCGCAAGGGATGCAACATAGGCAGCCAATGCCGCTGTTTCTTCAGGTGTATACAGAGGTTCCTTACGCATCGCCTGAGTACTCATATCAGCCATTGGCATACGGCCTGTTCCAACTTGGAAATCAACTGAAGCGGCTCCAACACCAACGAGTGAAGGTGCAATTGCGCCACCTTCAGAGTTAAGGCCGTGACATGAAGAGCAACCCTTCAAAAAGATCTGACGACCTTCTTCGATGAGCGCTGAACGATCAGCGGTTGTTGTCTGAGCTGTTGTGGTTGCACTGGCAACACTGAAAGTGGTTCCAATAGCAAGCAAGGCAAAGATCAACAATGCAGGACCTGCCGCCTTGTGGCGACGGTAGCGGGATAGACGCTTCACTTATATTCCTTACTACTTAATCAGGTAAATCGCGGCAAATAGCGCGATCCAAACAACGTCGACGAAGTGCCAGTAATACGAAACTACAATTGCTGTTGTTGCTTGTTGATGAGTAAATCGACGAGCCTTAGCAACACGGACCATCACGATTAAGAAGGCGATGAGTCCACCCGTTACGTGCAAACCATGGAATCCAGTTGCAACATAGAAAACTGAACTGTAGGCATTTGTCGAAAGTGCAAGACCTTCGGAAACTAACATCGCATACTCATACACCTGACCGGCGATAAAGAAAGAGCCCATCAAAAAGGTAAGAGCAAACCACTCACGCATGCCCCACTTATTAATTTGGAACAACTTTCCTGTGCGGTGATTTTGGAAACGCTCAGCTGCGAAAACGCCGAACTGGCAGGTCACTGATGAAAGAACCAAGACAGTGGTGTTGACCGCTGCAAATGGAATGTTGAGCAACTCTGTTGACTCAGACCAGATCGTTGGACCCTGAACTGCGCGAGTCGTGAAGTACATCGCAAAGAGCGCAGCGAAAAACATCAGCTCACTGGAGAGCCAAACGATTGTTCCAACAGCTACAGCATTGGGACGAGTGATTTTGTGGTGTGCTACGGCGCTTGACATAGGGGCGATTATTCCCGAAAACAGGCTCCGCGTCTGCCTGGGCAGCGCTCAACCGCCCCTCTTTTTGCCCCTATAGAGGTGAAACGGATCACCTCAAAAATGCAGTCTCTGAGAACCCTTTGAGTAACGAGAACGGCTTACTTTTCAATAGAATGCGATCATGGCCGAGACCAAAAAACAGATCATCATCTACTCAGATGACTCCTCAGTTCGCTCCTCAATTGTGTCCGCTTTGGGAGTCCGAGCAGCTAAGGATCTTCCAGAACATGAGCTTCATGAGTTCGCAACAGGTTCGGCTCTTCGTGCATATGTAGATTCCAAAAATCTTGCAGGTGGTTTTCGCGCCGATCTTTTCATTCTCGATGGAGAAGCTGCTCAAGAGGGTGGCTTGGGCATGGCCCGCCAGCTCAAGGATGAGGTTTTTAACTGCCCTCCGATCCTTGTCATCACAGGTCGCAAAGAGGACAAGTGGCTAGCAGCCTGGTCCTTGGCAGAGGCTTCCGTTGTGCACCCGATCGATCCATTTACCTTGGCTAAGACCGCGGCAGATTTACTGCGCGGCAGTTCCGTAGTTTCTGCTTAACTTTTCTCATGAGCCAATTGCTGTGGGATGAGAACATAGCGATTATCAATGCAGGTCTTGATTTAGAGATTGAACGGGTCCAATGGTGCATGGATCAAATTCTCACCGGCCAAGCCACAAATGACACCATCAAAAATTTTTTAATTTCTTTGAAAAACAAAGGTGAAAGCCCAGAAGAGGTTGGCGCATTGGTTGCGCAGATGTACCAACACTGCGCCCCAATCAGTATCACTGAAAGAGCTGTCGACACCGTTGGAACTGGTGGGGATGGTGCTCACACAATCAATATTTCAACAACCTCGGCGATTATTGCTGCCGCTGCGGGTGCCCAGGTAATTAAACATGGAAACCGTGCCGCATCCTCTAAATCTGGCTCCGCCGATCTTCTGGAAAATCTAGGGATCAATATCAATCTCAATGGTTTGCAGGTTGAAGAGAGTTTTGCAAAATTAGGAATTGGATTTTGCTTTGCTCCGATTTTTCATCCAGCCATGAAATTTGCTGCTGCGGCGCGTAAGGAGCTTGGTACTCCGACGGTCTTCAATATTTTGGGACCTCTTGCTAACCCGGCCCGACCAAAGGCTGCTGCTATCGGCGTCGCCAATGAGCGAATGCATTTAGTGATGGCGCAAGTTTTGGGAGACCGCGGAGTCGATGGATTTGTTTTTCGCGGAGATGATGGACTTGATGAAATTACCTTGGCGACGACGACCTCTGTATTGAGCATTGGAACAGAGGAAATCACAAGTGGATTATTGGATCCTGAAGAGTTTGGAATTTCCAAAGCGCCAATAAGCGCGCTAGTTGGGGGAGATGGTGCTGAAAATGCTCGCATCACCAGGGGGATCTTTAATGGAGAAAAGGGTGCCCACCGAGATGCCTGCATCCTCAACGCCGCCGCAGCGATCGCTGCCTTTGAGGGAAAGAGTGAAGAGAGTTTGCATCAACGAATTTCAGATGGTGTGAAAGCGGCCAATAACGCGATTGATTCTGGAGCTGCCAATGAACTAGTTGTTAAGTGGGCTGAACTCACTCAGCGATTGGGCGCTTAGCTCTTCGCTTTTTTGATGGAAAACTGCGCATCTCTTCAAAGTTATAAATATTGAATCCAGCAAGACGTTCAATTAGTCCGTGAAGCACATCAACAGTGGCTAGCGCATCATCCAGGGCTCTGTGGTTGGGAGATGTTGTCGCTCCGAAAAATTGCGACAAGGTTGAAAGTTTGCAGTTGATTACCTCATCTCGCTCAAGTACTGCTCTGGCTAGTCGGGCGGTATCTACAGTTACATACTCTGGCCACGGTATTTCATGCGTAATCGAAGCCGCTTTGAGGAAACTCAGATCAAAGGGTGAGTTATGTGCAACGACAACTGTTTCCTCGGAACTGCCAAGAAATTCAAAAAGAGTAGGAAGGATTTCATCGATGAAGGGTGCAGAGACAAGCATCTGATCAGTAATGCCCGTTAGTTCGGTGATGAAATACGGCAGCGCATGTCCAGGGTCCACAAAACTCTGGAATGTTCCTAGTACTTCGCCGCCCTTAACTTTTACGACGCCAATTTCAGTTATTCCAGCCCCTAATCGAGGGGAACCACCTGAGGTTTCAAGATCAAGAACGGCAAAGGTTGTTTCAGAGAGTTTTCTATCTGCAACCTTGGACATGCAATCAATCGTAGGTCATTGCTCTGACAATGCTTAAGTCGTAGGCTTTCGGTTATGGCGGTAGAAGGAGCACCAGCAGGTTGGATGCAGGATTGGGCAGGTACTGGCACCGGTAAAAATGCCCGTGTTGGAGTATTGCTAGTTCATGGCTTTACTGGATCGCCAGCTTCGATGCGTCCATGGGGCGAGTTTTTACACTCAAAGGGATACACCGTGAGGGTGCCATTGCTTCCGGGACATGGAACACATCCAGAAAACCTCAATAAAGTGAAGTGGCAAGAGTGGCCGGCAAAGGTTGAGTTTGAGTTAAGTGAGCTTCGAAAGAGCTGCGATGTAATTTTTCTAATCGGACTTTCAATGGGTGGCGGAACAGTTCTAAATGTTGCTGCATCTAATAATGATTCAATTGATGGATTAATTCTGGTTAATCCGATGATTCACGTCAAAGGCGTACCTGTAGAACTAGCATTTTTCCTATCCCGACTTCAAAAAATGCGCACAAGCGTCGGAGATGACATTAAGCGTCCAGGGGTAACTGAATGGGGCTATGACGCCTTGCCTACTCGAGGCGTGTATCAATTATTGAAGATGTTGCGAATCACCAGACGAAATCTGCCCAAGATTACGATTCCAGTCCAGCTCTTTCACTCTGTAGAAGATCACACCTTGCCGGTTACTAATACCGAAATCATTTTGTCCGAGATTGGTTCAATCAATAAGAGCAGAATCGAGTTAGTCAATAGTTACCATGTCGCAACAATGGATTACGACCAAGAGCTGATTTTCCAGAACTCTCTGACCTTTATTGAGGCGCAAACGAAGTAGTTTTAGGAAAGCGCAAGGGTAATAGCTATACCCAAGATACCCACTGCAGAAACCGCTGTTAGCGCCCTGCGCACCGATGGTCTTTGAATATAGGTAGCAGATTTCTTTACTGTCCAGATCAATGCAATATTCCAAGTAATCGAGATCAGCGCCCACACCGTACCTAGAGCGATGATGCCAAATCCCAATGAAGTTTCCTTTGGAATGAATGCCGGGATGAAAGCAACGGCGTAAACAGCGGCCTTTGCGTTGGTTAAATTGGTGACTAATCCCAACCTAAATGAACCCCACGCCGAAAACTTAATTGTGCCTTCTAAGTCAAATTTTCCGAACTCTTTTCGCAGCGAAAGAAATGTTTGCAGTGAAATGAAGGTAAGAAACACAACGCCGGACCACTTCAAAATCAAATATGCGGTTTCAGAACTGGTAAAGATTGCAGATAATCCAATGGCGCTTGAGGTACTCCACACCATGATCCCAAGACAGTTGCCCAAGGATGAAAGAAATGCCGCTGATGGACCGCCCATAATCGATTGCCGTAAAACCATTGCAACACCTTGACCAGGAACCATGACAAGTAAAACCGTGGTGAAGATAAAGGAAGGTAAGTTGCTCAGCAGTTGTGACACAAGTGCAAAGGTACTAGATCGCTGATTTTAAGAAGTTCAAGGCTTGTACCGCGTTCCAACCATCTGGATGAAGAGCTCTTAGTGCACGTGGACCATCAAGATCAGAGCCAAATGTAAGAAGTGAAATTTCGGTGCGACCGTCGGGTCGAACTTGGCCTAATCCGATATCTGCCATCAAGGCGTTACATAAACACTTTGAACCCTGAGCTTGATCTACTTCACCATTTTTAAATTCATAGTTGTCTAAAGGTTCAGCTGGGCAGCGATATCCAATGCCACCCTTTTCACGTTGGAACATGGTTCGCAAATACCCAAGATCGCAGATTCTTGTGCGCTCCTTGTACAAATTATCATTTGAAAGGGTTTGATTATTCTGAATAACCTTGAACGGAAAACCTGTTGGAGATGCGCTGGCATCAGTCATTACCCGCATTGTGGGATCTGCAAGAGATACCAAAATTGAAGATCTGTTTTCGCTGGTAAAGCCGGATTCATTTGCTAAAGCAAAGAGAGATCCAACCTGTACGCCCTGAGCTCCGTAAGAAATCGCTTCTTTTACCTTTTCTGGAGTTGCATAGCCGCCGGCCAACCAAAAAGGAGAGCCTGATGCATGGATCTTTTCTAGGTTAGGAATGTCTAGCTCGTTGTAAACAGCTTCTCCCTCATCATTCACATGATTCTTAGCTCTAGGGGGAGCGTTGTGTCCTCCTGCAACGTGGTACTCAATGACATAACCATCAGGCTTGGTTTCTTCATCCTTATTCAGATATGCAACTAGCGCGTGCGAGGTAACAATTGCTAAAAAGAGTGGACGCTTAATTGGAAAGTTATCTAGACCAAGGGTTCGGGGATCAAAATGTAAGTAGTGCTTGTCCTTTGTATCAGCGACATCTACCTTCATCGCAACCTTGTTACCTTGTGAAATTTCATTGAGCAAGTGAGGAACCTGAGCAGGAATTCCCGCGCCGATCAATATGTAATCAACATCGGCCAACATCGCGCCATAGAGCTGAGCGGGAATTGCTAACTGAATTTTCTCCAGAATATTCATTCCGATTAAGCCGTTGTGACCCTCTTTTGCCAGCCATACCTCAACAAAGCTAGCAACCGCCAAAAGTTTGTTCGAGAAAAGATTTCCCTTGATGCTTAACTTTGGTACATCTAAATATGGCTTACCATCTTCGCGCCCGCCTTCAATAAAGAAGCGATCCATAATCTCTTTGATTGTCTCTTGATGGGGATAAGCCGCCATTGCTCTGCGAATATCGCCGGTTAAATCGCCATCTTGCAATCGGCGTGCTACAACTGAATCAATTGCAGTTCCTGAAATTACGCCAAGCTCTCCAGCTATAGAAACCTCTTTAGCCAACTGCCATGAAGAAACTGCAATGCCCATGCCACCCTGAATGATTGTGGGATAATTCGAGGTTGAGCGCATGGAATAACTGTATGGAAGGCAAGACCGAACTCGCGAGTAGACTTGTGGTTACTGAGGGGTTAGATCGCTCAATGTGATGGATATCTATCGAAGTGGACGATACTGGGATCGAACCAGTGACCCCCACAATGTCAATGTGGTGCTCTACCGCTGAGCCAATCGTCCTAGGTATGAGAACTATACAACAGACATTTAGCGGGAATAATCATCCTCAATACGCTCAATATCATCCTCGCCAAAGTATGAACCGGTTTGAACCTCAATAAACACAAGCTCCACAGATCCCTCATTTGCAATTCGATGTAAATCACCAATTGCAACATCAACGGTTTCGCCAGCAACTTTTTGGAAACTTTCTCCATTTAATGTAACTGTTGCGGTTCCTGAAACGATGAACCAATGCTCAGCTCTCTTTTGATGACGCTGGTATGAGAGTCGGGAACCAGGGTTTACATAGATGCATTTAACTTTATGCAGATTTGATTCCTGCAAAACTTCATAACGTCCCCACGGCCTTACTGAGTCGTTATCGATCATCATCTTTTCCTTTTGTTTCCGAACTGCTGATGCTGTCCTAATGTGACAACACCTTTATCAATAGTGGAGGTCGGGACGGGATTTGAACCCGTGTAGAGGGATTTGCAGTCCCTTGCCTCGCCTCTCGGCCACCCGACCATACAAATATCGCCGCTAGATTTTCATCTTCGAAGAGAGTTCAATCTAAACGGCGAGTATCAGAGCGGACGACCGGGTTCGAACCGGCGACCTGAACCTTGGCAAGGTTCCGCGCTACCAACTGCGCTACGTCCGCGAGGAGGGCAAATCTATCGCAGGAGAGCCGTAAGCGCCAAAGTGAAGGGGATTGGTTAGCGTTACCTCGTGGAATATGCCAAGGATGGACCCATATTTTGGATGGGGGGACGATTAGCAACTGAGCTAATCGAGGTATCTGATGATCCTTCCTGCCTTGATGATGGGGATTTCTGGGCGGTATCGACAACTTTTGAGGGCGCATTCACAGCAGCAAAGTTTGCGACAGTAGTAAACGCAGATTTTCCAACCGCTACATGGAATCCGATTTCTACGCCGTGGACAAGTTCTCCCGATCAATCTGGATACATCTCTTACGTAGACAGGATTCGCGAACTAATCGCACAAGGATGGGTGTATCAAGTAAATGCCTGTCGCCAGATTTGTGCAGATGATTCCAACCCAAATTTACGTGGACTCTTTTCACATATCCTGGAAAGTAACCCTGCGCCATGGGCGAGTTATCTCGAAATTCCTGGGATCAACATCGCATCTGCATCCCCAGAGTTATTTCTCAAGCGCACAGGCGGTCGCGTGAAGACATCTCCAATAAAGGGAACGCAAAGTCTTGGCTCAAGCGATTTTGGCGTGAAGGACAAATCGGAGAACATCATGATCGTGGATCTGATGCGCAATGATCTCGGGATGATCTGTAAGAGTGGCTCTGTTGAAGTTACGCAACTTCTTTACAGTCAGGATCACCCAGGCTTACAGCACTTAGTGTCCGATGTTGAGGGTGATCTATTTGATGGAATTTGTTGGCGCGATATTTTCCGAGCGGTTTCACCTCCTGGTTCGGTAAGTGGTGCACCTAAATCTTCAGCTCTGTCTACTATCTCTGACAATGAAAATCCCCGTGGTCCTTATTGCGGAGCACTGGGCTGGGTTCAGGGTGATCAAGCTGAACTATCTGTGGCCATTCGCATCTTTTGGAAAAATGAAAAAATCTACTTCGGAACAGGTGCAGGAATCACATTTAGCAGCGATTCTCAGCAGGAATGGGAAGAGACTGAACTAAAGGCCTCGCGGTTGGTAAAGATTGCTGCGGGACACTACAAATGAAGGTAATTCAAAACGGTTCATTAGTAGATCTAGTCGACAGCCGATGCAACGACAAAGGTTGGATGGATGGTGCCGGTGTATTTGAAACTATCAGAACGGTAAACAATGCACCGTGGGCTCTTTCACGACATATGCGTCGAGCTGTAAGCAGCGCTAAACAATTAGGTTTTTCTATCGCAAGCGAAGAGGATCTCCGGAACGCTGTTGCGCTTTTATGTGAATTTGAAAGAGCGCCAATGGGAATGCTGCGTTTGTCATTTGGAGATGATGGCAACTGGGCAGCGGTTCATTTACCGTACCAGGGCAATAATCAACCAGCCTCTCTGATGACCTTTCAAAAACCAATTTCCGTTGTCGGTCAGCCTGTAAAGAGTTTTCCATATGCGCATCGATTGGATATTTTGAACTTTGCCAAGGATGCAGGGTTTGATGAAGCGATCATCGTGAATGAACTGGGCAAGGTGTGCGAGGGATCGGTTACAAATCTGCTGGTGAATCTCGATAGTAAGTGGATAACTCCACCAATTAGCGATGGTGTTCTGCCCGGAATCATGCGAGCCCTTGTGATCGAGTATTGCGGCGTATCTGTAAAAAGTATTGATGTAGCAGATCTGCAGCGGGTTCAATCAGCTTTTCTCTTGAGCAGCCTGCGCATCGCACAACCCGTGGCTTCTATCGATGGAAGATTATTGGAGCCATCACCTGAATTTGGCGCAGAAATTGAAGCGATGGCGCTGCAGACTTCGGTAGGCTAGCGGGATGGCTCAGATCTCGATCACAGTTGATGGCGTTGCCCAACAGGTAGAAGCAGATCAGCGCCCGACCCATTTATTTGCCGACAACAAAGAGGTTGTTGTTTGTCGTGTTAATGGCGCTTTGAAAGATTTATGGACCGAGCTTGCCGAGGGCGATGTTGTTGAATCAGTTCTCATCTCTTCGCCCGATGGTTTAGCGGTATTGCGCCACTCAACCGCACACGTCATGGCCCAAGCAGTTCAAGAGGTTTATGCCAATTCACGCCTTGGAATTGGTCCACCGATCAAAGATGGCTTTTACTACGATTTCGATCCACACAACACATTTAATCCTGATGACTTAGTCAAGATTGAAAGTGCGATGAGAAAGATCATCAAAGAAGGTCAACGGTTTCGTCGTCGCGTAACAACCGAAGCTGAAGCGCTAAAAGAGTTGGCGCATGAACCATATAAATGTGAATTGATTGGTATCAAGGGTCCGGCAGGCGAAGAGGCTTCCGTTGAAGTAGGCGGTTCAGAGTTAACTATCTATGACAATTTGGGACGAGATGGAAATCCGGTATGGAGCGATCTATGTCGCGGTCCACATTTACCGTCGACCAAGTTAATTCCCGCCTTCAAATTAATGCGCACCGCTGCTGCGTACTGGCGTGGTTCTGAAAAGAACCCGATGCTCCAAAGAATTTATGGAACTGCATGGCCCTCTCAAGATGAACTCAACGCCTACCTTGAACTCCTTGCTGAAGCGGAAAAGCGTGATCATCGTCGTTTAGGTACAGAGTTAGATCTCTTCTCATTTCCAGAGGAGATCGGCTCAGGTTTAGCGGTTTTTCATCCGAAGGGCGGAATTGTTCGTCGTGCGATGGAGGATTACTCACGTATTCGACATGAAGAAGAAAACTACGAGTTTGTCTACTCACCTCATTTAACCAAAGCGGCGCTCTTTGAAACCTCTGGTCACTTGCAGTGGTACGCCGATGGAATGTATCCACCAATGATTTTGGATGAGGAGCTCAATACTGATGGCACGGTAAAGAAGGCAGGCCAGCAGTACTACATGAAGCCTATGAACTGCCCATTCCACAACTTGATTTACAAATCCCGTGGACGTTCATATCGCGAACTACCTCTCAGACTCTTTGAGTTTGGAACGGTCTATCGTTACGAGAAATCAGGTGTTCTTCACGGAATCACACGAGCTCGTGGCTTCACCCAGGATGATGCCCATATTTACTGCACCAAAGAGCAAATGGTGGGGGAGCTGGATTCATTGCTCACCTTCGTTCTTAATTTGTTGCGCGATTATGGATTAAATGATTTCTACCTTGAACTCTCTACAAAAAATGAAGAAAAATTTGTTGGTGAGGATGCTGATTGGGCTGAGGCAACAGAGGCATTAAGAAAAGCCGCAACTGCACAAAATCTCGAACTTGTTTTAGATGAAGGTGGCGCGGCATTTTACGGACCAAAGATTTCCGTGCAGGCTAAGGATGCCATTGGTCGAACATGGCAGATGTCTACGATCCAAGTTGATTTCCAACTGCCACAGCGTTTTGAACTTGAATACTCTGCAACAGATGGAACCCGTCAACGTCCCGTAATGATTCACAGAGCATTGTTTGGATCCATTGAACGATTCTTCGGGGTTTTAACTGAGCATTACAGCGGAGCATTTCCTCCCTGGTTAGCACCAGTGCAAGCAATTGGTATTCCAGTTGCCGATACCTTTGCTGATTATTTGGGCGAGGTCATGATTGCGATGCGCAAGGCCGGAATTCGTGCCGAGTTAGACGCATCAGATGATCGCATGCAGAAAAAGGTGCGAAATGCACAAATGCAGAAGATCCCATTCATGGTCATCGCAGGTGAGGAAGATCAAAAGGCTGGAGCGGTTTCCTTCCGTTATCGCAACGGCGAACAGAAAAATGGAATTCCAATTGCAGATGCGATCGCTGAGATTAAAAAGGTTGTCGCCGAACGTACTCAGGTTTAATCCGTGAGCCACGAAATAAATGGTGCAGGGATGCCCGATGGCTGGCAACGTTTATGGGCACCACATCGTCTTGAGTACCTACGCGGTGAAAACAGACCACTAGAAGGCAATGATGTCTCCTGCCCGTTCTGCGAGATTCCTGCGATGGATGATCAAGAGGGTTTGATTGTTCACCGAGGAACAACGGCTTATGTAGTGATGAACCTGTACCCATATAACCCGGGACATCTCTTGGTGTGCGCCTTTAGACATATCGCTGATTTAACTGATTTAACTGATGAAGAACGGAATGAAATTTCCGCTCTCACTTCACATGCAATGAAAACGATTCGCAAGGTTTCATCACCTGAAGGATTTAACCTCGGCATGAATCAAGGAGCAATCTCTGGTGCTGGAGTTGCTGCGCACATTCATCAGCATGTTGTTCCTCGTTGGAGCGGAGATGCAAACTTTATGCCGATCATTGGAAAGACAAAGGTGTTACCTCAACTGCTTCATTTGACTCGAGATGAGATTGCCGCAGCTTGGTAGTTACTTAATTTCTTCGATGTACCGTTTCACGATATCTACACCGATACCTTTTTCAATCCACAGTGGAATCGCTGGAAAAAGCAATCCCGCAGGAAAAGCGTGCTCTCCAGAGCTTTGAAGCAACTCCAAATACTCATCTCTAAACTCTTGAACCAAGGTTTGATGCTCGGGATCACTCATTCGGGTTGTTGGTGGCGTAGTTGAATAATCGATGATGGATAAATCCGCTAAGGAAATAAGAGCAACAGGTAGTCCTTGTTCATCATGCAAAACCAAAAATGGGGTAGCCATCGGAGAGAAAACACGATTAGCAATCATCACCGCATCATCGAAATCAGCTTCCTGTTTTTCCAAATGCGTAACCACAACCAGGCGTGGAATTTGATACTCATCAATTTCGGCCCACAATTGAATTGTCTCTTGATCTACGCCAGCAGATGGATTAATGGCAAAGATCGCCAAATCGCTATCGCTGTGAACTTCTTGGGTAAATACACCGTTAAAGGTTTTAGCCACTAGTTCAGGCTCAGCGCTGGCATGGCCGTAGACATGAATCATGCCCTTGGTGATTTGTGTTTGCACTGGGTCAGCCTACGATGGTCCTTGATGTTAAGCGCACGTTTGAAGCCAGCGGTCACTCGGGTAATTACCCCTGTGGCAGCTTTTGCACTGCGTCGAGGAATAACGCCAAACGCGGTTACATGGGTCGGAGCGATAGGCGTTGTTATCTGTGCGCTGTACTTCTATCCACGAGGTGATTTCTTCATTGGAACCCTTGCTATCTGCATACTGGCTTTGAGCGATCTTTTTGACGGAACAATGGCGAGATTATCGAGCGCAGGTTCCAGCAGGTGGGGTGGCTTCTTAGATTCAACTATTGATCGAATCACCGACTCATCAATCTTGCTAGGTGTTTCTATTTATTTGATCAATCGCGATGACCAATTGGCATATGTGGTTTTGGCGACTCTAGTCACAGGGTTATTGGTTCCATATATTCGGGCTAAAGCTGAGAGTTTTGGAATAGCTTGTTCTGGAGGAATCGCAGAACGAACTGAACGTCTCATTATCTCCCTCGCAGCCATAGGTTTTGATGGTTTGGGAATTCCTTATGTACTTGCAACAGGAATGTGGATTCTTGCCATTCTTGGTTCATTCACAGTTATTCAAAGAATGTTAATTGTGAAGCGAGCTATCTAGAGTGAAAGAGAATTTCTCGGCTTATGTGTACTTTGCTGGCTGGCGACTTGTTAGATGGCTACCTGAACAGACCGCCTACAACTTGGCCTATCGCATTGCTGATTTCTTAGTAAAGCGAAATGGTAAAAGTGTTCAACGATTGCGTTCCAATCTTGAACGCACTCAACCAGCGATTACTAAACTCAACTTAGATTTACTTGTCATTGAGGCGATGCGTTCGTATATGCGTTACTGGGTCGATACCTTTCGATTTCCAGATTGGTCCGCAGACCGAGTATCTGGGACGGTCTCAGTCACTAATGAGCACCTATTACTTGATGCGGTCGCAGCAAAGACCGGCGTGATAGTTGCCCTTCCTCATGCGGGTAACTGGGATCATGCAGGAGCGTATTTTTGTGCAAAAGGAATTCCTTTAGTTACCGTCGCAGAGCGATTAAAGCCAGAGAAACTGTTTTTGAAGTTTCTTGCATACCGACAAGCAATGGGTATGGAAGTACTGCCGCTGGATGGACGAGTTCTAGGAACTTTGGCACAACGTTTACGACAAGGCGCTTTAGTCGCACTTGTTGCTGACCGAGATCTATCTCGTTCGGGTATAGATGTTGAGTTCTTCAAGGGCACAGCTCGAATGCCAGCAGGTCCTGCACTTTTGGCCCTTAAAACGCAAGCCCCACTTATTACAGCCTTTGTTTCCTATACTGAAAATGGCATTCACATCGATTTCAAGAGTGTTGTATTACCTAGCGCAGGAGAAGAAAGCGCAAAGGTACGAGAGATTGTTCAGATGACCGCAAAACACTTTGAGGATGGAATATCCCAAACTCCTCAAGATTGGCATATGTTGCAACGAATCTGGGTTGATGGCGATTTTAAGGAGCGCGAGTAATGCTTACTCGTTCTTTAAAGATTGGAATTGTCTGTCCATACAGTTGGGATACACCTGGGGGAGTGCAAAACCACATTCGTGACTTGGCAGAGTTTTTGATTTCCGCGGGTCATGATGTTTCAGTTCTTGCTCCCGCAATAGATGAATCTAAGTTGCCTGATTATGTGGTCAATGCAGGAAAACCGATTTCAATTCCTTACAACGGTGCTGTTGCTCGAGTTCTCTTTGGTCCGGTTGCCTTCGCTCGAGTGCGCCAATGGATTTCGCAGGGAGATTTTGACCTACTGCACCTTCATGAACCGGCTATCCCATCGATTTCGCTCTTAGCGTGTTGGGCTGCGGATGGACCGATGGTCGGCACCTTTCACGCAGCAGCAAAGCGCCAGAAGATCATCTTTGCAATTGGACCGATCCTTGAACCTGCGATCGAAAAATTATCAGCTCGTATAGCGGTTTCAGAGGCTGCACGCTTAACCCTGACAGATCATTTAGATACCGATGCGATCATCATTCCCAATGGAATTTATGCCAAGCGATACGCACATGGAAAGTTACAAGAAAAATGGTCCGGGAACACGATTGGGTTTATCGGTAGATTTGAGGAGCCACGAAAAGGTTTAAGTGTTCTAGTGGATGCCTTACCGGTGATCTCGCGGTTTGCACCTGATGTAAAGGTTTTTGTTGCAGGACCCGGCGATCCAGAAGAAGTGATTAAAAGCATTGATCCTCAACTGCGTCATCGATTTGAATTTTTGGGCAAAATTTCGGAAGAGGATAAAGCCGATTTCATGTCTTCTGTCGCTTTGTACGTTGCCCCTAATACAGGTGGTGAGTCTTTTGGAATTATCTTGGCCGAAGCTTTAGCCGGAGGTGCTTGTGTGGTAGCAAGCGACATACCGGCCTTTGATGATCTGCTTGGACATGGAGAGTTCGGCGCACTTTTTGAATCCGAAAACCCCACTGAATTAGCAAAAGTCGTCATTGATCTCTTAAGAGATGAGAGCAAACGTAAAGAGCTGGCCGATCGCGGAAAAAATCATGCACAACTTTTTGATTGGACAACAGTGGCTGAACAGATTTATTCAGTGTATGAAATGTCGATCGTCGGAAGCGAAAAGGTACGTTTGGCATCCGATACACGCCCCTGGAGTCGATTCTTAAATAAAGAGGAGAAACCATGAGTCAATGGCTTTTAGCGATAATTATTGTTTTGATAAGTATCTGGTACTTAACCTTTACAGCCACTCGATTGGATCGCCTTCACCATAGAGTTGAAACGAGTTGGGCAAACTTGGATGTTTTGCTACAAAAGAGAGCAGCGGTAGCTCTAGAGATCGCGCACAGCGATATCGCAGATCCAGCAAGCTCTGTTCTGCTAACCGCCGCTGCATATCAGGCACGCGATGCGGATATTCAAAACCGTTCTCAAGCTGAAAGTGGTTTATCGGGAGCCCTTGGATTACTGCTTGAAGACTCAGAACATCTTGAAACTGCGGCCGATAGCGCTCTGTTAACCGAGCTTTCAGCTCTGACCGACAAGGTTCGAGTGGCGATCGCGATACATACCGATGCTGTTGCACGTACTCAAATGGTTCGCCGTAAATTTATAGTTCGAGTTTTCCGTTTGGCCGGCACCGCTCCACTGCCGATTACTTACGAGTTTGAAGCAGATGTTCTTTAAAAGAGTTCTTTTCCTTGGTGTTGCTTCATCCCTGTTGTTAACGAGTTGTGCGTCGATAACGAAGATTCTTCCTGAAGAAAAAGCAATTAGTGTTTTAAGTGGTCGCGAAGGCGTAGATGGTCAAGTCCTGGCGGTTAAGATTGATGATACAAATAGTGCCCATCCTCAAATCGGATTAGAGAATGCGGATGTTGTTTACATTGAACAAGTCGAGGGTGGGTTGACTCGACTGGCCGCGATTTTTTCCTCAACGATTCCTGTCAGAATTGGACCCGTCCGAAGCGCAAGAATTTCAGATATAGATATTTTGAGTCAGTACGGCCGTGTTGCCTTTGCCTATAGTGGCGCGCAACGAAAACTTCTTCCGGTTATCGCCGCGGCGAATCTTGAAGATCTAGGTGCGCAGCATGAAAGCTCAAAGATATTTACGACTGATCCGACCAGAAATGCTCCTTACGCAATGGTGCTTCGAGCTGATTTGTTAATGCAAAAGATCGTTGATGAAATGCTTCAGGTTGATTCTGCAAAGAGTGTTGGTTTTGTTTTTGGCGATAATCCTGAAGGTGGTGCACCTACGCAAAAGGTTGTTATCAATTGGCCTGCTGCAACATATTCCGCAGAATGGTCCCAGAAGGAATCACGTTGGCTACTTACTCATAACGGAAAGTTAAATCTGGCTGACAGTGGGGTTGTTTTGGGTCCAGCCACACTGGTGATTCAAATCGTAAAAATCTCTCCATCAGAGTACGGAGATAAATTTGGGGGAGTCACTCCTTTATCTGAAACTATCGGTACCGGAAAGGCGTACGTTCTGCGCAACGGCGAGCTCTTTGTAACTACCTGGAATCGAGCTTTTGCAGATTCCGGTACAACATTTACCTTGCCCGATGGTTCTTCAATGAACTTTGCACCAGGCCAAGTTTGGGTCGCCCTGACCGACCGTGAGCCTGAATTCACGTCGCGCGTAATCGAAAAGACGAAGTAGGATTGGGCTCTATCTTTCGATTGAAGCGGAGTAATTAATCATGGCTGAAGTAACTGGCACC
>Ga0208787_1000071_pt1 | contig 46335 bp, 31 predicted proteins | sample Wag4_2014_7_11_FD_187362 | JGI IMG/M metagenome (GOLD analysis project Ga0208787, IMG submission 187362) | Fresh water microbial communities from Ohio, USA - Utica-2 Time Series HT 2014_7_11 (SPAdes) (version 2) | ecosystem: Environmental > Aquatic > Freshwater > Water tank | place: USA: Ohio...
TTTTCAATCCCAGGTAATTCACCAAGTTTTACACCTTTGAACTTTACAACCTTTGGATCCCATTTAATGGGCATCTTGACATAGAGTACATTGGAAAAGTCATCCGTAGTGACATCTACACAAGCTGTACCATTCCCACAAGGAGCAATAGAGGAGAATAAAAAAGTAACGGCGGCCTCTTGTGAAAGAGCTCGGACCGAAAATAAAGAAAGAAAAAAAAGAAGTTTTATACTACGCTTCATTATAGAGTGTAAATAAGAATGATTCAAAAGATTATTTATTCAAGGAGTAAGAAATGTTAATTTCATGTCCGCCACCCACAAAAGGGCCAAAGTTTTTAAAACTGTACCCATATCCATAGCCAATTCTAATGGAGTTATCGAGTCCAAGATTTTCACCCAAAAGCACACCAGCTTCAAGATGCAAAGTACCTGAAGTTGACCCCCCTGTTCCTACCCAAAGGCTTCCTGGCATCTGATAACGAACATTAATATCGACATTCACAGGCGCATTAGGCGCATATTTTACCCAGACAGATGGCTCAATAAAACTATTATCGTCAAAAAACAGGTACATTCCCAGTAATCCATAAAGATGCCTGACCCTTTGGAGATAATAATCACTTGAGGTGTTTTGTACTTTCAAATCGAGACCCAAAACTTGTGGCATGGATACGCCTCCATAAACATAAGAGGAGGCGGTACGTCCTGTGGACATATATCTGTAGGCATAAATACCTACCCCAACATCGGGGAATAGTTGATTTTGACCCGCCATTGCTAAATCATCTGATTTATCTCTGACAACGATATTATCTGTATTTATGCCAAACTGAACCAAGCCGGCTGTCATTCCTAAAATAACTCCACCCAGGGTAGGATCGGAAGTAATAACTCCGGCTATTCTGCCATAAGCTCCGGTAAAACTGATAGGTCCTGTTTGATCTCTCATCAAATAACCACCACCCATCACCGTAACACCCGCATAATCATCGGCATAATAAGTACCTCTGATGGTCATAGTTCTTGGTGCTCCGGATAGACCACTCCATTGAGAACGGTAAGATGCCCCCACTGTAAAATTATTAGAATAAGCCAAATAGTCGGGTTCAAGCGCTGCAGGATTAATCAATCCCGTATTTTCTCGATATTGTGTAAATAAGGGAAGTTGTTGACCAGTGAGCTTGTTAAAAAAACAAAAAAGGATACTCACCATCAAAAAAGTTATTTTGTTGGAATAACCCGGGACATAACCATGCTTTATTTGGACTGATTTAGCATTAAGTCGTTCAAGTTTTTTGTTTAACATCATAGACAGTGATATAATAAAAGTATAAGTTTAATCAAAATAGGTAGTTAGCCTCAAATTTAAATAAAGTGGGTCAAATTTAGCTTTTTTACCACGTTTACCGACAAAATAACAATGCGAATTTTGCTATTTTATTTTAGAATAGTCACCAAAAAGATTAAAAAACGTTGTATTTAAGATAATTTAACTAAAAAGTCCTTGCTGAAAATAATCAACAAGGACTTTTATATAGGAGCAAATAAAAATTATTGTCTCATGGCCACCACTGCATCCATCTTTGATGCCTGGGAAGCTGGTATCATTCCAGCCAGAATGCCAATAAATATGGAAAGTCCCAGACCGAGTAGTATATTTTTTAAAGAAAGAACAAATTCAAAGGACGTAAGTCCAAAAGAAAGGGCAAACATAGCGATATAAACCAGCGCCAGACCAAATACACCGCCAACAATGCAAAGTATAACCGATTCAATTAAAAATTCAAGCAGGATCATGTATCTTTTGGCGCCCAGTGCTTTTTTGATACCAATGATTCTAGTTCTTTCTTTAACAGAAACAAACATTATATTAGCCACACTAAACATACCAACCAAGGTTGCGAAACCACCCAGGAAGATGCCCAAAATATTTAATGCGTCAAAAAAGCCATTTAGGAATTTAGAAATGATAGAAAGCTGGTTCAGAGAAAAATCATCTTCCTCAATAGGTCTCAATCTGCGTTGCGCTCTCATTGCAGCAATAAGATTATCTTCAAGTTCATTTAATGAAACCCCTTCTTTTGCTTTTACCCCAACAGATGAATCAGGCCAGAAAGAATTTTGATTAAGATTAGCGATTTTGCGAGCCAGTGGATAAGAAATGATAACGATATCGTCGAAATTCATAACATTTATAATACTCTCTCCAGATTTTTCTAATACGCCTACCACTTCCAAATTTCTTCCACTCAGACGGATTATTTTACCGATGGGATCGATAGGACCAAATAGTTCTTCTGCTGAATTAAACCCTAATATCACTTTATTAGCTCCAAAATTATATTCTGAAGGAGAAAAGAATCTACCCGCGCTATAATTCAGATTAAACAAGTCGTTGCACTCTTCAGAATAGGCCTGTGTATAAGCGCCTTCAATGGAATTATTTCCATATTTAACAATTTTGGAACCTATACCCATCCAATAACCAACGACATCGGCATTTTTCATTCTTTTTTTAACCCCTTCATAATCAGCATAATTAATGTTAGGTCTGCGCATCCATTTAAAATAATTTTCACCTGGATCCTCTCCCCAGGAGAATTTTTGAATATAAATTACTTCTTCGCCCAATTTAGCGATACTTTTACGAATATTATTTTCAAGGGAATCTACGGCTGAAAACACACCTATGATACAAAAAATACCAATGGTGATTCCTAAAAGCGAGAGGAAACTGCGTAATTTATTACCTACAAGTTGTTGAACTGCCTGTGAAATACTTTCAATGATTACTTTTATAATCGTCTGCATAACATTTATTTTTCTCCAAATGGTTAAAGGACAAAGGTACGTTGGTAAAAATAATAAATGCACTTGTTTAGATGAAAGGTATTAATTAATCTATAAAATACTATCGAAAACATTTTTTTTGAAATTGTAGCAAACTATTTTTTTTTCTTAGGCGTTATAATAAATCGATTAAAAATGTTAATTTTGCACACCAAAAGTCAAAAACCGTTTCATGCGAACCAAACTATCCCAATTTAGTTTTGATTATACCGAAAACCAAGTTGCCTCTTATCCTACCCCAAATCGCGATGACGCTAGATTGATGGTAATTGACAGAAAAACAGGTACAATCGAACACAAAATATTCAAAGATTTGATTGACTATTTTGATGAGGGAGATATCATGCTATATAACAATACCAAGGTTTTTCCTGCCAGATTATATGGCAGAAAAGAAAAAACCGGGGCTAAAATAGAAGTTTTTCTGCTAAGAGAACTCAATCACGACACTCGCCTATGGGACGTTTTAGTTGATCCTGCAAGAAAGATCCGCGTTGGTAATAAATTATACTTTAGTGATGATGATGACAATGATGTTCTCATAGCCGAGGTAGTTGACAACACTACTTCCCGTGGAAGAACCATACGTTTTCTATTTGATGGTACAGACGACGAATTTCAAGAAGCCCTTAATTTCCTGGGCAACACTCCCCTGCCAAAATACATTAACAGACCTTGTGAGACAGGTGACAGAGAATGGTATCAAACCATTTTTGCTAAAGATATCGGTGCTGTTGCTGCACCTACAGCGGGCATGCATTTCAGTAAAGAATTGATGAAACGCATGGAAATAAAAGGGGTAGAATTTGCTCCCATCACCCTTCATCTTGGTTTGGGTACTTTCCGCACCATAGATGTGGAGGACTTGTCCAAGCACAAAATGGATGCTGAGTTTTACAGAGTTCCACCTGAAACGGTGAATATGGTTAATATAGCTAAGAATAAAGAAAGAACGAGTAGAAATAAAGTTTGCGCTATTGGTACAACTTCCTTACGTGCTGTAGAATCAGCCGTTTCAGCAGAGGGCCAATTAAAAATAGTTGAGTCAGGATGGACTAATAAGTTTATTTTTCCTCCTTTCGATTTTAATATTGCAGATAGCCTTATATCCAATTTTCATCTGCCAAAATCAAGCCTTTTAATTATGGTCGCAGCTTTCGGTGGACATGAGCTTATCATGCACGCATACGAAGAAGCACTCAAAGAAGGGTACAGACTTTTTAGTTACGGTGACGCCATGTTCATTAAGTAATTAGTCAAAAGAGTAGATTTTATTACTTTTGTGTAAAAACAAATTATTTTTCATTAAATTGAATTAAACCAAAATATTATGTACTGGACATTAGAACTCGCTTATCACCTGGAGGAAGCACCTTGGCCTGCTACCCGCGATGAATTAATTGATTATGCTATTCGTTCAGGTGCACCTATTGAGGTGATTGAGAACTTACAGCAAATGGAGGACGAAGGTGAAATATATGAAGGAATTGAAGATATTTGGCCTGATTACCCAAGAAAAGACGATTTTCTATTCAATGAAGATGAATATTAATTTTATTGTGATATAATACCCAAAAGAGGCTATTCAACATAGAATTAGCCTCTTTTTTTATTTTGAATTTTTCACTATGGGCATAAGTATAGCAATTGATGGATTTTCATCCTGCGGAAAATCTACCTTAGCCAAAGCAATGGCAGAATCACTCCAATTCTTATTTGTAGATTCCGGGGCTATGTATAGGGCCGTAACGTATTATTTTTTAAAAAATGAGATTTCTATTCATCAGCCTAAGGCTATAATAAATGCTTTGGAGAATATTCATATAACCCTGGAGCCTTCTTCAAATGGTAATTTAACTTTCCTGAATGGGAAAGATATTAGTTTAGACATAAGAGACATGGCTGTGGCTGAAATGGTAAGTAAGGTTGCTGCCATTTCCAGCGTAAGAACGGCTATGGTAGAACAACAAAGACAAATGTCCACGCATAATAATCTTATTATGGACGGAAGAGATATAGGAACTGTGGTTTTCCCTGATGCCGTATTAAAAATATTTCTTACGGCAGATATCGAGGTTAGGGTCAACCGCAGATATCTTGATCTTATGTCAAAAAATGCCCTTGTTTCTCTTCCTGAAATTCGAAGGAATCTTTTTTTGCGAGATTACATTGATTCTACCAGAACGGATAGCCCACTATTGAGAGCAGAGGATGCCATTGTTCTGAACAACAGTAATTTAAGTAGAGAAGAACAATTAGAAATATGTTTATTACTCGCTAAAAAAAGAATGAAGTAAACATTAATTACCTTATATATCTCTTACTGAATGCCTGTCCAGAAGGACATCTTTTAACTCTTTAATCCATTTATATTGTTGCGGCATTACTTTTTTTAATGCATCTTTAACTCTAAGATATGTTCCTGTTTCATCGGAAATAAACTTATCAGAAATATTCTTTGCATCTTCATAGAGCAACCATTTTAAAGAAGGTATATCCTCTTCCTCTATTTCTAAAGCCCAGGTTTCTTCTTTTACACCAGATTCATGAACGTCTTTCGATATGAGCGTTGCCTGATCCTTAAATTTATCAGAAAGTAAAGAACCTTTTTCTTCCTGAGGCAGAGATAAAGATGGAGAATCATCAGCGTCCAAAAGGAATATTTCTAATCCACGCTCTCTGAATCTATATAAAATAAGGGTAATTTTTCTAATAAAATCCATACAGGCCTAAAGTTAAATTTTCCATTTTTCCTTCCAAAATAAGATCATACTAATAGCTAGAATCGTTGCTTGTTCCTCTGCTGAAATAGATTGATTTAGCACTACGAAAGCTCTCTTTGACATTTGTTTTGCGTCCTTAAATATATCCTTAGGAAACAAAACCATTTCTTTATCTTGAATTAACAAACTTGTACCTTGGGAAGGGAGATCTTTCAAATGTAACAAAGTGGCACCTGTTCTTACCCCCTTGAGTACTTTTTCATCCATTAGAAACACCCCTAATGCTTGATTATCAATCACTATTTCTATTTCATTTGATTTGAAAAGAAATCTATACACATGATTTTTATCTTTAGCGACCACCATGGCTTTGAAATCGGAGGATCCAAATTTTTTAACAGCGAAAGCGATACCAGCTTCTTCAAAAAGGGTAGCTATTATACCAGTTTCTATGCCAGAAACCTTTGATTTAGCGACACCTTTCAACTCATTAGCAGAAAGAAGTTCAATATTAATTTCGCCCAATGGAGCCAAATCATTTTGTTTCATTGGAACAGCCTGATCTAATTGTAAAAAAATCTCCTCTATTTTTTTACCCCCAGGTTTTAAGGCACTGAGATTATTTCTCATCAAAATGAAGCCGGAACCCACAAGAATTAGCGCTGATAGAGCTAATAAACCCATATAATTTTAATTTAAGGACAATATACGCAAAAGGGATTGAACGCAAAGGATTTGAAAAGAAAAACAAGCGACTTACTCCTATAGGTAAGATTTAAGAGCATTTCTGTTGTATGATTTCCTTAACCTGCGAATAGCCCTTTCCTTAATTTGGCGCACACGTTCCCTTGTTAGTTGTAAAAACTCACCTATTTCTTCTAATGTTAAAGGTTTTTGACCATCAAGCCCATAATAAGATGAAAGTACCTCCACTTCTTTTTCGGACAAAATACTCAGACCTTCCTTTAAATCTTCCTTCATGGATTGAGCCATTAGATTTTTATCTGGTTCATTTTCCGCTAAATTGGGCATAGTTTCAAGCATTGTTAATTCGCTATCTTCCTGGCCAATGGGCGCATCCATAGAAATATGTCTGGCATTACTTCGCTGCATATTTAGTACATCCTTTGGTGAAATATCCAGGATAGCCGCCAATTCATCGGTACTTGGCTCCCTTTCATACTTCTGAATAAAATTAAGGACTGCTTCATTAATCTTATTATAGGTTCCTACTTTATTCAGAGGTAGCCTGACAATTCTGGAATGATCTACAATTGCCTGAAGGATAGACTGTCTGATCCACCACACGGCGTACGATATAAATTTAAAACCTTTGGTTTCATCAAATCTTTTTGCCGCTTTCATTAATCCAACATTACCTTCGTTAATCAAGTCACTCAAAGAAAGCCCTTGATTTTGATATTGTTTTGAAACAGAGACCACGAAACGAAGATTTGACCTAATCAATTGATTTAAAGCATCCTCATCATTTTCCCTGATACGTTGAGCCAACTTAATTTCATCATCGCCAACCAACATAGGAATTTTAGAAATATCCTGAAGATACTTTTCAAGAGAAAGACTTTCTCTGTTAGTAATTTTATTAGTAATTTTTAACTGTCGCATGGGGTTATTCATTTACAATAACTATATACGAAAAATTACCCCTAAAAGTTTCCTTTTTTTCAAAAATTTTACTAACAAACCCTTTTTTTGACAATTTCAAGTACCTGATCTATCTCTTCAGAGGATGTATAGGCGGAAATCCCCATTCTTATCACACCATCCAATGCTCTTAGACCCAATATTTCCACAGTTCTCAATGCGTAGAAGTGACCGTTCCAGGCAAAAACACCATTTTCCCCCAAATAGCTGCAAAAATGATGAGGTTTTTCATTCAACACACTGAATGATAAGGTCGGAGCTCTATCAATGATATCAGGAGGTAAACCCCATAACTGAATGCCCTCTATCGCTTCCAATCCGCGGTACAACTTTATAAATAAACTCCTCTCATGCTCATGAATCATTTCCATAGCCCTTACCAAACGCTCTCTTTTACTCTGACCGGAACCATTGCTTTCTAAAAAATCAATGGCTGCGGTAACACCTGCAAAGGCGGCAAAATTAGGCGTTCCAGTTTCAATGGAATCAGGTGCTGCCTGACCAGCGGTGCGCAATCTATCCGTTGGTAATCGATCTAACAAGCCCTCTCTTGCGTAAAGAATCCCTACATGAGGCCCATAGAACTTATAGGCAGAACAAAGTAAAAAATCACAATCTAAAGCTTTAACATCCAAGCTAAAGTGAGGGGCTCCATGTACGGCATCCACTAAAAGCCAAGCTCCCACCTGATGACTCAGAGCCCTAATTTTTTTCAATTCATTAACAGTGCCCAAAATATTAGACGAAAATCCTACAGCTACCAATCTGGTCCGCTCATTTATTTTAGATTCAAAATCTTCATAATCCAGTCTTCCTTCTGGTAAAAGCTTAACCTCTCTGACCACAATACCATGTTCACGAAGGGCAAGCCAGGGTCCTCTGTTACCTTCGTGGTCCAATTGAGTAATCAACACTTCATCTCCGGGTTGAAATAAGCGGGCAAAGGCTCTGGAAAGTGAGAAGGCTAAACTCGTCATGTTGGCACCCAAAGAGATTTCTCCCCCATGATTAGCTCCTAAAAAAGCAGCCATTGATGTTCTGGTATCATCTACCACGGCATCGGTTAATGTCGAAGTTATAAACTGACCATGCGAATTGGCATTTTTATGTTGGTAATATCCTGATATAGCATTTATTACTTGAGCGGGCACTTGGGTTCCTGCGGGTCCATCCATAAATAAATAGGGCGCACCATTCTTCATTGTTCCCTGAAGGGAGGGAAAATTTGACCTAAAGCTTACATTCATTTTTTAGCTTTTTTATAATCATTGCTTTTGTTTGCCTAATTTTAGCGCTTAAACCAACAAAATGAAGTTAATTAATATTTTGTTAGCAATATCGTTTATTTCTCAAAATATGTGGGGACAATCCGATACTTTAATTTCTCTTAACCAAGTAGAAATTATGGCAGACCGATTAGCTACCCCATTTTCCAAGTCTGCAAGAACGATACAATTGCTTTCTAAAGAGGATATTAGTCGATTGCCAGCGAACCAAATAGCTGAAATTCTTTCTTATTTACCAGGTTTGGATATCAGACAACGAGGACCACAAGGCGTTCAAGCAGATCTTTCCATCAGGGGAGGATCTTTTGATCAAAGCCTGGTCCTCATCAATGGTATTAAGTTAAGTGACCCTCAAACTGGTCATCATTTGTTGAATTTAGTTCTTCAACCAGAACAAATCGAACGGATAGAAGTCTTAAAAGGCCCGGGAACCAGAATTTATGGTCCCAATGCTTTTGCAGGGGCTGTTAATATTATTACCAAAGTGCCCGATAAAAATCAACTATTCGGTACAGTCTCCTTAGGTGAGTTTGGATTAAAAAGAGCTGATGTATCTCTAAGTTTACCCTTCGGAAAATGGAAACAATCTATTTCAGGTGGTTTTAGCGAAGGGGATGGCTACAGATATAATACCGATTTTAAGCAGCAAAATATTCTTTATCAATCTCAATTATCCTTAGCTCAGGGTACCTGGCGTATTTTGGCTGGGTTCAATAACAAGGCTTTTGGCGCCAATGGTTTTTATGCCAATGAAAATGCGAAGGATCAATACGAGGAGACCCAAACCATGATGTTTTCCATCGCTTATAAACTAGAAAAAGATTGGGGACGGTTCAATTTTAACGCCTATCATAGAGATCACCAGGATATTTATCTTTATCTAAGGCAAAATCCTTCCTTTTATAAAAACATTCACAACACAAAAGTTAGTGGACTGGAAGGTAATTTTCAAATTAACAATGCTTTAGGTATTGGCGCTGTTGGATTTGAAATACGCCGGGAACAAATAGAAAGTAATAATCTGGGCAATCATTTTCGAGATCACGTGGGTATTTATCTCGAAGAAAGAATTACACTTGGAAAATTCCAGGTTAATCCAGGCATATTTAATCATTATATGAATGATTATGGATTGAAATTCTATCCGGGTATTGACCTAAGTTATACGCATAATGATCATTTTTCTGTTTTCACGAATCTTGCAAGGTCTTTTAGAGTGCCTACTTATACCGATTTATATTACGTTGGTCCATCAAATATTGGAAACATAACCTTACTCCCTGAATCGGCATGGACCTATGAAATGGGCGGTCGTTTTGACAATGGAAACGCGCATCTGACTGCCTCCATTTTTCAACGCGATGCCTCCAGGATTATTGAATGGGTAAGGATTTCCAACGCAGAAAAATGGAAACCTGAAAATTACCTGAATGTAATGACGCGAGGGGCAGAACTTACTTTAAAATATGACTTTCAACGCGGATTGCTGCATTCTATCCAGCTTAATTATGCATGGTTACAAGCTGACATGGAGTTGATTCCAGGATATCAATCCCGATATATTTTTGAAAATCTTAAGTACCAAAGTAGTGCCATTATTTCCTTCAATTTACCCGGAAAGATACAGGCAACTACCGCATTCCGATATTTTAAGAGGATAAATAATGAAAAATCCACCTTTTTAACTGACGTTCAAGCCAACAGATCTTGGGGGAAATCCTTCAATACCTTCCTTCAGATAACCAATTTTTTTGATCTGGAATACAGAGAAATTGGTACCGTTCCTATGCCAGGAAAATGGTTAAGGGCAGGTATAAAGTTTAATTTGTTTAGTAATTAAAGGCCCATTTTGTCAGGAATTTTTTTTTTGAATAGGATTAATATCAATTGTTCATTCATGTTTTGTTAAAATCCATTTTTAAAGAAAGAAAGGATTGGGCAAATTATCTTTCCCTTTTTTATTTGACGACAGACACCAAATAATATCATTACCTAATGAAAATAGGTAAAATAAAAAGTATTTTTATTCCTAAGAAAAACGAATAAAAAAATGAGTGCAAGAATTCTCCTTCCATTATTATCTATAGTAACCTTTTTCTCCTTAAATGCTCAAAAAGGTAAGCCTGCAAATATTGAAATGACCGTTATGTCAGGCATATCAGAAGATTATTTTGATGCAGTCCGATGGAGACAACTAGGTCCTTTCAGAGGTGGCCGCTCTTGTACAGCCACTGGAGTGCCAGGTAAACCAAATCTTTATTACATGGGTACCGTAGGTGGAGGCGTTTGGCGTACTACCGATGGAGGAGGAACCTGGGAGTGTATTTCGGACGGTTATTTTGGGGGTTCCATAGGTGCCGTGGCCGTTTCAGAAAGTGATCCCAATGTGATTTATGTTGGAGAGGGCGAACAAACCCTCCGCGGAAATGTGTCGCCCGGAAAAGGTTTGTGGCGTTCCACCGATGCAGGGAAAACATGGAAATACATGGGCTTGCCTCAATCGCAACACATTAGCCGTATAAGGATTCATCCAACCAATCCAGACCTTATCTATGTTGGCGTTTTAGGTAATCTTTGGAAATCATCAACAGAAAGAGGCGTTTATAGAAGTAAGGATGGTGGAAAAAACTGGGAAAAGATATTATACGAAAATGATCGTGCCGGTTGTGGCGATTTAGTTTTTGACCCAAGTAATCCCCGCATATTATTTGCCAGTACCTGGGAAATGAAGAGAAATGGCTATAGAATGGATTCAGGAGGCGAGGGCTCCCATTTATATAAAAGTTCAGATGGTGGCGATACCTGGGTGAATATTTCTACAAGTAAAGGCCTGCCAGGTGGCCTTTGGGGAATAGCCGGATTAACTATTTCTCCTGCAAATCCAGAAAGAATTTGGGCTTGTATCGAAGCGGAAGATGGCGGATTATTCCGTTCCGATAACGGTGGTCAAACCTGGACTAAAACAAGCGAAGACCGTGAATTAAGACAAAGAGCCTGGTATTATTCCAGAATAACCGCTGATTCTGAAAACCCTGATGTTGTTTATGCACTGAATGTACCTTTCTTAAAATCTACAGACGGAGGAAGAACTTTCAAAGAGATGGAAACACCCCATAGCGACCATCACGACCTATGGATTGACCCCATAAATAATCAACGAATGATTGTTGCCAATGACGGTGGCGCACAAATTTCAACGGATGGGGGCGTAAACTGGACTACTTATCACAATCAGCCAACGGCACAATTTTATCGGGTAACTACAGATCAATCATTTCCATTTAAAATATTAGGTGCGCAACAAGATAATTCTACCGTTCGCATTTCACACCGCTCCACTGGTTCAACCTTAACAGATAAAGATTGGGAAATTTCAGCCGGTGGTGAAAGTGCCCATTTAGCTCCCGATCCCAATAATCCTGACGTGGTTTATGCAGGTACTTACAAAGGGTACATGAGTCGCTTTGATCATAATACCGGACAGGAAAGAAGCACCAACGTGTGGCCATTCAATCCTGCTGGCTCTGGTGTAGAAGTCATGAAATATAGATTTAACTGGAACTTTCCCCTCCTTTTTAGCCCTCATAATCCTAAAAAATTATATGCAGGTTCCAATTATTTACATGTAACAACCAATGAGGGACAAAGCTGGGAGGTCATTAGTCCTGATTTGACAAGAAACGATCCCGAAACACTTAAGTCTTCTGGTGGATTAATCACCCAGGATAATACAGGCGTAGAATATTACGGTAATATTTTTGTCATTGCTGAATCACCCAAAGAGGAAGGGGTTATCTGGACAGGAAGTGACGACGGACTATTACATGTTACCAGAGATGGCGGAAAAACCTGGCAAAATGTAACCCCTCCTGGTTCACCAAAATGGAATATGTTTAATTGTATCGATGTTAATCCGCACCAACCTGGAAGTGCTTATGTTGCCGCTACCCATTATAAATTTGGGGATTATACCCCCTACCTTTATAAAACAATGGATTATGGCAAAACCTGGACAACCATAACAAAAGGCATCGATAATACACATTATACCAGAGCTATCAGAGTAGATCCTACAAGAAAAGGTCTATTATACGCGGGTACAGAATGGGGTATGTATATTTCGTTTGATGATGGTAATTTCTGGCAACCTTTTAAATTGAACCTTCCTATTGTCTCTATTCATGATTTGCACATCAGGGATAATACCTTGATCGCTGCCACCCATGGAAGAAGCTTTTGGATGATAGATGATTTGAGCCCGATCCAGGAAATTAACAGCGAAATAAAAGCAAAAGATTTTCATTTATTTAAATCAAAACCTACCTATAGATTAGCTCAAGAGAATAATGCTCCGTCGAGCTTAAAGGAAGGTGAGAATCATCCAAATGGGGCCATTTTTCATTTTTATATGAATGATTTAGCGCTAAAATCTCCCTCTATTTCTTTGGAAATTTTTGATGATAGTGGCAAATCAATACAAAAATGGAGCAGGGATAGTAAAAATCCAAAACAAAAACTTGCTGTAATGGCGGGTGGAAATCGCTTTATCTGGGACCTCAGATATCCAGGATTCACGGAATTCCCTGGCATGGTTTTCTATTCATCCCCAAATAAAGGACCGAAAGTTATGCCTGGAAATTATCAAGCTACACTTACTGTAGATGAAAAAAAATCGAGCATCGATTTTGTTATTTTGCCTGATCCCCGATTAAAAAATACTCAGGAAGATTATAAGAAGCAATTGGATTATTTACTAAAAGTTCGCGATAAAGTCAGTGAAGCCAATCAAGCTATTCTGGATATTAGGACGATCAAAAAAGACCTTATATATATCAAGGAAAAATTGGGTAATCAAAGTTTGTACAAAGATTTACTGATACAGGCTGAGGAATTGGAACGGGATATTACAAAAATTGAAAATCAGATTCATCAGACAAAAAATATTGCCAGGCAAGACGCGCTCAATTATGGTATAAAAGTCAATAATAGATTGGCTTTTTTATTGGCCGACCAGCAATTAGGTGATTTCCCCCCAACTGACCAGGCCGAAGAAGTTTATGATGTACTTGCAAAAGAACTGGACGGGTATTTGAATCAGCTCAAGCCCTTAATTAAAACGGGAGTGGAGACTTTAAATACTGAAGCGCAGAAAAGACAGATTCCACTGTTAAAGGAAAAAGGATAATAATGTTGATTTTATATTCCTTCATTTGGCATTTATTACTCAAAAAAACGACTTTTTTACACACTTATTTATCTGATTATTCTATTTTTAATGAATACGAAACATTTGATGTTTTAAAAAAACAATAGCATGAAAAAACCACTGACCCTATTCATCCCTTTATTACTGGTTGTCCCATTTTTTTTGAACAGCCAAACAGCGGCAGAGAAGGCATTTGAAAAAAGAAAAGCCTCATTAAAAGCTGAGGTACAGGCAAATGTTGAAAAGCAAGCTAAATTGGCCCAAGTCATGGTCGATAAAGTTTTTAGTTTTTCTGAACTAGGATTTCAAGAAGTAGAAACATCAAAATATCTGACAAAAATTTTGGAAGAGAATGGCTTTACGATAAAATACGGTATTTCTGGTGTGCCAACAGCCTGGTGGGCTACCTGGGGAAGTGGAAAACCTGTTATTTCTATGGGCTCCGATTTAGATTGTATTCCAAAGGCTTCACAAAAACCCGGAGTTGCTTACCATGATCCGATTGTAGAAGGTGCACCTGGACATGGTGAGGGCCATAACTCTGGCATGCCTTTAAATATATTGGCTGCTATTGAAACCAAGAAAATAATGGAGCGCGAAAAAATTCAAGGCACCCTTGTTTTATGGCCTGGTGTTGCGGAGGAATTAGTGGGAACGAAAGCTTATTACACAAGGGATGGTTATTTTGACAATGTCGATTTGTGTTTATTTACGCACGTTGGTAATAACCTGAGTGTAAGTCACGGGCAGGCACGCGGCACCGGTCTCATCTCTGTTTTATATGAATTTGAGGGCGAAGCCGCCCATGCAGCTGGTGCACCCTGGAGAGGCAGAAGTGCCCTCGATGCAGTGGAATTAATGAGTATAGGATGGCAATATAACCGGGAACATCTCGATCCGTTACAAAGAAGTCACCACGTTATTCAAAATGGTGGTGACCAACCTAATGTAGTACCTTCTAAAGCCTCCATTTGGTTTTATCTAAGACATGTGACCTATCCAAAAATCATGGAACTCTATGAGCGCGCAAATAAAATAGCCGAGGGAGCAGCACTGATGAGTAATACGGCCGTAACAAAAAAGATATTAGGTTCTGCATGGCCCAGACATTTTAATAAAGTAATCGCAGAAACGATGTATCAGAATATTGTCAAAGTCGGCCTGCCCACCTGGTCTCCTGAAGACAATGCACTGGCCTCTGGTATTCAGCAAGAGGTAAAAGCACCGGACGATGTCAAAGGACTACCAACAAAATTAGATACTTTGGAAGCTCCATCACTATCTTTTGTTAGTGGCGGCTCCGATGATATTGGTGATATTTCATGGAAATTACCCACCGTTACCTTAGTTTACCCTTCTAATATTCCGGGATTACCGGGCCATCATTGGGCAAATGCCGTATCCATGGCAACCCCTATTGCTCATAAAGGGGTAGTGGCTGGAGCAAAGGTACAGGCAATGACTCTTTTAGACCTTTTCCTTGATACAAAAACCATCGATAAAGCCTGGGATTATTTTAAAAATGAGCAGGGTATGAAACAAAAATATGTTCCAATGGTTAGTGAAAATGACAAACCCGCTATTCATTTAAATACTGAAATTCAAAATGAATATAGAGAGTCCTTGAAAAAATACTATTATGATGAAACTAAATATTCTTCCTACCTTGAACAATTAGGCATAAAATATCCTACGGTCAAAGCCAAAACACCTGAAAAATAAATCTTAGACATAGTAAATCCTATCATTATAAATAATTTATAATGATAGGATTAAAGATTTTTATTTAGCTTAACAAAATGTATTTCATTTCATTATTTTAACTAATTTCGCCAACATGTAAAAAAATATTTTGTTAAAGTAATTTATTCCTAAATTTATACCTTTCCCATAAATCAAGTACCACATGTTCGCACGAAGTTTTTTATCTGTAGGCATTGATGATATTGCAGCTCACCTGCCTCATATTTATTTGAAAATTGAAGACTTATCTATTGCCAGAAACATAGAATATGCTAAGTTGAATAAAGGATTAGGATTAACGAACATGAGTCTTGCCGATGTTCACGAAGATGCCGCGACTATGGCAGCCAATGCAGTAAGAAAGCTCATTGAGCAAAATGACCTCAATCCCAATCATATAGGTAGAATATATTTAGGTACCGAAAGTGCTCTGGATGGTTCCAAACCCACCGCTTCCTATGCTTTAGATATGTTGAATCATTATTTTTCACCAAAATATGGTCCAGATTGCTTTTTACATTGTGATGTGGTCGATTTAACCTTTGCCTGTATAGGTGCAGTGGATGCGCTTCAAAATTCATTGGACTGGGTAAGAACGGGGGAAGATAGAATGGCTATTGTCATTGGTTCCGATGTAGCTAAATATGAACTGGCCTCCACAGGCGAATATACCCAAGGCGCAGGAGCCATTGCGCTCTTAATTAAAGAAAATCCGCGATTATTGGCTTTTGATGAACAATGGGGTGTGGCCACTCGTCCCGTTCATGACTTCTTTAAACCTATCAGGACGTTTCAAAAGAATCAGCTATTAACAGAAATAGAAGAAAAAGGCATTGGGCAAAACATCAATTTCGAAAATCTTGAAAATGCCATTTTCCAGAAATTAGATCAGTCAGGATTTTGGGACACTAACGAAACGAACGTTCATATACACAAGGTAACCCCCGTTTTTGATGGACCTTACTCTAATTCGTGTTATCAGGAAAGAATCAAAGAAGCACTGCAACATTATATTTCACAAAATGGCCTGCCTGTAAATGAGGCGGCTACCGATAACTGGCGCAGATTGATTTTCCACCTTCCTTACGCTTATCAGGCACGACGAATGTTTTCTGAAATATTTTATGCTGAAGCCAAAAAGAGAGGTGATCATGATATTTTAATACAGGAACTCGGTCAAACAGAACCATTAATTCAACAATTCGAGGAAGAAGCAACCTATCAAGAAGCTTTATCTAAATTTTTAACCGCTATTACCAAAACCGAAAGATATAAAAGATTTATTGCTGAAAAAATTGAAAAAGGAGAAAGAGCCTCTTCTTTAATGGGAAATCTTTACACCGCTTCCATTTTTCTTTCCTTAATGAGTACACTGGCCATTGATTTAGATAATGATATTGAATTAACTGATGCGAGAATTGGTTTCTTCGCCTACGGAAGTGGTTCAAAATCAAAAGTTTTTACAGCAACCATTCAACCCTCCTGGCGTGAAATTACGCATAGATTCCAACTGTTTAATCAATTGGAAAACAGGCAGGCTGTTACTTACAACGAATATGAAGCGCTGCACAGAGAAAGTCTAACGCAAAGTATCAAACAAGTGGAAGGTGAATTTTATCTGGCTTCTATTTGTTCTGAAAAGGGAGTAAAAGAAGGTGCAAGACGCTACGGCTGGCGTCCAGCTAAAGTTCCTGTAACGGTACAAATGTAAAAGCAAACCACCTTTTCTTACAGGTTATTTATGGTTATGTAGGGCAAAAGTTTAACGTATATGGAGTCGCTTACCATGGGTAGCTTTTTTAAGTCATCAATGTGTTGAAATAATCCATTGTTTTCTCTATATAGATAAATAGCTTTGGCTAGTTTATATCTGACGTAAGGGTGTTTTGAAAGCCCTTCCTGACTTGTATAGTTAATTGAAATACAAGGTTTTAAGTTTTTTTCTAAAGTTAAACAAGTTTTAATAGATTGAAAAACAGAATCCCTTAAACCATACGTTTCTTTAACTTGCTCGACAGATACAAATCCGCAGAGTGATTCTCTAAAGGTTATAATCCTTTTAGCCAGATAAGGTCCAATACCATAGAGGGATTCCCATTGAGCAGAATCTGCTTCGTTTATATCTATTTTTTTGCATCGAAAAGCCCTGTCTTCCTTTAAAAAAGGTTTACGCTGCTTTTTTTCAACCTCTTTTACATATAAATATTTTGACATGTTAGTATATATCGGCTCTGACATACCGTAAAGCTTTTTAACATCCCCCACCCTTTTAAAACTGCCTCCATTCTCCAGATATTTCACCCAGCGCCTGGCTAAAAAAGCGGGTACAGATAATAAGGTCAGTGATTGTATATCTGCATCATTGATATTTAATTTAAAATTCAATGGAATTTTTAATGGTTTAGCTGGCAGTTCTTCCGATTTAAATACTGCATAAACGGGCATTTTTTCATTTGTTTGAGAAAAATTTAAAGCCCACAATTGCCTGCTTAACAGACACCAAACCAATAAAAAGAGGATAAGAAATCCATTTCGCTGCGATACAGGGAAATAGAAAAAGGTAGAAAATTTATTTTTCACAGATTAATTTTTAAAAAGATTCAAAGCACCCGACACGCCAATATCATAAACCTCTACGTTTAGTTTTTCAGCAAGATCCAATAGTTTTCGTTTAAAATAAAAAGGTACATCGGCATTTAAAATCAGTACTTTAGGAGGGCATTCCGTCAGCCATTTTTCCCAGGGACCGTAAAAAGAGCTTACCACCCACCAATGTGAACCAAATGGAATAAAATCATGAGCCTTTTCTCCGTTTAGCAAGACATAAGTATCATCGTGTATATTGAAAGAAATAACAGCTTCCGGTAAAATATTATAGTGTCGCTTTGTCGCCCATTTTTCTAAAAACAAGATATCCTGACGATTTTTATCAATAGGTTTATTAGAAAAAACAAAAAAAGATTGCCCTTTTCGAATGGTTAAAACGGCATTTCCTCTTTCAGACAAAATATAGGTTTGTTCTTCTTTATTGTAGTATAAAAATGAGACCTGAAACACTGTAACTAATAAACAGGTGGAGATAATAAAAACATTTCGCAGCCGGTATTCAATTGATAATGCAATAAGAAAAACAATGATAACAAGACATATAATAGCAGCATCTGTCAGATAAATACCTTCTGAAACTGCCCAGGTAATATCACTCAAAAAAGACATAATCCAACGAAACAAAAAAACAGAACATTCGAGTATCCAACCAATAAAAGCATTTAAAAATGGAATGCCCGATACGGGGATATAAAGTAAAGCTATACCTAGTATGAAAGTAGATAAAGGTATGGCAACCCAGCCTGTAATCAGAAAAAGCCATGAAAACTGCTGGAAATGATACAATAAAAGGGGTAAAGTGACCCATTGCGCTGCAAAGCCCATGACGGTCATCTCCCAAAAATACTGCATTAGTTTATTAGAAAACGTGAATCTACCTACCCATGACTTATAGAAACCTATGATCCCCGCTACGGCCAGAAAAGATAATTGGAATCCAATATGAAAAAAGAAGTTTGGATCCAAAAGAAGTAAAAAACAAGCCATAGCAAACAAATTATTCCAGGCATTGGCCGTTTTCTGGAAAATGCGAGCCAATATCATTAGAATGGAACCTCCCACTGCCCTTAGTATTGCCGGCTCAAAATGAGTTAACCAGGCGAAAAGAAGAAGGAAAAGAATGAAGAAGCCGGTAATAAAAACCTTTCCCCCTTTGCTGTAAACAGGAAGTAAGCCAAGGATAAATTGAATGATACCCGCTAAAATTCCAACATGGAGTCCGCTTACGGCGAGTATATGCATCGCACCAGTTCTCTTAAAATCAGTCATAATATCAGAGGTAAGACCCGATTTATTACCCAGTAACAAGGCATCCATCAATCCTAAAGAAATACTATCTTTTAGTGCTTTTCCTAGTATGGCTGAAATGTATTGATGCGATTTATCTCTGTAATACAAAGACCCCGAAGCAGATTTAATTTCCCTCCAATTAGCTCTGTTTCCGTATGCTTTGTGAAAAATTCTCTTTAGTGCCCAATATTTCTGTTGATTAAATGAACCTGGATTATGTGCGTTGGGAATAGGGAGTAGCTGATAAATTTCCCCCTGTACTATAGAACCAAAAGAAAATGGGGGTAAATCAGAAGCTGAAAGATACAATAATAGGAGTCCTGACGATGTAATGGCCTTATTGTCCATGTCAAAAGTGTTCGAGACATCCAAAACATACCTATGTCCCCCATTCATCCTCGATTTACTGCTAAGGACTTTTCCCTGGAATTTAACGGCAGATTTATGGTTTCCTAAGTAGCTTTTTTGATTTGTGGGGTTCAAAGAGGCCATTCTAAAAAAAAGAATAGCAATGATACTTAAGGTGAAAAATGGAAAAAAGGCCATTTTTGACATTTTCTCATTTTTATACATAAGAAAACATAATCCTATAAAAAGGCTACTTATCAACCAAAGTCCTAAAATATTTTCCATTTTAAAATATGGATATAGCAGTATACCCGCTACTAATCCAATAAACAATTTTATAAATGGTATCTCGTGAAAACGCATACTAACTTTACTTAAAGGCAAAAGTCGTTGATATATTTATAGTTTGCAGGTAATTCATTGGACAGAAGTAACCATTTCCCAACTTATCAGGTTATATATAAAATTAGATTTAGAAGCTAGAAAGTTCTTATTTTGTGCTTTTTAAAATTCACCCTAAATATGCTTACAGAAAATTTCATCGATGCTAATTTATATGATATCGAAACAGCTGTTTTAGGTAATAAGGTACTCATTAGAAGATTAAGAGAGGGAGATGGTAAGGTTTTTTATGACTTGGTTGCGGAAAATAATAGTTTAATAAGTGAATATTTTCCAGTGATTACCTCCGCTTTATCTACTTTGGATGGAGCAGAACTTTTTGTAAGAAAAACCATTATTTCTTGGTTAAAACAGGAATCATTCAGTTTTGGCTTATGGGATAAAGATAAATTATGCTTAGTGGGCTACCTGGATATTTCAAGAAGAATGCCAGAAAATATAGGTGAATTAAGATTTTTTACAGACAAAAACCGAATGGGTGAAGGCATTATGTCAGATACTTTACAAACCATGATTCCCTATTTTTTTAACCAGCTTCTTTTAAATAAAATCACAATAAAAGCATCAACTGAAAATTTTACGCTACCAACATTAGCCAGAAAATTTGGATTTTTACGCGAAGGGGAACTCAGAGGAGAAATTTATAAACTGTCAGGCGATCGTGGAGATGTCTGGGTTTATGGCTTATTAAAAAACATGTATAAATAAAACAATAACATTGATTTCATATATTAACTTAATTCTGGAATGGGGTAAAACCCTGCCAATCAGTAAACAAAATGAATTAATAGCTTTATTCAAAGCTGTCAATAATGAAATTTCTCAGGAGGAATTTGAAAACCGTTTACTAGCCTTTCGCAGCGCCAACCAGGTAGCTTTAACTGAAAATGGTTCAAATGTCGGTTCAGAACTTGAGCAGTTGACAAACTATCCATCTTTTTCGGGAAATTATAAATACATAGTACCTCATTTAATAGGTCATAGTTTGGCTGCTGTCAATAAGCTTCCAACGCTCTTCAACCCCAATAGCCAGCTTTTTCTTAAGGAATTTTTGCGCTATTTTTTAATTCAGGAAAATTTTACCAAGGGAAAAGATATTCTTTCCGACCTATTAAAAGTTGGTTTAATTTCACACGAAGCTACAGACTCATTTCAACAGGATTCAGCACAATACTCCAGGTTAACAGAGCATTTATTCACCTTTATACTATTTAAAAAAGAGGAATTTCCTGGTGAAAGTACTCATCTGCTTTTTTACAAAGAAGCCGTTACCACTACGCTTGGATTATCCTTTTTTCGCTATTTAGACGACGCGAGTGTACAATTAACATTGGAAAGAGTCTATTATGTATATCAACATATTCCGCTGGAGGCAAAAGAGCGGATGTTTGTATTTGATATATTCCTTCGTATTGCCTTTGAAAGTGCTGGAAATACAGAGAATAACCAATTACCAATCAGTCCGCTTTTGAGCTGGTACAAAAAAGGAGAAAACAAAGGGATCCAGGATGTAATTGCCGGAAAATTCTTAACCCTATCGTTAGAAAAGGGTATAGTTAACATTGCTTATTTAACAGAAAAATTCCCTGTTATTAGTGCTGCCATGCACGCTATCTGGCAATTCAATGAGAAAAGTATTCTTTCAAATTCCTTAGAAAGTAAGGAATTATTTCTCGAAAATGCAGGGAAAATATTGGACGTCATTATTAAATTCCCCTATTTAGTAACCTCAAATACCCAAAATAATACGCCTATACATCAATTGCTCCAGGGATTTGATACCATCAAAGCTAGTTTACCCAATGCCATTAAAAGTAATCATGTTTTACAGCGTTTTTTATTGGACAAATATCTTCAATGTGCTGCTGAAAATCCAACCCTTTGGGAGAGCAATACTGAGAGGATTGGAAATAAAAGTATTTTAGACCGAGGTGTATTATTAGTTATTTCAGCAGCATTTCATCGTCAAAATGAAATGAGTGAGGGAAAGAACATAGCCCTCTTCAAGTCGTTAATTTCATTTACTTTAGAAGAAATTTTACAGACCTACCCTAGTGAGTTAGGTCTTACCTTTATAAAAATCATCGTTTCCCCAGATACAGGATTTGGTTTCAGATATGGTTTTGATCGCCAATGGGCCGATCAAATGGTAGAAGCTGCACTCGCATTGTTTTCGCAACATCCGCACCTTATCGCCGCAGAAAATACATGGGATGACTTATTCTCAGGTGTTTCTAATGCATTACAAGAGTCCAAGATTCAGCAACTCAATCTACTGCCTGAGTTAACACGCATGATTTTAGAAAAATCTGCCTTACAATTAAACCTTAGGGTATCTTTAGAAAATGGTAAAGAAGAATATCTTCTTATTGCTGGCTTGAGGGAAATTTTAGCTGCCCTTTCTGCCAATGAAACATCCAATTCAAAACACCCACAATTAACCCCAGGTCAATTACTTTCCTTCGTAGAATTATTGTTGGATGCTGTTATAAAAAATCCTAACTGGTTGACTACCTCATTTGAAGGTAACCCCATGATTAGAGAGGTACTGGCTATTCCATTCCGCACCTTATCGAAAATACCTGCAGATCAACGTTTAGGCTACGACTTACTTACCCAGGTCATTGAGTCCGAACTGGAGGCAATAGAAAGAAGTCCGCATTTAATGGATCGGATACAGTACGGTGAATCTCCTTCAGAAAAAACAGTTTTAGAGCATGCCTTTAATTTGGTCATTGCCTGGTTATTTCCCCCAGGAGAAAGAGCTGGTTTGCATAAAACGAAGCAATTAATGGACGTAATCGCTTATGCTATAGAAGATCTGGTTTCTGAAAATCCAAATACTACAGGTTTGGCTATTTTAGAACTAATTTTATCTGATGCGGTAGGATTGGATTTGTCCAACGGAATTATTGAAGACCAGACCGACGAATTGGTTGAAGCCGTGCTGCTTGCCATCGCGACGCAACCTGAATTAATACAAGAGGCACCAGGTTTGAGGGAAATAGCACAGGAATCAGCTGGTGCCATACATCTTTTATCTATTGATCATCCAGAAATAGGATTAGAGATTCTTCGCAATCTATTTGAAGAAAGTGCCGGACGTTTGACCATTTTATTAGAAGTAAATGAAACACAATTCCGCCATTTACTTATAGAGGCTTTACAGCAGTTTGCTACTGCGATAAGCATGGAACGTAAAAATGGAAGATATACTATAAAATTAAGTGAGGACCAAATTCTTGATTTAGTTCAAATTATATTTGAAGGCGTGGTAGAACAGCCAGAATGGGTGGAAGACGAATATATCCATCAGGTTCTTGATGCTATTTTACAAGCTGTTGATGCGAAAAGTGGAGGGAGAAGAATTCCCTATTTGCTAGTATCTTTACTGTTCCAGGCTCTTCTTCCAATGGCTCAGGAACGCTCTGAATTGCTTGAAAAAATAGAATTTGGTGAAAAAAGAGAGGCCATTGCCATTAGTTACGTCGTTGAAAGATTGTTAAATCTGCTATTGGGCTTAGATCTTAAGGATTGGAGAAAAGTAACGCAAGATGAGGCTATTGAGGCCATCGTTCACTTCTATTTAAACCTAATTAATCAATGGGATATGAGCGCTGCTTCCATTGAAGCCGCTATGACTCACCTAAAACAATTGATGAGACAGTTTGCTACCGGAACTTTATCCCAGGATGAGTTTTTGGATTTATTAAGCGAGGAAGACGATGACGATGAATAAATTATGAATGATTAATGCTTAAATTATGAGCGAAATACTATACGAGGTAGGAAAGGTTACCTTTCTATTGGGTATTCTTAACAACTTAAGATATTTTCTTATCGCGGGTATTCCTTTCCTAATTTTCTATATATTCTATTCAAAAAAGTTCCAAGTTTTAAAAATCCAATTAAAAGAGGCAAGGAAAAGTGATTTTCTTAGAGAGATAAAGTATTCTCTCCTTTCAGGATTTATTACCGCGTTTATTGTAGCTTTTCTCTTCAAGACTTCATTAAAAAATAACTCCCTAATATACAATGATTTGAATGAGTACCCAATGTACTGGTTGTTCATTAGCTATGCCTTAGCTATACTTTTTCACGACACCTGGTTTTACTGGTTACATCGATTTTTTCATATTCCAGGGATTTACAAACATGTGCATAATGTTCACCATTTATCTGTAAATCCATCTCCCTGGACTTCATTTTCCTTTCATTTTTTTGAAGCCATTGGAGAGGGGTTGGTAATTATTCCTTTAGCCTTTATTATTCCACTTCACCTATATACGCTCATCGTTTTTGGATTTTCCATCTTTGCCATTAATGTTTACGGGCATTTAGGATATGAAATAGCACCAAAATGGTTTCGACAATCTTTTTTGTTTGAAATAATTAATACATCTGTACATCATAATCTTCATCATAGTAAATTCAATGGGAATTACGGTTTATATTTTAGAATATGGGACCGATTGATGGGTACTGAAAACAAAGATTACGTTGTGGAATTTGACAAGATTCAGGAACGAGGACATTTTAATCAATATCAAAAATTAAATCTTAATAACAAAGCATGATTTCATACGAAAAAATGGTTCTTCAAAATGGGCTAACGGTATTGATGCATGAAGATAAAAATACCCCCATTGCGAGTATTAGCGTGCTTTACAAGGTAGGATCTAGAGACGAACATCCGGAAAAAACAGGTTTTGCCCATCTTTTTGAGCATTTAATGTTTGGGGGTTCTATCCATATACCTGACTATGATGGCGTTATGCAGAGGGCTGGAGGGGAAAATAATGCTTATACTAACCATGATTACACCCATTTTTTCACTACTCTCCCTGCAAAAAATATTGAAACCGCTTTATGGTTGGAATCTGACAGAATGTTAGAGTTGATGCTTCAAAAAGAAGTTCTTGATGTGCAAAAAAAAGTGGTGGTCGAAGAATTTTATGAAACCTGTCTTAACCTGCCTTATGGAGATGTATGGCATGAATTATCTGCATTAAATTATGAAAAACACCCTTATAAATGGCCAACTATTGGTGTACATCCCAGTCACATTGAAAAAGCAAATTTAGGAGATGTTAAAAAATTTTACGACAAATATTATCATCCTGGTAATGCTATATTAGTTATTGCCGGTCCAATTCCGATAAAAAAAATGAAGGAATTAGTCATAAAATGGTTCGATGACATTCCATCAGGCAAAACAATTAAAAAAAATTATTCCTCAGAACCCCCTAAGAAAGAGGCCAGGCGTAAACAAAGTCAGGCGGAAGTTCCCGTTGATGCCATATATATGACCTTTCCATGTCCAGGACGAGCAGATAAATCATTTTACGCCGTTGATTTGCTAAGTGACATATTCAGTAATGGTCCATCATCCAGATTAATACACCGGTTAACCAGGGAAAACAAATTTTTCAATCATATAGATTGTTATGTTACAGGTGATTTTGATCCGGGTCTTATTGTATTTGAAGGAAGACCTACTGAAAAAATCACCCTACAAGACGCAGAGGAGATTATAAGTAAGGAGATAAATGACCTTAAAAACCAGCTGATTGAATCTGCTGAATTACAAAAATGGAAAAACAAGGCTGAAAGTACCTTAGTACTTTCAGAAATGGGCATTCAATCTAAATCGATGAACTTAGGCTTTTTCGAGGCTTTGGGAAACGCCAATCTGATGAATGCTGAGTCAGAGATATATCAATCTATTTCCGCCGATGAAATTCAACAAGCTGCTCAGCAATGGCTTAAAGAAGATCAAAAATCAGTATTAACCTATAAGGGAAAATAAATATATTCCCTTATTTTCCTCCCTGGATAGATTTTTCAACAAAAATTTCTGCGAGTTTTCTTTCCAATTCAGCCCCCCTTAAATCCCTGGCTATAATCATGCCATTAGGGTCTATCAAAAAGGTTTTTGGAATAGCAGATATTTCATATAATTTACTCACTTCATTAGACCAGCCTTTTAAGTCACTGGTATGTTTCCAGGTGAGTTGGTCTGCCTGAATAGCCTGTAACCAGCGCTCTCTATTTTGATCAAGGCTTATACCCAGAATTTCAAATCCTTTGGTCTTATATTTATTATATAACTTAACCACATTAGGATTTTCCTTTCTGCAAGGTCCACACCATGATGCCCAAAAATCGAGTAAGACGTATTTTCCTTTAAAATCAGTCAGTTTAACTGGCGTACCCTCAGGAGAAACCTGTGTAAACTCTGGCGCTTTTGCACCCTCCATCAAACGCATCGTTCTTTCCAGCATTTCTGAAATTTCCATCGCAGCATCAGGCGCTTTGTCTTGATACTCAGTTACGAATCTTTTACCATATTTTGCCAATAAAGGGTGTTTAAGTGATTGCATCACTGCAATGGTTGCACCTAAACATTGCATACGGGCGTGAGAGCCTTCGGGAATTTTACTTATAATATTTTCAATAAAATACTCAACCTGATTTTCTACTACTCCGGCATTAACCATAACATTCACATAAGTTCTAAAGGTTTCGTACAACCAAATCATGTGATTATAGCCTGGATCTGAGAAATCAACTTTTGCAAAAAATTCATTTAAAAAATAACTTAATTCGTCAGGATAACGATTATCCTTGTTGTTTAATTGATAACTTTGGTAGGCATTCAAAGCCATCACTCTATATTGAAAAGGATTTACCAATTTTAGGGAATCCAGTAATCGAAGTTTTTTAGCATCTAAGCCCGCGAGTTGATTTACCAGCTGATTTTGATTTGCTGGATTTCCTTCACTTAAGCCCCTTAAAATTTCTCCCATTTCGTTATTAAGGCTTCCAATGATATTTTTCAGATTATTATATCCATCATTTTCTTTTGAATTTGAAATTATTGCTGAACCAATACTTTCAGCATTACCGGTTATTTCTACCTTATCTTCCTGCCCAAGAATGACAGGAATAACCTGATCGGAATTTTGACCAATATAAAACATTCTTGGTGTTTGCCGAGGAACATCCATAACAAATTGTCCTGGTGTCTGAGCAGTTACACTATGTTTTGGGGAAAAACCAAAACCATTAAACTCATATAAAAAGAGGGAATTACCTCCCCCGCTTACATTACATATTACTTGAATGGTAGATTGACCTGATAGTCCGGTCTGAAATAGAACGAACATAATCAAAAAAACGAACCCTGATAATTTACGCATGCTTCAAAATTTTTACAAATATAAACTAAATTTATTTTAGTATAAACTAAGTGTTGTTGTGAAAGTTCTATATCAATAAAACATTATTTAGAAAATGATTATTATATTGTTATCAAAATTTATTAAACATGATTTATCGCAGTTTTAACACCGCAGGAAAATTTCCCTTTTTGGGTTTACTGATAATGGGTTTGTTCTTATTTTTAATTTTTTTATTTCTCAGGGCACTTTTCATTATATTGTATTATTTAACGCCAGTACTCTTTATATTAATATTAGTTTTTGATGCCAAAGTGATACTCAATCATATAAAATATTTGGGCAGGAAAATCAAAGACAATCCTATTTCCGGTCTGATACAAACAGGTTTATCCATTTTATTTCTGCCAATATTGCTAGTTTATTTGCTATTTCAAGCATTAATAAACAGACAATTTAAAAAGAACCAAATGAATGCAGGTGGTAATCAGACGAGTGATTGGGCAGATTTTGAGGAGCTTGAAAGTCAAATACCCATAAAAAAAGCTGATCCAAGAGACTTAGTGTAATGTTTTTTCTAGGTATTGTTTTTAGTTTCGTTTTAGGTTTCTCTTATTTAATTATTATCGCTGGATATCTGAAAAACTGGCATGGCCTAAATTATTTGACTGTTAAAAATAATTTGGAGAATATTCCTTATATCTCAGTAGTTGTGGCGGCGCGAGATGAAGAAAAGAATATTACACAATGCATTCAAAGTTTACTTAAGCAGGATTATCCTGTCGATAAATTTGAGATTTTAATTATTGATGATTTTTCTACGGATAAAACAGCCGAATTAATTAAAAAATTTGAGGCGTCGCAAACAAACGTAAAATATCTTTCTTCAACTGCTAAATGGCATGAAAAAATAATAGTTTCTTATAAAAGAGAGGCCATTCAAACAGGGATAAACGCATCGAAAGGAAAATATATCCTTTTAACCGATGCTGATTGTATCGTTCCAACTTCATGGATTACTTCATTTTCCGAACAATTCATAAAAGAAGATTCTGTATTTATTGGTGGTCCTGTGGTTATTTCAGAAAAAAAACCAACCCTTTTGACTTCATTCCAGGCTCTCGATATGATTGGTATGATGGTTATAACGGGAGCTGGCTATCAGTCAGGCAACCAACTTTTAGCTAATGGAGCAAACATGGGCTTTTCAAAACAAGTTTTTAACGAACTAGGAGGATATACCCAATTTCCCAATAAGGCTTCAGGAGACGATATATTTTTACTGCATCATTTTCACCACAATCACCCAAAAAGAATCCGATTTTTAAAATCGCTCTCGGCCGTTGTTGTTACACAACCCGAATATTCTATAAAATCGTTCTTAAGACAAAGAATTAGATGGGCGAGTAAGAATAATGCTTACAAAGAAATGAATATCAATGTTTCTCTTTCTGTTCTATTCATGGTATCCTTAACAATTATCATTTTGGGAGTTCTCAGCATCTTACAAGCTCGTATTTTTTTTCCTGGGTTTTGCGTACTTTTTATATTTAAATTCTTTAGCGACTATCTATTACAGTTAGAAGCCATAAGATTTTTCAACAAAAGAACATTAGCGAAGTACTTCTTCCTGTCACAAAACATTCATACCATCTACATCGCCTTGATAGGTATAATGGCCAGTTTATTTCCATTTTATTATTGGAAAGGAAGAAAAGCCCGTTAAAATATTTACTCAAATTCGCTTATAAAATGGAAAATAATTTCTGGATTATTTTCTTGTAATAAACGCAAGGCCCAGGGAGATTCTGCGAGATATACCCATTTCCCAGATTTATCCTTAGCGAGGTCTCTTTTCCGTCTTTGAAGAAAAGACTGGAGATCTGAATCTTTTTCGGCACTTATCCAACAAGCTTTATAAAGGTTTACTGGTTCAAATTGAACAGAAGCGCCATATTCATGCAACAATCTATATTGAATAACGTCAAATTGAAGGGCACCCACAGTACCTATCAACTTTCTACCATCAAATTCTTTGGTAAATAATTGAGCGACACCTTCGTCCATCAACTGATCCAATCCTTTTGCTAATTGCTTGGTTTTCAATGGATCAACATTATTTACATATCTGAACATTTCAGGCGAGAAACGGGGAATTCCTTTAAAATGCAGCACTTCTCCTTCCGTCAATGTATCACCTATTTTAAAATTCCCTGAATCATAAAGGCCAATAACATCGCCTGGAAAAGCCTCTTCTACTATGGTCTTTTTGGCTGCCATAAAAGACGTTGGATTAGAAAATTTTAGCTTTCTATTCTGTCTTACATGCAAATAATTGGTATTTCGATGAAAAACACCTGAACAAATTCTTAGGAAGGCAATTCTATCTCGATGATTGGGATCCATATTCGCATGAATTTTAAATACAAATCCAGAAAAACCCGCTTCATTTGGTTCAATAATTCTTTCTTCCGCCTGTCTTGGAAGAGGTTGGGGAGCGATTTGAATAAAACAATCCAACAGTTCTCTTACACCAAAATTATTAATAGCACTGCCAAAAAAGACTGGAGAAATCATCCCCAAAAGATAATCTTCTCTTTCGAAAGCAGGATAGACTTCCTCAATTAACTTCACCTCTTCCTTTAGTGTTTTGGCATCTTGAATGCCCACTATTTTCTCCAGGAGAGGATCATTCACAGAGGCAATTTCAATGGTATCCTCTTCATCTTGCTTTCCGTGAGGCTTAAATAATTTAAGATTTTTCTCAAAAATACTAAAAACGCCTTTAAAATGCTGTCCCATGCCAATAGGCCAACTTAGGGGAGTAACCTGAATATCGAGTTTACTTTCAATTTCATCCAGAAGATCGAAAGCGTCCTTCCCTTCCCTGTCTAATTTATTCACGAAAACTATGATAGGCGTATTTCTCATACGGCAAACCTTCACTAATTTTTCGGTTTGACTTTCAACGCCTTTCGCTGCATCGATAACTACAATAACACTATCTACGGCTGTAAGGGTTCTATAGGTATCTTCAGCAAAATCCTCATGTCCGGGAGTATCTAAAATATTTACTTTAAGATCCTTATAGTCAAAAGCCATCACTGAAGTTGCCACGGAAATACCTCTTTGTTTCTCAATCTCCATAAAATCGGAAGTGGCTGATTTTTTTATTTTATTGGACTTCACCGCACCGGCTACTTGTATAGCGCCTCCGAAAAGGAGCAGCTTTTCAGTAAGGGTAGTTTTTCCCGCATCGGGGTGACTTACAATCCCAAATGTTTTCCGCTTATTAATCTCCAGTTCATTCATGAAAAAAAAATTTCTTATGTAAAATTGACTGCGAAATTAAAGATTTAAATTATCCTTTTGATAAAAATTTTAGTCGTATTTTGCGGTTTTAAACTTCTATAAATCCTAAAATAAAATGCCGGTTAACATTCATAGTGGATTATGCCTAAGGGATCCGAAAGAAACCACTTTAGGACAAAGCATATTAAAATTTTCCATCATTCTTATTGACGAACTTGGTTTTGAACATTTTACATTTAAAAAATTAGCTGCAAAAATAAATTCAACCGAGGCATCTGTTTACAGATATTTTGAAAACAAACACCTACTACTGGTTTATTTATCGAATTGGTATTGGGAGTATATGTATGTTAATATTCAAAGTAAAACAGAACATATAACTTCTCCCACTGAGAAACTAAAAATTGCAATAGCTGGCATACTGGTTAGTATGATGAAAAACGATAAAATTTCTTACATCGATGAAGATATTCTGCATAGCATCATGGTAAGTCAAGCGGATAAGGTATATAGAATTAAAGAGGTTACAGAAGAAAATAAAAATGGATTTTTTTTGGCTTACAAAAAAGTAGTCCGTTTAATTTCTGACATTATGCTTGAGGTTGATCCCCACTTCCCTTACGCCAGAATTCTTGCCAGTACATTGACAGAAATGCCAAATCAACAACTTTATTACGCAAAGAACTTACCTTCACTAACCAACCTTGCTGATCAAGAAGATAACCAATCAGAACTACAGAAGGTCATGGAAAACATGGCATTTGCATGGATAAAAGCCTATAAATAAATCTAAGGCTTGACAGGCATTATCCCTGCAGCTTCTCCCACACAACGGATAGTTTGCTGAAACTTTTTTTGTTGTTCCGCAAACAAGGAAATGGTTCTTTTTATGCCACTTTTATATTGTAACCTGATTTTATCCGTTTTGAAATGAGTCAAAGCGTAATATAAATCTATGGGTAGTACACAGACTGCCTCATATCTCCTCATATTTGTTTTTTTATCAAGCGTTCCCCTATCCTCTACCGTATTTAACTTAACAATACTCCCATTTTCCAATAAAAGCATTACATTTTCTCCTGCTTCCAACACTTGATATTCCCATTCCATTAAAGCCAAGGTAAGAAAGAATGATTCTAATGTATCATTTTCAGCATAAGACACTAATAATTTAGCTTCTTCCACCATTTTATTTCCCTCTTCCAATTCAAAATTAGAAGTGACCAACCCGCCAATGTTTATAGGTTTATCATAAACTACCCTTGTGCTATCAAATGCATCGATTTCTATTTTAACCGAAGGACATTGTCCAGTCAATTTAAAACAAGGCAGTAAAAACAACGTAAAAAGTAAAAATCTATTCAGCACCTTATTAAGAATTTCTACAAATATACAACGTCTTATTTAATTAACGTTACGTTTCCGCGTTTGGCAAAATTTCCACCATCTAAGCACCGAACGGTAAGATAGTAACCAAATACATCGGGACCCAGATCTCTGCCCTTGAAAGTGCCATCCCAACCCTCTAACTGATTATTAGTGGTAAAAAGCTCTTGTCCATATCTGTTATAAACCACAAAACGAAGGGAAGTTATCCAACGTCCTCTGACAAGTAATACATCGTTATTCCCGTCATTATTCGGTGTGAATGCATTGGGAACAAAGATATTAGGCTCTTCACATTGAACATCATCAACATTAATTCTTATGGTTCCTGTAACAGAACACCCTAATTTACTCGCAATTACCTTGTAAATGGTTGTATCATTAGGCATGGCAACAACGACACTATCCGTTAAACTATTCAGGGTATTAAAAGGAGACCATACATACTGACAACCTTCACAACCACTGACCCTTATTAAGGCTTTTTCTCCCTTATTTTTTATTAATGTTTCAATATCTGCAGTAACTTTTACAGTAAGATTAATCAGGGTTAACTTTGTGCTTAGCGTAGATTCACACCCATATTTATTCATCAGCAAAACAGATACCGTGGTATCCTTTGTAATCTGAGCCAAAGCGATTGGACCTTCCAAAGGGTCAGATTTAATAACCCCATTTGGCGCCCATAAATAGTTTAAAAACTGCGAAGTATCGCTATCTGTTACCTGAATTTTTATAGTATCTGAGGGTAAGCAAACAGAATAATTATCTGGCATAGAAGCTGCTACAGGAAATACAAACAAATTGATAGTATCCAGATATACACATTTATCTATATTTTCTCCTTTAACGTACAACGTATTTACACCCCGTTCAGGGGTATAGTTTACTTTATCACCTGTTAATAGAACGGTATTAAAAGTGGGTGATTTCGACCAGGTTGGCTGCACTGGAATATTAGTATTTAATCTAATTTCAATACTTCCTAAATTACATAAAGTACTATCTCTGCCCGCTGAAAAAATAACGGGAATTCCATTATTTGAAAGAGAAATCTGCGTATTGAGATCTTTTTTACAGCCATATTGATTTACAAGGGAAACACTAATTCTTCCCGAGTCTCGCATTAAAAATTTACCTTCGGCACTATTTAGCGGATTTAAAAATACCCCCCCTTTAGGAAACCAGTCATAACTTAATATTTGCAGGGAATCCAGATTCTTTACCTTTACTATGGCGGTGTCAGGTTGTTTACAAAGAACGATAGAAGACGGCATGTTCGCCATAACAGAAGCTAATCTGATTTGAATTGAATCTGTTAAAACACAACCTATCGTATCTGTTGCTTTTACAAAAAATAAATTTAATCCTTGACTCAAACCAACAGAAATTAATTTTCCTGTTCCAATGGTTGAATTAAAATTTTCCTCCTTTGACCAAATGTAGGAAATACCACTCGTCAAACCATTGACTGTCAATGAATAATTATCTTTATCACAAATCGTTGTATCATTTCCCAGACTAATCTGATTAAGTAAACCCTTTTTTACGGTAACTTCTTTAACCACTTTACAATTATTGAATGGATTGGTCACAGTTACCTTATAATTCCTACTTACAGAGGATGAAAATATAGGATTTCCAATGGAGTTACTACTTAAACCGAATCCTGGGGTCCATAAATAAGAATATGAAGGATTAAAACCTGAATTTAAAACGATAGGAGACTGGGTACAAGAAGTAATTAATGTGTCTAAGGCAGGATCGAATGTTTGTGCATTTAAGTTGAAATTTTTATTGATAAAACACCCCACAGTATTGGTAATGTTTAGTTGTATGTTCGATGATTTGTCCGTCAAAATAACTATAGTTGGAGAGCCTTGTCCTTCCTTAATTACATTTGCAGGCGTCCAGAGATACTTGTTTTCATAAGATGAAGAAAGGGTTTTTATCTCCAATGGAAACTCATTATTAGCGCATATTTTAATCGAATCAGGAGGAAAAGGAGGTAACAAACTAATTTTTCCAGGTATTAATTTTACAGAATCAAGCTTTTCACAGCCCAAAGTATTTGTCATTTTAACATAAGCAAAATGCGCTGAAAATGGATACAAAAAAGATGGAGAAATGGTGGTATCATTTAAAATTTCCTTAGCATTGGAGGTCCATTTTAAGCGTAAAAAGGAAGCTGAGTTTGAAAAGTCTGGTATTAATTTTTTTGCTATAGAATCACAAAAAACTAAAGAATCAGGATAATTGAGGCTAAATGGAATATGTGTAAAAGTACTTAGGGAAACAATCAAAGTATCTTTACAACCTAAGTTGTTTATGGCGACTAATTTAGATGGTCTGGTTGCTGACCAGGACAAAGAAATGGCACTCCCTGAAGCAATGACATTATGCTCATTATTCAGCCATAAAATTTCATTTACTGGCAATGTTGAATTTGCCTTTAGCACCAGTGAATCGAGACATTGATCTATATCATTTATAGATAAATTAAAATCACTACCTGAAGATGGGCTGGTAGAAAATGCCCTGGACAAGCTATCGACACAATTTGAGGCAGTCATCTTTAAAGAAATACTACCTGTTGAACCTAGTGGAATATCAAAAATGGGAGATTTCAGCGTGCTTGTCAGTACGCTATTTCCAAAGGAGACAGTCCATAAATATTGTGGGTTAGTTACATCATTGGTAACAGAAACATTATTTAAAGAAAAGCGAGAAAAATTTTCACAAAGAAAATCCTGTTTATTTATGGAAAAATCAATTTCAGTGCCAATCACCTGGAAACGACGTGACTGAATACTTTCACAAAACTGACCTTTATCGGTTATCAAGGTAAGGACATAAAAACCAATTGCATCAAACTTCAATTTTACAGCAATATCCCTGCTGATTAGTTCTCTATCTTCCCCTTCACCTAAATACCATTCAAAAGTGCTCGCTTCAGGATTTTCCCGAAAAACCGTTATTTCCGAATTTCTACAAATTTTGTCGGGCACACTAAATGCTGCATTGGAACCTGTGCAATTCACCACATTATACTGAAAATCTCTTCTTGTTTCTGAAAGTAAGGCTTTAGTAACTTTATCATATTCTTCGATGCATACGCCAACAACAAACTGACCCAATGTTTGAGGCACCCCTGTCATAATTCCTGTTTTTGAGTCTATGACAAGAGGGAAACTTCCACCCAGCATATTTGACAAACTATAGGTAGGATTAACCCAGACCACCGTGTCAAAAGGTGGACCATCAGGAGGAACAGGCTGTGGTATGGCAAATGTAGCTCCTTGAAATGGGGTACAAAATTTGTAAACTAAGGAATCGAAATTTTCATCCGTAGCTTTTGAATTCACCAATAACGGTCTGTTATTACAAACATAAACAGGTGGCCATGAATTGATAACTGGACTTGAATTACAATCTATCATAGCTGCTTCCGTCAGTAAAATATCGAAAGTGGCACCTGTTTCAAGCGGATTTATGATATTGACAATGGTTTGATTTCTGCAACAGCGCTGGTATACAAATCGGTATCCACCTAACCTTGGCAAGAGATTTATGGTATCCTTATAGGTTGTAGTATGTACACAAACTGGTCTGGAAATAGTTAGACAAGGATCGGAACCTTCACTAAGCGTGTCATTACCAATAGGACTTAAGGTAAAAGTAGAAATAAGTAAACCTTCCCTGTTAAAAACACCAATAGAGGCTGGATCATCAAAATAAGCACCATCAGCAGCATTAAAACAATCTCTGAAAACGCGTAATGTAATTTCAAAATTATTATTTCCAATACACCTGTAACCTATTTCTCCTCCAACAATATGAGTAGCAAACAGGGATTTTGAGAAAATAAAGAAGGAAAAACACAAAATAACAAGGCGAAATGTTGACTTATCATTTGCGTAAGAGTAAAACCAACCTTTGTTTATGCTCCCCATTTTGTAGTTTTCATTTTCTCGAAGAAGATCTATAAGACCTTAACAGCTTATCATCAATATAATTACAAATATACGAATTTTATCTAATATAAAACAGGATGAAAATGTAAATTGTCCGAAAAATGAAAAATGGCAACCGAGGCTGCCATTTTTCAATGATTGTCAATAAATGAAATATAAAAATTACTTTATCAGACTTGTATTTCCTCTTTTCGTAAAAATCTTATTGTCCAGACAAGTAACCTGAAGATAGTAGTTATAAACATCGGGTGCAACCTCATTTCCTTTGAAAACGCCGTTCCATCCATTATTTAAATCCGTGGTTGTAAACATCTCTTGTCCCCATCTATTATAGACAACAAATTGAAGTTTTGAAATCCATCTTCCCCTCACTTTAAGAATATCATTATTGCCATCATTATTGGGAGTAAAGGCATTGGGAACAAAAATATTTGGTTCACCGCAATTCACATTATCCACATTGATACGAATTGTCTTCTCCTCCTTACAACCCTTTTTTGAAACAACCACCTTATAAATGGTAGTGTCCTGAGGTGTTGCCCTTACAGAAGCGATATTCGTCGCATTTAAACCAGTGGCAGGCGTCCATGAATAAGCACAATCGGTACAACCAGTCACAGAAATATTGGCTATTTCATTATTACCTTTAATCAATGTTTCCTTATCAGTGGCAATATTCACTTTAATATCAATAAGTTCCAACTGGGTTTCCAGGGTTTTCTTACAGCCATATTTGTTTTCAAAATTAACATTCACCAATGAGGTTGCATTTATTTTGTAAATGGCATTAGGCCCTTCATTTGGTTTAGTAGTTAGAGAATTTACTGGAAACCAGCTATAATTTTTCAAGCCTTGATTTGGATCATTATCCTTAATAGTCACCGTAGTCAAATCAAGTGGTTTACAAACCACATAATTATCCGGCATAGAAGCCTCTACTGGAAACGAACTAATTACAACGGTATCTCTCCAGAAACAGCCTTTGGCGTCCGTTGCTTTGAGATAAAAAGTGTTTTCAGCTCTACTTAAGGTATCTCTTTTTAAGGTAGGCTGATTACCCAGATTATTGGAAAAATCTGATAATCTTGACCATTGGAAAGAAAGTGGAAGTGAAGACTTGGCCGTCAAAGTATATGGACCATAATTACATAGCGTAGTATCTATGCCAGCAGAAATGACTGCTTCAGGACTTACTTGTGCATTTACTTTCCATACCAGATTACAATTGGTTTTAGGGTCTGTAATCTTTACCGTATAAATTTGATTGTTCTTCAAAGTAAACGTAGGATTAGCCACATTAGCATTGTCCAAGCCCGTTGAAGGAGACCATAAGTAGGTCACCAAAGGGCTTTCAGGAAGATTAACCTTTTTGGGAATACCCGGGCAAAAATCAAGAGTGGTATCCAATTCTACAACTGGTAGCATAGGGCTCACCTCTACGCGTACTGAAATGGTAGTGTCACAACCAGATGCAGGATTCTGAATTTTAACTTTATAAGACATTGATTCTTTCAACGTTACCGTAGGATTACCTTTGGACGTTTCACTTAGGCCAATGGCAGGACTCCAAGAATAAATCAGTGTATTATTAAACTTTGGATTAATCTGTTTTCCAACATTATAGCAAACGGTAGACAGGCTGTCAATGCCAGTTTCTGCACCAAAAGGTTTGACTATGGCACTAAATGAGATAGAAGTATCACATTTAGTTTCTGGATTAGTAATTTTTACGGAATAGATTTGACTATTATTTAGCGTTATAACAGGATTTCCAATGTTTGGATTACTTAATCCATTTTGTGGCAACCAACTGTAGGAAAGATCTTTATTAATATTTGCATTGGTTATCGTAGGCACATCTCTACATACTTGAACGCCCGTATTTATATTTGATTGAATGGAAGCGTGTATCGCAACTGGAAAAATCAAGGTAGATTTACAGCCGAGGGCATTGGAAAGATTGAGGGTAATAAGGGTTGGCGCATCCATTTTAAAGGTAGCTAAAGAAGATCCCTGACCTGAAACCAGCTTTCCATTGGTTTGCCAATCGTAGGTTAGCGACCTGTTCACCTGTTTATTTTGAATATTCACTTCAAAATTTGACCCTCTGCAAACCACTGAGTTTTGACCTGCTAATGGTAAAGAAATTACATCTATCGCAACAGCATCAATAATGGCAGAAAAAGTACTTTGGCAGGCAGTTCCTTTTTCATAATATAAGGTGATTCTATTTTTACCTGCTGACGGAAAAGTCAAATTAACTGAATCTCCCTTCGATATCAGTTTTTCCGCACCAGGTTCTCCGAGATACCATTCAATTGATTTTGCCCCTGGTGTACTTTGTTTTAAGGTGAGATTTGAACCAACACACACCGCTTCCGGAGCTTCAAAAGTAGCTTGAGGCACCATACAATTCACTACATTATATTGAAAATCGCGACGAACGACAGATAATAAATTTTTAGTGAATCTATCATATTCCTCCACACAAACAGCCACTACAAATTGGCCCAAAACAGGAGGAACTCCCTTCATTATGCCTGTGTTAACGTCAATGGTTAAAGGATTATTCCCACCAAGAACATTCGCTAAAGAATAGGTTGGTTCCAACCAGATAACAGGTTGAAAAGGCGGCGCAGCAGGTGGTATAGGCTGAGGTCTTTGAAGTGTTCCACCCACTAATGGGGCACAAAGTTTATAAGCAATGGAATCATTATCTGCATCGGTAGCTGCAGAATTTACATCGAGTTCCTGGTTGGCACAAACATAAACGGGAGGCCATGAATTTACGACAGGACTAGAATTACATTTTCTCATAGCTGCCTCGGTAAGCAAAATATCATACGTTGCCCCAGCCTCAGTAGGATTGACAATGTTAGAAATGGTCGTATTACGGCAACAACGTTGATATACAAAATGATATCCCCCAACACGTGGATTTAAAGTAATTACAGACCGGTAAACAGTAGTATGGACACAAACACCATTTATAAAAGAGGTGTAACAAGAATCCAGATCTTCCCTTAACGTATCATTTCCAATAGGTCTGAGTGAAATATTACTTAACCTTAAACCATTTGAAGCGTAAACCCCTATAATGCCCGGATCATCAAACAAAGCCGATGGATCGGCATTAAAACAATCTCTAAAAACCCTTAATGTTATTTCATATTGATTTCCACCTAAGCATCTATAGCCAATTTCACCACCTACAATATGGGTTGCATTAGCTGTAAAAGGAAGAATAAAGAAAATGGCAGGCATAAGAAACGTTAATTTTAAACGCAAGTACGTTTTAAAATCATGTTTTTTATTTATATTATGTTGATTCATAGCTCTATTTAATTAAGAATTTTTACTAAAATTTCAACTCTTCGCTCTACAGAAGCTACCAGGCTGAAAACAGAATTCCTTTTATCCATCGGATTATCCGACACCTGCTTTTTCGATTTATTCTCACCATAAGCAGAAGTTATAAACTTCAATTGTCCATTTTTAACAGACGCGGCTAATTTCCCCTGATTACTTTGCAAGAGATAATTTTGTATGGTTTTAATTCGTCGATCGCTTAATAATTTATTAGAACCGGTGCTACCCAATGGACTGGCAAATCCATTTAAGGTAATTTCCATTTTCTTACCCTCTCCTAATTTTGCGGCAATGGCGTTTGACAAATATTCAAGACTTATCGTACCCATTTTCACTTCTCTGTTAAAGAACAGGTCATATTGTTCATTTAAAACAAATTTCTCCGCTTCGGGAAGTACTTTGGTAAAATTAGAAATGAAAGATTCCTTCTGATTATAATAGGTATTTGAAAGTTCAACATAATTCTCTGTCCCCTTTATCTTCATTTCCTTCGCCTTTGGTATGTCGTTATCAAAATATAGGGCAACAGGCGTAGATAAAGGTGGTTTAAGATAAACTTCAATGGTTATTTTTTTACCTAAACCCTTCACATCACTTAAAGTAAAACTTATGGCCTTTTCAACAGATTCATAATTTTCTTTACTTGCTATCAAGGTATATTTGTGATTCTGAATGACTGAGAAAATAAAGGAATTTCCCTTATCGTTGGTTTGAATATTGTCCACTGAATTCTTAGTGTCTATCCATTTTAAAAGATTCACCGTTGTGCCATTGAGTGGTTCCTTTGTTCTGTCATCAAAGGTTAAAACCTGGAGTTCTATGACGGTTGGTTGTAAATAAACCTCAATAATAACCGTATCCCCTGTATAAGGAAAACCTGCTATATTCAGTTCTCCCTGATAAGGATCAAAACCATCACTTTGGACTCCTACGGCATAATTGTCAGAAGAATTCCAAGAAAAATAAGGCCAGTTGCCATAAGAAACATCCACTTTTTCTATGTTTCCGGAAGGAAGGCTTTGCACAGAAAGATTAGCCTCTCTAATTAAAGAAGAATCATTTGCATTACGAGCTAAAATTCTCACTTTTCTCATTGGCATATCCCAGGTAACCAGATTATAACAGCAAGCGTCAGGAACTTCCGTAGTACATGAGCTGCCCTTTTCCCCTCGTACGGTTAACCAACCATTGATTCCCTTTTCACTAAGGGAGAAAAATAGATCATCAGAAGAAGCATTCATCTGTATGCCCATATTCATTGGGTTGGTCCAGCCATTTAAAGTTGGCGAGGAGGAATAAACATCAAAACCACCAAAAGTAAATCTGCCCTGGGTACTAAAATAAAGCCTTTGGGTTGGCGTATGAAAGAACGGCGTAACATCTTCTTCCGTCGTATTCAGTGTTGTCAAATTTTCTGGTGCATCAACCTCACCATTTTCTAGCACGGCGGCACGATATAAATCATCTTTACCCTTACCGCCAGGTCTGTTTGAAGAAAAATATAACCATAATTTTCCATTCATATCTTTTCCTACAGCGGGGTGCTGAGTTGAAAATCCACTGGCATTCGCCGCTATTTTTAAAGGTTCACCAACGCCATCATTTTCGTTAAATTTCCTAAAGTAAATATCGCATCGAACCTCCATTAAATTTACTTTATCACACAAACAGTAGTATAAACCAGTATTTTCAGGCAGGAAAGTAACGCCAGAAATTAATTTATTTGGCATAGCCAATTGAGGCAACCAATTGGTATCTCCCTTACTGGTCATTAGCCTTAAATTTGAGACAAAAGCAATGCTGTCCTTTTTTGAGGTTACCCTTTCATTTTCAGAAAATTTAGCATAGACAAGATCATTTTTATAAGCAACTGCGCCAAACTCTGCTTCTAAACAATCATTAGAGGTTGAGAGCTTTTTAGTTTGTTCCGGAATATTTGTGTAATTAGCATAATCTTTTAGGATTCGGCTGCAACTGCCTTCCATCATTAACGCTTTATTTTTTAAAGGATCTCCTTCTTTTGCTTTTCTGAAATAGGACTGAAGTTGCTTTTGCGCACCTTTATAATCTGCTAATCTCATGTTTATCCATGCTGAATAATAATAATTTTCAGCAGTAACCACTGAATCAGGGAAACGGAGAACCTTGTCGTAAATGGATCTGGCTGTTTGTAAGCCTTGCATATTTCGAGCAGATTCAGCCATTTTAACCCATATATCCACCCTGGTAGAATCATAATTTGTTGCTGCCTGATAAAAATTAAAAGCGGTCCTATAGTCTTTTTCGACATAGAAGGACTGGTCACCTGCTTTCAACCAGTTTTCTAATTTTTGTCCAAAAGAATTAAATTGAAAAGTGCCTATCATTAAAAGACTGAATAGCAACTTATAAAAGGTATAAGTATTATAATTTCGCATTATTTGTAATTTTTTACATCTGTATATACAGATTAGGAAAATAAATTCTTAACATCAAATCAAAGGACAAACCCTTACCGTTTTAAAACGTGGTATTTTCTTGATTACATAATGCACAAAAATTTCAGGATCCGCCTGACCCGTCGGCAGAACACCGGTCTTTGTTAAATTAATATCATAACTAAATCCAGCTCTGACATTACGATAAAGCATTTCAATGGACGGTGCAATCCTATTACCAATTTCCCGTTGCTGATAGTTAACATTTAAGTCAATGGCAAAGGTATTACCTGGATTCTTATCTAAATACACGCGAAATCCAGCGCTAGCCATCCACTCACTATAAGCTGCCTGTGTTACATAAATGAGATTAGTAGTAAGATCAATATTATTTGAAACCTGTAAAACACCCATGATATAGGGATTTAATCGCATGGGAATTTTTGACACGGCATCAGGAAAAAAACTTGTATTTGGCGAAAATAAATGATGAACACCTACGCCAATGTCTAACTTACTTCTTTTATTCAAAAGATCAACTAATTGTCCTTTTTGATCTGCCTGGATTCTAATATTTGCACCCATTCCAGCATCAAAAAATATTTTCGATAAATCCCAAAGTCCTTCTCCATTTGGAGCAGAAGCATTTACACCGTTGATTGATGGGTCATACTGACGGTCAAATAACAATGCACCAGGGTCAAATCCTCTTTGATTTCCGCTTAGGTTAAACCCTATGGTACCGAAAACCTTAGAACTGAATTTTTTAGTGTACCCGCCACCAACAAATAATCCTGTTTGTTGTAAACGCGAATCTCCTGCCAAATCATAAGTTAAACCGCCATTTATTGACCAGAATTTATCATCCTCCAAATAAGAAGGTAACTTAGTATCAAATGAAAGCGTAACCGTTTTGTAATCAACGGGGATTTCTCTCCATTGATTTCTGGCTTGAAACATCAATCTTGTATCCCCATTGAATACACCTGATAATCCTGGTGAAATTTGCAATGGATTTCTAAAAAACTGAGTGAAATGAATATCTTGAGCCATTACCTTTGTAGATAAAAACATCAAAATCCAACACAAAGAAAATAATTTTGAATTCTTTTTGTAAATTTTCATCATGTAGTAAGTATAAGTATGTTATAGCAAATAAAGTAGCGGTAAAATACAAATTTTAAATCTAAAATAAAAATAAAACAAACAATATTGAACACATATAAATAAATTACTATATTTAGCGTTAATACAATATTGTCATTTAATATTTAAAGCCCAGTAAGTATGAAACCAATTTTTATTAAACTACTCCTTTTCTGCGCACTATTCTGGATGTTGGAGGGAAATGCTAAAACTATTTTTGTTAAAATGGATGGAAAAGGCAATGGAGAAAGTTGGGAAAATGCCCTTTCTAACCTTCAACTTGCCATTGATATTGCAACAGATTCAGACCAAATCTGGGTAAAAACAGGTGTTTATTATCCAACAAAGACTAATAACAGGCAAATTCCATTTTTAATTGATAAATCAGTGCAAATTTTTGGCGGTTTTTCAGGTATTGAAAAGGCGCTAAAAGAAAGGGATTTTGAACAGTTTCAAACCATAATCTCGGGAGAAATAGGCGATAAAACTTCAACTTTAGACAATTCTTATAATATTTTTTTAATTGATATTGGAATGGGTGATATTGTTTTAGATGGCATCACCCTAAGAAGTGGAATGGCTAATATTTCTTCCAATGCATCTGATAGAAAATCTTCAGGAGCGGGAATATTTTATACCACAACCGGAAATAAAAGTAGTCTATGGATATCCAATTGTTTGTTTATTGATAATAAAGCTCTTTACGGAGGCGCTATTTCTGCACTCATACTCGAGGGTGGAGATGCAAATATTCACATAGAGAACTGTGTTTTTCAAGATAATTTTGCTGAAATTGAAGGTGGGGCTATTTACCATCGTGCATCAAGAGGTAGCACGGATTTACTGGAAATTCAGTACACTACCTTTACTCAAAATCTCTCCACCTTTGGTGGCGCAATTTATCACAAAGCAGAAAAAGGATCCATCTCCTCGCCAAGAGTAAGTTTTTCAGATTTTGCCGGCAATATTGCCTATGTAAGAGGATCCTGCATTTATAATCAAATAGACGATGAAGAAACAGGAAGTCCATTGTTCATAGATTGCAGTTTTTTCGACAACAAAGAAACGGTAGGAAATTCAATGGGTGATTCCAATAACATTCGAAAAAGCCAGAATAACGCTGACCGAATGATTATCAGACCTACACTACGTGCCAATTCAAAAAGGAAGATTCCCTAAATCGACATTACCCCCTGTAAGAATTACCCCAATTTCTTTCCCTCTAAAGGTTTCCTTATTGGCCAGCATAGCAGCAAGAGGCACGGCACAGGAAGGTTCAATGATAATTTTCATTCTCTCCCATATTAATCTCATGGCCTGAATAATTTCATCTTCTTCAGCGGTAAATATATCAGTAACATGCCGTTTTATAATATCCAGTGTTAACGGACCCAGTGTAGTTCGCAGACCATCTGCTATTGTATCAGTCCTATCATTTTGTTCAACATGACCACTTCTGAGAGACCTGAGTGCATCATCAACCATTTTGGGTTCTGCACCAATGATCATTATTTCAGGATTAACATAATGTGCGGCCAAAGAGGTTCCACTTAATAATCCGCCACCACCAACGGGTGTTACCACAATATCTAACTGAGGAAAATCTTCCAATAATTCTAAGGTAGCAGTTGCCTGGCCGGCAATCACATCATAATTATCATAAGGGTGAATAAAATGAGCCCCCGTTTTTCTTACTACCTCTGCCAAAGTACTCTCCCTTGCCATTTGATTTGGTTCACAGAAAATGATTTCAGCACCATAAGCACGCGTTCCCTCAACTTTTATAACAGGTGCATTATTGGGCATTACGATATAAGCAGGAATACCTAAAAACTGAGCCGCTTTAGCTACAGCTTGAGCGTGATTTCCAGATGAATGCGTAGCTATTCCCAAATTTTTCACCTCTTCTGGTAATCTCAATGAAGCACTGGCAGCTCCTCTCATTTTAAATGCACCTATTTTCTGAAAATTTTCACATTTAAAGTAAACAGAACCGCCAATCAGACCATTTATAAATTGATTAGTTAGCACCGGCGTCCTATGAATCATTGATTTAATAGCATCTTGGGTTAGCCTCAAATCAGGTAATGTGGGAATACTTGAAAGTGATTTCATTTTTTATATTTAAAAGTTATCTCTAAGAAAGGTTAATACCTTATTCATCTCCTTTTTAACCACCGCACTCCCTTCCACAAAATGATTATTCATAAAACTGAATATCAATGTTTTACCTTTATTTGTTACCACATACCCACTGAGACAATGGTTATTTGATAATGATCCAGTTTTAGCAAAAACAAAAGGCTTTCCCTGACTTTTATAAGACTCTGAAATGGTTCCCGACACACCACCTGCAGGCAGCAAGTTAAAAAGTCTCTCTTGTGGCATCATAGCATACAATTTTTTTAAAATAAAAACCATGTCCATCGGTGAAAAAAGATTGTATCTGGAGAGACCTGAGCCGTCAGCCCAAACTGGTTTTTGTGGCCAGTCAGGAATTAAAGAATCTCTTGCATACCCTATAAATTTTTCTGGATCGAGATAACCAAACTGTTTATCTGAGCATAAAATCAATAATTGTTCTCCTATAAAATTATCACTCTCCTGTAAAAAAAAACGATAAAGGGTATCTGGAATGGGGACTTTATAATTTATAAAAGAAAGGCTGTCATCCGGATTGAGTTTTAATTGAGATACAGGTTGCTGAATATCCTCTCTAAAAATATCTAACACTGTTTCTACATCGGTTCGAAATGGAACAATCAAATTAAAACTAGAATCAAAAGCTACTTTATTGGCATAAAATTTATTCTCAAATTCATCTCTGTAAATTTTGGGTCTTTTTCCCTTATCTGTAGCGTCAAAAGTTAAATGATCCAACCAAAAACCAGGCATAGTCAACCATTTACCCAGGCTATCTTTTTTAAATTGCACATAATTTCCATGAATGGGAATGGGGCTTCTTTCCACCTGGTAATAATAGGGATAATCTGCCCATGACCAGCCGGAACCAAAACGATTCCCCTTCCAATTATCAAAAGAAAGCTTTACAGGCAAATTTGATTTTTTCCACGGTTCTGGTTGTTCTACTGACAGAAAAGCAGGGTGCCTCCACATTGGATTACCCGTTCCCTGAATTACAAACTGCCCTTCTTTTTCAACCACTCTCCAAACATTCAAACTATCACCTAAAACCTTTAATGCAGCATAAAGGGTAACCAGTTTAACATTTGAAGCAGGTGTAAAATGTTTGTCTGCTTCTCTTTTTAATAAAATTTCACCCGATGCAGCATCTTCAATCATTAATCCACTAAAATGCTGATTAAATATAATGGAGTTATGCACCAGATTATCTAATTCCTTTAAGTTCTTTTTATGTTCTTTTTGACCTAAAACGGAACTGGAACATAAAAAAGAAATAACTAAAA
>Ga0208787_1000072_pt1 | contig 45787 bp, 34 predicted proteins | sample Wag4_2014_7_11_FD_187362 | JGI IMG/M metagenome (GOLD analysis project Ga0208787, IMG submission 187362) | Fresh water microbial communities from Ohio, USA - Utica-2 Time Series HT 2014_7_11 (SPAdes) (version 2) | ecosystem: Environmental > Aquatic > Freshwater > Water tank | place: USA: Ohio...
CATCGGTAACCTTACCATTGACTGTTGTGTTTTGAGCTATTGCAACTCCAATCAACAGAAAGGATGCAATAAAACTCAATAGAAAAAATTTTTTCATCATAGAATTTATTTTTTTGAAAAAACCATATTGGATTGAAATGCAATTTAACAAAAATTTAATACATTTTATAGCTTTAATGGAAAATTGTTTAAATATATTAATAATAATTATGATTATTATTAAATTGATTTATGATTTTGATTTCTATGTAATTCATTTTTTGACATGAAAATTCTCGTTTTTCGGCAAATACTTAGAAAAAAAATGATAATCCAGGTATCTTTACCCCATGAGTAAGTCCAAATCTGCCTTTTTTTGCACCAATTGTGGCTATGAGTCCGCAAAATGGGTTGGCAAATGCCCAGCCTGTAATGAATGGAATACTTTTACAGAGGAGGTGATTGACAAAGGGAAGGGGAACACCCAAACATGGGAGGATTATGCCTCAACGCAAAAAGGCACCGAAGTGATCGCCATCAATGAAGTACAAAGTCAATCAGAAAAAAGAATAGACAGCTCAGACCCAGAATTGAACCGTGTTTTAGGAGGTGGCATTGTACTTGGTTCGATTGTGTTGGTTGCAGGTGAACCAGGCATTGGAAAAAGTACTTTGTTTTTACAACAAGGTTTAATGATGAAAGATCAAACTGTTTTGTATATCAGTGGTGAAGAAAGTATTCAGCAAATTAAAATGCGCGCCGATCGATTGAGTCTTGAGAATGATCATTTTTATTTATTGACTGAAACGCATACACAAGCGATTTTTAAAGCAATAAAAAAATTAAAACCCACTGTGGTGATTGTTGATTCAATTCAAACACTTGAATCCAATTTAATTGATGCCGCTGCTGGAAGTATTTCACAAATCAAACAAACTGCCGCAGAATTTCAAAGATTTGCAAAAGAAACAGGTACACCAGTTTTTTTAATTGGCCATATCACTAAGGAAGGTTCTATTGCTGGACCAAAAATTTTAGAACATATGGTGGATACAGTTTTGCAATTTGAAGGTGATCGTCATTATGCATATAGAATGTTGCGTACTTTAAAAAATAGATTTGGTAGCACAAGCGAATTAGGGATTTATGAAATGACAGGAACAGGCATGAAAGTAGTGACCAATCCATCTGCTTTTTTAATCGCACAAAGAAACGATTCCTTAAGTGGCAGTACCATTGCTGCTGCGATGGAAGGCATGCGTCCATTGTTGATAGAAGTGCAAGCACTTGTAACACAAAGTGTATATGGCACACCACAAAGAACGGTGACTGGATTTGATTTAAGAAGATTACAATTATTATTAGCGGTCTTGGAAAAGCGTGGTGGGTTTGCGTTTGGCATGAAAGATGTTTTTGTGAATATTGCAGGTGGACTTAAAATAGAAGATCCTTCATTGGACCTTGCTGTGATTCTTTCATTGCTGTCTTCCTACGAAGATATCCCATTGCCACAGGGAATTTGCTTTGCTGGAGAAGTCGGATTGAATGGTGAAATTCGTGCGGTGAATAGAATTCAACAACGCATTGCAGAAGCTGAAAAATTAGGATTTGAAAAAATAATTATTTCTGGATTCAATACCAAGGGCATCGATACAAAAAAACATAGTATCGAAATTATTCCTGTAGAGAGAGTCGACGAAGCCTATCGATTATTTTTCTAATCTTGAAAATATTTTATGGCATACGACATTATCTAAATGCTTTTCTGCACTTATTGTATCCACAAATTTGTTTTGGTTGCGGCACAGATCAAATTGAAAATGCAATGCCATTGTGTCAACAATGCATTCAAGATTTACCCTTCACTGATTTTTTTAATATCAACGAAAATCCAATTGAAAAAATATTTTGGGGAAGGGCCGATATTCAAAATGCTGGTGCATTATTATTTTTTACAAAAGATAGTTTAGTGCAAATGCTGATCACACAATTAAAATACCATCACAATAAAAAAGTGGGTATTTTATTTGGGAAATTAATGGGCGAAGCCATTGCAGTAGAAGAAAAATTTAAGCAGGTTGATTTCATTATACCTATCCCAATTAGCGCTTCTAAAATGAATAGTAGAGGTTATAATCAAAGTGAAGTGATTGCATTGGGTATGCAACAGGTTTGGAATCGATCCATCATGCAGGATGTATTAATCAAAAAAAACTGGTCCAATTCACAAACCAAGAAAGATAGAAAGGCAAGGCTACAGCAAGTGCCCGACCTCTTTTTTTTACAAAATCCAGCTTTTATAAAAGGCAAGCATATACTAATTGTGGACGATGTACTAACAACAGGGGCCACTTTAGAAGCAGCCATTGCAAGTTTGATGACTGGATCACCTGCATCCGTTTCGATTGCAGTGGCGGCATATACCCTCTAGTATGATGTCCCGTCCATACTAAAGTTGCATTTTAGTCCATCTTATCGTCAACTTTTTGATTGATTTCTTGTTATATTTAATACCTCAAACATTTAAATATCTATTATGAAAACAATACTTAGTTTCTTATTTATTGCTTGCAGCTTATTGACAAATGCGCAAAGCATTCATAGCTTTAAAGTTAAAAGCATTGACGGCGGTCAGATTGATTTGTCAAAATATAAGGGCAAAAAAATCATGGTGGTCAACACAGCAAGCCAATGTGGTTATACACCTCAATATGCCTCATTACAAAAAGTGTATAGTCAATACAAAGACAAATTAGTAATCATTGGTTTTCCATGCAATCAATTTGGTGGACAAGAACCAGGTACGAATGCAGAAATTGTGGAATTCTGCGAAAAAAATTATGGTGTTACTTTCCCGCTAGCTGATAAAGTAGATGTAAAGGGTACTGATCAATCTTCGATCTACCAATGGTTGACACAGAAGACAAAAAATGGCGTTTTAGACGCCACCATTGGATGGAATTTCAATAAATTTTTATTGGATGAAAATGGCAAAATGTTGGCTTATTTTCCAAGCAATGTAAAACCAGATAGCGACGCAATTTTGAATTACATAAATAAGTAGCTTACCCTAGGAAATACTATCTTCGCTGCATGTTATTGCGCGATATTATTGGTCAAGAAAAATTAAAGCAACAGTTAGTAGAGATGGTTCAACACCAAAGATTGAGCCATGCCCTATTATTTGTGGGACCAGAAGGATCTGGCGCATTGCCTCTTGCCATTGCATTTGCACAATATTTAGTGAGCTCCCCTGCAACAACTAACCAAGTCTTGGACATTTTTGCAGACCCAGATGCGCTTGCAAAACAAGTTCATACTTTCAACGAACCGGATGCAATTGCAGACTTGCCAGCATACCAGCGCGCGAATCAGTTGATGCACCCCGACCTGCATTTTTCATTTCCAACAATCACAGAAAAACCTGGTCAAAAAAATATCAGTGCAAATTTCATAGAGCAGTGGAGGGAATTTGTTCAAGGCTATCCCTATGGCAATGTATTTGACTGGCTGCAATTCATCAAAGCAGAAAATAAACAAGGCAATATTAGTGCGGATGAATGTGCTGAAATCATAAAAAAATTAAGTTTCAAAAGTTTTGAAAGTCCTTTCAAAGTCCTTGTGATGTGGATGCCAGAATACTTAGGCAAAGAGGGTAATAAATTATTAAAGCTAATTGAAGAACCTCCAGCAGATACGATCTTTTTATTGGTGGCCAATTCCGAGGAACAGATTCTCCCAACTATCATTAGTCGATGTCAGTTTATTAGAGTACCCAGATTAACCAATACAGAAATTTCAGGTGCACTAGAGCAGAGAGCAAAATTAAGTCCAGAAAAAGCACAACTTATTGCAGCCATGTCGGATGGTAATTATAGAGAGGCACTTCATTTAGTACAACATAGTGACAGTGATTTTTTGGACCAAATTAGGGACTGGCTCAATGCCATCCTAAAAAATGGCCCATTGGCCCAAATGAAATGGGTAGACGAGGTCAGTAAATTGGGCAGAGAGCAGCAAAAGCAGTTCCTGAAATATTTTAACCACTTGCTTGAGCAAAGTATTCGCATCAAAGTATTGGGCGCAGACCTCCCTCTAGACCCAGATTTAAAGGATTTTGCCCTCAGAATCAATAAAATTGCTGGAGTCGGTCAATTAGAGGCCATCATACAAGAATTGGACAAAGCAGTCTATTATATAGAGCGAAATGCCAATACCAAGATGTTATTTATGGCAATGGGCATCAAGTTCTATCATATCATTCGCAACAAAACCTTAATTTTGACATAGGCCCCAATTTAGTGAAAAAGGATATGAAGTAATGTGGGGTCGGGTATTTCAATTTATAACAGTTAGAACTTAGAATATATGGGATGTGGATCATGCGGCACGGGTACGCCCAATGGCTGCAAAAGTAATGGAGGCTGTAGTACAGGTGGATGTAATAGATTAAATGTACATGACTGGTTACGTGACTTACCTGTAGATGATGCAGAAAGTCAGTGTAGGGTCGTCGAAGTAAGCTTTAAACAAGGAAGCCGAAAAGATTTTTTTAGAAACCCTACTTTCCAAATTTTTGAAAAAGGAGATTATGTAACAGTGGAAGGCGTGAACGGCTTCGACGTTGGAGAAGTTTCTTTGACTGGAGAATTGGTTCGTTTGCAATTGAAAAAAAGCGGCACCGACGAGTTTCATCCAGACATCAAAAAAATCCTTAGAGCAAGTACAGATAAAGATATCGAGACCTTTAAAATAAGTAAAAGTAGAGAATCAGACATGTTAGCTCGAAGCAGAGCGCACGCTAGAGACTTGAAATTACAGATGAAATTAAGTGAGATTGAATTACAGGCGGATGGCAAAAAAGGTACTTTTTTCTACACGGCAGATGATCGTATTGACTTTAGAGAACTCATACGCATTTTCGCAAATGAGTTTAAAGTGAAAGTAGAAATGCGCCAGATAGGTATTCGTCAAGAAGCAGCAAAAGTTGGAGGTATTGGAAGTTGTGGTCGTGAACTTTGTTGTAGTACTTGGTTACACGATTTCAAAAGTGTCAATACCACTGCCGCACGTTATCAAAATTTATCCATCAACCAAACAAAATTAAGTGGCCAATGTGGTCGTTTAAAATGTTGTTTGAATTTTGAATTAGATACATATTTAGATGCATTACAAGCATTTCCTGACTACGCAGACAATTTACAAACTGCCATGGGGACTGCTTTTTTAATCAAGAAAGATATTTTTAAGAATTTAATGTGGTATACCCTTCCCAACAATACCAAGCATTTTCCATTAACGATTGAACGCGTAAAGGAAATTAAAAAACTGAATCAACAAGGCATTGCGGTTGAAGAATTGGAGGCTGTAGAAATCACCGGAAAGAATAAAGAAGTAGAGCCAGAATTTGTTGAGTTAGTAGGTCAAATAAGTTTACGTTCATTAGAAAAGAACGATCGACGCAGAAGAGATCAACAAAGAAATTATAGAGATGCGCAAGGGCCAAATCAAAATGGACCTCATCCAAATAACGGTCCAAGACCACAAGGACAGAACCAAAATGGACCTCGTCCAAATAATGGACCGCGTCCACAAGGACCTAACCAAAACGGACCAAATGGACCTCGTCCTAATAACGGTCCAAGACCACAAGGGCCAAATGGACCAAGACCAAACAATGGGCCACGTCCAAATAATGGACCAAAGCCTGAAGGACCTATTTCCGAAAATGGAAACAACGCATAAAAAAAAGACCTCGAAATATCGAGGTCTTTTTTTTACTATCATCTTCAATAGCATTTTATTTTTTTGTTGTCTTTTTTAATTTCACCAAGACAATACCATGTTTATATTTTGCACCAAATTTTGCAATGGCATCCGGACCTTTGTATACATCCATAGAGGCAATCAATGCTGTATTGATTTTAACCACTTTAGCATAAGGCGTTTCTACCCCATCCACTAAATAAACAGGCATCACAGGATCTGATTTCCCAGTAGGTGCAGTACTTGGTTTTTGTGCTACAACAAAAAATGTGCACATGCTCAATAAAATTACAATACCAATTTTTTTCATCGTATTCATTTTTTAAATTTAGTGATATAATTTTTCAAGTTCTTGATTGGTGAATTCCATTAAATTTTTAACATACTCTGGAGAGAAATTAAATTCGAGTCCAGCAGTTTGATACAATTCAGGTAAGGTTTTTGTACCCCCTAAAGCTAAAGCATTCATGTAATTTTCTAATGCTTGTGTAGGATTTTTTTGGTACTGCATCCACATGCCTATTGCGCCCAACTGTGCAATCCCATATTCGATATAATAAAATGGTACTTCAAATAAATGCAATTGTCTTTGCCATCCTATTGCTCTAAATTCTTTTAAACCAGACTGGTTCAAGGTCTTAGACGAAAATTCTTTTACAATATTTTGCCATTCATTGGTTCTTTGTTCAATAGTATGTGCAGGATGCGTATATACCCAATGTTGAAATTTATCAATGATGGCAATCCATGGGAAAATTGTAATTGTTCTTTCTAGTTGATGCTCGATCGCTCTTTTTAAATCTGCTTCTTTTTCAAAAAACGGTTGCCAGTGCTGCATACTAAACAATTCCATGGCCATACTTGCCACTTCTGCAATTTCCATTGGATACTCTTTAAATGCGCTCAATGACAAAGGATGTGCTAAAAAAGAATGGACTGCATGTCCACCCTCATGGACCATTGTAGTCACATCACTCATCTGTCCAGCAGCATTCATAAAAATAAATGGTGCACCTGATTCGGCTAAAGGACAATTGTATCCTCCAGGTGCTTTGCCTTTTCTACTTTCAAGATCAAAATGTTTAAGCTCATTCATTTTCCTTAAACAATCTGCAAAAAAAGGATTCACCTGTTCAAAGCAGGCCACAGATTTTTCATATAAATCTTTTCCGTCGGTAAATGGACGCAAAGGCTTGGTGCCAGCAGGTTCTGCTTCTAAATCCCAAGGCTTTAGTAAATCTACACCTAGCTTTTCTTTTTTGCGTGTATAAATTTTTTCAATGATTGGCATGACATGTAGCTTCACCGCATCATGAAATTGAAAACAATCTTCCTTGGTATAATCAAAACGTCCTAGTTCGGCGAATTTATAATCACGGTAGTTTTCAAATCCAGCATTCAAAGCCACTTGATGTCTTTTTTGTACCAAGTTTGTAAACAAGTCATGCATCGCTTCCTGATCCTGTAATCTTCTTGTTTGAATTTTTCTATATACATCCTCTCTAAATGCACGGTCTTCGTTTTCTAAAAATTGTGCGGCTTGTTGTAAAGTATATTCTTTACCGCCTACTTCGATGGTCATCTTGCCTGCAATGACACCATATTGTTGTTGTAAAACACTTAACTCAGCTTGGATGGGAATATTCTCGGTCCTAAACAATTCAATGCTTTTTTGAACAGACCTTAAATAAGTATGGTATTTTGCTTGATCTAACCCTGCAGTATAAGGAGATTGAATCAATTTTTTATTCAATGCATCTGCATATGGTTGCATCTTGGGTTGAATTTCCATGCAGAAAAAAGTAAACGCATCTTCTAAACTTTTATCTGTGGTATCACAGGTCATTTTTATTTGTCTCCAACAAGCATCTTCACTAATACATGCTTCCAATTCGCTCAAATCGGTCAACCATGCCTCTAAATCTTTAACAGAAAGAATAGGTCGCTCTTTCAATTCTTTGAAAAAAGGCTCCAAGCTTGCCCAATCTGTAACTACGAAGTCGGCTGGAAGGTATTTATGGCTTAATTTTTGGATGTCGGCTGTTCTCTGCATAAGGTTCGTTATTAAGACGCAAATTTACTACTTTTACACACTTTAAAATAGTTAAATAAGTGGCCGAAACAATTCATTTACTACCAGATCATATTGCCAATCAAATTGCGGCAGGCGAAGTCATACAAAGACCCGCCAGTGCTGTCAAAGAATTATTGGAAAATGCAGTAGATGCAGAAGCCACGGAAATTCGATTGATTATTAACGAGGCAGGCAAGTCATTGGTTCAGGTGATTGATAATGGTAAGGGTATGTCTGAAAAAGATGCTCAAAATGCATTTGCTAGGCATGCAACTAGTAAAATAAGTGTGATCGAAGACTTATTTGAAATTCGTACGATGGGATTCAGAGGCGAGGCCTTAGCTTCTATTGCTGCGGTGGCACAAGTGCAATTAAAAACGAAAAGACCGGAAGACGAAATTGGCACAGAAGTGACTATTGAAAATAGCAAAGTGATTTCGACTACACCAGTTGCCACAGCTGTTGGCACCAGTATTAGCATGAAAAATTTATTTTTCAATGTGCCTGCCAGAAGAAATTTCTTAAAAAGCAACTCTGCTGAACTAAAACATATACTAGAGGAATTTACCAGGGTGGCATTGGCTTTCCCTGAGATCTATTTTAATTTAAATAACAATGGCCAAGAAGTCTACCATTGGGAAGGAGGCAGCTTTAAGCAAAGAGCGATTCAAGTATTAGGCAACAATTATCAAAGCAAATTGGTGACTGTAGGAGAACATACAGACTACCTAACTATCTCTGGATTTGTTGGAAAGCCAGAGACTGCAAAAAAAACAAGAAGCGACCAATACTTTTTTGTCAATAGAAGATTTATAAAGAGTGCCTACTTGCACCACGCCATTGCCAATGCCTTTGAAGGCCTCATTGCTAAAGATAGTTTTCCGAGTTATATTTTATACATCGACGTAGATCCTTCCAAAGTAGATATCAATGTGCATCCAACAAAACAAGAAATTAAATTCGAAGATGATAAAATCATTTATGCATTTGTTCAAGCAGCTGTAAAACATGCATTAGCTCAGTTTAGTATTGCGCCTTCTTTGGATTTTTCTTTAGACGCCAACATACAACAATTGGATGCCATTCAAAAGCCTTTTTCTGAAAGTCAAGTGCAAGAAACATCGAGAAAATCATTGTATGAAGGTTTTACACAAAAAAATCAAGCGCATTTGATTCCAAAAACAGGGCAATCAGGACAACAGGATTGGAAAAACTTTTTTACTGAACTGCCTACTGCAAATCAAGAATTTATTATTAAACCTTCTTCGATGGGTTTATATAAAGAAGATGCATCCTTATCTGTTCCCGAAGATGCCTTTTTAATGCAGTTGCATCAAACCTATATCATTGCGCCAACTAAGAGTGGATTGATTATTATCCATCAACAATTAGCGCACGAAAGGGTCTTGTACGAAAAGTATCAAAAAGCAAGTGCACAACCCCATGCCACTCAAAAAAGTTTATTCCCAGTTGTATTAGAATTAAGTGCAAGTGACGCAGTATTACTTGAAGAGATGGTGGAAGACTTAGCCAATATTGGATATGAAATAGAAGCCTTTGGGCAAAATAGTTTTATCATTCAAGGCATCCCAGCTGATGTACTTGCAGGTAACGAAAAAAATGCCATCGAACTTTTATTGGAACAGTTTAAACATTTTAGTGCCGATTTAAAATTCAGTAAAAGAGAAAAATTAATTCGATGCATGGCAAGACAAATGGCTATCAAAGCAGGTCAAAATTTAGGACAAAAGGAAATGCATGGTTTGATTGAATCATTAAGCGAATGTGATATTCCCAATACTACTGCTTCTGGCGCACCTACCTTCATAGAATTCAATGAAGATTATCTAGATCGATTATTTAGCAAGTAAAGAGAGTGCTATTTTCTAGTAAAATTACCTATATGAATTTGGGAATAAATTTAATTGCACTTATTACATTCCTTTAGTAACGCTCGTTAAATAAGCTTCAACAGCCCTTCTAACCTGAGTACTCATTGGGCTCATGTGGTTAGCTACCAACACAGAAAAATACAGTTTTTGTTGCTTAGGCGTATAGATGAATCCACTTAATGCCACTTGACCTCCTAAGGTGCCTGTTTTAGCATACATGGTTCCTGGAAAATTTTTATAATAGGCAGAAATAGTACCTTCTCCTCCTTTTTCAAAAATATTTTTAATACGTGCTTCTCCGAACTTAGCTTGCATCTGTTGTAAGATAGCAATAAAGTTTTCGGGGGTATTTAAATTATAGCGACTCAATCCACTTCCGTCTGCCCAGCGCATTTTTTGTGGCAAATCTGTAAAAAATAATTTCTTAGCACTATCCATCAATGCTGCATCATCCATCCAGCCAAATAATTGTTCACTTGCCATCAATACAATTTGGTCTGCATAAAAATTATCACTGCGCAGCATCATGATCTTTAACAGGCTATCCGTTGGTACTGTTTTAATAGTCTTATAGCTAGTTGTTGGTAATGTAGTATTTTTTTGAAAGCTGATTGTTTTGCCTAAGGTATCCTTTAACAAACCAACTGCTAAAAGCATTGGTGGAACTTCTTGGCTAAATGGGACTTGAAAATATTTACTTTTATTATTTTCGTTCGTTGTAAAAAAGCGATTCCCCGTCCTATTTCTTGACCAGTTTTTTTCTTCTACTTTGTCTAAGTCAACAATATCTTTAAAAAAATAGAAAGGCTTAATGGCTTCTAATTTTTTATTGCTTTGGTAAAAATGTACCACATTGCCATAAATAGGCATCCTACTTCTTTCTGGTTGATAATCTTCGGCATAATCAGCCCAGGACCAACCACTTCCAAATATTTCAAATTGATCTTGATTGTTGCCAACTACTACTACCTGCTTTTTTGTATTTTTAATAATGTCCACTACAGGTTGATGTCTAAATTCCGGGTGCATAAAACTAGGATCCCCCATTGGCATCAAAAATAAGGTGTCTGCATTTTCTGCCATTTTCCATCCTGGTAAGGAATCTCCAAGAAATTCTAGTCCTAAATAGGTTGCTAATATTTTTGTATTACTTGCTGGTGTAAAATAATGATCGCTCTGGTATTTTGTCAGCCATTGCCCCTTTGTATCATTGTAAATTGCGATGCCAATATGTGCGCCCTTCACTGCTTCAGCACTTAGTAATGTTTTTTGAGCTTGACGCACAGAACATGCACTTAAAATCATTATCGTTGCTACTGCAATGAATAATAACTTAATTAAATTTTCAAACTTAAATGGGTTTATTCTCTTTCTAATGCTCTTAGCCATCTTTCTGGGATTTCGTTATTAGAAGCAAGTAAATAATCTTTGTAACTACAAGGCATCCATTCTCCACTGTGTAATTTCATCCACCATCTCCCTGTGCTTTTACTTTGTAAAAACTGTGTATCAATATCTGAAAAAGCAATTTGAAATTCTTTAAATCTATCAAGTGCCGTGAGTGGTGCTTCTTTTTTACCACGATGCACGCCATCTATAATATACCAAATCATTTGCGCCATCTGAATCGCTGTTAATCCATGGTGATCTAGTTCTGCCTGGTATCCAAATAAGCCAATAGAACTTGTTTTCCAACTCATCCCTGCATATTGCATCAACACACAAGCTTCTTCTCCATTAAAACCGTTTGAAGTAATGATATTAGCAGGGGCTTGTGCATGTTGGATGGCACTAATATCAAAACTCATCATATGACTATCTCTAATGACTGGCTCCATCTCTTCGATACTTTCACGTACTACACCCAATCTAAAACAATCAAACCTTAACTTGTCAATTGTTTCAAGCATATGCGGATGCATAAAATAACTTTGAAAACCGATATGTGCATAATGGTTTAAATGATTCGGTAAACCAGTAAATAACTCTTCTAAAAAATGATCCGATGGTAACCTGGCTTCTAAATCCAAATCGATTTTAGCATCTACCACCACCGCATTCACTAAGGTAGGAATTGCAGTATAGGCATGGTATTGAGGCAAGGTGAGGTCATGAGATCCACCCATGATGACCACTTTTTTATTTTGGAGAATTAATTCAGCAATTACTGTTCTTAATGCAGCATAACTATCTTGAATAGACTGTCCAAGTTTTACATTCCCGATATCTGCTATCGTCACTTGGGCATGCCAATAATATAAATTGTACAAAGCAGCTCTAACTGCATTGGCAGCTTCAAAACCATTCAATGCAAATCCAGCACCCCTGCATTCACCTGCACCAATCAACACGATATCCGCATCCTTGATATCAGGCAGTTGATTTTCATAAGATTTAATATGCTTGCCAAGCTGGGTATCACGATAACCTTCGTCCTTTGACAAGAAAGACAGGTTAATAGGTTCTACAAAGTCTTGGATAGAGGACAATGACATGGGCTAAAATTATCTATAAATAATAACGCAAATTTTGCCCAAACATTGCGTAAAGGGGGATTAATCTTGGAATTTATAGCCTACCCCACGCATAGATATAAAGTGTTTTGGGTGCTTAGGGTCCATTTCGAAGTACTTTCTAAAATTAAGAATGAAATTATCGATGGTTCTGGTATTTGGGAAAACTTGGTAGCCCCATACCAATTGCAGGATTTTTTCCCTTGTGACCACGTTATGTTTATGCTCAATGAGTAATTTTAACAACAATAATTCTCTTTTTGTAAGGGTGATTTTTTTTCCAGAAGCAAGTAGCGCCTCTGAAGCGTTGAAATCGATGGTATGTCCTTTAAATTGATAGCTATCCATCTGCGGTGAAGCATTGGTTTGTTGCAGGTTTTTTTGTATCAGTTTTGCAACCCTTAAAAGCAATTCTTCTAAATTAAAAGGCTTGGTTAAATAGTCGTCAGCACCCAATTTTAATCCTTGTACCTTATTGGCACTTGTGTTTTTTGCACTTAATATCAAAATGGCTGTTTGGTTATTATTCAATCGCATACGCTCTGTGATGCTAAAGCCATCCAAAGAAGGCAACATAATATCCAAAATCAGTAGGTCATAATGAGCGGATTCGATTTTCTTTAAAGCATCCCCACCATCAAATGCAGAATCCACCTCGTACCCCTCCATCTCTAAATTTAGCTTCAAGGCCTCATGAAGATGTTCTTCGTCTTCCACCAATAAGATACTATGTTTTTGCATGATTAATCTGCCTTGAGTTGGACTACAAAAATACTTCCTTTGGGTTGATTTGGCTTGACGAAAATTACGCCATCGTGGAATGTGACAATTTTTTTACATAAAAACAATCCCAATCCGGTTCCTTTGGTTGTCCTGGTTTGTTCTGCACCCACTCTATAAAATTTTTCAAATACTTTTGATCTTTCCTCTAATGCAATTCCAATTCCTTGGTCTTTGATTGTCAACTCAATGCTTGTTCCAACTGCATGTAAGTCGATATTAATAGGTGTCTCAGGAGCTGCATATTTATTGGCGTTATCCAATAAATTATTAATCATTAATTGTAATAAAAGAGGTTCGCCCTGAAGTTGAATAGAGGTATCAATTGAAGGAATACAGCTTCTATTTGAGTATCGTTCTTCAAAAGATTGTATACATTGAACTGTAATGGCAGAAAGGTCCACCATTTGTTTATTATTTTGATATTGGCCCATTTCGAATTGTGAAGCCAATAAAATATTGTTACACAAAGCGTCTAATCGTTTTGTTTCTTTTAGTGTATTCTCAATTAAATGTTGTTGTTGCTCAGGTTTTAAATCTCTTTTTACAATCGTCTCTAAATTTAATTGCGTGACTGCTATTGGCGTCTTAAGTTCGTGCGTAATTGCCATCATGAAATTCTGTTGCAGCGTGGAGTACTTTAATTGCTTCAGTAATGAACGGTAAACATAAATAGCACCCAAAAGAAATAACAATAAAAATGTCAAGCCTTCCCCAATATATTGTTTCGTTTTTCGAGTAGCAAAGGCTTCTATGGATGTAATTTGCTCTTGATCAATCACACCTCTTGCAGTAAGGGTTTCAATTTTTGTTGCAGTCAGTAAATCATTTTGCTTAACAAGGGCTACATACCACCAAATAAACGCAGCGACCATGTAAGTTAGAAATAGCCAATAAATAATTCTAACCCATACTAATTTTGATATGGAAAAAGGCATATTCATTTTATAAAGTAGCTTTTTCTATTCGTATGCCTGTAGATAAAATATTTTGTAGCGGATCTTCACGCATCGTATGCTTGATTGTAAACGTATGCATACCATACTTTAATTTAATTGGCTTTGAATATAAAGGAATGCGTTGATCATAGATGTCATCCATTCCAGTGCCTAGCCAACCTTTTTGATCATTCGCTAAATTCAAATTGAATGTTTCTGTTTTAGATTGTTCTGCTGTATTACTATGACTCAGCTCAATCCAAATATTTTTATAATGATACGCATTATGATGCCTTATGACAAAAACTACTTTATACAATTGATTGGTATCGGTAATATTGAATAAGTATTTTTCTGGCTTTGCACTATTCCATTGATGGTCTGGATGAATTGTATTTTGTTCAGCTAAGGGTATTGTTTGACAAGCAGCTATGCTGATTAAAAAAATGATACCGCAAACTATACGATTATACTTCCCCATTTATAATACATTTAAGATTTGTTCTTTCGCTTTTTCTAATTCATCTTTCATGACAATGACTGCTTTTTGAATGTCTACATCATTCGCCTTAGACCCAGTTGTATTGATTTCTCTACCCATTTCTTGTAACACAAAAGATAATTTTTTTCCTTTATTTGGATCTTTTTCGGCAAGGATCGATTTAAAATAGGCACAATGATTGGTTAAACGAACACGCTCTTCTGAAATGTCATTTTTTTCGATATAGTAAATCAATTCTTGCTCAAGACGATTGTTATCATACTTATCTGGTCCTACATTTTGTTCTAATAATTTAATCAATCCGTCTTTAATTTTATTTCTTCTATTCGGCTCAAGCACAGCGATGGCAGCCTGTTGCGCTTCAATACCAGTAACACGTTCAAGTAAATCCAACTCGATTGACTTTCCTTCCTCTTGTCTATGTATATTCAATAAATCAATAGCTTGCTTTAATAAACTAAAAATGGCTTGCTTTTCTTCATCTGCTAAAACTTCGTTGGTAGAAGACACTACATCTGGCATTTTCAACAAAGTGCTCAAAATATTTTCCTTGCCAATGCCTAGTTCATCTGCTAATTCAACGATTGGTTGGTAATAAGATTTTGCTAATGCTTTGTTGATATTGACAGGTTTTGAAGCACCATTGGATCTAACAAAAATGGTACACTCAACACTCCCTCTAAATAAGTGTTCATTTAATGTATTTCTGATTTCAACTTCGATGGGTTTTAATAAAGAAGGTATGTTTAAACGAACGTCAAATTGCTTTCCGTTTAAAGACTTGACTTCCACCAAAAGTGTTTTGTCATTAAATGTCATTTCTGCCCTTCCGTAACCCGTCATTGAATACAACATAAGTATACCATTATTTAGTCCATAAAGGTATTAAATAATGAGCTTGCAAGCGCTAAAGTTTGTACTTTAGCGAAGATTTTCGCCCATGTACGACAAAGCACAAATACAAGCATTACAACAAATAACAAAGCAGTTTTTAACAGCTCCTTTAAGTATTGATTTAATGACTTTAAAAAAGGTATTACAATTTCATGAATACCAATATTATGTAGTCAACGAGCCCTTGATTAGTGATTTTGAATATGATCAACTCTTTCAGGCTTTATTGAGGATAGAAGCCACAGACCCTTCTTTGATTACCCCTGACTCGCCTAGTCAAAGAGTGGGCAATAGTTTGAATAGCAATTTTGAAACGGTTCCGCATTTGGTTCCAATGTTAAGCTTAGAGAATAGCTATAATGCAGAGGACCTAAATGATTTTGACCGTAAAGCAAGAGAAAGTGCTAGCCTCGATGCCATTACTTATTGTGTTGAGCCCAAATTTGACGGTGCTAGTATTTCCTTGATTTATGAAAACGACCTTTTGGTGCGAGCCGCTACCAGAGGAGATGGTGTAGAAGGAGAAGATATCACCAACAACATCAAACAAATTAGATCCATACCTTTGCAAATTCCTCTTGCAGCAAATGGCATTCAACAAATTGAAATTCGTGGCGAAGTCATTATGACTAAAAAAGCATTTGATGACTTTAATGACAAATTGAAATCCAAGCAACAATCTCCCCTTGCCAATCCAAGAAATGCTGCATCAGGCAGCTTGAGAATGAAAGATCCAAAGGAAGTGGCAGAAAGAAATTTAGACGCTTTCATCTATCATGTTAGTTATACCTTACCCATTACTGGAAAAACAGTAAACCCACTTTTAAAAACCCATAGTGGTACCCTGGAATTTTTATGGAATATGGGTTTTAGATCCCCTGAAAAAGAAAAACAAATTGTTTCTAAAATACAAGACGTCATTGATTACTGCGCTATTGCTGAATCTGGAAGAGACCAATTACCTTATGAAATTGACGGATTAGTAGTTAAAGTAAATGACTTAGCATTACAAGAAAAATTAGGTATGACATCGCACCATCCAAGATGGGCGATTGCTTATAAATTTAAAGCAAGACAAGCCACCACTGTTTTGGAACATGTAGAATTTCAAGTGGGCAGAACTGGTGCAGTCACACCAGTTGCTAAATTAAAACCCGTGGCCATTGGAGGTGTGACCGTTTCTAGTATTTCCATCCATAACGAAGAATATATTATTGAAAAGGATTTGCTTTTAGGCGACACAGTCATTATTGAACGTGCTGGTGATGTGATTCCTCAAATCGTGCATTCCATTGCAAGTCTTAGAACAGGTATTGAAAAAAAGATTCAATTTCCAACGCATTGTCCTGTTTGTGCTGCTGCTTTGGTTAAAGAAAGTACAGAAGCAGTATGGAGGTGTAATAATATCAACTGTAGCGCACAAATTATAGAACGCATTGCACATTTTGTGAGTAAGGACGCAATGGATATAAAAAATTTAGGCGAGGCCAATATTAAAAAATTCTTTGAACTTGGTTTACTAAAAGACATACCTGGTATTTATACTTTGAATTTTGAGCAGATTGGGCAAATGGAAGGATTTGGAAAAAAGAGTGTAGACAATTTAACAACTTCAATCGAAGCCTCTAAACAACAGCCATTGCATAGATTCATTTATGCTTTAGGGATTCGATTTGTTGGAGAAACGACTGCGAAAACAATTGCAAGCAGAATCAACCATATACTTGATTTGACGCGCATTACCGAGGAGCAATTATTGGAGTTCGAAGATATAGGTGTTAAAGTGGCAAGTAGTGTTGTTCAGTTTTTTCATGACCCTATTCAACTCCAAATGATTGAGTCTCTAATGCATTTGGGATTAAATGTGGAACAAACCAATCATCAAGCAACGGATGGATCACTTACAGGATTGAACTTTTTATTTACAGGAACCTTAACACAACTCAAGCGTTCGGATGCAGAAGCCATGGTAGAAGCAAAAGGCGGGCATATCCTTAGTGGGGTGAGTAGCAAATTAAACTACTTAATAGTTGGGGAAGATGCTGGAAGCAAATTAGAGAAAGCTAAAAAAATTGCTTCGATAAAAATAATGACCGAAGCTGAATTTATTGAATTAATAAATAATTCCTCTGGAAACTAAATACGATGCAATTTGAACTGCATTGGTAGCGGCACCTTTACGAAGGTTATCACTTACAATCCACATATTTAAAGTTTTTGGCTGGGTTTCATCTCTGCGTAAACGACCCACAAATACATCATCTTTCTCATGTGCCCACAATGGCATAGGATAAAACTGTGCAGCGTCATCTTGTTGTACTACTACACCAGGCGCTTGTGCCAATAAAGCAGTCAATTCTTTTAAATCATATTCATTATGGAATTCTACATTCACACTTTCACTATGTCCCCCTACGACTGGAATACGCACAGTAGTAGCGGTTACCTTAATCGTATCGTCTTGCATAATTTTGCAAGTCTCTTTGACCATTTTCATTTCTTCTTTTGTATAGCCGTTTTCTAAGAATACATCAATTTGGGGAATCACATTTAAATCGATCGCATACTTATAAGCCATTTGATTGGCTTCAATTTTTTCACCATTGCGCTCGCTGAACAATTGATCTACTGCCTGTTGACCTGTTCCTGTCACACTTTGATAAGTGCTTACAACCACTCTTTTGATTTTGTATTTTTCATGTAAAGGTTGCAATGCAACAACCAATTGTATGGTCGAACAGTTAGGATTCGCAATGATAAAATCATCCGAAGTTAATACTGAGGCGTTTACTTCTGGTACGACTAATTTTTTTGTTGGATCCATTCTCCATGCCGAAGAATTATCAATCACACGAATACCAGCAGCAGCAAATTTTGGCGCCCACTCCAAAGAAGTTGTTCCTCCTGCGGAAAAAATTGCAAGCATTGGTTGAGCAGCAATGCATTCTTCCATGCTCACAACTTGATAGCCCTTACCCTTAAAGGTGACTTGCTTCCCAACAGAACGTGCAGATGCAACAGGCACTAATTCAGTGACAGGGAAATTGCGCTCAGCAAGTATTTGTAACATTTTAGTGCCTACTAAACCTGTGGCACCAACTACTGCAACCTTCATATTTTTAATCTATAAAGTTCATTGTTAAACTAGCTCAATATCAAAGTTCACCAACTGAACAAAAGATGCAACACGCTCTTTGATATCCTGTACACTAATCTCTGTCAAACGCTCTGTGCCAAACTTCTCTACACAAAAACTTGCCATTGCGCTTCCTAAAATAATTGCAGTTTTCATATTTTCAAATGAAATGTCTTTTGTTTTTGCCAAATGCGCCACAAATCCACCTGCAAAAGTATCACCAGCGCCAGTTGGATCAAACACTTCTTCTAACGGCAATGCAGGTGCAAAGAAGACTTCGTTTTGATGAAACAATAAAGCACCGTGTTCACCCTTTTTGATGATCACATATTTTGGCCCCATCTCCATGATTTTTTTTGCAGCTTTTACTAAGCTATACTCACCACTTAATTGTCTTGCTTCACTATCGTTTACCATTAAAACGTCCACTAGACTAATGGTATGCTTCAAGTCATCCATCATAATCTCCATCCAAAAATTCATCGTATCCATGACGATTAATTTTGGTCTATTTTTCATTTGTTTGATGACACTACTTTGTACAGCAGGGACCAAATTTCCCAACATTAAAATTTCACAATCCTGATAACTTTCTGGCACAACTGGTTGGAAATTTTCCAATACATTTAATTGTGTTTCTAAAGTATCACGCGTATTCATATCTAAATGATATTTACCACTCCAGAAAAAAGTTTTTTCGTCTTTTTTAATTTGTACACCTTCCAAAATGACACCTCTTGCAGACAATGCATCTAATTGCGCTTGGGGGAAATCTCCACCAACAACCGAAATTTGCTTTACTGGAGTAAAATTAGAAGCGCACCAAGCTATATAAGTTGCTGCTCCACCAATAATTTTATCACTTTTCCCAAAAGGGGTTTCAATGGCATCAAAAGCCATAGATCCAACGACTACTAAAGACATGTGTATTTTTTTGATTTTCAGTTGCGAAACTACGATTTTTAAGCCTTCTATCCCAAAGCATTCTAAATCGAAGTACTTCTATGAATGCAAGTAGTTGATTACCAAAAAACTAACAAAATTCAATAATTTATTAAAAATTAACCAAAAACTTGGTTTTTATTTGATAATTTTGTGCTAATAAACGCACAAAATAACATCATGGCTAGAATTAAAACAGAAAAAAACGGGTCCAGAAAAGACGTAATTGTGCGAAAAGCGGCTACGCTTTTTAGAGAAAAGGGCTATAAAGCAGCAAGTATGCGCGATTTAGCAGAGGCTGTTGGTGTGGAAGCTGCAAGTTTATACAATCATATCAAATCTAAAAGTGAGTTATTGCATGAATTGGTATTCAATGTTGCCAATCGTTTTGTATTAAAAATTGATGAAATAGAATCTGAACCCATTAGTTCATTAGAAAAAATGGAAAAGATCCTTCGATTCCATATCGTAGAGATGATACATCAGTATGAGGAAGTATATGTAAGCGATAGAGAATGGAAACACCTTTCTGATCCCTATTTATCCAACTACCAAAATCAAAGAAGGGTTTATCGTAAACGATTGGCTGCAATTATTGAAGAAGGGATTAGGAATAAGGAAATCAAGCCGATTGATGCCCCGACTGTAGTTCTTATATTTTTGCATGCAGTTAGTGGAATTGAAAGCTGGCACCGTTCAACAAAAAAAATCAGTGCGGAGGAACTCGAACAAAACATGGTTGCTATTTTAATTGATGGCTTAAAGGCAAATAATTAGCCAAATTCCAAAGGACTATTCTGTATAAAAATCCGTTTTTTAATAAGTATTTTAGCCTTCTCCAAAAGAGAAGGTTTTTTTATTAAATTATTTTACCGCTTGATTGTAGTAACTTTGTAGCTTATAATAAGAACAAGTGTCAGAAAGAAATAATTTTATTGATTACATCCGAATTTTCGCCCATAGTGGTCATGGCGGAGCTGGTTGTAGACATTTTCTACGAAATAAATTGACAGCTAAAGGCGGACCAGATGGTGGTGATGGTGGTAGAGGTGGACATGTTATCCTTAGAGGTAATGCACAACTATGGACCTTACTGCATTTACGTTATCATAAAAATGTATTGGCAAAAGATGGAGAGAATGGCTCTAAAAATAAATGTACTGGTAAAGACGGAGAAGATATCATTATTGAAGTGCCGTTAGGAACCATCGCAAGAGACGAAGAGACAGGTGCAATTGAAGCAGAAATTTTACATGATGGACAAGAGATTGTTTGGATGAAAGGAGGTCGAGGTGGATTGGGCAATAGTAATTTTGCTACTCCTACTCAACAAGTGCCTGAATATGCACAACCTGGAGAAGATGGAATAGAAGGATGGAAACAAATAGAATTAAAAGTACTTGCAGATGTTGGATTGGTTGGTTTTCCAAATGCAGGAAAATCAACGCTCTTATCGGCAATTACAGCAGCAAAGCCTAAAATTGCAAACTATGCCTTTACAACTTTAACACCTCAATTAGGCATGGTTGAATATAGAAACAATCTATCTTTCTGTATTGCAGATTTACCTGGAATTATAGAAGGTGCAGCTGAAGGAAAAGGCTTAGGCCATCGATTCTTAAGACATATCGAGAGAAACGCGGTTTTGCTTTTCTTGATTCCAGCAGACTCAAATGACCACAAAAAAGAATTCGAAATATTAAAGAATGAATTGAACGCATTCAATCCTGAGTTGTTACAAAAAGACTTCATTATTGCAATTAGTAAAACAGATTTATTAGATCAAGAACTAATGGATGCAATAGAGAAAGAATTGCCAGATAATATTCCGCATATTTTTATCTCTTCTGCTATTTCTAAAAACTTGATAGAATTAAAAGACTTATTGTGGGCGACATTGAACAAACCAGTGAACGCATAAATATTACAGTAGATTTAAATAAACTGAATGTCAATAATCAAATTTCAAGTTTAACATACCTATAAAAAAAGAGTCTCAATTTTCATTGAGACTCTTTTTTTATACTTCAAGCACATTGCTTATTGTGAAGATTGTTTTGTTGCTTTACTACGCTCATTCTCATCCAATAAAGATTTACGCATACGAACCGACTTTGGAGTCACCTCGATACACTCGTCAAATTGAATATACTCCATACACTCTTCTAAAGTGAATTGTATTTTTGGAGTGATACGAACGCTATCATCACTTCCGCTCGCACGGTGGTTCGTTAATTTTTTCATCTCCACCGCGTTGATATTTAAATCACCTGGCTTAATGTGCTCAGCCAAAACTTGACCAGCATATACTTCTTCACCTGGCTCAATAAAGAAACGACCTCTGTCTTGTAATTTATCAATAGAATAAGCAGTTGTTACACCACCTGTCTTTGCAATCAATACGCCATTACTTCTTCCAGGAATTGGTCCTTTCCAAGGTTTGTATTCATTGAAACGGTGCGCCATTACAGCTTCACCTGCAGTTTGTGTTAACATTTGAGAACGTAATCCAATCAAACCTCTAGAAGGAATATCAAATTCTAAGTGTTGCATTGTGCCCTTAGATTCCATGATTAACATTTCACCTTTCTTTTGGGTGACTAAGTCAATTACTTTGCCACTAAATTCACTTGGAACATCTACCACCAATATTTCAAATGGCTCATTTTTTTTGCCATCAACATCTTTCACCAAAACTTGTGGATTACCAACAGTCAATTCATATCCTTCACGACGCATTGTCTCAACCAATACACCTAAGTGTAAGATACCACGACCAAATACCAAGAAGCTATCCGCACTATCTGTTTCTTCTACACGTAATGCTAGATTCTTTTCAGTTTCTTTCATCAAACGATCACGGATATGTCGAGAAGTAACAAACTTTCCTTCCTTACCAAAGAAAGGCGAGTTGTTAATACTAAATGTCATACTCATTGTAGGTTCATCTACACTTATTACTGCTAATGCTTCGGGATTTTCTGGATCAGCGATGGTATCACCAATATTAAATTCTTCTAACCCAACTACAGCACATAAGTCACCAGAAACTACTTCTGTTACTTTACGCTTACCCATCCCTTCAAATACGTATAATTCTTTTACTTTATTTTTTTTGATGCTGCCATCTGCTTGCACCAAAACAATATTTTGGTTTTCTTTGATGGTGCCTCTTTCTACTTTTCCAATCGCAATACGACCCAAGAAAGTAGAATAATCTAATGAGGTGATTTGCATTTGTGTATGCCCTTCCTTCACATCTGGACCTGGAACATACTTTAATATACCATCCATTAAAGGTGTAATATCTTCGCATTGAGTTAATGAATCATTGAACCAACCATTTTTTCCGCTACCATAAAAAGTAGGGAAATTCAATTGTTCTTCTGTTGCATCTAAGTTGAAGAATAATTCAAACACCGCATCATGCACTTCGTCAGGACGACAGTTTTCTTTATCCACTTTATTGATGATTACAATTGGTTTTAAATTCAACTGTAATGCTTTTTGTAATACGAAACGAGTTTGTGGCATGGGTCCTTCAAAAGCATCCACTAGCAAACATACACCGTCAGCCATTTTCAAAACACGCTCTACCTCGCCACCAAAGTCAGAGTGACCTGGAGTATCGATTACGTTAATTTTTACACCTTTATAGGTTACAGAAGCGTTCTTACTTAAGATAGTGATACCTCTTTCACGCTCTAACTCATTGCTATCCATAATCAAGTCTCCAGTCTCCTGGTTGTCTCTGAATACTTTAGTTGCGTGTAAAATTTTGTCTACCAAGGTTGTTTTACCGTGGTCAACGTGCGCTATAATAGCGATGTTTCTTATTTCCATGTACTGTTTTGAGGCTGCAAAGGTACGCCGTTTACAGTCCTAAAAAAAACTATTGGGAAAAAAGGATGATTAAGCTTTAGATACGAATATATATCTTAAATTTATCTAATACATAACCTAATAGCCAGCAAAGCAACATGAAGGAAATGGCGAAGAAAAGGGAGCCCCAATAGGGATTAAAATAGGCAAACCCTTGTTGGTACAACCAATCAAATGCGCTTGCATAACCAGTAGGTCCTTTTAGTAAATTCAAACTAATGAGCAAAATCTCTGAAAAAAGGTAGATCACAAGCGGGTTTTTACCAAAAATTCCAAAAAACCTAGAAAATTGATGTTGACGATTTATGTCTACCCTATAAATGATGGTAGCCAGAATGATCATATTTAGTCCAATTGTTAGCACCACAAAAGAACTAGTCCAAAGTTTTTTGTTGATAGGAAATTCAAAATCCCACATAAAAGCTAAGAATATGAAGCCAGCACCCCACATAAATAAGTGTGTTAATCCTTCATAAGTTTTTCCGCTTGCTTGTACAAAGTTGCCAATGATAAAGCCTACTAAAATATTTACAATGGCAGGTAAAGTGCTAAGCAATCCTTCGGGATCAAAAGCAATGCCTTCACCTTGGTATAAATGGTTTGGTCCAAGCAAGTAAAGATCCAACCTTAAAACAGCATTCCCTGTTAAACTAAATGGATCTCCAGATTGGCCAAAACGAACAGCGAGGTACCAATAAGTCAATAACAGCACAGCTGTCAAAACCTTGACCACTCTCTCATGCATAAAATGTGCAATCAAAGCTGCAAAAAAATATGCAAGTGCAATACGTTGTAAGACCCCAAATATTCTGGTGTCTTGTAAAGCCCCAGTAAATGGAAACCAATACATTAAGAAACCTAAAGCAAATAAAATAAAACTACGTTTGAAGATGGCAAGAAGCACTTTAGTTGTACCTGCTTTTTCTAAATTGGGTAAAACAAAACTAAGTGAGTTACCAATTGCAAATAAAAAGGATGGGAATACCAAATCGGTCGGTGTAAATCCATGCCAGCTTGCATGTTTAAAAGGTGCAAAAGTATGCAATGCATCTCCTGGTGTATTGACAATGATCATCAAACAAATTGTCATACCACGAAAAACATCCAATGATAAAAACCTTTCTTTATTCATAGCTGCAATTTAGTGGATTTAGATAAGCAAAATATTTTTTTAAGGCCTTCAAAATAACTAGCTTTAAAATAAAAATACCCTAATGCGTATCCTAAAAATAGTCATTCTCTCCGTTTTTGCTTTATTTGTTATTTATTTCTTAGGCCCTAAGCCTCCAAAACCTGAATTGAATGACCTGTTGCCAACTGTCGCAAGCATCAGTGCACTTGATTCCTTTATCACATCAATGGAAGCACCCTATAAGATTAAACCCAACAACCAAGCAAAAATTATTTGGGCAGACAGTAGTCAAACGCAAACAGACTATGCAATTGTTTATTTACATGGTTTTAGTGCAAGCCAAATGGAAGGCGACCCAGTGCACCAAAATATTGCTAAACAATTTCATTGTAATTTATACTTGGCAAGATTAGCAGAACATGGTATTGATACCACAGAAGACCTCATGAATCTAACTGCAGAAAAATATTGGGAATCTGCAAAACTAGCTTATGCAATTGGAAAACAAATTGGTAAGAAAGTAATTTTAATGAGTACTTCCACTGGTGGTACTTTAGCATTGCAATTAGCGGCTAATTATCCAGAAATTGCAGGCCTGATTTTATATTCACCAAATATTGAAGTATTTAATCCTTCTGCACCATTGTTAAATAATCCATGGGGCTTACAGATAGGCAGAACCGTTTTAAAAAGTAATTATGTAGATATTAAATACAAAGACAGTGCTTACCCAAAATATTGGAATACCCATTACAGAATAGAAGCTGTAGTTGCTTTGCAAAATTTATTAGAAGCAACTATGACAGAAACTACATTTAAGAAAATTCATCAACCAACATTGGCATTGTATTATTATAAGGACGAAGCTAATCAGGACAATGTAGTGAAAGTAAATGCGATTCAAAAAATGATGCAACAAATTGCGACACCATCTAATTTAAAAATGGAAATGGCTATGCCAAATACAGGGAATCATGTAATTGCTTCGCCAATCGTTTCAAAAGATATTGTAAGTGTGGAACAAGCCACCGCAAAATTCATGCAGGAGCTTATTATCAAAAAATAAGTTGCTAATGATCGGAAGCAAGTGCTACAGCAATTTTAGAATCGGCAGTGCCATAGTATAAATACCATTGCGTTTTATAATATACCAAGCCTTCTACAAAACATACATTATTGACTTCCCCTTTTAATTCATAAGGTTTGTCAGGTTGAATGAAAGGCTTTCCTGATCTATCAATAAGCTTATAAGGTGCAGCAGTATCAAATAAAGCTTGAGCTGCTGCATAAGTATATTTTGGACTAGTTGGATCATTGTTATTAGCAGCATTACTGCTATTATAAATAAGCACAATACCTTTTGAAGTGTACAATGCAAATGGACCTGGCTCTACCAAACGACTATCAAAATAACCAGGTCTTGGCGTAAGAACTGATACCATTTTTTGACTTTCTTCATTTTCCAAAACTTCCCAATGCAATAAATCGCTGGAGTAGGCCATAAATAAATCCGTATCTCCAAAATACATCCAATATTTATTATTGATTTTTTTGGCAATCATTTTTTCACCCATGCGCTCTGCAACAATAGCCCCAGACTTGGACCAGGTATTGATATATTTAGGATGGGTTAATACAGGACCTTGTTTTTGAAAATGAATCAAATCCTTTGTAGTGGCAAAACATAGACGTGCTGTTTTTCCATCATAAGCTGTATAAGTTAAAATATAACCTCCTGCTGGATTTTCTACAATTCTTGGATCTTCAATGCCGCCTTTGCCTTCGTATATAGCAAAACTATCTTCAGAGGGATAAAAAATAGGTTGCGCTTGTCTTGTAAAATGAATGCCGTCTTCACTAATGGCAAGCCCAATGCGGGAAGTCATAGCACTGTCTTGTGCGCGGTATAATAAATATACTTTTCCATCCTTTACAAGTGCTGTAGGGTTTAAAACATTTTTTGCTTCCCAAGCAACGGTATCGTTTTGCAAAGGGCAGAAAAAACGACTACTGGTATCGGGCACTAAAATAGGATTGACTAAATCTACTTTATGAAAACTAGGTGCCCAGTTGGTGATGTTTTTATTTTCCTTTTTACTATTTGTACAAGCAGCTAATAAAATTAAAAAACATGTTAAGATATTTAGTTTCATGCTTACTAATTAGTCAACAATTCGTTTATGCTTCGAAGACAAATAAGTATACACTGCAGGGATCACAAATAAAGTTAAAATTAAAGAGAACATTAGACCTCCAACTATAACTGTACCTAAAGGTTTTCTGCTCGTTGCAGCTGCGCCTAAGCTAATGGCAATTGGTAATGCGCCTAATGCGGTCGCTAAACTCGTCATTAAAATTGGTCTTAGACGTTGCGCTGCAGCTTCCAACACCGCTTCTTTAATAGCTAAGCCTTTTTCTCTTTTCTTATTGGCGAATTCCACAATTAAGATACCATTTTTAGTCACCAAACCTATCAGCATGATGATACCAATTTGTGAGAATATATTTAATGTTTGACCCAACATCCATAGGGAAATCAAAGCGCCTGCAATGGCCAATGGTACAGTAATCATGATAATGAAAGGATCTGTGAAACTTTCAAACTGTGCTGCAAGGACTAAATAAATTAAAATTAACGCTAATAATAAAGCGTAGGAAGTATTTGAAGCGCTTTCTTTAAAATCTCTAGATGGTCCGCTCAATGCAGTTTGGAAACTTTCATCTAATTGCTCTTTTGCAATACGATCCATCGCATTCACTCCATCACCAATTGTTTTTCCCTCTGCTAAAGAGGCCGAAATGGTAGCTGAATTAAAACGATTGTAGTGGTAAAGATTTGGAGGATTACTATTCTCCTCAATCGTCAATACACTTGAAATAGGAATATTTTCCCCACGACTATTTCTGATATATATCTTGCTGATATCTGTAGGTGTGTTACGATCCGACTTAGGCACCTGTGTTATCACCTCGTATTGACGATCATTCAAAATGAAATAAGCAGAACGTGCACCACTAAATGCAGACTGTAATGCTTGTGATATATCAGCTGTTGATAAACCAAGATCCTTGGCACGCATACGATCGATTGTCAAATCTAATTCTGGTTTATTGAATTTTAAGTTAACGTCAACATTTTGGAAAGTTTTATCTTTTCTAGCAGCTTCTAAAAACTTAGGGATTACAGTTCTGATTTTTTGGAAATCTAAGTTTTGAATAATATACTGTACTGGCAAAGAACCACGAGACATCATACCAACTGAAATGGTTTGTTCTTCTATAGAGAAAAGTCGAACATTTTTAAAGCGTTTAAATTTCTTATTTAAATCTGCTGCGATTTCAGTTTGTGTCCTTGTTCTTTCATTGATACCAACCATGCCTAACCTGCCAGATGCGCCAGTGCTACCACCACCCCATGAAGGGACGCTACCCCAAGTGTAAGCGTGTTCAGGAATAGAATCTTGCATGATGCGAATGGCCTTTAATAAATCTGTTCTCAAGTCTTCATAGCTTGTTCCTTCGGCAGCTGACATTGAAAAACGAAGTGAACTTTTATCTTCCATAGGCGCAAGCTCACTTTGAATATTTTTTCCAACAAGAAAAATCAATACAAAACAAATACCTACAATCACCCATGCCATCCATCTAATTTGTAAAAATTTGGCTAGCCCATTTCTGTAACCTTGTTCCATCCCTTTAAAAAATGGCTCGGTACGTTCGTAGAATTTCCCATGTTGCCCGCCATTTCTGTTCAGGTACACATTCAACACGGGCGTAATGGTTAAAGACACAAATGCTGAAACCAACACTGCACCTGCTACTACTACACCAAATTCTTTAAATAAGGAACCTACAAAACCCTGTAAGAAAATAACAGGCAAGAATACAACAGCCAATGTAATTGAAGTAGATACAACTGCGAAGAAAATCTCCTTACTACCTTCTCTGGCTGCGTCTTTGATAGGGAGCCCTTCCTCTAGTTTTCTGAAAATATTTTCGGTGACCACAATACCATCATCCACTACAAGACCTGTTGCTAAAACAACAGCTAATAAAGTCAACACATTAATTGAGAATCCAGCCAAATACATAATAAAGAAAGTAGCAATCAGAGAAATTGGAATATCAATTAATGGTCTAATCGCAATCAGCCAATTTCTGAAAAAGAAGAAGATCACCAATACCACCAGCGTAAATGAAATCAAAATGGTTTCTTTCACTTCCGACAAAGCTCGACGAACATTCTTGGTATTATCAATAGGTATTGCAAATTCTATATCTGATTTATTCTGTGCTTTTACTTCTTCTAATCTTTTGTAAAATTCATCTGCAATATTAATTTGATTAGCCCCCGGCTGAGGAGAGATGGTTAACGAAACAACAGGCACCCCATTAAAATAAGAACCTTGATCTTCTTGGTCTGGACCAAGTTCTACTTTTGCGATATCCCCTAATCTTACAATCCCGTTAGCATCTTGTTTGATAATAATATTTCTAAAATCCGCTTCGGTCGACAATCTTCCTAATGTACGAATAATGAATTCTGATTTATTACCATAAATACGGCCAGCAGGTAATTCTACATTTTCTTTGTTCAATCCCGTTTGAATATCATTAAATGCAATACCAAACGCATTTAATAAATCTGTATTTGGGTAAATACGCATAGACATTCTCTTGCCTCTAACTCCAACACTAGCAACTTCGTCAATCGTTTGAAAACGTTGCTGCAAAACATTTTCCGCATATTCTGTTAATTCTAATAACCCTTTTGTTTTACTTCTTAAAGTTAGCATTAAAATAAAATCTCCACTTGCATCTGCTTTTGAAACTACAGGAGGGTTGTTGATGTCTTCAGGTAAACTTCTTGTGGCTTGTGATACTTTATCTCTTACATCATTCGCTGCAGTTTCTAAATTCACGCCTAAATTAAACTCGACGGTGATATTTGAATTACCAACAGAACTAGAAGAATTGATGGTACGAATTCCAGGAATACCATTGATCGCTTTCTCCAATGGTTCTGTAATTTGACTTTGTATTACTTCTGAATTGGCACCTGAATAAGATGTTTGAACCGAAATGATTGGTGGATCAATGGCAGGATACTCTCTTAATGCCAAGAAAGAATAACCTACCAAACCAAAAATGATAATCGCAATATTCATCACAGTGGCTAACACTGGACGTTTTAACGAGAGTTCCGATATATTCATCTCAATAATGTATTAATTGTGAGCCTACTTGATGATGTCAACAAGTGGCAATGTCTTCCCTATTTTTAAATCACTTCCGTCTCTTACAAAAAGCATCCCAGCAACGATTAAGCTATCGCCTACTTGAACGCCCGATGTAATTTCTACACCAGAAGTAGTACGATATCCTGTCTCTACACTGATGAATTTTGCTTTACCATTTTTAACAACCACCAATTGCTTTACTTTAGAATCAGGAATGATGATATTAGATGGAACTAAAATACTTGGCTTTTGTTGGTTCTCTCCTAGGAATACTTTTGTATAAGCACCTGGTATCAATTTGCCTTGTAAATTGGCGCGCACTTTAATATTACGAGATGTAGCTATAATCTGTGGCTCAATAGCAGCAATGGTTGCATTCATTTTAACGCCAGGATTAGCAATATTTTCTACAGTCACTTTCTTACCTACCTTAATATAATTTTGGTAGATTTCTGGTAAAGTAAAATCAATGTTAAGTTGATCTACTTTTTGTAAGCTTACAATCGTCGTTGCTGTGCTGATGTAGGCTCCTAGACTTACTTGCTTCAATCCCATCTGACCAGCAAAAGGCGCTTTAATCACTGTTTTATCAATTAAAGACTGGGTATAAGCGATATCCGCCTTCAAGATGTTTACTTGCTGTAAGCTAATATCATAATCACTTTGATTAATTCCTTTTGCTTGTAATAATTTGTAATTTCTTTGTTCATTGATAGTTGCCAATTGTAATTGCACTTTTATTTTTTGCAATTGAGCTTGCAAATCAGCATCATTTAACTTAGCTAGTACAGTGCCAGCAGCTACCATTTTGCCTTCAGGGATTTGTAAGAAAACAATACGACCATTGGATTCTGGACGAATGTCTACAAATTCACTTGCTACCACCGAACCATTTACTTCAATCACTTTATCCACTACTTGTGCAGCAGCAATTGCAATATCTACTGATACCGGCGCATTTGCATTGAATTTATCAGTTGGCTTTGTTTTCTCTTTACATGCAAACAATCCTAAGATCAGGATGAAGGCAACATAATTTAACTTTCTCAAATTGGTCTAATTTTAGTGCTTAAAGATAGCTAAAATGACATGTTTTGGGAAAGAAAATAGATGAATGGTTGAATTATCGGCCTTGTTTAAATTGGATGAGTTTCTGTTGAATAAAATAACCCAATTCTAGGTCATTCAACAAAGCCAGGGTTGGATAGGATGGCTTGCAGTATTCCATAAACACATCCAGTCTTGGACCATCTAATTTAGTTAGCTTTTGGACAAAGCGCTTGGTAAAGCGGTAGTTGATGTACTTTTCTTGTTCCTGGTACAATAGCCTATTTTGCAAAAATTGAAGGTTTCGACTGCGCTTGAACCTAAACATATTAATTATTTCATTAAGGTCGAATCCAATGCTTACCCCACCATTGCCAAAAATATTTTGTTGGTTACTTAACTTTAAGCCTGGTGGCTCGTAATTAAAATATTTGGCATAATCCATCCTATTTTGAATGGAATCATACCTGTAATAACTATTGCGAACTCTCACTTCTGGAAGATCAAAGCCAGTCACATGAATCATGATATTAAAATTACTAGGATCCTCTACTTGATCTAGGGAAAATTTTTGGGTGTTTTTCCCAAACAAAGAAAATGTTAAAGAGTCTTTTGATTGTATGGTAATTAAATACCTGCCCAAAGAATCGGTTTGAGTCCTACTATATTTAGTGTAGACCATCACTGCTTCAATTGGACTTCTTCCAGAAATATCATAGACCACACCACTAATGGTGCGCATCTGTGCATTAACCGAGAAAAGGGATACACAGGTCAATAAAATAAATAAGAGGAGGATTTGCTTCATGAATAGTTGTAAAAATAAACAATTCAAGCCTTTTTTTATGTTAAAATATAGTTGGCCAAATTGATAACAATGCGCCCAAAAGTATGGTCCCTAAAACGACCCATTGAGGGGCAATTTTATAACGCACAAGTACAATCGCAGTTGTACAAAAAACAAATAAGTAGACTCCTATATTCATACCAGTCATAATGCCTAAATCAAATACAATATCTTTTAATAAATATAAAGTTGCACCCAGCATAATCCCTACCACAGCTGCATAAATACCTTCGAGTGAGCGATAAAATAAAGCATACTTTTTTAGTTTCTGCCAAATGGGGAAAAAGAATAACACAATTAAAAAGCTTGGTAAAAAAACGCCGATACTAGCTACCACAGCGCCTATAATCTGTCCTCCAATTCCTTTTTCTTCTAAAGCCAATGCACCGGTAAAGCTTGCAATAGAAAAGATTGGACCAGGAATGGCTCTCACAATTCCAGAACCTGTTAAAAAAGCTGCACTATTTATTTTCAATACATCTCTTTTACTTTCTTTAACCTGTTCGGTAGTTGGACGAGTTACATATTGTTCATACATCATTGGAATTAATACGTCACCTCCACCAAATACAAAACTTCCAAATCGATAATTGTTTTCAAAGAGATTATACACTTTACGGTTTTCCCAGTTTTGACGAGTCGCTTGTTCAGATAAAAAACCAGCAGTTAGAAAAAACAAAATGAATAAATGTAAATGCACCCATTTGATTTGTTTAGGAGCAGCACCTTGATCTGGAATTCTTTTGCTGCTAAAATTGGTGACTATGCCTGCTAACACAATTACAACAGGTATGGTCCAAGGGGTTTTAAAACCAACTAAAGTAAGGATACAGGCAAAGCCAAAAACAAAAAGGGTGATGGTATTATTGATTGCTTTTTTATATAAAAGGTAAGTGGCGCTAGCGATAAACCCAATCACCATTGGTTGTAACAAATGCAAGGTTTTCAAAACAGGTTGTAAGTCAAAATGGGTGTAGGCAATGGCCAAGCTAGCCATAAAACTAGTGGCTGGTAAAATCCATATAAGTAAAGTGATTAAGGCTAGGGGGAAACCACCTCTTTTAAATGCAATCAAAACAATTGTTTGGGTAGAAGAGGCCCCGGGTAGCAATTGACAAAAAGCATTGTATTCCATCAACTCCTCCGAAGTAATATCCTTTCTTTTTTCTACAAAACGATGTTGAAGTAGGCCAATATGTACTTGAGGACCACCAAAAGCGGTTAAGCTATGCTGGAAAACAGCTTTTAAAAATGGTATATGTCTTAAGAGGTACAATCAGACTGATTTATGTAAAAATAAAATAATTTATTTGCATCTAAAGCTTTTAATAAATTATCGGTCAAGTATATAAAAAATTAACTATGATAAATTGTATCTTTGCACAATGAGAAATTTGTTTTTTTTAAGTGTTTTATTCCTGGCTTTTGGATGTGGCAAAAGCAATTATGCAACTTATCAGCCTGTTTATGCTAGTATTAATTGGGAGGAGCAACCAGACTACAGTCAATTGAAGAATTGGGCGGCCCATCCACTTAAAATAGACCCTTCTGATAGTGTACCAGCTAGTATTTTAACAAAGTACCAACCCAAAAGCTTAGCAGATGTATTTTTTGTGCATCCAACAACTTATTTAGATCCTGCAATGCCGAATGGCTGGTCTGCGTCTTTAAAAGATATCGCTCTGAATATTAATACCGACTACACTACTATCTTGAGTCAAGCAAGTATATTTAATGAAGTGGGTATGGTCTATGCACCAAGGTATCGACAAGCACATATCAACAGTTACTATCCAGTCAATAAAATAGATACCATCAATGCATTGGCTGCATTTGAATTAGCATATCAGGATGTGAAAAAAGCATTTGAATTTTATTTGACCAATCACAATCAAGGAAAGCCCATCATCATTGCTTCTCATAGTCAAGGAAGCACGCATGCTAAAAGATTACTCAAAGAATTTTTTGACGGAAAAGCATTGTCCAAGCAATTGGTGTCTGCTTATATTGTAGGTATGGCGATTGACCCGAAGGAATTTACAAGTTTAAAAGCTTGTACCAAGCCAACCGAAACAGGATGTATCTGTGCATGGCGAACTTATAAGGAAGGATATGTTCCACCAATTATACAAAAGGAAAAATTCTATTCTATAGTGACCAATCCACTTAGCTGGGACAGCAATCAAGTTTCAGTTAGTAGAAAAGTAAATCAAGGAGCCGTATTGTATAACTTTAAAAAAGTCATACCTAATGTGGCAGGAGCAAATAACCATGAAGGTGTATTATGGACACCTAAGCCTAAGTTTTTTGGAAATTTTTTATATAACACCAAAAATTATCATATAGCAGACTATAACTTATTCTATATGAGTGTAAGAAAAAATGCAACAGATAGGGCTTTACAATTTGCAAGCAGCTCTTCCAATTAATTACCTACCACGCTTAAAAATTTAATGCGCATTATTTTAAGTTGTTCCCAAGTGTAATCATTTTCACTTAGTTCTTGTTGTGCAATTTGTAATGAAGAGGTCTCGCAGCTTTTGAAATATTCTAAGATTTCTTCTTGATCATATTCGTCTAGCCACTCATCAATGGCATAATCTAAATTCAATTTAGTACCACTAGCCGCAATCGTTTCCATTTCCTCCAGCAAACTATCTAGTCTTAGGTCTTTATTTTTTGCAATGGTTTCCAATGGAATTTTCTTGTCTACATTTTGAATGATGTAAATCTTATTGCTTGATTTATTGGCCACGGATTTCATCACAAAATCATCTGGCTTTTCGATATTGTGATTTATTACATATTGTTCAATTAGCTTAATAAATGCTTCACCGTATTTGATGGACTTACCTTTGCTCACACCCTGACAACGCTCTAGTTCAGTGAATGAGGTAGGATACAATGTGGCCATGTCTTGCAATGAAGTCTCTAGGAAAATAACGAATGGAGGTAAGCCAATTTTTTTAGCCACCACTTGTCGCAGGTCTTTCAATAATTCAAATAAACGATCATCTGTGGTAACCGCTTCTTCTGCTACTTCACTTTCTTCGTCATCTCCCAATTCGGCTGCAAAAACATTTTGTAAGACCACCAAAAATGAACTTGGTTTTTTCAAGAATTTTAGGCCTTTAGCAGTCAGTTTCAATAAACCATATTCTTCGATATCTTTTTCAATCATTTCCTCCAGCATTGCCTGACGGATCAAACTATTCCAAAATAATTCATCATGCGTTTTTCCGATTCCAAAAACAGGTAATTTTTCGTGACGATACAAGCCAATCTGTGGGGTATAATGTCCTGTAATAATTTGCACGACATAATCGGCAACAAACCTTTCGTCTAAAGCTTGTATTGTTTGCAATAATTGTACTAATTCCGATTTTGCTTGGAATTTTTCTTTTGGATGTAAACAGTTATCACATTTGCCGCAATTTTGGTCGGGCCATGGTTCTCCAAAATAATGCAATAAACTTCTTCTTCTACATACGCCACTCTCCGCGAATGCCACAGTTTCATCAATTAATTGCGCACCCACTTCTCTTTCACTCAATGGCTTATCTCTTAAAAAATGTTCTAATTTAGAAACATCTTTTTGCGAATAATACAAAATACAGTTCCCTTCTAAACCATCTCTACCTGCTCTCCCAGTCTCTTGGTAATAATTCTCAATAGATTTAGGAATATTGTAATGAATGACAAAACGAATGTCTGGTTTATCAATGCCCATGCCAAATGCAATGGTAGCAACAATTACCTGCACATCCTCATTTAAAAATTGATCCTGTCTATCGGCCCTTAATTTTTGGTCCAAGCCTGCATGATAGGCGACTGCTTTAATATTATTTGCTTTTAAAAGATCTGCTAGTTCCTCGGTTGTTTTTCTATTAAGGGTATAGATGATCCCGCTTTTCTTTTTATGCTTAGTGATATACTTTACAATACTTTTAACGGTCTGATCTTTTTTAATTTTCGGCTGCACTTCATAATAGAGATTATCCCTATTAAAAGAAGAAATTAAAATTTCTGGATTTTTGAGTGAAAGATTTTTTACAATATCACTTTGTACTTTTGGTGTAGCTGTTGCAGTCAATGCAATAATGGGTGCCGATGATTTAATCTCTTCCATCATCTCTTTTAGTCGACGGTATTCTGGTCTAAAATCATGTCCCCATTCAGAAATACAATGCGCTTCATCGACTGCAAAAAAAGATACATTCAGATCACTAAAGAAATCTAAGTTCTCTTGCTTTGTTAATGTCTCTGGTGCAACATATAATAATTTAGTCTTGCCGCTTAAAAGATCTTCCTTCACCGCTTTTACTTGTCCTTTATTTAAAGAAGAATTTAAAAAATGGGCTACTTCGTCATGTTCACTATACCCTCTAACGAGGTCTACTTGATTCTTCATTAAAGCAATCAGTGGGGATACGACAATGGCACATCCTTCTAACATCATGGCTGGCAATTGATAGCACAAACTTTTTCCCCCACCTGTTGGCATGATCACAAAAGTATCCCGGCCACTCAATAAGGATAGGATGGCTTGTTCTTGGGTACCCTTGAATTCGGAGAAACCAAAATATTGCTCTAAAGCCGCTAGTATCTCCTTGTTTTGAGGCGTAGCAGTCTTTTTAATCGTTTTTTTAGGCGTGGGCATCGTAATAAGCTTAAAATCAACCGTTTACTTTCTTAATCTACTCTTAAGTTAACGCATTTTGTTGAACAAAAGTGCATCAAAAACCAAAATTTTTTAAAATACCCCTTTTAATAAAGGATGGATTAAAAAACGAATACAAAGTTAACGAAGTATTACCTTTGCTCCATCTATATTAAGCCTATGTCATCTGAGATTAAATCCATTGCAAAAAACGCTTTACTGATTGAAACAAAAGCGGTAGCAGGATTGGAAAAGTTTATAAACGATCAATTTGTTGCAGCAGTTCAAGCAGTGATAGCATCGAAAGGTCGTTTGATAGTGAGTGGCATTGGTAAAAGTGCCATTATCGCACAAAAAATTGTAGCTACTTGTAATTCTACTGGAACCCCTGCCATGTACCTGCATGCTGCAGATGCCATTCATGGAGACTCGGGTATGATTGGACCAGACGATGTGGTGATGATTATTAGTAAGAGTGGCGAGAGTCCTGAAGTTAAATTATTGGTTGATTTAGTCGCCCATTTTGGTAATCCATTAATTGCCATGGTTGGTAATGCAGATAGTTATTTAGGCAAAGCCACGTCATTAATTATTAATACCACTGTAGATCAAGAAGCATGTATTCATAATTTAGCACCTACTTCGTCGACCACTGCACAAATGGTGATGGGCGATTTGATGGCCATTGCGTTTATGGAATTAAAGGGTTTCAATTCTAATGATTTTGCCAAATTTCATCCAGGTGGTAATCTTGGTAAAAGATTAACCTTAACAACGGGTGCCATTGCAAAACAAAATACACAACCAAGTGTAGAAGCTTCCACTAGTATTAAAGAAGTTATTAGCGCTATTTCAAAAAGCAGGATGGGTGCAACCGTTGTGTTAGATGATACTGGTGCAATTATTGGCATGATTACAGATGGCGATATTCGCCGAATGTTAGAACAGCATAATAGTATACAAGATCTTAAAGCGACTGATATTTTTCATAAAAAGCCGATTACAATTTCCTCCAACACCTTGGCTATTGAAGCATTTGATTTAATGAAAGCACATGATATTAGTCAATTGATTGTAGCCGACGAAGGTCAGTATAAAGGAATGATACATATGCACGATTTAATGAAAGAGGGGATTTTATAAAACATATCTATGCAAAACAAAAATCACTATGTAGCCATTATGGCTGGAGGTATTGGAAGTCGATTTTGGCCGATGAGTAGGACCTCACTCCCTAAACAATTTTTAGATGTATTGAATACGGGTAAAACATTGGTGCAATGGACATATGAACGTTATGCAAAATTTATTCCTGTTGAAAATATTTATATTGTCACTTCCGAAGAGTACGTGGACATTGTGAAAACACAATTGCCAATGCTACCAATTGATAATATTCTAGCGGAACCCAGTAAAAAAAATACAGCGCCTTGCATTGCCTATATCTCATTTAAATTAGCACAGATCAATCCTGATGCAAAATGTATTGTTGCACCAAGTGACCATTTAATTTTAGAAGAAGACCGCTTTCAGTCAATTGCTTTAGAAGCATTGGATTTTGTAGACCACATTAAGGCATTGGTAACATTAGGTATTCAGCCAACACATCCAAACACAGGATATGGTTATATCCAATACGAAGGACTAGAAGTTGCCAAGGATGTATTTAAAGTCAAAACTTTTACCGAAAAGCCAGATTTGGAAATTGCAAAATCATTTTTAGAAAGTGGTGACTTTTTATGGAACGCGGGGATTTTTGCTTGGAAAATAAGTTCCATTTTAACAGCTTTCGAAAAGTACCAGCCAGAAATGTATGAATTATTTGATCAGGAGAAAATGCATTTTAACACACCAGCCGAAAAAGCTGCAATTCAAAAAATCTATCCACAGTGCACCAATATTTCAATTGACATCGCCATTATGGAGAAAGCCAATAATGTTTATGTGATGCCAGCCTCCTTTGGATGGAGTGACCTAGGTACATGGAATAGTGCTTATGAAAATATGGAGAAAGATTATTTAGGCAACGCAGTTGCCTCTGATAATGTGATTGTCATTGATGCTACAAAATGCATGATCAATTCCCCTAAGGACAAACTAGTTGTAGTTCAAGGACTGGATGATTTTATTGTTGTCGATACAAAAGATGTATTATTGATTTGTAGCAGGGATAAAGAGCAGTCTATTAAAGAGTATGTGGCAGAAGTTAAGAGGAACAAAGGCGATAAATATATCTAAATTGCCTATCTTAGATTGGTTGGGAGATTGCTTATCAAAAAAAATACCCCCTTTATGGCAACCATTATAACTGGCACTGGTAGTATAATACCGCACCATATCAAATCGAATCAAGATTTTGTTTCGAATACATTCTACGACGAGCAAAGTGAATTGATCAAAACGCCTAACCAAGAAATTGTTGAGAAATTCAAAGGGATCACAGGCATCATGGAAAGAAGGTATGCCAATGAACAAGTCAATACATCTGATCTAGCCGCAGCTGCAGCCAAATTAGCGATTGAGGCTGCAGGAATAGATCCTGAAACGATTGATCAAATCATTGTCGCACATAATTTTGGAGACGTTCAAAATGGAACCATACAATCAGATGCCGTTCCTGCCATCGCATCAAGAGTAAAACATCATTTAGGCATTGTGAACCCAAGCTGCGTGGCTTATGATATTTTATTTGGCTGTCCAGGATGGATACAAGGCGTGATTCAGGCAGATTCATTTATTAAGTCTGGTATGGCAAAAAGATGTTTAGTCATTGGTGCCGAAACTTTAAGCAGAGTAATTGATCCACACGACAGAGATAGTATGATATTTAGCGATGGCGCTGGCGCTTGTATTGTAGAACATAGCGATGATCCTAATCAGGGCATTTTATCCTTTAGCGTACAAAGTCATTGTAACGATGAAGCTAGTTTTTTATACATGGGAAAATCATATCATCCAGAGGCAGATGATGCCACAAGGTATATTAAAATGAAGGGCCGTAAAGTATATGAATACGCCATTAAGAATGTGCCAATTGCCATGAAAGCATGCATAGAAAAAGCGGGCGTGGAAATACAAGAAGTGAAAAAATTCTTCTTACATCAGGCCAATGAAAAAATGGATGAGGGTTTTATTAAAGCCTTGTATAAATTATATGATATCAAAGAGATTCCAGCAGATATCATGCCTATGAGTATTCATGAATTGGGCAATAGTTCTGTAGCGACCATTCCAACTTTATACGACCTAGTACTTAAAGGAAAATATCCTGAACATCATTTAGAAAAAGGCGATGTAGTGATTTTTGCATCCGTTGGAGCGGGGATGAATATCAACGCAATTTGCTATCGGTTGTAATTTTATTAGTAACCTCGTTGGTTGTTCCCTTCGATATAATTGCTGTAAGCTTTATTACAAACTTTGTTACCTCCTGGTGTTGGGTAATTACCAGTAAAATACCAGTCACCTGTGTTGGTTGGACAACATGCATGCAATCCTTCAATCGTCTGATAAATCACTTCTACAGGGATTTTAATATTATCCGGTGTAATTAATTGTGCAATTTTGTCTGAAATTTCTTCTGTTGTAAATGGCTTATATAATTCACGAACTAAATTTTCTGTATGAAGTTCATTTTTAGCTTCTAACGCTTTGATTTTCTGATAAACATCATCCATCACCTGCTCCATCCCTCTTTCTTTCAACAAAGCAATGGCGGCTTTAAATGCAATAAAGTCACCCATTTTACTCATATCAATACCATAACAATCAGGATACCTGATTTGAGGTGCAGAAGAAACTACAATAATTTTTTTAGGAGAAAGTCGGGACAACATTCTAATGATGCTTTCTTTTAAAGTTGTACCTCTAACAATACTATCATCAATTACAACTAAACTATCTTCGTTCATACGTACAGTACCATATGTAATATCATACACATGTTGGACCATCTCGTTTCGGTTTGAATCCTCTGTAATAAATGTTCTTAATTTGACATCTTTAATGGCGATTTTTTCTTGACGAATTTTTCGATTCACCATCTCGCTTAATTTATCAGCATCTACCTCTTTACCCCAACTTAAAATACGTTCAACTTTAATGGCATTCAAGAATTCTTCCATGCCTTTGATTAAACCGTAAAATGCTACTTCTGCCGTGTTTGGAATATAAGAGAAGATGGTATTCTTTAAATCTTTTTCAATTCGATCTAAAACAATTTTACTTAAGTGATGCCCTAGTGCGATACGTTCTCTATAAATTTTCTCATCACCGCCTCTAGAAAAATAAATACGCTCAAAAGAACATGCTCTTCTTTCTTTTGGTGCAATAATTTGTTCAATGGTATATCCTCCCTTATCGTCTACTATCAATGCATTGCCTGGCATCAACTCATGCACTTCGTTCTCACCTACATTAAATGTGGTTCGTATTGCAGCTCTTTCGCTTGCAGCTACAATCACTTCCCCGTCAATATAATAATATGCTGGACGAATCCCATGTGCATCACGCATAATAAAACTATACCCATTACCAACTAGTCCACCAATGGTGAAGCCTCCATCAAATAAAGGAACAGCTTGCTTTAATACTTCAGCAATATTTGGGCTATTTGGATTTTTACTTTCTTCTATATCCAAAAAATGATGAATCACTTCCATCATTGCCGCTAAATCACTTTGTTTTTCAAAAGGACCAGGCTCATGATGGATTAGTTTGAATAATTCATCCGTATTCATTAAATTGAAATTACCAGCTAATGCAAGGTTTTTACCTGGTACTAAATTTTTCTTAATAAATGGATGGCAAAACTCAACATTGTTTTTGCCTTGAGTGCCATACCTTAAATGCCCCAGTAACAATTCCCCCATGAAAGGTAAATGACCTTTCATTAATCCTGGATGTTTGGTAATATCTGACTGGAATTGCTCTAGTTCTTGTATTTCTTGACCCACTTTATAAAAAATATCTGCAATGGGTTGTTGTGCACTACTTCTTAATCTATATAAAAAAGGATTGCCTGCTTCTATATCTAGTTTAACAGTTGCAATCCCAGCGCCATCTTGTCCACGATTGTGTTGTTTCTCCATCAAGAGGTACAACTTATTTAATCCGTAGGTCACTGACCCCCTATTTTGTAAATAGTAGGACAATGGTTTTCTTAACCTAATGAATGCTAAGCCACATTCGTGTTTGATTTCGTCGCTCATGATGAAATTTCTAGTATGTTTTTTCCTTTACTATTGCATTTGCCACTTTTGTCCAATCTGTCAATTCCTTACAAGCTTGGAAATCGTTGTCTATATATACATAGTAATTAGGGACTCTTTCTTTAAACCATGATTCTAACACTTTTGCTTTTTTCTCTTCTAGTGCCCTTATTGAAACACGGTTATAATCTTCTTTTAAATTTTCTTTATGAGGCTCCGTTCTTTCTTTATAATACACAATACGAACTGTTTTTCTACCTCTATCATCCACATACAATTGTGGTTCGGAGACATCTCCTGGCTTCATGTTCTGAATCAAAACCACCATCTCTTTATCTAATTGATCAAAGTTGATATAAGTAGACCCATCACGACCAGTCACTGCTCCACCGCTAAACTTACTTGATTCGTCGTCGCTATATTTATTCACTGCTTCTCCAAAACTTATCTTGTTTGCTAAGACCAATTTTCTAACGCTATCTAACAAATGTTTAGTCTCGTTGATTTCATCATTCGTGATTGGAGGAATTCTTAAGATATGCTTTACCACCGCTTCATCCCCAGATCTAGAAATCAATTGGATAATATGGTATCCGAATTTAGATTTTACAGGCGCAGAAATTTGGCCCTCTTTTAACCTGAATGATGCAGCCATGAAAGCTGGATCAAATTCTCTTACATTTCTATTTAAGCTAAACTGGCCTAGATTTTCTTTTGAACTAGGATCTTCAGAATATAATTTTACTAATTGTTCAAATTTATTCACTCCACCTTCTACTTGCTTACGGTATTCTAACATTTGCTGAATCACATATTCTTCGATATCGCGATTTGCTTTAGGATGCATGATGATTTCTGAAATCTGTACTTCACTTTCATACAAGGGCAAACTATCCAATGGAATTTTTATATAAAAGGCTTTTACCTCATTTGGGGTAATCTTTACTTTGTCAACAATTTTATTTTGCATCTCCTCCGCCAAACGTTGTTCCTTGATTAAAAGTCTAAAATCGTCTTTTAATTGAAAGATTGATCGTCCAGCAACTTCCTCTAAGACTTCCTTAGATCCAAATTGTTGTATGAAATTTCGAATACGCCCATCAATAGCCACCTCAATTTCTTCTTCTGTAACTAAAATAGAATCTTTTTCGGCTTGTAAAACTAAAGCCTTACGAATCAACTGCCCTTCGATTACCTGACAGGCCGATGGTAATTCGATATTTTCTTGACCCTGAGCTTGTCTCTTATAATCTGCAAGTGCATTGTCTACATCGGAACGTAGAATATATTTATCGCCGACAGTAGCAATAATTTTATCTGCTAAAACTTTTTTAATTTGAGCGGTTGCTGCACTAGTAATGGCAATTAAACCGAAGGCAAATAAGACGCGAACTATTTTCATCAAATATGAATTAAAGGGCTAAGTTCTGATAGCTAGGGCAATACCCCAACTATCAAATCTTAATTTTTTTATAAAGTACGTTTAACTTCTTCTTCTTCAAATGCTTCTACAATATCGCCTGGTTTTAAGTCGATAAAGTTTTTGATGGTCAAACCACATTCCATATTGGAAACAACTTCTTTCACATCATCTTTGAAACGCTTCAAGCTTCCTAATTCAGCGGCCTGTCCTTCACCTCTTGGGAACTCAACAATACCGTCACGAATAATACGAATCTTACTGTTTCTACTCAACTTGCCATCCAATACATAACATCCGGCAACAGTTGCTTTATCGAATTTGTAGACTTCTCTAACCTCCACATTGGCCACAATTTTCTCTTGAATTTTTGGTTCCAACATACCTTCCATCGCACTCTTGATTTCATCAATCGCGTTATAGATAATAGAGTACATTTTAATTTCAACACCTTCTGTTTCGGCTAAGCGGCTTGCTTGCATACTTGGACGAACGTTAAAACCAATGATGATGGCATCAGAAGCGGCAGAAAGCAATACATCAGATTCAGAAATCTGACCCACTCCTTTTAAGACCACTCTAATTGCAATTTCCTCGGTAGATAGTTTTTGTAATGAATCACTCAAGGCTTCTACAGAACCGTCCACGTCACCTTTGATAATGATGTTTAATTCTTTAAAGTTACCTAAAGCCAAACGACGACCAATCTCGTCTAATGTAATATGTTTTCTAGTTCTCAAACCTTGTTCTCTTAATAATTGAGAACGCTTGGTTGCTAATTCTTTTGCCTCCGACTCGTCGTCATATACTTTGAATTTCTCACCAGCTTGTGGTGCGCCATTCAAACCTAATATCACAACAGGGGTAGATGGAGGTGCTACTTCGATACGTTGGTTACGTTCGTTGAACATCGCTTTAACACGACCATAAAACTGTCCTGATAAAATCAAATCTCCCTGACGTAAGGTACCGTTTTGTACAAGTATAGTGGCAACGAAGCCACGACCTTTATCCAAAGATGCCTCAATAATTGTTCCTGTTCCTTCTCTATTTGGATTGGCTTTTAAATCTAAAATTTCTGATTCTAATAATACCTTTTCTAATAAAGCATCAACGTTCAATCCTTGCTTAGCAGACAATTCTTGGTTTTGGAATTTACCACCCCAAGCTTCTACTAAGATATTCATTTGAGATAATTGCTCGTAAATCTTTTGTGGTTGCGCACCGTCTTTATCAATTTTATTGACTGCAAAAATCATTGGCACATTCGCCGCTTGAGAGTGACTAATGGCCTCTTTTGTTTGTGGCATCACCGCGTCGTCTGCAGCCACCACAATAATTGCAATATCAGTTACTTTAGCACCACGAGCACGCATTGCTGTAAAGGCTTCGTGACCTGGTGTATCCAAGAAAGTGATGGCTTTACCATTTGGCAAAGTCACTTCGTATGCACCAATATGTTGTGTGATACCACCAGCCTCACCTGCAACTACATTCGCGTTACGGATATAATCCAATAAAGATGTTTTACCATGATCCACGTGACCCATGATGGTTACAATTGGAGGACGCTCTACTAAATTTGCTTGGTCTTCTGCTTCCTCTTCCTCATCCATTTCTACTACATCTTCTAATCCTACGAATTCAACTTCGAATCCAAATTCACTTGCAACCAATTCAATTACCTCGGCATCTAAACGTTGGTTAATTGAAACCATGATACCTAAGTTCATACACTTGCTAATGATATCTGCAAAGCTTACATCCATCAGGCTAGACAACTCACTCACAGTTACAAATTCTGTTACCTGTAATTTATTATCTTCTCTTTGTTCATTATTTTCATTTTCAGCAGCTTCTTCTCTTCTTTGACGACGATACTTAGACTTCATGCTCTTACCGCGACCACCTTGGCCAGATAATTTCGCTTGTGTTTCCTTTATCTTATCTTGAATTGCTTTCTGATCGATTTCTTTTTGCTCAGCCGTTTGTGGCATATTTCTTCCGCGTGCACCACCTTGTGCCGGACGCGTTCCATTATTAGGACGATTGCCTTGATAACCACCACCTTGACCGCCTTGTGGACGATTACCTTGATAGCCGCCACCTTGTCCACCTTGTGGACGATTGCCTTGATAACCACCACCTTGAGTTTGACCACCTTGTCCTGTTTGACCAGGTTGATTTGGTCTACCTTGAACTGGGATACGCTTACGAACACGTTTTTCTTCCTGGGTTAAAGGTTTTGGTCTAGTATCACTATTGGTTGGTAAATCAATCTTGCCTAAAATGGTTGGACCGGTTAACTTATCTGCTTGAATATTAGTGATGGCACCATGTACATTTTCTGGAGCAATTGAATGGTCTACTGGTGGTGCTTTTGGAGCTGGCTCTGCTTTTTTAGCAGCTGCTTTTGGAGCACTCGCTTTAGGTGCTGCTGTTTTAGGCGCTGTAGGTTCTTCTGTCTTATTGGTCGACTTTTTTGGTCTTGTAGATGAGTCAATTAAAGAAAGGTCAATCTTATTTACCACTTTTGGTGCTTCCACTTCAGGGGCTGCTGATTTAGTTTTAGCAGGTGCTGCTTTCGCAGGAGCTGGAGCGGCGGCTGGAGCATCTTTAACCACTGGCTCAGCTGCTTTTGATTTTTCCACAACTGGGGTTTCAGCAACAACTGCTTTTTTAGCTGGAGCAATTTCTTCCTCCGCTTTTTTGCCTTTGTCTGCTATTGCATTTTTCGGCAATTCCACATGGTCTGCCTTATTCTTGGCAACCTTGTCGCTTTGGAATTCAGCCTGCAAAGCATAATACTGACTTTCAGTTAATTTGGCCGTTGGCTTAAGGTCGTCCTTAGGAAAACCTTTTGAACTAAGGAATTCAATCAAGGTATCTTGACCGATGTTGAATTCTTTAGCAGCTGCTAACAGTCTTGGTAG
>Ga0208787_1000073_pt1 | contig 45550 bp, 48 predicted proteins | sample Wag4_2014_7_11_FD_187362 | JGI IMG/M metagenome (GOLD analysis project Ga0208787, IMG submission 187362) | Fresh water microbial communities from Ohio, USA - Utica-2 Time Series HT 2014_7_11 (SPAdes) (version 2) | ecosystem: Environmental > Aquatic > Freshwater > Water tank | place: USA: Ohio...
TTAATAATACGAATGCATTTTTTTACTGCACCGCTCCCTATCGAATTTAAGTAGCCCAAGCCTTATCTCCTTTCTTATAAGGTACGGTGCCTTCATATTTACCAGGTACTGCAACATAACGTAAAGCCTTGGTAGCACCCACTTCAGAACTAAAGAAACCCCATAGGGTTAATTCTTTTAGCATGGTAAAATAATGCTTTGTCTCTTCGGGCTTTTTTGTTTTTTGAAATTCAGCGGCGACTTTATCTAATTCGGTAAAAAAAGCTGTGCGTTCTGCTGAACTAGCTTCCATGAATGCCTTTCCCATCCTCGCTTTTGAATCTTTAAATTCTAATGCTTTTATACCTTCCATAAAAGCAGTTTGGTCTTTGGCTTCATAACAGTCATTCACAATCACTGTCATAAACTCACCCACTTTTGCTTCTTTCGCGCCTGGTGTATTTGTTGCGGGTAAAATAGTTTCAGCCACTTCATTTAAAAAAGAAATATCGTCTTTAGAAAATTGCAAGCCAGCTGTGCCTGTAGTGCAACCCGATAAAAAAGCTTCTGCACCTAATACGGTTCCGCCCATAATGAGGGCTACTCTTGATAAGGCTTCTCTTCTATTCATCATAAAAAATATTTAAATTGTATAAATCAAAATTTTAATTAAACATCACAAATTCTAATAGCAGCTGCTAATGAAACCATCGGGTCTTTATCTGCAGGAATAAATTCTTGTGCAACATAACCCTTGAACCCAGTTTGTAAAATGGCGCGCATGATGGCTGGATAATATAACTCTTGTCTTTCATCAATTTCATTTCTTCCTGGCACACCCCCTGTATGGTAGTGACCATAGTATTGATGATTGGTTTGAATAGAATGAATAATATCTCCTTCATCAATTTGCATATGATAAATATCGAATAACAATTTAAAATTAGCAGAACCTAAACGCTTACATAATTCAACGCCCCAAGAAGAACGATCACACATATAATCCTTGTGGTCTACTCTTGAGTTTAATAATTCCATTTGAATCATGACACCTCTTTTCTCTGCCACTGCCATAATTTTTTTCAAACCAGTAACACAATTTTTCAATCCTGTTTCATCATCCATACCTTTTCTATTTCCTGAAAAACAAATCAAGTTAGTGTACCCTGCATCTGCTACATAATGAATATGTTCTATATAATTTTTTACTAATTTATCGTGGTATTGTAGTGTATTAAAACCTTCTGTTAAACTAATCTCTGCGCCATTGCACATAGTAGAAATTAAATTATTTTCTTTTAAAATTTTCCATTCAGAGGGACCTACTAAGTCCATGCCCACCATACCTAGTTGCTTAAAATTTTTTGCTAGTGTGGCTGTGGGAATACTGTCATAACACCACCTGCAGGCGGAATGTTGAATGTTTCCCTTGAGTGCTTCTGATGCTGCTTGATTTTTCACTGCTGCTAAAATATTAGAAGGTAGCACAGCGCCTGTAGCGATGGCTGCAGACCCTGTTAAAACTTGTTTGATAAGCTTACGTCTATTGACATTGGTTGACATGGCAAGTAAATGTTAATTGGTTCGTTAAATATAATTTTTATTTACTATTTTTTAGAAAGTTTTTAGTTAAAAAAGGGGGTTATTTGTAAAATAATAAGGAAATTGCTGCAATAATACTGTCCAAGTTTTGCATTGACAGCATTAAACGATTTTGTTAGCTTAAAAACAATCAACAATGAATAGAAAATTACGCATGGGCATGGTGGGTGGAGGTAAGGATGCCTTCATAGGAGCCATCCACAGATTAGCTGCTAATATGGATGGACTTATTGAAGTGAGTTGTGGCGCCTTGAGTATTAATCCTGAAATAGCTGTGGCTTCAGGTGAAGCTTTATTTCTTCCAAAAGAAAGAACCTATTTAACTTTTGAGGAGATGATTAAAAAAGAAGCAGCACTACCTGCAAACGAGCGCATCGATTTTGTAACCATTGTAACACCCAACTTTGCTCACTTTGCACCTGCTATGATGGCCTTGGACTATGGTTTTCATGTAGTGATTGAAAAACCAATTACATTTTCAATGGATGAAGCAAAACAATTAAAACAAAAATTGGACGAAACAGGATTAACGCTTTGTTTAACGCATACTTATTCTGGTTACCCAATGGTCAAGCATGCAAAAGCCATGGTCAAAGAAGGGAAGCTAGGAAAGATTAGAAAAGTTTGGGTAGAATATGCACAAGGTTGGTTAAGCAAATTATCTGAAAGAGAAGGTAATGCGCAAGCAGCTTGGAGAACCGATCCTAAAAAATCTGGAAAAAGTTCTGTGATGGGAGATATTGGAACCCATGCTGCACATTTAGCAGAATATATTACAGGTGCAAAAATTACTGATGTTTGTGCTGAATTAAATACCATGGTAGAAGGAAGATTATTAGACGATGACGGGTCAGTGATGTTAAAATTTGACAACGGTGCCAAAGGAGTATTAATGGCTTCTCAAGTAGCTGCAGGGGAAGAGAATAATTTAAAAATTAGAATTTACGGAGAAAAAGGTGGGATAGAATGGATGCAACAGGAGCCTAATACTTTACAGGTGAAATGGTTAGATCAACCAGCACAAGTTTTAAGAGCAGGTGGTAACTACGGCGCACATTTATCTTCTGCTGCAATACATAACTCTCGCACGCCAGGTGGTCATCCAGAAGGATACTTGGAAGCCTTTGCAAATATTTATCGCAATTTTGCTTTAACCCTTGGTTGTAAAATTGATGGTACTACCCCTACTGCAGAAATGTTAGACTTCCCTGGCATCGAAGATGGTTTAAGAGGCATGGCCTTTATTGACAATGTAGTAGCTTCTTCACAGTCAGATCAAAAGTGGACGCCTTATGTTATTTAAAAATTTTATTTAAAATACTAGTATGACAACAATTAAAGGACCTGCCATTTTTTTAGCTCAATTTATGGGCGACGAAGCACCCTTCAATACTTTAGAGAGTATTTGCAAATGGGCGGCTGGCCTAGGTTTCAAAGGAGTGCAAATTCCAAGTTGGGATCCAAGATGTATCGATTTAAAAAAAGCTGCAGAAAGTAAAACTTATGCAGATGAAATAAAAGGTATTGTGGCAAGTGCAGGCATGGAAATCACAGAGTTGTCTACTCATTTGCAAGGACAACTAGTAGCAGTGCACCCAGCCTATGATGCACAGTTTGATGGATTCGCTCCCAAAGAAGTGCATGGCAATTCAAAAGCAAGAACAGCGTGGGCAGTGCAACAATTAATGTATGCAGCGAAAGCTTCCCAAAATTTAGGATTAAATGCGCATGCTACTTTTAGTGGTTCTTTATTATGGCATACAGTGTATCCTTGGCCACAACGCCCCGCAGGATTAGTAGAAACAGGTTTCACTGAACTTGCAAAAAGATGGATGCCCATTTTAAATGAATTTGATAAAGCAGGAGTCGATCTTTGTTATGAAATTCATCCGGGTGAAGACTTACATGATGGTGTTACTTATGAAATGTTTTTAGATAAAGTAAAGGGGCATAAGCGTGCTTGTTTATTATACGATCCCTCTCACTTTGTTTTACAATGCATGGACTACCTGGGTTATATCGATGCTTTTCATGAGCGTATTAAAATGTTCCATGTAAAGGATGCAGAATTTAATCCAACGGCCAAACAAGGTGTATATGGTGGATACCAAAACTGGATTGACCGTGCTGGAAGATTTAGATCACTAGGCGATGGTCAAGTAGATTTCAAAAGTATTTTTAGCAAACTAGCTGCTTATAATTTTAAAGGTTGGGCAGTAATGGAATGGGAATGCGCTATTAAACATCCAGAAGTAGGTGCTGCTGAAGGGGCCCTCTTTATTCAAAAAAATATTATTAAAGTAACCGAGAAAGCATTTGACGATTTTGCTAGTACCGGTTCAGATGAATCATTCAATAAGAAAATTTTAGGTATTTAAACATTTAAAAAACGAAGCACTATGAAGAAGGTTTTATTTATTTTATCAATTGCTGTTATTATAATGGCATGTGGTGGTGGATCAACAGAGGCTGGAAAAGCAACAACAGAAACAAAAGAAGCAATAGCTTCAACAGGTAATGCATTATCAGATAATCCAGATTATCAAAAAGGTTTAGCCTTGATTGCAGGAAGTGATTGTTTAACTTGTCACAAAACAAGTGAAAAAAATATTGGGCCTGCCTATAAGGATGTTGCAGAAAAATATGAGAACACGGAAGAGAACGTTAAAATGTTAGCCTCTAAAATTATAAAAGGGGGAAGTGGTAATTGGGGTGCTATTCCAATGACGCCGCATCCTCAGTTAAAAGAGGAAGATGTAGAAGCCATGGTGAAATATATCTTTCTTTTAAAGAAATAAAATACTTTGAACTAGTATAACTTGAATCGTATAATTCAAATTGTACAATAAACAATTTGCATGAAAAAATTATTGATTGCTTTTTTAATCTGTTTTGTTGCTACACAAACCAATGCACAAGAATGGATTTCTTTATTCGACGGGAAAACCACTAACGGTTGGCATAGTTTTGGCAAAACAACAGTTGGTGAATCTTGGAAGGTAGAAGATGGCGCGATTGTTTTTGATCCGGCAGCGAAGGCTGCAGGAAAGTCGGCGGGGGATATTGTAACCAATGAAAGTTTCAATGATTTTCATTTACAGTTAGAATGGAAGATTTCAAAAAATGGCAATAGCGGTATTATCTTTTTTGTGCAAGACGACCCCACTAAATATAAAGAAACATGGCATACAGGACCTGAGATGCAAGTCTTAGATAATGATGGCCATGAGGATGGAAAAATTATTAGCCATAGAGCAGGTAATTTATATGATTTAATTGTGGGCAAAGAAGGGGTGGTGAAACCATACGACCAGTGGAATAAAGTAGATATTATTTTTAAGAAAGATAAATTAGACCTTATTTTAAATGGCGTAAGTATGGTAAGTACGCATGTAGGAGATGATGGCTGGAAAGAACTTATTAGGAGATCAAAATTTGCTGAAGGAGAATCACCAGACTTTGGTAAAAAATTCTCTGGACATATTGCCTTACAAGATCATGATGACAAAGTGAGTTATAGAAATATTAGAATTCAAAAATTATAATTCAGGTAGTGCAAACTATACATGAAGATTTTATGCGTCAGGCCCTCGTGCAAGCTCAGAGGGCCTTTGACGTTGATGAAGTGCCCGTGGGGGCTGTCATTGTAATGCATGGTAAAATAATTGCCAAGGCGCATAATCATGTACAATTATTAAAAGATGTAACGGCGCACGCGGAAATTTTAGCCATCACTAGTGCTTGCGAAAATTTACAAGAAAAGTATTTACCCGAAGCCACTTTATATGTTACCCTTGAGCCCTGCTTAATGTGTGCTGGCGCTTTGTACTGGAATAAAATTGGCCATATTGTCTTTGGCGCCTATGATCAAAAAAATAGCTACCGCAGGGTAACAGAAAAAAATCCTTTTCATCCTTCGACCACTATTGTTGGCGGCGTCTTAGAAAATGATTGCGCCGCGCTCATGCAAGCTTTCTTTAAAGCCAAACGATAGATTATTTTTTTGGCCTTAAGTATTTTAATAATAAATATCTGTTTCTCGACTCGCTCTACGCATGCTCGAAAGCTCATCTCGAAACAGTATTTATTATTTATAATAGTATGAGCGCAGTAAATAAATAGTTTCCGTAGTAATCCGTTTTTAGGATTACGGAGGAAAGCTATTTTTTACGAAGCGCTAAAGAATAAACAATCTATCGTTTAGCGAGACGAGAAATAGATATTTATTTAGCGCTAAATCTTATCTAATTAAGGAAAAAAAGCCTGCAAGTAGCTTAAAAGAGCGCAAAGCATTGTAATTTTGAGCTTCATTCATAAACACAATAAATAAAAAATATGTCATTTACCTTACCTGCATTACCATATGCACACGAAGCCTTAGAACCCCATTTCGATACTTTGACCATGCAAATACACCATGGCAAGCATCATCAAGCCTATGTAGATAATTTAAACAAGGCAGTGGCTGGCACTCCGAACGAAGGAAAAACGATAGAAGAATTAGTAAAAGTAGCTGGTACAATTAGCCCCGCAGTTAGAAATAATGGTGGTGGTCATTGGAACCATAGTTTCTTTTGGGCAAGCTTAGCACCTAATGCAGGTGGCACTCCATCAGGCGCATTAGCAGATGCAATCAATACTGCTTTTGGAAGTTTCGATGCATTCAAAGAAAAGTTTGCAGCTGCTGGTATGACTCGTTTTGGAAGTGGCTGGGCCTGGTTAATTGTTAAAGACGGAAAATTAGAAGTAAGCTCTACACCTAATCAAGACAATCCTTTAATGGATGTAGCTGAAGTAAAAGGACATCCTATTCTAGGCGCCGATGTTTGGGAACACGCTTATTATTTAAAATATCAAAATAGAAGAGCCGATTATTTAGCTGCTTTTTGGAATCTAGTAAATTGGTCAGTGATTGCAGATCGTTTTGCTGCTGCCAAATAAAATCATAAGTATTTTACTCTAAACAATTTTATATTGAAAACCTGCAATTAAAAACTGCAGGTTTTTTTGTATCAACTTATGTAAAACTTGTTTTATAAATAGAAATTAAAACTAGGGCACAGGATCATAGCCCTGACCACCGCCTGGTCTACACTTACTTAATCTTTTGACCCCTAAATAAATACCTTTGATAGGACCATATTTTTGAATGGCTTCACTTGTATAATGAGAACAAGAAGGTGTGAACCTACATTTACTAGCCCCCATCCATGGAGAGAACACGTATTGATAAATACGTATCAAGAATATAAAAGGAAAGGCTATAATTTTTTTAAGCGTTGGCAATTTGACTTCTTTTGTAGTGTAATTTTTTATAGTGTAATTATTACAGCATAATTATTTATTCAATTTTGAAACTAATAACGAAAGTGCCTCTTTTAGTTTCCCTTGTATTTCAGCTTGTGTAAGTACAAGTGCATCGGTGTATAAAAAAAATAAATTAACGCGCTTGTTGTCAAGTGCAGCCTGGCTTATGAAATTTGGTTTTTCTAAACGGTAGGCCTCTCTTAATAATCTTTTCACTCTATTGCGTTGTACTGCTTTTCTAAATGTTCTGCTAGGTGCACCTACCCCTGCTTGCAATAGGCTAGTTAGAGATAGATTATCTGCAGTGCTTGGAATAGGTTCAATGGTATAAATAAGTCTGATAGGAAATACATTAATTGCCTGGCCAGTAGAAAATAAATGTTGTGTTTGTTTTCTACTTTTTAATTTATCTTTTTTTTGATATGTAAAAACGGTAGGCAATTAAAAAAATTAAAGTGATAAAAAAAGTCCCTCCCGAATAACGGGAAGGACTTTAAAATTATTGAATTTATTTGTAATAGCTAGAAAGGGATATTTCCTAGATTAAATTTTACTTTAATCCTTTCTCGCTAGATACAGTTAGTTTTTTGCGTCCTTTCTTTCTACGGCTTGCTAATACTTTACGACCATTAGCAGATTCCATACGCTTGCGAAAACCATGAACAGATTTACGACGACGTTTATGTGGTTGAAATGTACGTTTCATTTGATGTCTTTTACTTGCTTAGTTTCTTAAAATTGTTTCCACTTCAATAGCAGTCACCATACCACTACCTGTGAAAGGACGGCAAAAATAGGGTATTTTTTCATTTTTTAAGCTAAATCTGTATGTTTTGCCTCAATTTTTTGTCCGAAAAACAAGCTACCCTGCTTCTCAAAGGTATCAGCATTATCGGTGGTGTAAAAGCTTAAATGCCCATGCTGGCTGCATTTTTGGGCTAATTCAGGGTGATTTTCGAGGTATTTTGCAAGACTTTTTGCCACAATATCTCCTTGTGTCACCAGACTCACCCCAGTTGGCAAGAAGGACTTAATTTTTGACTCTAATAGCGGATAATGCGTACAAGCTAGCAAAATAGCATCGATATCCTTAGATTGGCTAAAAAGCTCGTTTAGATACTGCTGTACAAAATAGTCTGCCCCGGGTTTATCAAATTCACCATTTTCAATTAAGGGCACCCACATTGGACAGGCTTGTTGGAATACTTGGAGGTCGGGGAAAAATTTAGCTATTTCTATAGGATAGCTACCGCTTTGCACTGTACCCGAGGTACCCATGATGCCAATTTGATGGTTAGTAGAAAAATTTCCTAGAACCTCTGTAGTGGGACGAATCACACCTAAGACTCTTTTGCTAGGATCGATATGAGGTAAATCTAATTGTTGAATATTGCGAAGTGCTTTTGCTGAAGCAGTATTGCAAGCAATAATAACTAAAGAGCAACCTTGTTTAAAAAACCAATTCACCGCTTCTAAAGTATATTGATATACGGTTTCAAAAGATCTACTGCCATAAGGGGCACGTGCATTATCTCCTAAATAAATATAATCGTACTGAGGTAATTGTTTTTTCAATTCCTTCAAAATGGTGAGACCACCATAACCACTATCAAAGACACCTATGGGTGCTGACATAAAAATTTATTTAAACTAAGAACCTCGTTGCATAACAACGAGGTTCTATTCAAAAATATTTTAAAAAAGAATTATCCTTTTTTAGCTGGAGCTGCTTTTGTAGCTGAAGCGCTCGTTGCTGCTTTGAAGGCATCTTCTACATCCTTAGGTAAGGCCAACTTCAACTTAATGGCAACACGAATGGTTAAGTTGTCTGCAATAGAAGGTTGCGCATAAGGAGATAAAGCATCTGACTTTAATACCAAAGTGTATTTATTTTCTGCAACTACATCGCTTAGAGCAGCAGCCACTTTTTGTCTGTAAGGCAATAAAAGTCCTTCCTCTTTTTGTTGCATCATACTTTGTTGGTATTGTTGCCAGTTGATTAACTTATACTTTAATTTATTTAAATCGGTAGTAGCCATTTCATAAGCTTTCGCTTTTTTAGACAACTCAACTGAATCTCTTCTAAAAATGCTATCCTTGATTTGATAATCTTTTAAAGTGTAGTTGTACTCTTCTTGTAAACTGTCTTGTGCATAAGATCTAAGCACGGTATCTAATTTTTCTTGGATACCAGGGAATAAAGCAATAACGCTTTGATCATCAAAGTAACCAATCTTTATTTGTGCAGTCGCACTTGTTGTAAATGAAGCTGCGATAATTAAGATGGCAGCTACTAAGAAACCTTTTTTCATAAGATGTTGTTTTAGTTGTTGATACCCAATTCTTTTAAAACGTCGTCGCTTTTGTCAAGTTTTGGGTCTGCAAATATAATGGTAATTCCTTCACTTTTATCCAAAATGAAGTCATAAGCCCTTGCAGCAGCCATTTTTTGGACTGCATTGTATACCTTATCCTGAATGGGCTTGACTAGTTTTTGTCTTTCTTTAAATAAATCGCCCTCATAGCCAAAGCGCTTTTTTTGTAAATCTCTCAACTCTTTTTCTTTTACAAAAAGCTCATCTTCTCTCTTTTTTCTTAGGTCTTCAGACAGCATAAATTGCTCAGCCTCATAGTTTTTATACATTTTATCCAAGGCCATTTGCTTGACATCAATTTCTTGTTGCCACCCATCTCCTAAGACTTTCAATTTCTTGTCTGCTTCCTTATATTCAGGAATCTTATCTAAAATATACTTGGTATTAATAACAGCATATTTTGTTTGCGCCTGACTTGTAAAAAAAGTGGCTAGTCCAATAAATAGGACCAAAATCTGTTTTTTAAGTTGCATATTTAATTATTTTTGAAATGAAAATTACGATAACTATTATTCAGGTTCTATACCCAGCATAAAGGTAAACCTTCCAGCATCTTTCAATGAAGTTGTTCCAGACATTCTATCTAGCCCTATACCATAGTCAAAGCCTAATAGACCAAACATAGGTAAATAGAAACGCATTCCTACACCTACCGAACGTCTTAAATTAAATGGATTATACTCTTTCATACTATACCAACCATTGGCCGCTTCAAAAAATCCTAATGCATAAATAGTACTACTTGCCGCTAAACTTAAAGGATAACGCACTTCCACTGCATACTTATTAAAGATGGTAAACTTTTGTCTAGAAGATTGTTGATCAGGATTTATTTTCGGATTAGAACTCTCATACACAGGATAACCTCTTTGCGCAATAATATCAAATCCTAATAAAGCAAATTGATTACTTAATCCAGCATCTCCCACTTGAAAACGCTCAAATGGCGAAATAGGTAACTCGCTATTATAAGCGCCCAAGAAACCATATTTAGCAGCAAATTTTAAAACAAATTGTTTATTACGATCTTCTCCTCTTGGCTTACCTAGTGGCACATACCACTCACCATTAAAACGCCATTTATGGTATTCTAATAATTCATAGGGATTTGACTTTTTGGCAAAATTAGGATCAAACAAAGAATAAGGAGGTGTTAACTGCGCACTCATTAAAAAAGTAGATCCCGTTCTTGGAAACAAAGGTTGATCCACTGATGTTCTTTGCAAAGCAATTCTTAAGTTGACATTGTTTACAATACCATTATTAAAATTGGGTAGATTAAAAGGATCAATAGCATATTCTTTTAAAGTATACCTTGTATAGTTTAATCCTAGATTCAAAGAAAAATAATCATCAGGCCATGATAATTGACGGCCAAAAGAAACGGTTCCACCAGTCGTTGAAATGTACCTTGAATCTGCAGCGTTGGGATCAAACATCCCTGTCAATTGATCAAAGGTTTGTCCGAATTTTGTATTGTATACACTTACTGTTAAAGTATTACGCTTGATACCCCCAAACCATGGCTCAGTGAATGAGAAGTTGGTAGATCTAAACGCTTTACCATTACTTTGAACCCTTATACTTAGTTTTTGTCCATCTCCCATGGGAAGTGGATCCCAAGCAGATTTTTTAAATAAGTTCTTTGAACTAAAGTTATTAAAAGTCACCCCTAAGGTTCCAGTCAATCCAATAAAACCTCCCCAACCAGCACTTAACTCTAATTGATCGCTCGACTTTTCTTCTACACCGTAATTAATATCCACCGTACCATCTTCAGGATTAGGTATTGGATCAATTTTTATTTTCTCTTGGTCAAAAAAGTTTAACTGTGCAATTTCACGTTGAGAACGAATTAATAAAGAGCGGCTAAACTTATCACCCGGTAGTGTTCTTATCTCGCGACGAATAACAAAATCCTTTGTTTTTTCATTCCCTGCTATACGAATAGTTTTGATCGTTGCTTGAGGACCTTCTACAATTCTTATTTCAAAATCAATGGTATCATTGTATACAGCTGTTTCAATGGGATCCACTCTAAAGAATAAATAGCCATCGTCTTGGTATAAGCCACTTACATCACCGCCTTCCGCAGTAGGTGTTTTACCCAATTTATTAAATAAAATTTCTCTATTATAAATTTCACCTTTCTTAATATTTAAAATGACAGACAAAATAGAATCGGTATACTTTGTATTACCTCTCCAATTAATATTACCGAAATAATATTTACGTCCTTCTTTCATTTGTAAATCAATATTCAAGTTACCCCCTGCATTATGATAAACTGTATCTTTTTCAATCACCGCATCTCTAAATCCTAATGAGTTATAATAATCTAATAAGTTGTCTTTACTTTCCTCGTATTTTTTAATATTGAACTTAGCAGAAGAAAGGGATAACCTAGCATAAGGATTTAATATTTTTCTAGTCTTGGTAAAAGTTAAAAAACCTTTCTCTGACATATATTGCTCGAAAGAATAAGGATTTGTTTTAACAATAACTGCCTTGTCATTAATAGGAAATAAAGTAAGTCTCATTTTTTCGTGCACTTCCTTCAAGCTTTTTTTAAGCTTGGTTTCTTCAATCTTATTGCCTCCAAAATTAATATTGTTGATTCTTACTTTAGGCCCTTTGTCTATCACAAAATCTAATAATAAATTATTTTTTCTAGTAGCGTCTTTTTTTTCTTTGATAGTGACTTTGACATCTTGGAAACCTTTTTCAGCATAATATTTTTTGATGCCTTCAACAGCCGTAATTTTCATATTATCGGTTACCACTCTATTCGGTGTTAAACCCGTTTTACCAGATAATTCATCGATATCCGATTTTTTTGCACCCAGAAAATTAAACTTAGATAAACGAGGTCTCTCTGTTACATTAATTTCAACATCAATTTCTTTGCCTACTAAATCTGTTAAATAAATACTTACATCGCTAAAATAATTTTGATCCATCAACTTGCGAATAGATTTTGCAAAGTTGTCACCGCCTGGAATAGACACTTCATCTCCGGTATTTAAAGTAGAAAGTGAGAGCAATAAATTCTCATCAAAGTTTTCATTACCCACCACTTTGATGTTACGAATCTTATATTTAGTAACCGTTTTTTGGTTGAAAATATTGATCAGTTGAACATTAATCTGGGTCACCGAATCTTGAACAGGGGTATCCTGCGCATAAGAAGTCGAATTCAATAAAAGTACTGATAGTGAACCTATTAAAAAGGGAAGAAATTTATGCATCTGCAAAGGGACTAAACATTTATAATTTTAAAAGTGTCGCAAATTACTCGTAATATTTCAAAGTCTTTGTTAAAAGTGAAAATAAACATATTACTATTTTTCATCATTAGTAAGGAGCTGGTTGCTGGTTTTGCCGAATCTGCGTTCTCTGGATTGGAAATCAAGGATGGCCTTTATTAAGTCATCCTTCCTAAAATCGGGCCATCTGGTCTCTGTAAAGTACAATTCGGCATAGGCCAATTGATACAATAAAAAATTACTTATACGAAATTCGCCACTGGTTCGAATCATTAATTCGGGATCAGGAAACTCACTGGTAGTAAGGGCTTCAGACAAAGTGGTCTCTGTTATATCATCCATACTAAGACTCCCTGCTTTCACTTGACTAGCTATTTTTTTAGCAGCTTCTACTAGTTCCCATCTACTACTATAACTCAAAGCCACAATAAGGGTTAGACCTGTATTTTGGGCTGTTTGCGCAGTGGCATCGTCTAAGGCGGCTCTTGCATGGGGAGGCAGTAAGCCTAAATTGCCAATAAAACGAAGCTTGATATTATTTTTATGTAAATCGGGGACTTCTTTGGCTATAGTGTCCACAAATAAGGTCATTAAGCCTTTGACTTCTTGCTCAGGTCTTTCCCAGTTCTCCGTGCTAAAAGCATAGAGAGTAAGGTATTGAATGCCTATTTCAGTGGCTGCTTCTACTACTTTTCTAACACTTATAACTCCTTGATAATGACCAAATAAGCGGTCCTGGCCTTGTTCTTGCGCCCATCTTCCATTGCCATCCATAATAATGGCGATATGCTTAGGCAGTTTGCTTAAATCCAGGTTTTCCATGGTGTAAAATTAAGAAAATAACTAGGTTATTTGCGTTTAAGGAAGCCAAATAAAGACTTATTGGAGCCTTTATTACTTGATTTGCTAGTTTTGCTAAATAGATTTTCTCTTTTGGCTTTAGGCTTTGGATCTGGGCCATATATTCTTAAGAAATTATACGACAAACCCAATTTGGCAGAAAAAAATTGATCCTTACCAGAAGTACTTGCCTGGTAATTGATTCCTCCGTTAGGATGAATGTCTTGATCTCCAAAATGATCTAGTTGATCTGATCTCGTAAAACGATAAGTGAATTCTCCAAATACATTAAAGGAACCCACTACATTATACTTGAAACCAATATTTAAGGGCATGGTAATGATATTAGGTGCTTGCGTATACACACCTGCTAAATTTTTATAATTACTAGTATCTTTTAAGGGAGATAAATAACCCACACCAAATCCTAAATAAGGACTGAAGCGATATTTTTTATTGCCATTAATAAATTTTAAAAAATAAATTTCTGTCATCAAACTAATATCTTGGTAGGTAGTTTGAAAAAATAAACTTCTTTCACTTACATAGGAATTCACAGTATTAGGTGTTAATGAATCATAGGCGCCTAAAGGAACAATTTCATAATTCAATCTTAGGCCAACATAATCATTCAATTGCCTTTTATAAAAACCACCAAAATTTAAACTTAGAAATTGTATGTTAGGAGCTAAGTCTCCATTGTAAGAAGCTTGGCCAGCAAATACACCAAACTCACCTTTATTTTCTACTAGTTGTAAATACTGTGCTTGTGCAGTTGTGGTTAAAAATAAAAGAAAAAATAAAAAAATAAATTGCTTACGCATGGGTTAATTTCTTTTATCCAAGCCCCAGGTGAGCTTTGTTCGTAAGGTCGTCAAATAGCTGTTCTCATTGAGTCTTATGAAATTAACAGAGAAAGATTCTTTCTTAATAGCCAATTGAATATTCTTAGGTACAATTTCTTTTCTAGCATCTAAGGCGCAAATCAATTCTTCTGTTCTGCCTTCAATTTCAAATGAAATCACAGAACTATCTGGCACAATGATAGAGCGAACATTTAAATTATGTGGGGCCACGGGTGTAATTACAAAACTTGCAGAATCTGGAAATAAAATAGGGCCATTGCAACTCATATTATATCCGGTAGAACCGGTAGGCGTAGAAACAATTAGTCCATCTGCCCAATAAGAATTTAAAAATTCACCATTTAAATAAGTATGAATTTTAATCATTGGAGAGGTATCTCTTTTGTGAATGGCGAATTCATTTAATGCATAAGGGGCATTTCCAAAAATAATAGGGTCTGCATCTAAATGTAATAAAGTTCTTTTCTCTATCACATAAGTGCGATTTACTAAAGCCTCTACCATTACAGTTAATTCATCTTTTGAAATAGTGGCTAAAAAACCAAGCCTACCATAATTAATACCTAGAATGGGGATTTGACTATTGCCCACAATAGTGACTGCATCTAGTACTGTACCATCCCCTCCCAAACTTATTAAACAGTCGATACTGTCATGTATCGCAGAAAAAGAATTGAAAGCGATTAGCGGTTCTTTGCCGGCGCTTGCTTGTAAATTAAACTTTTGCAATAGCTCCTCATAGATATAAATCGTAATAGCATACTTATCCAAGGCAAGTAGTAATGCTTGCAATGATTGTTGCTGATCGATATCAACGCCTCTACTATATATAGCTACTTTCATCCGAAAAATTTAAAAATTAATACCTGCACGCAAATATAACCCTTTGTCTCCAAGCTGATTCAAGCTGTAATCAATTTTTAATACAAAATCATAAATGCCAACAATATCCATACCTAGTCCTGCTGTTCTAAGTAGCGTATTTGCAAGGCGATTGCCATTTACAGGTTTTTCACTGTAGACATAGCCAAGATTTGTAAAGGCCTTGAGCCAAAATTGATATTTAATAACGGGGACCCAACTAGGTATAAATCTATTTTTTATAATGACTGACCCTAATGCATGATGAAAAGAGGCTTTTAAAATACTGGCTGCACTTCCATCCACGACATAATATTCCAATCCATTCAATTGTAAATTACCATAGCCTAATAATTTATTGTCGGTATAGTTTTGGTTGGGTAAAAATTTAACTAGGTTATTGGATTCTACAAAAATAAAATTCGACTTTGAAAAAGGATATGCCCATACTTTTCTAAGTTGAATGGAACTTAGATTACTATTTTTGGAGAAGCGTTGATACAAAATTAAATCGGTAGACTGCCCCTTGGTAGGATATGCATTGTAATCAAAGCGAATACGTGAATACGATAAAGAGGCGTCTAGATAAGAAAATGTTTTTTGATGACTAGGTAAAAAAATGGGTTGGTACAAAAAAGCAGTATCACTTATTTCATTTCTCCCAAGGCCCATTTGAAAACTATGTCTTTCAAATAAATTGGGACGGTACAATAAACTGGCATTGGCTCGATAACCCTTTTGTATAATATTTTGAGTTCTATAAAAAACTTGTTTGTCTAATTTGGTCTCAATATTAATTTCTTTCTGTGTAGCATTTTGCCAAGCCAAGGCTAAACCATAACGTAATTTTTTATCAATAAAAGGCATTTGGTACCTGAAACTAAATTGTTGCGTATACCCTGTTATAAAGGCTGTATTCAATTTATCATTATTGCCCGTCACATTGGATTGCCTTAGGTTTACTCCATAATTCACTCTGTCTAAGCTTCTGTTTTGTTGATTCCACCATTGGTTAAAATTTCGATCCACCCACCTGAAATAAGGAATGGGAAATAAATACCATCTTTCACGTACATTGATTTTAATGACTACTTGCAAACTATCTAGATACTCCGATTGGACCGTCACTTGCTCAAACAAAGCAGTATTAAATAATTGTTGTTGTGAGATGGTATCTGCAATCGCTAAAGAATCTTTTGAAATAATATCTCCCTCATGGTAAGGTAACTCTCTTAAAATAATATATGGCTTAGTTTTTCTATTGCCCTCTATTTGTATAGCGCTAATTTTTATTTGTGCCGAAACTAGGTTTGAAAAAAATAAAAAAGAAGCGGTAAAAAATAATAGATATTTTATTTTATTACACATCTAAATAATTCATTAAATGTTGGTAATGACTTTCCATATCATTGTGAAGTGGGGACTTGCCAAAATAATGAAGCACTTGATAATCGTAACGCTCAAAAGTGGAGATAATAGCTGAGGCCTCTTCTTGATTAATTTTAAGAGTAATAATCATGGCACCAGTGGTAGGCTCAAAAAAACTATTTAATTGCAAAATTTGAGCATTATTGGTTTCAACCAAACGACTCATCTCTGCTAAAGAATATTGATAGGGAGAAATAGACAACACAATAATAGCGCCATTTTGTTCCGTTCCTATGAAACGGGCAATATTTTCATTTAAAATTTTCTGGGTGATGACACCCACACATTCTTGCTGCTCATTTAAAACAGGCAGTAAGGAAAGTTCATGTTTTGAAAATAATTCTAAGGCTTTTGTAAAATGTGCCCCAGCGTTTACTCCAATACGCAGCAGCCCTACTGCAATGGAGGCCATGGTTTGATCCACCGCAATGTCCAATACCGACTCCTTGGACACTAAGCCAATAAAATATTCATCTTTTAATAGAGGTAAATGTTGCACTTCATAATCTTCCATGCATTGCAATACAAATGAAGCGGTGTCTTCCAAGCGTAGCATGGGAAAACCTTTTATAGCCATTTCATTTGCAATCATAAGATAATTATTTAGATAAAGAACCAAGGAATTTCTCTAAGATGCTATTAAATTCAACAGGCACTTCCATCATGGGCGCGTGTCCACACTTATCAATAAAATGTAATTGACTATTTGGAATTAATTTTTTAAACTCTTCTGCTACAAAAGGAGGCGTAACAATATCATTCTTCCCCCAAATTAATAAAGTAGGTTGTTGAATTTGATTTAACTCTTCCCCTAAATTATGACGAATTGCACTTTTCGCTAATGAAATAATTTTAATGACCTTAAGTCTATTTTTTGTGATTTCAAAAACTTCATCCACTAGTTCAGGCGTAGCAACAGCAGGGTCATAAAAAGTTTGTGCAGTTTTGTTTTTGATATATTCGTAGTCACCTCTTTTAGGATAACTATCACCCATTGCATTTTCAAACAAACCACTACTTCCTGTTAAAGTAAGTGATTTCACTCTTTCAGGATGCTTTAAAATATAGACCAAGGCCACGTGGCCTCCTAAAGAATTACCCAATAAATGAATATTGGTATAATTTTTATGTTCAATAAAGGCAGCAATATGTTTTTCTAAACCTGATACGGTAGTATGTAAAATATCTAAATCAAATAAAGGAAGTATGGGCACCACTACTTTATGGGTATGTCTGAATTTTTCAATCAAGTCTGAGAAATTACTTAGGGCACCGAAAAGTCCATGGCAAAGCATTAGCGTTTCCCCTTCCCCTACTTCTAGGTAATCAAACTTTCCGTCTTTAATAATTTCGTATTCCATGTTTCGTCCTTTTTATGCCTATTTATAGAATGGTTAAAGGTAGTTAATTCGTTTTAAAAAAGGCTAAACTGAGTCAAAGCAAAATAAGAGCTAAATAGGATATATAACAATTTATTAACCTATTGTGCATCAATGAATTATGCTAATGTAGGCCCTTATGTAAAGGGGTTAGAAAAAGTGGTAAAAGTACTTTTTATAGAAGGAACCCAAATAGCGGCTTTTTCCATACAATAAGGCCACCATTTTTGTAAGTAGTCATAAGTGAAAGTAGCTTTCATTTCAGTAGCTTCTACCACTGCCAATATTTGTAAAAAATAAATCACTGCACTCAACATGGTGAAATAAATAAATCCATATAAAATAATACCTAATAATTTATTTACCCAACCTAATAATAACCATTCAGCAGTTTGTTGCAAGACCCCTGAAATAAATTTTAATATAATGAGAACTAAAATTACAATAAGTAAAAAGGAAATAAAGGGTAACCAGTGAGAAGCAATTTGAGTATGTTCTTTTAAATAACTAGCCACCCAACCAGCAAATTGAAAAGCAAGAATTAATCCAATCATTAAGGAGAAAAAAGAAATGACTGCTTTAATGAATCCGTTTCTATAGCCTTGTAAGATGGCTATTATTAAAATAGTACCTGTGAGTATGTCTAACCACATAGTATTAGGCGCTTAATAAAGTTTTGGCAATAGCAGAAATAACTTTACCGTCTGCCTGACCTGCTAATTGTTTAGTAGCCATACCCATTACCTTACCTAGGTCACCAGGACCAGCGGCCCCCACTTGCGTAATAATGGCTTGCACAGCAGCTTTCACGTCGTCATCACTCATTTGCGCAGGTAAAAACTTTTCTATTACCGCAATCTCTTCCGATTCTTTGGTAGCCAGGTCTGCTCTATTTTGTTGTTCAAATATGGTTAAAGAGTCCTTGCGTTGCTTTACTAATTTTTGTAATAGTTTTAATTCTGCTTCTGCAGATATAGCACCATTCGCGCCGGGTTCTGTTTTAGCTTTTATGATCTCTGCTTTAATAGCTCTTAATCCTCTTAACAAAGCTTCATCTTTGTTTTTCATTGCGTCTTTCATTAAAGACATCACATCGGTTTCTAAAGACATAATATTATTTATTTAGTAGAGTTAATTATTATTCGTTTATTTATTATTTTCTGAAAGTTGACTAGCTCTAAATTTAGTATAGAAAGTTTTAGCAAATTCTTTGAATTCATTGGACAAGGCTTCATCTTGAGTAGCTCTTAAATAGGCATCGCTCATACCCATTAAATTTTGATAAAAGAAGTCGGCCATTTCATCCACCATCATATCCTTAGTCCATAGGTCAATACGAAGTGCAGTTTTGTCGGTGGGATCCCAGAAAGTAAGCATCATCGCGCGTGCTTCTTGTGCTTCTGTAGCCGTACTATCGGAGGCAGACCACTTAATATTTTGAGGAATTTTTTGATCGTCTAAACCAATGTTAACCTGAATACTTGACTGATGCATATTAAAATTTTGAAACACAAAAATACAAATTAATTAAATAAGAACCTTACGAACTCTTCAACGCTAGTGGTATTTGCACAAGTCCTGCATTCTTCTTTTCAGCATATAAATCCGCTAGCCACTGCTTACCCATTCTGGCCCTTCCTTGTCGGTACACTTCGTCCTTATAATATAATTTGAAATGATTAGAGAGTCCTCCTTTTTCTTCAAAGCTAAACTGCTCGCCCGCTTGCTGCCAAGCCCTTGGAATTGATTCATGTTGATTTTCAGCATTATTAAAAAGTAGTGGTATATCATACTCGATAGCCATTTCAATTAAACTCGTTTTATCAAAACAAATAGTATTAAATAAAATGGCATAGGTAGCTGCTATCCATTTTAGTTCCATATTAGATATGGACTTAATTAATATAGCATCTTTAAACTTATAGCCCGCTAATAATGTCTCTGCCTGCTCCACCTCTTTTTCATTTTCAAAAATGAAAACCAGTGCCATATTGGTTTGTTGCCATTTTTTAAATATTGAAAATTCTTTAAGCATATCCACAAAAGCGTTTAAAGGTTGAAAGGCCAAGAAATAATTAGCCCCATCGGTTAAACTATTTTTAGCATCTGCTAATGCCACCCACTCATATATAGGCAACCTATGAATAGGTAAATACGCTTCTTGTATTTTAGTAGCATAGCCTTTATATTTATTTTTTAAAAAACGTGTTGCCCATTCATTAATGGCATAAGTAGCAAGCGATTTTTTTAGAAAGTATTTAAAGGATTTTGTTAAAGACCACTTATGCAATATCGAAAGCCCTGGAATACAACTAGGATCTGTCATAGGAATAAAATAATGCGTAAAATGATCGCTCCCTTTTAAATCTGCTCCAAAATGAATAATGGCAGCATTGGTTACTTCTTTGATTAATTTTTCAGCAGCTGTTTCTTTAATGATAGTCACTGCATCAGTACTTTGCTCTAAAGTCAATAAGGAATCGGGGAGTTTATCGCCTACAATATAAAAATGAATCTGCGCTGAACTTAAGCCTAGTTCAATGATATCCAATACCTTCTGACATAGCAGGGCCTTTGGAATGGCAAATTTCGAACTAGTTAATATAAATAAGCGCATACGCAAAAATACTGCATACTTAACAATTTATCCACCAATCATTTAGGAAGCTTAGTTCCTATTAATAGTCCCCTAACTTTGTTCTATGGCAAAACACTTGCATCAACTTGACTTATTTGGAATGGAAATAGACCAACCCGTGCATATTAAAGCGCCTGTTGAAAAAAAGAAGCCTGTTGTACCTAAGCAAAAACAAATAACAAGCTTAGAAGCCAATTCGAAAATACACAAAGAGGAATTAGAGGAAGAAACGCTGCCTACTGTTTCTAGAACACCGATGTCATTTACGCATTCAAATGCTGTAAGCAAAAGAGGAAGAAAATCATTTGCTTCCATGGACGCCGATATACATACTTTAAATATTCCAGCCTCCGAGGAATTGGTAAAAAAATTATACTACCCTATTGGTGAAGTAGCCAATTGGTTTAATGTCAATACTTCTTTAATAAGATATTGGGAAAAAGAATTCAAACAATTACAACCAAGAAAAACAAGAAAGGGAGATAGATTATTTAGAGCACAGGACATTGAATTTCTTCGTCAACTGTATTTTTTACTACGTGAAAAAAAATATTCTATCGAAGGCGCTAAAACATATTTAAAGAATAATAAAGAAAAGGCAGAAAAAGATATTGCCGTTTTAAATAGTTTGAAAAACATTAAGCAGTTCTTGGTATCGCTTAAGGAAAGTCTATAAAACAAAGTTCTACTTCCACCTCTACCGCTTTCTAATCTGCACCTAAATACTTTAGTTATACTGTGATTTGACTTTTATACAGTGGTCGCGAATTGGATAGCATGATCATTCGCATATTGAATAGCCCTTACATTTACTTTTTCTTTCAAAGCTATAAATTCATCGAATGCTAATTCCATACTTACTAAGCACTCAATATGTAGTACATGATATTGCTTACCTGCTTCTGAAACATAGACTTGCACACTGCTAACATTTTTAAGCTGACTGATTTCATTTTGTAAGTACTGGCTATAGGCAGCTAATTGCGAGGCGGTAGTAGCAACACTTAATTGTAAGTCTAATTCAATTTTACGCTGGGTTCTTAAACTAATATTATCTACGATGTTGTCTACCATTTGTTTATTAGGCACGGATATATAGGTTTTTTCCTCTGTGCGAATGCGCGTACTGCGCAGTCCGATTTTTTCAATCGTACCTGTAAAATTATTCACTTTCACTAAATCCCCAATGGTAAAGGGTTTATCAAAGAAAATAATAAAAGAGGCTATGATATTTTCCAAGCTTTCTCTCATAGACAAAGCCACAGCGGCTCCTACGATACTTAAGCTAGTAACTAAATTGCCAATATTTTCATTAAATACATAATGTAGTACTAATAAGAAGCCAATTATGTATAATATGACTTTAAAGAAGTCTCTAAAAAATAAGACCAGTTGATCATCGGTTTGATCCTTGGTAAGCCTGGCTTTTTCTTCTAATATAATAGCAACAAATTCCAGCGTTCTTAAACAAACGCGAATAAATAAAATTATAAAAAATAATTTCACTACCGCATCCATTGCAACTTGAAGGGTTAATTTATATAAGCGAATATTCCAGTCAATAGGAAAATTTAGTTCATACAAGGCCACTATGGCTACTACATAAATAAGAAATTGTTCAATAGGAATAATTAAACGGTGCACATGGCTTTTTCTCAAGTCTGAATGATTTTTTTTATCAATCCAGGTATAAATTATTTTAGCAAAAAATCGAGAGATAAGCCTTTTTACAAGGAAGGCCACTATAAAAATAGCCCCAATGACTATATAACTACGTAAAGAATTATTTAAAAATTGCTGATCTAAATTCATAACTAGTATTTTTTAATCTTCCTTCCAATGAAGTAATTGAATATTCTGTCCATCAAATACAGCATAACTATTCGACCTTAACCAATCGCCTAAATTTATATAACGACTTGTTTCATTAATAGCCATGTCTAAAGCATAGTGCCTATGGCCAAAAATAAAATAATTGGCCTTGATTTCTTTTGCTTTTTGTTTTGAGTAAATTATTAACCACTCCTTGTCTTCTCCCATAAATACTTCATCTGAAGTACCGGTCTTAGCCCTACTCTTACTGCTAAAATAATTGGCGAGTTGAATACCTAAATCGGGATGCAACCAACCAAATAACCACTTGCATAAAGGATTCGTGAATATTTTTTTCATAAACTTATAGCCCTGGTCTCCAGGCCCTAGTCCATCGCCGTGCCCAATAAAAAACTTTTTTGACGCGTAGTTAAATTCACGTGGTTCAAAATATATTTTTGCATTTAACTCTTCGGTTAAATAATCTTTCATCCATAAATCGTGATTACCTGTAAAAATATGTAGCTCAATACCGGCATCGCTTAATTCGGCTAAACAGCCAAGTAGTCTCACAAAACCTTTAGGGACCACAGTTTTGTATTCAAACCAAAAATCAAATATATCGCCTACAATAAATATAGCAGATGCATCTTTTTTAGCATTTTGTAAAAACCTTACTAAACGCTGTTCACGCAAATTGCTATGCGCTTTATTAGGGGCTCCTAAATGGAAATCAGATAGAAAGTAAATTTTTTTGCCAGGCACCCATTCCATGTAGTCGCTCATTTAATTTATAATACTGTGTCTATATAATCTTATACCTACTAAATAATAGTGTACCTACTAAAGTTACTAATCTAATAACTTATCTACTAAAAAACAGTAGACTTCTTTGGGGCCATGCACACCCACCACCAAGGTTTTTTCAATATCGGCCGTACGGCTTGGCCCAGTGGCATAACTAATCATAGAAGGAAGCGCATCCGATTCTGCTTTAAAGGCAGCTAAGCTGTCACTAATATCAAAAACCAATTGATGTGTATAGGCAATACATATATGTATGGGCGCATACACACTTGAAGTTCTTCCGCTTAACTGTTGGCTACTTAAAACAATGGTGCCAGTTCTTGCAATTAAATGATCACATAAAGTAATGGCTGCATCACAGCCTGCTAAATCATCGGTTGTTACAGGATCAAAACTAAATTCTTTCATATCATCTAGCCAGCCCGATTCTCTAGAATATATTTTCTCCCATTTATTTGAATGAATGAGTTTTGCTAATTGATTCACCAACTCCCCTTCATCGCTGCAGTATACAAATTTGCCTAGAAGCTCTGTGAATTTCTGCGCAAAGCCAATGGCTAACTCTTGTTCAGTAGGAATAAAAATTGGTCTGTCTGCAATCTGATCTGGGAAAGGAACGGCAACAGGCTTTTCTAATGCCTGTTTAATTTTTTGTAAAATTTTCGCTTTCGCTCCTTGTGATTCCATTGAATAGTATTCAGTTCTTATGAATGTGTTTCAGTGCTTGGTTCGTTATTAGTAGAAGGTTCAACAGGCGTTGTAGCTTCTGTTACCGTGGTAGTTTGATCAGCAGCAGTCTCCGTTTTAGCGTCTTCTGTTTTAGCTTCGGCTGACTTAGATTCTTCTACATCAAAAGTTACTACCTTTTCTTCTTCATAAGGACGCATACCAATTAAGGCCTCTACATCACTCTTATGTAAAACTTCTTTATCTAATAATTCTTTTGCTAATTTTTCTACTTCCCCTTTTCTTAAAGTTAATAAATCTAAAGTGCGGTGGTAAGCAGCATCAATCATTTTACGTACTTCTTCATCAATAATTTTTCCAGTCTCTTCGCTGAATGGTTTTTGGAAAGTATTTTCTTGACTAGGGTCGTAGAAACTTACATTACCAATTTTTTCATTCATACCATAAGTAGTGACCATGGAATAAGCCATCTTGGTAATTTGTTGTAAGTCGTTAGAAGCGCCCGTAGAAATTTTACCAAAGAAAATTTGTTCTGCAGCCCGACCTCCTAAGGTCATACACATTTGATCGGTTAATTGTTCAATGGTATATAGGTATTGTTCTTTAGGCGTATACTGCGCATAACCTAATGCAGCAGTACCTCTTGGTACAATAGTTACTTTTAATAAAGGATAAGCATGTTCTAAGAACCAACCACAAATAGCATGACCTGCTTCGTGATAAGCAATCACTTCTTTTTCTTCTTTAGAAATAATTTTATTCTTTTTCTCTAAACCTCCAATGACTCTATCAATGGCGTCTTGGAAATCTTTCATCTCTACGCCTGTCTTTCCTTTACGCGCAGCAATCAATGCAGCTTCGTTACATACATTGGCAATATCGGCACCAGCGAATCCTGGGGTTTGTTCTGCTAATTTATGTACGTCTAAACTTTCAGATACTTTGATTGGACCTAAATGCACTTTAAATATTTCTTCACGCCCTTTTACATCCGGACGGTCAATAGAAATTTGACGATCAAAACGACCTGGTCTTAACAATGCAGAATCTAATACATCGGGACGGTTGGTTGCAGCTAGAATAATAATACCTGTATCGCCACCGAATCCATCCATCTCTACTAATAATTGGTTCAATGTATTTTCACGCTCGTCATTGCTCATCATTGCGTTTTTTCCACGCGCACGACCAATGGCATCAATCTCATCTATAAAAATAATACAAGGCGCTTTTTCACGTGCTTGCTTGAATAAATCACGTACTCTACTTGCACCCACACCCACAAACATCTCCACAAAGTCGGAACCACTTAAACTGAAGAAAGGTACTTGTGCTTCTCCCGCCATCGCTTTAGCTAGTAATGTTTTACCTGTTCCTGGAGGGCCTATTAACAATGCACCTTTTGGAATTTTACCTCCAAGGGCTGTATATTTTTTGGGATGTTTTAGAAAGTCAACAATCTCCATCACTTCTTCTTTGGCTTCTTCCAATCCTGCAACATCGGCAAAAGTAATATTTACTTTGGTGCCGCCTTTTTCAAATAAAGTAGCCTTTGATTTTCCAACATTAAAAATACCACCTGGGCCACCGCCACTTCCTCCGCCGCCGCCCATTTTGCGCATAAGTAGTACCCACACCACCACAATTAATACTAAAGAGAAAACGGTATTGGCTATTGGGCCAAACCACTCCCCTTCTTTCACTGCGTTCTGTGGTACTTCTTGAATATTTTTTTGTTCGTAGAAACGTTGTAATCTTTCGTTGAAACTATTCCAGTCTGTTACATTAAATTCAAATAAAGGCACATTTTTAATTTTAGCCTTATCCATTTTACGTTTTAATTTCTGAACGTAAAAGTCTTTATCAATGCTATCGGGCTTTATATAAACACGGACTAATTCTTTATTTTGTACAAGATCAATTTTTTCTACGTCACCCCCTGTTAACATCACTTGCTTGAATTCAAGTTCTGAAGTAGTTAAAATATCTGGAGCAGTCTGGAAGAAACGAGCAGACAATAATGAAATGGCAATTAAACCATAAATCCAATATATATTGAACTTGGGCATTTTGGGGCCATCTCCTAATGGACTTTTCTTCTTTTTATTTTCAGGTATCATTGGTAGCTATTAATTCTTGGTGTTGTATATATTTTATAAATGCTTGCTTAATTGGATATTCCCAACATCAAGTAACAATTTTTTTGATAATAAGTTTTAAAGATCATGCATTTTAGCGTCTGCATCGCTCCACATATCTTCTATTTGATAAAAAATTCTCGCTTCTGGATGCATTACATGCACTACTATATTAATATAATCGATGAGTAACCATTGAGCAGCAGTTTGTCCTTCTGTTTTATAAGGCATTTCTCCGCATTTGGTTTTCACTTCAAATTCAATAAAATCGGCAATGGCCTTTAATTGAGTGGTATTACTGGCTTCGCAGATAATAAAAAAATCACTGGTGGACTCTGGTATTTTCTTTAAGTCTAAACTTATAATATTGGTACCCTTTTTATCTTGGATAGCCTGAATAATAGTTTTGAAAATTTTTGAGCTGCGGGTAAGTTGTAATACCGTTGATTTTTTACGGCTTTTAAGTGTTGAAAGTGGTTCCAATGATTCTTATATTTATTTGTTAAATGCTTATTAATTCAAACATTTTAAGGTACTAAAATGATTCTAAACTAACTTTACAAAAATAGCAATTCTTTGTTACCTGCCACACCAAATATCCTATTAGGGGAGCCGCTCATCGAACTTACTACTATCCCTAGTACCAATATCTATGCCATGGACCAAGTCCACCAGGGCTTAGCCTTATCTGGCAGTTGCTATACAGCTGATTTTCAAACTGCTGGGAAGGGTCAGCATGGCCGAAACTGGGAGAGTGAAAAAGGGCAAAACCTGCTTTCAAGCTATGTTTTGGAGCTAAAACAGTTAAAACCAGGTAAAATTTGGACGCCGGCCGATCAAATTGGGTTTTCGGCAGCCATTGCGCTAGGGGCAAGGGCCTTTTTTGGAGCATTTGCTGGAGCAGAAACTAAGATTAAGAAGCCCAATGATATCTATCATCGTGACAGAAAGGCAGGGGGAATACTGATAGAAAACATAGTGAGGGGAAAGGATTGGACCTGGACTATAATTGGAATTGGCATGAATATTAACCAAGCTTCTTTTTCACCAACGTCTGTCAATAATATAGCAGCAAATCCTATTTCTTTGCAAGAAATAACGAATCAAAATTGGGATTTAAAAAAGATGCAAAAGCATTTAAGTGAAGCCTTAACGAAGGCCATTCAAAATTGGCTATTGGAAGGCGATGAAAAAACTATTCAAGCTTTTGATGCAGCGTGTATAGAAATAAAATAGTTATAAAATAATGGTGAAAATTTGTAAAAATAAAAGCGATTAAAAAATAATAAAGTAAACATGAGTATAAAATTAACAGAACATTCTAAAGGCGGTGGTTGTGGATGTAAAATTTCTCCAGCAATTCTTTCAGAAATTTTAGCGGCACATAATGTAGGTGCTAAGACCAATGTAAAAAATTTACTAGTAGGTAATGATAGTAGAGATGATGCAGCCGTTTATAAGTTAGATGAAAAAACGGCGATGATAAGTACCACCGATTTTTTTATGCCCATTGTTGACGATGCATTTTCTTTTGGACAAATTGCTGCAGCCAATGCCATTAGCGATGTATATGCCATGGGAGGTAAACCCATTTTTGCATTAGCTGTTCTAGGTTGGCCCTTAGCCACACTGCCAGCATCTGAAGCTGCTAAAGTAATGGAAGGGGCAAGAAAAACTTGCACTGATGCAGGTATTGTGATTGCAGGAGGGCATAGTATTGATAGTCAGGATCCTATTTTTGGATTAGTAGTCAATGGACTTGTTGATATAGAAAATTTAAAAAGAAATGATACGGCTAAGGAAGGGGATCTATTAATATTAACCAAACCATTGGGTGTGGGCATTATGGCTACTGCACAAAAAAGAAAAGTTTTAGCGGAGGAAGATTTAAATTTTTTAGTAAAGCAACTTACTACTATTAATAAAGCAGGTGAAGCTTTAGGAAAAATAAAAGAAGTACATGCCATGACCGATGTTACTGGTTTTGGATTACTTGGACATTTAACTGAGATGATGGAAGGAAGTAATTTATCGGCTTCTATTGAGTATAATAAAATACCTATTATACCAGCCGTTAGAAATTATATAGCACAAAAAACAATACCTGGTGCGACTGCACGCAATTGGAGCTCCATTAGTGCTGGCGTGGTTTTGGGCGCAGGTATAGATGAAGCAGAGGCCAAATTATTATTACCGGACCCGCAAACCAATGGTGGTTTACTCATTGCCGTAGCGCCTTCTGCATTAAAAGAAGTACAAACTATTTTACAAGAAATGGGTATTGAATATACTGCAAGCATTGGTGAATGCACGGCGGCGAAAGAAAAAAGAATTTATATCCATTAGAGAATGCGGCATCTCCCTTAAAGGGCATACCTATTCAAAAATAAGATGCCCTTTATTTTTTATTTGATCGGGTGTTAGTTCAGCTACTAACTGTACGCCTTTAATACCACGAACAGTTTGTAAGATATCATTTACTTTTTCATCTTCAATCCACTCCCCTCTTATCCACCAAATAAAATCCATATGTTTTAATTCGGGTAATAAATATTCGCCATCGAATTGATTATGGTAAACAAAATGGTGAATAGAAGTATTGGGCTCATTGCCTTCGTACATTGAAAAATAATAAGTTCTATTTTTTCTCTTTAAAGCAATTTCATGATTGGGATTGAATCTAAATTCAAAACCCATGTACTGATTCAGTAAAATACAAAATTGATAATTCTTAATAGGTGCCGTGATGCCTAAAATACGAGAACCCTCGAAATCACTTTCGTTAATGGCGTCTTGGTCTAAAATTATTTTACTACTCACAAATAATTATATTTAAAAAATAATGTCTGCTTTTAATTCTTCGGCACCTCTTTTATATACTAGCACCGTTGCATCTCCTTTTTTAAATTTAGATAGCGCCTGCATATAACTCATTACATCTACTAATTTATAGTCCCCTACTTGTAATAATATATCGCCCCCTTTCAAGCCTATTTTTTCTCCTAATTTACCTTGGCTAGTGCCTTCAATTCTAACCCCTGTGCCTGTAAAAGCGTAGTCGGGCATAACCCCTAAACTCACTGTAAACTTAGTGCTACGGCCCATGACAGCCTCGCGGGTTTTAAGAAAATCTAATTTACCCACCGCGTCTGTGGTTTTAATAATAGACTGCACATATCTAATTATTTGGCTCTCTCCAACGTAATTAATTTTATCCCAATCGTCTGTGGCTTTATGGTAATCGTTATGGCTACCTGTAAACATAAATAAGACAGGCATGTCTTTTCTATAAAAACTAGCATGATCACTTGGACCAGATCCTGCACTATCATAATGTGTAATTAATGAAGTAGATACGCTTGCTAAAATATTTGCCCACTTGGTGGATGTTCCAAAACCTCCTACCGTTAATTTTCTTGCTGCATCATAACGGCCCACCATATCCATATTAATCATATAATTATAATTACCTGTATAGGTTGGGTGTTCTAACCAATACTTGCTTCCAAATAAACCCAACTCTTCTCCAGAAAAATGTAAAATCAAATAGTTATTATTTTTAGGCGATTTTTTTTGAAGTGCTTTGGCTAATTCAATTAAAGCGGCTGTTCCACTTGCATTATCATCAGCGCCATTTCTGATATTAGTATTTATATCCAGTGCATTACGGTCTTCGTTATAGCCTAAATGATCTAAGTGGGCGCCTAAGATAACCGTGTTAGCAGCTTTGTTATCAATAAAGGCAGCTACATTATGTGCAGTTCTTGAAGCGTGCTCAAACTCAATACTAGCTTCAATTTCATAAGTACTTAATTCATCAGCAAAATATTTTGATAAACCATTCTTGGTAATATATACAACAGGAATAGGTAATGCTTTAGCTGTATCAAATTTATAGTATTGAATATTATCCACCAGTGTGCCGCTATTGTATAAAAATAAAGCAGACCCAGCTTTTTGTTTTGTTTCCTTAGCAGTAGTAAGTAGCCATTCATTGATATCAAAATGCGGATTGCTGGTATTTTCTTCCAAAACTTCACCTACATCTTTAAACCAAATTTGCTTGGCCTCATTTAATGAAAGAGATGCCATTGATTTTATATTACCAGTACCACTATTTGAAATAGGAAAAAAATCAGCATCTAAAAGAAGTACTTGTTTATTTACTTTAATAAAAGAGTTTGCTGATAATTTTTTTCCTTCATCGATAGGAAAGCTTTGAATAAAGCCATTATTACCCATGGCTTTTATACCTGCATTTTGGTATTGCAAAATAATATAGTCTACTGCCTTTTGTTCTCCTGGACTTCCTGCACGACGACCCTCTAAGGCATCACTGGCTAAAAATTGAATATGATTTTCTAAGTTTTGAATAAGTGCTTTATCGGCTTTTTTAAGCTTTTGAGCATTCAATAAAAAAGGAAATAAGACCATTAAGCAAAAGGCAATACGGCGCATAAATATCTGATTGTGCCCCAAAGTTAAATAAAGCTAATAGCAAAACACAGGTATCTCTAAAATTTGATATGATTTTTATCATCTTTCCCCTTCTGCTCAATTTCTAATTTCGTAAGTATAGCCCAATCATAAAACCTAGCTTTGCCACCTCATGAATGCCGGTATACATATTGCTTTAGTGGGTAACCCCAATAGCGGAAAAAGTTCACTTTTTAACGCACTTACCGGTATGCACCAAAAAGTAGGCAATTTCCCAGGGGTAACGGTAGACAAGAAAACGGGCCAGATGCAATTAGCGGGTAACCCCACCACCCTCATAGATTTACCCGGTACTTATAGTTTTTACCCCAAAAGAGAAGATGAATGGGTGGCCTATAAAGTACTCATGGGCGTTGATGAAGAAGTCAAAACAGATTTAATATTACTGATTGCCGATGCAAGTAATCTAAAAAGAAATTTACTTTTTTGTACGCAGATTATTGATTTAAAAATTCCGGTGGTATTAGCACTTACCATGAATGACCTAGCGACAAAAAAAGGAATTAAAATAGATATTGCAGGACTGCAAGAAGATTTAGGTATTGCTGTGGTAGCTATTGACGCTAGAAAAAATAGAGGACTTACAGAATTAAAAACGGCTTTGACCAATATTATTCAAACTACGCGTTCAAAAAATCAAGCGAGTTTTATTGATAATAAAAAATTAGCGCCCGCGGCTATTGAAGCTTTTAAAAAATTATACCCCACCCATAGCGATTATGCAGCCCTTCATTATTTAATGCACCATGAAACATTTCCATTAGACAAAGAAATGCAGCAGGAAATTGAGCAAATTGAAATTGACACCGATTTTAATCATACCAAAACCCAGGCCCAGGAAATATTAGAACGCTACAGTCATATAAGTGAGATAATGAAAACAAGGGTAAGTACCCCAGACCCTACTGCTAATAAAAAAAGATCTGAAAAATTAGATTCCATTTTTTTAGATCGTGTAGGTGGTTATGCTATTTTACTTTCTGTATTGTTTGTTTTATTTCAATCGGTTTTTTGGATGGCTAAATTTCCAATGGATGGCATTGAATGGATATTTACCAATTTGACTACTTATTTAAACTCAGTGTTACCCAATGTTTGGTGGGAGGACTTACTCGTGAATGGATTAGTGGCAGGTATTGGAGGCATTGTGGTATTCGTGCCACAAATCATGATTTTATTTGGATTGATTACTTTATTAGAAGATACGGGCTATATGGCGCGCATTAGTTTTTTAAGTGATAAGTTGATGCGCAAAGTGGGATTGAATGGAAAAAGTGTCATGCCCATGATTAGTGGTTTTGCTTGTGCAGTGCCCGCTATTATGAGTGCCAGAAATATTGAAAATAAAAAAGAGCGTTTACTTACTATAATGGTAACGCCTTTTATGAGCTGCAGTGCAAGACTGCCAGTGTATACTATTTTAATATCACTGGTGATAGACGATACCATGTACTTTGGTTTTTTAAGTTTACAAGGACTAGTGATGATGGGTTTATATTTAATGGGTATTGTCATGGCCCTATTGGCTAGTATGGTTTTAAAATGGTTTATTAATATAAAAGAGAAAAGTTATTTTATTTTAGAGCTACCTGTGTACCGTGCCCCTCGTTGGAAAAATATAGGCACTACCATGATACAGAAAGCTGGCATATTTGTAAGAGATGCAGGTAAAGTAATTATAGTCATTAGTATACTCTTATGGTTTTTGAGTAGTTATGGACCAAGCGCTTCCATGCAAAAAGTAAATGAAAATTATGCAGCGCAATTATTAGTATTAGAGAATAATAATTCCTTAGCTATTAATAATAAAAATGCTAAGACTGCTAAACAAATTGAAAAGGAATATAATAGTCAAAAACTTGAAAATTCTTACGCAGGTATTTTAGGAAAAAAAATAGAACCCATGATAGCCCCCATGGGCTTTGATTGGAAAATAGGTATTGCCTTGGTTACTTCATTTGCAGCAAGAGAAGTATTTGTGGGCACCATGGCCACTTTATATAGTGTAGAAGAGTCGGACAATAGCTCACTTAGAGAAAAACTAAAAGCGGCGGTAAGGCCCGATGGCACACCCGTATATAGTTTAGCAGCAGCTTTATCACTTATGGTATTTTATGTATTAGCCATGCAGTGTATGAGTACACTGGCTGTAGTGAAAAGAGAAACACAAAGTTGGAAATGGCCAACCATTCAATTTTTTATGATGACAGGCCTAGCTTATTTAATGAGCTGGGCGGTGTATCTAATAGCTAAGTAAAATTTAAAAAATTACCAACCACTAATAGCTAAAATTTCTTTGGTATGGTCCTTGGTATCAGGCTTTTCAATAATATGTCTAACCATTCCCGCTTCATCAATCAAAAAGGTGGTACGGGTAGTGCCCATATAGGTACGGCCCATGAATTTCTTCTGGCCCCATAAATTGTACTTGTCTACTATTTTCTTGTCCTCATCGGCAATCAATGAAAAAGGTAAATCATACTTGGCTATAAACTTCTCATGTGATTTAACAGAGTCTACGCTGATGCCTAAAATTTGTAACCCTTTCTTTTGCAAGGCTTTATAATTATCACGTAGGTTGCAAGCTTGCGCTGTACATCCTGGTGTATCGTCTTTTGGATAGAAATAAAGGACAAGCTTTTGCCCCTTAAAATCGGCTATAGAAACTGTATTACCATGCTGATCAACGCCTTTAAAGGCCGGCGCTTTAGAACCTTCTTTAATAACTGCCATATACTTGAATTGGCGGTGAAGATAGCATTTAAAAAGGACAAAAATGTTTAGGCTTAAAATGGGGCAAATTCAGGCAAATTTTTGTAGGTTTGCGCAATTTATATTTTTGTACGCTATGCCAAAAGACAATACCCTCAAAACGATATTAATTGTAGGTTCTGGCCCCATTATTATTGGTCAAGCCTGCGAGTTTGATTACTCTGGCTCACAAGCAGCCCGCTCTTTAAGAGAGGAAGGCATTAAGGTGATTCTTATTAATAGTAATCCGGCAACCATCATGACCGATCCAATGATGGCCGATAAAGTTTATTTATTGCCATTGACTATTGAGAGCATTGAACAAATCTTACAAGAAAATCAAATTGATGCGGTGCTTCCTACAATGGGCGGACAAACTGCCTTGAACTTATGTAAAGAAGCAGATGAAATTGGTTTATGGAAACAATACAATTGTAGAATGATTGGCGTGGATGTAGCTGCCATTGATTTAGCAGAAGATAGAGAGCAGTTCAGACAATTGATGGTAAAAATTGGAATAGCCGTTGCTCCAAGTAAAGTGGCGAATAGTTTTTTAGAAGGAAAAGAATTTGCACAAGTAATAGGTTTTCCATTAGTAATACGTCCTTCATTTACACTAGGCGGAACCGGTGGAGGATTTGTGCATGACGCTTCTGAATTAGATACCGCATTAGAGAAAGGTTTGAAGGCCTCTCCTATTCACGAAGTATTAGTTGAAAAAGCAGTATTAGGTTGGAAAGAATATGAATTAGAATTATTAAGAGACCAGGCCGATAACGTAGTTATTATTTGTACTGTAGAAAACTTGGATCCCATGGGAGTGCATACAGGAGATTCTATCACCGTAGCGCCTGCCATGACTTTGAGCGATACTTCTTTCCAAGACATGCGTAACAAAGCCATGCTCATGATGCGTAGTTTAGGAAATTTTGCAGGTGGTTGTAATGTGCAGTTTGCACAAAACCCTGTAACAGAAGAGTTAATTGCGGTGGAAATTAATCCAAGAGTTTCACGCTCCTCTGCACTTGCTTCTAAAGCCACTGGTTATCCTATTGCAAAAATTGCAGCAAAACTAGCCATTGGTTATAGATTAGATGAATTAAAAAATCAAATCACACAAACTACTTCTGCTTATTTTGAACCAGCATTAGATTATGTGATAGTAAAAATGCCAAGATGGAATTTTGATAAGTTCAAAGGCGCCAACGATACTTTAGGATTACAAATGAAAAGTGTGGGTGAAGTAATGGCCATTGGAAGAAGCTTTACAGAAGCCATTCAAAAAGCATGTCAAAGTTTAGAGAATGAAGCCATTGGTTTAGGGTATTATGGAAAGAGTTTAATGAAGAATGAGGAATTGATGGAATACATTAAGGTGCCGAAATGGGATCGCATATTTAGAATCAAGGATGCGCTTATGCAAGGATCCACGGTACGCTCTATTGCAGCAGCCACAGGCATTGACAACTGGTTTTTATACCAAATAAGAATTATCTGCAATATTGAAAAAGAATTATTGAAGCACTCTATTGAAACTATTACCATAGAATTAATGAAAGAGGCTAAGCAACATGGATTTAGCGATATGCAAATTTCTAAATTATTAACGGGCAATACCAATGACGATGCGGTCTATGAAAAAAGAAAGGCTTGGGGTATTACAAGAGTATTTAAAATGGTAGATACTTGTAGCGCCGAGTTTGAAGCGAAGACACCGTATTTTTATTCCACTTTTGAAAATTAATTGCAGAAATTAATTGCAGAAAATTAATTATAGTAGACGAACTTTATAAATAAAGTAAACTAAAACAATATGAACGTAAAAGATATCGTAGCCTTAAATGAAAAAGAAACCAGAGCTGGATTTGGCGAAGGTATTCATGAGCTAGCAAAAGAGAATAGTGAAGTATTGGTATTAACTGCCGACCTAGCAGGTTCATTTAAATTAGGACCCTTTATCAAAGAATTTCCTGATCGTTTTATTGAAGTAGGTATTGCGGAAGCCAATATGATAAGTATGGCTGCAGGTTTAACTATTGGAGGAAAAATTCCTTACACCACTACTTTTGCGAATTTTAGTACAGGAAGAGTATATGATCAAATTAGACAAAGTGTTGCTTACTCAGATAAGAATGTAAAAATTTGTGCATCACATGCAGGATTAACTTTAGGAGAAGATGGTGCCACGCATCAAATTTTAGAAGATATAGGACTGATGAAAATGTTACCAGGCATGACCGTAGTAGTACCTTGTGATTTTAACCAAACCAAGGCTGCGACTAAGGCTATTGCTAATTATCATGGTCCAGTGTACTTACGTTTTGGAAGACCAAAATGGCCAAATTTCACCAAAGAAGATGGTTCTGATTTTGTAATTGGTAAGGCGCAAAAATTAAGCGAGGGTAAGGACATTACCTTATTTGCTTGCGGTCACTTGGTATGGAAGGCCATTGAAGCAGGTAAAATTTTAGAAGCGACTGGAGTAAGTGTTGAAGTAATTAATATACATACTATTAAGCCATTAGATGTTGAAGCCATTGTGGCAAGTATTTCAAAAACAGGTTGCGCAGTTACTTGCGAAGAGCATAATATTATTGGAGGTATGGGCGATTGTATTGCACAAGTAGCCGCAACACATTGTCCTATTCCTATTGAATATGTTGGAACGAAAGATACTTTTGGAGAGAGCGGTACACCGAATCAATTATTAGCTAAGTACGGTTTAGATACACCGAATATTGTTGAAGCAGCGAAGAAAGTACTAGCTCGTAAAAAGTAAACCTACGGTGCTAATCTAACTTTCGTCCATTGATGGTTTTCAAAACTATAACGAATACGATCGTGCAAGCGCGAACTGCGGCCTTGCCAAAATTCAACCTGCGTTGGATGCACTATATAACCACCCCAATGTGGAGGTAGGGGCACATTACCCTCTTTATATTTTTCTGTCTGCTCAGTAAAGTTTTTTTCAAGAAATTCTCTATTCGGAATGACCTGACTTTGTGGTGAAGCCCAAGCTCCTACTTGACTTCCCAAGGGACGTGAATGAAAATATTCAGCAGATTCTTCTGCACTTGTTTTTTTAATGGTGCCTGTAATACGCACTTGACGCTCTAATTCTTTCCAGAAAAAATTCATGGCCACATTAGGGTTAGCTGTAATTTCTTTGCCTTTATTACTATCATAATTGGTAAAGAATATAAAGCCTTCAGGTGTATAGCCTTTGAGAAGTACTACGCGCGACGAAGGAGCGCGGTTAGCATCCACAGTAGAAAGTACAAAGGCATTTACTTCATCGATATTACTAGTAGTGGCGTCTTCCCACCAGTGCGTGAACTGATCCATTGGATTTGCAGACGTAGCTGCTTCATCCAAAGAAGCCATTTGATAATCTCGGCGGATAGAAGCAATATCTTTTTGCATAAACGAATGAATTGAATGTATATTCTTAATACTGTTATTTAGTAGCGTATAAAATATTAATGACCGATAATAATAATAGCATACCCACTAATTGATGCAATTGTGCTAACCATTCAAAGCCACCCCAAACACCAGGCACAATATGCGCGCTTGCTAACACTGTAAAAATACCTAAAAGAACTTGTATAAACACTAATATCGCAGGTGCAATTCTTGCACTTACCCAAAATGGATTGCCTTGTAATTTTAATAAACGCAGGGTCCAAACCAATAAAAGCGCTAATAATAAATAAGCCAGGCCTCTATGTATAAAATGAACCCAAATAGTATTATTTATAGCATTGATAAAAAAACTATCCTTACCCCAAATACCGGCTGGTAGCCACTCTCCATTAATGGTAGGCCAGGTACTTGCTACATTAGCTGCTTTATGACCAGCCATTAAAGCCCCGTATATTAATTGAAAAAATAGAATAAGTAAAATAGCCCAGGCAAAATTTCGGATGGTGCTTATTTTTTTATTTGCATCTTGGTTACCCGCATTACGCGCAATAGGTTGAACTGTTAACGATAAAGCAAACCAATAAGTATAGGTAAGTAATCCCATAGCAAAAATAAAGTGAAGAGCTAATCGGGTGGGTTTTACGTACACAGCATCTCCTTCTAAACCACTGGCCACCATAATCCAACCAATGGCGCCTTGCATGGCACCTAATAAAAATAAAACAAACAAAGGTTTGATCATCTTTGGTTGAAAATATTTTTTCACTAAAAAATAAATAAAACCAAAGGCAAATACTAATCCAATACTACGTGCCCATAATCGGTGAAACCATTCCCAAAAAAAGATGAACTTAAAATTATCAATAGTAAATTCGAAATTGAGTAATTGAAACTGAGCCGTTGTTTTATACTTTGCAAATAAGGTCTGCCAAGCGGCATCAGACATGGGTGGCAAACTGCCTGTGACCACATCCCACTCAGTAATTGAAAGTCCAGAACCGGTTAAACGCGTAATGCCGCCTAAAGCAATTTGAATCACCGTCATGATCACCCCTACTAATAGCCAATTAGCTACTTTTTTTGATTTATGATCGTTCAAATCCATGCCTTTGTTTTAGGCTACAAAGGTACAAAGGAATCAAACAAAGAAGCGGGTTTGGTTTTGCTTAATTATAGATTGATTTTGCTTTCTGCTCAATATGTTTCAATTTTACATGCATACTTTAAAGCAAAACTGAACAATTATTACAAGCACTAAAGATTAGACTTGATATAGCCTTAGAAACCCAACACGTACACTACAAGATTATAAATTATAATACACTTGCCTAAACTACTGAATCAATATCAAGACTTATTATTAGAAGCCGGCTGCGATGAGGCCGGCAGGGGTTGTTATGCAGGACCTGTATTTGCAGCGGCGGTGATTTTACCCAAGGATTTTTACCACCCCATGCTGAACGATAGCAAACAACTCACCGAAAAACAAAGGGAAGAATTAGTGCCTATTATTAAAGAGGCCGCCATAAGTTGGGCAGTGGCGCATCAATCGGCAAAAGAGATTGACGCTTCAAATATTTTAAAGGCTGCTATTAAATGCATGCACTTATCATTAGATGCATTAAAGCCTAAAGCAAAATTTATTGCAGTAGATGGAAATAGGTTTTATGCGTATAGGAAAATTCCGCATCAAACTATCATAAAGGGCGATGGGCAATTTGCCAATATTGCCGCAGCTAGTATCCTAGCTAAAACGGCGCGTGATAGTTGGATGCAAAAATTACATAAGAAGTATCCGCAGTATGGTTGGGATAAAAATAAAGGATACGGGACTGCCGCGCACCGCGCGGCTATCGCCCAATATGGTTTATGTTTCGAACATCGAAAAAGTTTTAAGATACTACCGCCACAACTAAGTTTGCTGTAGTCTAGAATAACGACTTACTATTCATATATTTCAATAGCAAATCTAATACTCCCAAACGCCCAAGCCTTGGCGCAGTAATACATATTCATCAGTAGTACAATCAATGACTGTGGAGGGAACAATTCCACCAATGCCTCCATCTACCACCATATCAATTTGAGTACTCCAATGTTCATAGATAATTTCAGGATCGGTATAGTCTTCTACATTTTCTCCAGGGAATGATGCCGATAAAATAGGATGGCCCAAGGTTTCAATAATGGAAAGGGCAATTTTATTATTAGGAATACGAAGGCCAATTGTTTTTTTCTTTGACTGTAAAATTTTAGGTACTTGTTTACTAGCAGGTAAAATATAAGTATAGGGGCCAGGCAAAGTTTTTTTCAAAATTCTATATAAAGCATTATCTATACTTTTAGCATAAGCGCTCAAATCACTTAAATCGGCGCAAATAAAACTTAGCTGCGCTTTTTCAGGATCTACTTTTTTTATAGCGCAAATTTTCTTCACGGCTTCATGATGCAAAATGGAACAACCAAGCCCATAAATAGTATCCGTGGGGTAAGCAATAATGCCTCCATCATTTAAACATTCTTTTACCATAGTAAGTTGTCTAGCTTGCGGATTCTCGGGATGTATTCTAATTAGCATAAAGTGTATACTACAAATTTACCCATTTTTATTCCAATCAATTTTATATTAATTTGTATAAAAAAAGCGCATGTTTAGTATACTCTATCTTGAAGAAAAAATAATTACGCGTCAAGCATTTCAATTAGCCATTGAAAAACAAGAAGAATGTAAAGTTATTTTTAGCACTGGTGATATTCAAGCATTTTGTAGTTTTTTAAAAGAAGACAAGCGCATGCCCGATTTATGCATTATTGCCGATAGTTATAATTATATGGAACTGCTTTCAGTTATTAAAGCCATAAAGGCAAAAGGAAAGCACCCCTTTATATTATTAAAATCGGACGCTAAGTTTATCAAGTCTATTTGCTTTTTAATGAAAAACGGATTGCAGGGACTGTTTTTTACCGACGAGCCTTTAATAGATTTGAAACATTGTGTAAGAAATAAAACTCGCTTTCATTTATCGGCCGATAAATCTAAAATGATTACTAGTAATTTGTTAAAAGAAATTACGATTAAGGAATTAAATTATAACCGTAGGCCTTTAACCAAAAATGAGATACAATTTATACAGGCTTGCAGCAAGGATTTAAATTATGATCAAATAGCCCAAGTACTTCAAAAAAGCGTGAATACTATTTATGGCTATAGAGACAGGGTGTTTAGGAAACTACAGGTGAAACAGCGCACTGCCATGGTGATGGTGGCCCTTAAAAGAAACTATATCGATCTATAAACTATTTAATCTCCCAAGTCTCTTTACCACGAATTAACTTATCTAAATCTCCTGCGCCTTTTGCTAAAGCCTCTTCAATTTGCAAACTCATCATTTGCTCATAGCAAGGGCGATCATTGGTATAGAATACACCAAAAGGTCTTGGGAAAACAGCACCCACTTCAGAAGGGTTATCAAATAAACGCGTTAATATTTGCGCTTTATAAAAATCTTTTTCGTCATGGATCCACATATCATCTGCACTATATTTTGAACCAATCTCTACTACTTCTGGACGCATTCCATCGAAACGAATTCCTTTCTCTCCATTCGCACCAAAAGTCAATGGCTTTCCTTGTTCAACATATAAACCATATACTTGCTTGGTTGCTTTTTCAGTAAAAATTTCAAAAGCACCATCGTTGAAAATGTTACAGTTTTGATATATCTCTAAGAAAGAAGTTCCTTGATGTTGCTCTGCACGGGCAATCATTGTTTGCATATGCTTAGGATCACGATCCATGGTACGTCCTACAAAAGTAGCATCAGCACCTAAAGCCAATGCAGCAGGATTAAATGGATGATCAATACTTCCTTGAGGAGAACTCTTGGTAATTTTATTTACTTCAGAAGTAGGAGAATATTGACCTTTTGTTAAACCATAAATTTGGTTATTGAACACTAAAAAATTAACGTTTAAATTTCTTCTCAACATATGAATAGTGTGGTTACCACCAATACTCATTGAATCTCCATCACCTGCTACTATCCATACACTTAATTCAGGGCGACTCGCTTTTAAACCACTTGCAATAGCTGTGGCACGACCATGAATAGAGTGCATACCATAAGTATTCATATAATAAGGAAAACGGCTACTACAACCAATACCGCTAATGATTACAATATTTTCTTTAGCAACGCCAATAGTGGGCATTACTTTTTGTACAGAGGCTAAGATGGAATAATCTCCACAACCTGGGCACCAACGCACTTCTTGGTCAGTGGCAAAATCTTTGGCTGTTAGGGCGGCTACCGTGCTTTCAATGGTTTCAGTCGACATATCTATTCTATTATTATTTTGTATGCAAAACTACATAAAGAAGGCCAATTTTTCTAGTTAAAATGGCAATTTTGAGGGTCAAAAACCTGTTTTTTTGGGAAATTCTTCCACAGACCCTTATTTCACCTGCCTACCCTTCCAAGTATAGGTTCTTATCTGACCAAAAAGACCGGCCACTAAAGTATACACTATATGTAAGGGTTGATAGAGTAAAAAATAACGAAGCCCTTTTTCTAAAAAATAAAACTTGGCAACTGGATCTAAAAAATAGAGTTCAAAAAATGTTTTAAAAGCAATGGCTATAAAAAAAGATTGATAATGCCCCATTAATAGAAGCACTAGAAAACTAAAATTATAAACATATACTAAAAGTAAAACCCAGAATATTGAACTGTCGTCATAAAAACGCGCCTTACTAGACCAACGAATTCTTTGCATTAAAAAATTTTTCCAATTTTGCATGGTCTTGGTAAAAACAATAGCATTAGGATGAAATAAATAGCCAATTCTACTAGATAAAGTTTTTTTCATTTTATGCATTAAGAACATATCGTCTCCACTAGCAATATGATCTACACCTTGGTAACCACCTACTGCAAAAAACGCCGATTTTTCAAAAGCTAAATTTGCACCATTGCTCATAGAATGCTTACCCGCGCCCACTGCAGCCGCTGTAATACCTTGTAGGGCTAAGAAATCTAAAACCTGAAACTCATTCAATATTCCTTTTTCTTTTATAAACATAACGGGCGCTGCCACAAATACAGGATTATTCGCTTGTATATATTGATGATATAATAAAAGCCAATACTTAGGTATAATGCAATCGGCATCGGTGGTAATAATCCAATCTCCACTTGCATGACCCACTGCTTTTTCAATGGCCTTCTTTTTGAAAGAACTAATTTCATCTGCTTTATAAAAGTCTGCCAATTTTAATAATTTAACATGTGCATGTTGGGCATGTATGGCTTCTACAATAGAGGCGGTGTTGTCTTCTGAAAAATCATCTATCACAATTATTTCAAAAAATTCAGCTGGATACGCTTGTGCTAAAATAGAGTCCACACATTTTTTAATATTGGCCGATTCATTTCTAGCTGGGATAACAATAGAAAAACGGGTATAAGCATTCACCGCTCTATCTGGTTTAAAATCGAAAAAAGAAAGTTTATCGAACCAGTAGCGGTAGGCAATTAATAAGCCTGCATACATAAGGGTTAAAATAGCAAGTATCCAATCTAAAAAGTAGTGCATGGCGCAAAGTTAATTGCTTTTCCATCTCAGAAATAGGATTTTTTAATTGTTTGAATTAAATTGTAGATTCAAATGATTGCTTTAAAATAGACCCGTACATGAAGGAAAGAAATTTAAAAGTTTTGAAAATTCACCCTAAGGACACTGTACTGGTGGCCATTACTCATTTAAAGAAGGGGGAATCCATCATTTTTGAAAGCGAAACCTATATTTTAAAAGAAGACATTGAAGAAAAGCATAAGTTTTTCATAAAGGACTTAACAAAAGGAATGCTTATTACTATGTATGGCATTACGGTTGGAAAAATAGTTATAGATAGTGTAAGTAGTGGAGAAAAAATGACGGTTACGAATACAAAGCATGAAGCAGACGCTTATGCATACCGAAATGCAAATTATAAGTGGCAGGCTCCAAATACAAATAATTTCAAAAACAAAACCTTTAACGGCTACCATAGGTCTGATGGTAATGTGGGCACAGCCAATTACTGGTTATTTATACCTACTGTGTTTTGCGAAAATAGAAACTTAGATGTTATTAAAGAAGCTTTGCATCATGCCTTAGGGTATACTATTACCGACAAGTACAAAGAATTTGCAGATGAAGTAGTAAAAAATATACATAATAATAATAGTTTAGTCATTGAGGAGCATATTACTATTGCACCTTCTATTGAAAAAAGAATATTTAAAAATATAGATGGCATTAAATTTTTAAACCATCAAGGAGGCTGTGGTGGCACAAGACAGGACGCTTCTACTTTGAGTAATTTATTAGCTGCCTATGCAGATCATCCCAATGTAGCAGGCATTACCTTATTAAGCTTAGGATGCCAACATTTACAAATAGATGATTTTAAAAATGATTTAAAAAACAGGAACCCCCACTTTGATAAGCCTTTAATTATTTTTGAACAACAATCATCAGAAAGCGAAGAGCAATTAATTAAATCTGCTATACAGTCCACCATTGAAAAATTAAAAGAGGCTAATAAAATTGAAAGAAAACCAGCCCCACTAAGTAAATTATGTATAGGTGTAAAATGTGGTGGTAGCGATGGTTTTAGTGGCATATCTGCAAACCCAGCTGTTGGACATGCTGCCGATATTTTAGTAGCATTGGGCGGACAAATATTACTTGCAGAGTTCCCTGAATTATGCGGAGCAGAACAAGAATTAATTGATAGAGCAGTGGATGAAAAAACAGCGAATAAATTTATTAGACTGATGGAAGAGTATAATAAAATGGCGCATGCAGTAGGAAGTGGATTTCATATGAACCCATCTCCAGGTAATATAAAAGACGGGCTAATCACTGATGCTATTAAAAGTGCAGGAGCTTGTAAAAAAGGTGGAACTGCTCCAGTAGTTGATGTATTAGATTATACCGAAGCTGCTACCAAGGCAGGTTTGAGCTTGGTTTGTACTCCAGGCAATGACGTGGAAGCCACCACAGGAAAGGCAGCAAGTGGAGCTACTTTAATTTTATTTACAACAGGCCTAGGTACGCCTACGGGTAATCCTGTCTGTCCTGTGATAAAAGTATCTACCAATACTAAACTTGCTAATCGCATGTCTGATATTATAGACATTAATACCGGAGAAATTATTGATGGTATTAAAACTATAGAACAAATGGGAGAAGAAATTTTAGACTACTGCATTAAAGCTGCAAGTGGAGAAGTCATTCCAAAAGCAGTGCAATTACATCAAGACGATTTTATACCTTGGAAAAGAGGTGTCTCCTTATAAAAATAGAAGAATCATTTTATAATAAAATATTAATACCATGTTTTTACTTCATCAAAAAACGGCAGTTGTCACTGGGGGCGGAAGCGGCATTGGAAAAGAAGTTTGTATTGTATTAGCAAAACAAGGTGCAAAAGTATATGTAGTGGATCTTAGCGAGCAAAGCGCTAATGAGACAGTTGACATCATTAAAAAAAATGGCGGGGAAGCAAAATCAATTGTGATTGATGTAACGAATCAAAAAGCATTAATGGCAGCCTATAATACAATTGAAGCGATCCATATTTTAGTGAACTGCGCAGGAATATCACATATAGGTAATGCTACTAGTACTGAAGAGCAAGATTTTGAAAAAATATTCAATGTGAATGTGAAAGGAGTATACAATAGTTTACATGCAGCTATACCTATTATGCAAAAAACAGGAGGCGGTGCCATTGTTAATATAAGTTCCATTGTTGCCAAAGTGGGCGTATCGGACCGTTTTGCATATGGCATGAGCAAAGGCGCTGTGCATGCAATGACATTGAGTGTGGCTAAGGATTTTATAAAAGATAATATAAGATGTAATAGTATCTCTCCTGGAAGAGTGCATACTCCTTTTGTAGATGGTTTTTTGAAAAAGAATTACCCAGGCAAAGAGGCAGAAATGTTTGATAAATTATCTAAAACTCAACCCATTGGCAGAATGGGCAAGCCTATTGAAATAGCGCATCAAGTTTTATATTTGTGTAGTGATGAAGCTAGTTTTATTACCGGTAGCGATTATGCCATTGATGGCGGTTACGTTACTTTAAATAGTTAAAAATGAAATTAATACGATTCGGAAAAGAAGGCAAAGAAAAACCAGGTATTCATTTAGAGGGGAAAAATTATGACCTGAGTGCTTTTATTAAAGATTATGATGAAAGTTTTTTTGAGCAAAATGGTTTGCAAAAACTAGCAGGTATTGTTAACGAAGAAAAATTACCATTAGTAGAAGATGGCCAAAGAATTGGATCGCCTATTGCAAGGCCTTCTAAAATTTTATGTATTGGTTTAAACTACGCTAAGCATGCAAAGGAAACAGGAGCTGCCATTCCAACAGAACCTATACTGTTTATGAAGTCTACCAGCTCTTTGACTGGACCCTTCGATAATATTATTATTCCTAAAAATTCAGAAAAAACAGATTGGGAAGTAGAATTAGGAGTAGTGATTGGTAAAAAAGCAAGTTATGTAAGCGAAGAAGAAGCTATGGATTATGTGGCAGGTTATGTTTTACATAATGATGTGAGTGAACGCGCTTTTCAATTAGAAAGAGGCGGCACTTGGGATAAAGGAAAGGGTTGTGATAGTTTTGCACCACTGGGTCCTTGGTTGGCTACTAAAGATGAAATACCTAATCCGCACAAGTTAAGATTATGGTTAAGTTTAAATGGGAAGATGATGCAGGATAGTAATACCGATGATTTAATTTTTAATATACCGCAACTTATTTCTTATAGTAGTCAATTTATGACCCTACTACCTGGAGATGTCATTAGCACGGGAACCCCTGCTGGTGTG
>Ga0208787_1000074_pt1 | contig 45445 bp, 19 predicted proteins | sample Wag4_2014_7_11_FD_187362 | JGI IMG/M metagenome (GOLD analysis project Ga0208787, IMG submission 187362) | Fresh water microbial communities from Ohio, USA - Utica-2 Time Series HT 2014_7_11 (SPAdes) (version 2) | ecosystem: Environmental > Aquatic > Freshwater > Water tank | place: USA: Ohio...
TGGAACTGCAACTGTGAATACAACAACGGGTGCAATAACTTATACGCCTAATCCTGGATTTATTGGTACAGATACCTATAAATACGTAGTTTGTGATAGCTTAAATCGTTGTGATACAGCAATTCAGCAAATTACCATACTGCCACCAACCAGTCCAAATATTACCCAGGCGACGGATGATTATAACACCATTTCTCAGGGTGGAACGGCCACTGGAAATCTCTTGTTGAACGATCAGGATCCGCAGAAGAATACCCAATCGGTAACTCCTCTAACGGATACCATTCCAGGGGTAGGTGTGATAAATATCAGTGCCAATGGAAACTATGTATTTGTGCCAGAACCTGGATACAATGGTCCTGTAAATGTACCTTATGAGGTTTGTGATAATGGAACGCCAGTAGCTTGTGCTATGGCAACTCTATACATTTTAGTGAATCCATTTGATACAGACCCTGATATCCATGCAACCTTTGTTGGATTACCAATAAACGGAGATGTTGGTACAAATGATAAAGTTTTGGCTGGAACTACCTATGGAACGGCAGTTGCTATTGCTGGTAATCCGTCCAATTCTCTGCCAGTTGTTGCAACAGATGGTAGCTATACTTTCACTTCTAATGTACCTGGTACTTACCAGTATAATGTACCTGTATGTAAACCAGGTCAAACTTCTGGATGTGAACTTGAATTGTTAACGATTAATGTATTAGATCCTAATAGTTCAACGAATCCGCCTGTTGCCAGCACAGATATTGCGAATACCCTGGAAGGTGTAGCTATTCAAATTCCAACGTTGACAAATGATCAGGGATCAAATGCAGGGGTTACTTTAGATCCAGCCAGTATCAAGTTCGTTACCCAACCCACAAACGGTACGGTTTCAGTCAACTCAACTACTGGGGTAATTACATATACACCAAACGCTGGATTTACCGGAGTGGATACATACAATTATCTTGTTTGTGACAACAGTTCTCCTGTCTTATGTGATACAGCCGTGCAGGAAATTACTGTTATTTCTCCAAATGCACCTAATTCAACGCAGGCAGCAGATGATTATGGCATTTCTTTCGCTGGTATGTCTGTCAGTGGAAATGTGTTAACGAATGATAATGATCCTCAGGGAACTAAACAAAATGTTTCCCCAAGAACAGATACGATTGCAGGAAAAGGAATCCTTACTATCAATGCCGACGGTGCTTATACCTTTAAACCTTATGAGGGATTTGTGGGACAAGTTCAGGTACCATATCAGGTATGTGATACCATAAGTATGCCTCGAACAGCCTGTGACAGTGCTACCTTATATCTCTTGGTTAAACCATTTGAAAGTGATCCTGATATAAATATTACCCAGGTAAATATCCCCGTAACGGGAGATGTGAGCACCAATGATAAGGTGCCAGACGGAACAACTTATGGAACACCCCTTCCAATAGGAGTTAATCCATCAAGTTCTGTTCCGGTGATAAATCCTGATGGTAGCTATACCTTTACTACGCCTGTACCAGGAACTTATCAGTTCAATGTACCTGTATGTCCTCCAGGTCAGACGACGAATTGTCCTTTGGAAAATTTAACGATCACCGTACTTGATCCATTGGCAGTAAATCAACCTGTAGCAAATACTGATTTTGCTACTACGAGAATGGGAACGCCGGTTACCCTGGCTACCTTAACCAATGATCAGGCTGGAAATCCAGGCATTACCCTGAACAAAGCCATTTCGGTAATTGATTCAACCAATAATGGAACCTTATCTGTAAATTCTTCAACAGGTGACATTACTTATACCCCTAAAGCAGGCTTTGCCGGAGTAGATACGCTTTATTACAGGGTTTGTGATAGCAATTCACCTACGAAGTGTGATACCGCGATGCAAATAATTACCGTGGTTTCACCGAATACACCTAATTCAACAGAAGCTGCAGATGATTATGTAACGACAACTGCGGGTAAACCTGTTTCAGGAACTGTTTTAACCAATGATAAAGATCCTGAAGGTAACGCACTAACGGTTTCTCCTCAAAATGATACCATTCCTGGTCAGGGTATTCTGGTACTTAATGCAAATGGTACCTATACCTTCACGCCTTATGAAGGATTTAGCGGAGCCTTAAATTATCCTTACCAGGTTTGTGATAATGGAACGCCTCAGGCTTGTGACAGCGCTACTTTATATGTGGTCGTTAGTCCATTTGATGCAGATCCAGATATAAATATTACTAATGTAAATATTCCTGTTTCAGGGGATGTCAGCACCAATGATAATGTTCCAGCTGGAACAACTTACAAAAATCCGGTAGCCGTAAGTGGTAATCCATCCAGTTCATTACCAGTTATCAGACCTGACGGAACTTACGACTTTACGACGGCTGTTCCTGGAACCTATGTATTTAAGGTGGACGTTTGTGAACCAAATCAAACCAATGGTTGCAGAACAGAACTATTGACTATCAATGTCTTAAATCCGTTGGTGGTTAATCCACCTGTAGCCAATACAGACCAGGCAACCACTTTAATGTCAACACCTGTCACCTTGCCTACCTTAAGTAATGACCAGGCGGGTAATACCGATAAGTCTCTGGTTCCTTCTACCGTGGTAGTTACTAAGAATCCTGCAAATGGTACCGTATCTGTGGACTCCTTAACTGGTAACATCACTTATACTCCGAAAGCCGGATTTGCAGGAGTGGATACTTTATATTACAGGGTTTGCGATAATAATAACCCATCAAAATGTGATACTGCATTCCAGGAAATCACGGTGGTTTCTCCTGTAACACCTAACAATACTACCGCGACTGATGATTATATCAGTGCCGTTGCAGGAACACCTGTTACTGGAAATATCATGTTAAATGATAATGATCCGCAGGGTAATCTAACGGCAGTCAGTCCATTTAGTGATACGATTCCTGGAAAAGGAATCCTATCTGTTAGCTCGGATGGCAGCTATACCTTTATATCATTTGAAGGCTATTCAGGCCCTGTATCTTATCCATATCAAATTTGTGACAATGGAAATCCAGTGGCTTGTGACAGTGCTACCATATATGTAACGGTCAAATCGGTTCAAACAGATCCTGATGTTAATGTTACGTATGTGAATGACCCGGTAACAGGGGATATCAGTACGAATGATAAAACGACAGGAACCTATGGAACTCCTGTTGCTAATGTGAATAATCCTGGAACCGATACACCTGTTATTAATCCAGATGGTACTTATTCCTTTACTACGGATAAACCAGGAACCTACGTATTTGAAGTACCTTTATGTGAGCAAAATCAAACGACAGGTTGTAAGACAGAGACGCTAACCATTACCGTTTTAGATCCGACAGTGGCTAACAATCCAGTAGCAAACACGGATATTGCGACAACGTTAATGAGCAAACCTGTTACGCTGGCGACTTTGAGTAATGATAAACCAGGTACCATAGGAAGAGTATTGGATTCAACGTCTGTAAAAGTATTAAACGCCCCAGACCATGGAACCTTTACCATAGACCCTGTGACAGGTAACATCACTTACAAACCAGACACTTTATTTGCGGGTATTGATTATCTGACTTATGAAGTTTGCGATAAGGGTACTCCTGTGCTGTGTGATACAGCCGTTCAGGAGATAACTATATTATCCCCTTCTGTATTAAATTCTACCGATGCGGCAGATGATTATATTACGGTAAGCTCGGGTGGAACAGGTACAGGTTCCGTGTTGACGAATGATACAGATCCTCAGAGCAATACTCAGACGGTTAATGCACAGACGGTTACGGTTGCAGGGAAAGGAACATTGGTTCTTAACAGTAATGGTCAATATACTTTCACAGCTGTGAATGGTTACAGTGGACCTATTAACTTCCCTTATCAGGTATGTGATAATGGTACACCGCAAGCATGCGATAGTGCTACCGTTTATGTGACTGTTTCACCTTTTGATTCAGATCCTGATATTAATATGACGCAGGTGAATGTGCCGATTAAGGGTGATGTGGGTACAAACGATGTCGTACCAGTGGGTACAACGTATGGCGCACCTGTTGCTGTTAACGGAAATCCTTCTAATGTGTTACCTGTTATTGCACCAGACGGAAGTTATACCTTTACCAGCCCTGTACCTGGAGAATATGTGTTCCAGGTGCCAGTGTGCGAGCCAGGTCAGTCGGTTAATTGTAGGACAGAAAATCTTACTATTACGGTCTTAGACCCAGCTTTACCTAATCCACCTGTAGCGAATGTTGATATTGCTTCGACCTTGATGAATACCGCAGTGGTGTTACCATCATTAGCGAATGATTTCTCAGGGAATTCGAATGCAAATCTGGATACGGCTACCATTACCATTATTACGAATCCTAAAAATGGTACTGCCACCAGAAATACAACAACAGGCGATATTACTTACACTCCAAATAATAATTTTGGGGGAATAGATACCTTATATTATAGAATTTGTCATAAATCACCAGCGACGGGTTGTGATACTGCCATGCAGATTATTACCATCTTGTCTCCTGATGCACCTAATGTAACATCGGCCGCTGATGATTATGATGCCACCAGCGCAGGCATTCCTTTAGCAGGAAATGTATTGTTAAATGATAAAGATCCTCAACAGGATAATTTAACGGTAGCACCTGTTAATAATGTTATTCCTGGAGTAGGTACTGTCATTATCAATAGCGACGGCAGCTATAGCTATGTGCCAACACCTGGATATTCAGGGGCATTCAATGTACCTTACCAGGTATGTGATGATGGTAGCCCTGTAGCCTGCGATAGTGCAACTTTATATATTGTGGTGGATCCGTTTACTACCGATCCTGACATACATGCCACTCAGGTGAATGTACCTATTAGTGGTAATTTAAAAACCAATGATGCTGTTCCTTTAGGAACTAATTACGGTACGCCAGTTGCCGATGCGGGTAATCCATCAGGATCCGTTCCAGTGATTAATCCAGCTGACGGAACTTATACCTTCACGTCAAGTGTACCAGGGGTTTACGAATTCCTTGTACCAACCTGTCCGGCGAACGTTAAAACGGATTGTCCATTAGAAAAATTAACCATCACGGTAATTGATCCAATGGCAAATAATAACGGACCTGTGGCGAATACCGATTTTGCAGTGACCAGAATGGATAGTGCTGTTGTGCTTAAAACGTTAAGCAATGACAAAGCGGGTGACTTAGGCCTTAGTCTGGTTCCTTCCACGGTAGCAGTTATAGGTACGCCTGCGAATGGCACTGTTTCTGTAAATGCAACGACAGGAGATATTACCTATACCCCAAAACCAGGTTTCGTGGGCGTTGATTTCTATCGATATGTGGTTTGCGATAACAATTCGCCGGCTAAATGTGATACGGCAATACAGGAAATTACCATCCTAGGCCCAACAGCCGGCAATACAACACAGGCAGCGGATGATTACGGAACAACCACTTCGGGTAAACCAGTGAGTGGAAGTGCCCTGGCAAATGATAGTGATGCAGAGAAAAATGCTCAGAAGGTTACAGCGGCAACTTCAACCGTAACAGGAGTAGGTACCTGGGTTATTGATACCCTTGGAAATTATACCTTTACCCCAGTAGATGGATTTAGTGGTCCTGTAAGTTATGTATATGAGGTTTGTGATAATGCAACGCCTAAGGCATGTGCTAAAGCAACCATTTATGTAACAGTGGTACCTTTAGATGCCGACCCTGATATTAATGCTACCAATGTTAATGTTCCAATAGCAGGAGATGTGAATACCAATGATATGGTACCGCCAGGCACTACTTATGGAACGCCAGTACCAGATTCAGGTAATCCAACGGGGGCTACTTTAGTAATGAATCCTGACGGAACGTACAGCTTCTCACCAACAAAACCAGGTGAATATGTATATGAAGTACCTGTATGTGAACCTAACCAAACAACTGGTTGCAGGACGGAAACATTGACCATCAATGTATTAGATCCTTATCTGAATAACCCGCCTATCGCAAATACGGATATAGCCAATACTTTAGTGAATACTCCCGTAACGCTTAAAACGCTTACGAATGACAAGGTAGGAACTGGTGGTGCACAATTGAATCCAGCTTCAGTCCAGGTATTAGGTACTGTTGCCAATGGAACCACTTCAGTGTTATCTAATGGTGACATTGTGTTTACACCAGCAAATAACTTTGCCGGAGTAGTGACCTATATGTATCGGGTATGTGATAATGCTACCCCAAGTCAGTGTGATACAGCAATCCAGGAAATAACCATTATTTCTCCGCTGGTACTCAATACGACTCAGGCAGCAGACGATTATAACAATACCTCTGTTGGAACCCCTGTGACTGGCAACTTGTTAACGAATGACAGGGATCCTCAAAATCAGTTCCAGAAAGTGACTCCTGATTCTACGGTAATTCCGGGCATTGGTACGCTGGTAGTTCGTGAAAATGGTTCTTATACCTTTACTCCGGTAGATGGTTACAATGGACCTGTGAATTATCCATATACGGTTTGTGATACGGTTTCACCAGTGGCATGTGCTCAGGCAACTTTATATATTATTGTTAATCCATTCGATGCAGATCCGGATGTCAATGTTACACAGGTAAATACCCCTGTTACAGGCCTGGTAAGCACCAATGACGATGTACCTCCTGGTACGACTTATGGTACTAGTCCGATACCTGATCCAACGAATCCTACCGGTGCTACTTTGGTGATGAATACCAATGGAACTTATGCCTTTACACCTACAAAACCTGGGGTATATGAGTATGAAGTACCTGTATGTAAACCAAGTCAAACGCCGGTTTCCAGTTGCGAAACGGAAACGCTGACCATTACGGTTACCGATCCGAACAGCCTGTTAAATCCTCCTGTAGCCAATACAGATATTGCCAATACCTTGGAGTCAACACCGGTTATACTCTACACTGTATCTAATGATAAACCCGGTAATGTGGGTGGATCCTTAGATCCGAACAGTGTGGCGGTAATAACTAATCCGTCCAATGGAACTGTCTCTGTGAATAAAACTACCGGAGCCATTACTTATACCCCAGCAGCTGGTTTCACAGGTGTAGATACCTATACGTATGTAATTTGTGACAATAGTTCTCCTGCTTTATGTGATACGGCCATCCAGGAAATCACTGTGCTTTCTAAATCTGCGACAAACAGTACCCAGGCAGCAGATGATTATGCGAGTGGATTATCAGGTCTGCCTATCAAAGGAAATGCTCTTGCAAATGATCTTGATCCACATCTGGATGATATGGCTATCGTACCAAAAACAGATACGATACCTGGTAAGGGTATTATGACGATAGCTGCTGATGGGTCCTATACCTTTACATCTTTTGATGGATTCTTTGGACCAGTGAGTGTACCTTATACGGTTTGTGATGACGGTACACCAGTGGCATGTGCCAAAGCAACTATTTATTTAGTCATAGATCCGTTAAATTCTGACCCGGATATTAATGTTACGCAAGTTGATGTACCCGTAACAGGTAGTGTTCGCACAAATGATCAGATACCTGTGGGTACCACCTATGGAACGCCAGTGGCAAGTACTAATAATCCACCTGATGCTGTGTTACTTTTCAACGCGGATGGAACATATAAATTTACTGCTGAATATCCAGGTGTATATGTTTACGAGGTACCATTATGCCCTCCAGGTATAACGACAAACTGCCCTACAGAGACTTTAACCATTACGGTTACTGATCCTGATGCTGCAGCAAATCCACCTATTGCGAATACAGATATTGCCAATACCTTAATGGGTGTACCTGTAACCCTTAGAACTTTGGATAATGACAGACCAGTAACAGCTGGAGCTACCTTAGTTCCTGGATCTGTTGCTATCGTAACACCTTCTCCTGACGGTACCTTGTCAGTTGATCCTGCTACAGGTAATATTACCTTTACACCAAAAGCTGGTTTTGCAGGGGTGACTACCTATACTTATAGGGTTTGTGATAGTGCAAATCCGGTACAGTGTGACACAGCAACGCAGGAAGTTACGGTTCTTAGTCCATCGGTTCTCAATACAACGCAGGCAGCAGACGATTATAACCAGATAGTAGCTGGTAAGACAGCAACGGGTAGTGTGTTGGTCAATGATCTTGATCCACAAGGCCATACCAGAACTGTCACTCCGGTAACGAATGATACCATTCCGGGTGTGGGGTTATATTCCATTAATTCTTTAGGGGTTTATTCTTTCACTCCATTCCCTGGCTATAGTGGTCCTGCTTCATTCCCATATAAAGTATGTGATAATGGTAATCCAATAGCCTGTGACAGTGCAACGGTTTATATGTTGATTACTCCGTTTGATTCAGATCCTGATATAAATGCTACAGCCGTAGGTGTTGATATTGTGGGTGATGTTTCTACTAATGATGAAATTCCATTTGGAACCACCTTTGGAACACCAGTACCTTTAGGTTCAAATCCAACGGGAGCTCAATTAACCATGAATACCGATGGTACTTATTCATTTATTTCCGATAAACCAGGATTATATGTTTATGATGTTCCTGTTTGTGGTCCAGGTCAAACGGGCAGTAGTTGTGCTTCAGAGAAGTTGACTATTAATGTAGTAGATCCTAACAGTTCTCAGAATAAACCATTTGCCAATACGGATTATGCCAATACGGAAATAAATAAACAAGTTACCTTATATACCCTCGCCAACGACCAGTCTGGAAATATTGGAATTAATTTAGATACCAGCAGCATTAAGTTAATGACACCTCCGGTAAATGGGACGGTCGTTCTTGACTCTGCAACAGGTAACTTCATTTACACGCCAAATAAAGACTTTGTTGGAACCGATAAATATACCTATCAGGTTTGTGATCAGTCTAACCCTGCTCAATGCCAGATAGCTACGCAAGAAGTAACGGTATTACCAAATACCTTACCTAATAACACGCAGGCTTCTGATGACTTTGGATATACAACGGAAGGAGTTCCAGTCAGTGGGGTGCTTCTGGCAAATGATTCTGATCCTCAAGGAAATGCACTTACGATAACTGCATTTATAGATACCATTCCTGGTAAAGGGATATTAAGGGTTACCGAAGCGGGTAATTACACCTTTGAACCATTCGTTGGCTTTAAAGGAGCATTAAATTATCCGTATGAGGTATGTGATAATGGTACACCAAAAGCATGTGCTGAAGCTACTTTATATTTGTTAGTTACACCATTGGATGCAAATCCAGATTTGAATGTGACCAATGTAGATCAACAAATCAATGGTAATGTAACTACCAATGATGAGGTGCCTGCGGGAAGTACCTATGGTAAGCCAATTCCAGCTCAGGAATATCCAAATGGTATTCAGCTTACTTTGAAACCTGATGGTAGTTATACATTTATAAGTGATTCCGTTGGAGTCTATGTGTTCGAAGTTCCTGTATGTCCTCCTGGCGTTACTTCAGGATGTAAAACAGAAACATTGACTATTACGGTACTTGATCCATCTACATCAAGTAACCCGCCGGTTGCCAACAAAGATTTTGGGGTAACTAAAGTTAATCAACCTGTCACATTATACACTTTATCCAATGATCAGCCTGGAAATCTGGATGCAGATTTAGACAAGTCATCTGTTAAAGTGATAAGCGCTCCTAAAAATGGAACGACTTCTGTCGATCCTGTAACTGGAAATATAACTTATACACCAAATATTGGATTTACGGGGAATGACCTTTATACTTACGAAGTTTGTGATAACAGTTCGCCTGCTCTTTGTGCCATTTCTTATCAGGAAATCACCATATTAGATGTTAATGCACCTAATAGCACAAAAGCAACCGATGACTATTATATTGGTATTGAAGGTCTTCAAACGGTAGGCAATGTATTGGTTAATGACGGAGATGCAGAAGGAGATGTACAGAATGTTACCCGCCAAGATACGATACTACCAGGTATAGGAAGACTCGTATTGAATGCTAATGGCAGCTTTACTTTCACTCCTGTCAATGGATTTAATGGTCCCGTGAACTTTCCTTATGAAGTTTGTGATAATGGTAGTCCAAAAGATTGTGCAAATGCTACGCTTTATCTGGTAGTCAATCCTTTTGATCCCGATCCGGATGTAAACGTTTCCAATGCAGGTGACCCAGTAACTGGAGATGTTAGTACGAATGATGGTGTAGTATCAGGAACGAATTATTCTTTACTATCTGCTAATCCATCTAATCCTTCTGGTGATTCCCTAGTTCTGAATCCTGATGGTACATACACATTTGTAGGTACTCAACCAGGAGAATATAGATACAAATGCTTGGTTTGTCCTCCTGATGCACCAATAAATAGTCCATTTAGACAAGGATTCGCATATGGTTTAAGAAGTGGGGGAGTAACCTGTGATACGGTAGAATTAATTATCAATGTTCTTGATCCACGGGCCATTAATCCTCCTGTTGCCAATACCGATATTGCGAATACAGAACCAGGTAAATCTGTTAAGTTGATGACCCTTGAAAATGACAAGGTTGGAAATATAGGTAGAAAGTTAAATCCTGCCAGTGTATCTATTGTCAATCCTCCAGTAAATGGAACGGTTAATATCGATACCTTAGGTAATATTACTTATACGCCAGTTGTTGGATTTATTGGGGTTGAAGTTTACACCTACAAAGTGTGCGATGATAACAATCCGTCATTGTGTGACACAGCTACTCAGGAAGTGAAAGTGATCATGCAAAGGATGTCTGGTGCACCTGTAGTCAATGGAACGCAAGCTGCCGATGACTATACTACTACGCTTGAAAATATTGCAGTAAGTGGTAATGTGAAGATGAATGATACGGATCCTGAAGGTAACACGCAAACGGTTGTACCACAAAATACGACCATAAATGGTGTTGGAACGCTCGTGTTAGGGCCGACAGGAAACTACACCTTCACGCCTGTTCCAGGCTTTAATGGACCAGTGAACTTCAAGTATAATGTGTGCGATAATGGAATACCTGCGGCCTGTGCGGAAGCAACGCTGTACATTCTGGTAGGACCATTTGACCCTGATCCTGATACTTATGAAATTCCATGGCGTGTAACCCTAACGGCCAGTATTGTTGCCAATGACACTGTTCCATTAGGCACAACTTATGGTACTCCAATACCTTTGGCTGGTAATCCACCATTGTCGTCCATCGTGATGCAACCAAATGGCACCTTCGAGTTTAAGAACAGAAGGATAGGAACTTACCTCTATAATGTTCCTGTATGTCCTGCAGGTCAGGCAACGAACTGTCCGCTTGAATTATTAACAATTAACGTGGTTGACACTTGTAAAATACAGCCAGTGTGCAGGGATATCAATGTATTCCTCAATCCTGAAAATTGTAAATACGAATTACCTGAAACAGGGGTTATGGGTCCATGTGCACCTGCCGATTCCTATGTCATTGTATATGATGGTGTTAATATGACTCCAGAATTAGGCTATATCATAGATCGACCAGGTTTATTCCCATTCTCTGCATTCCGATATAATGGAGGTTTGATTTGTTTAGGTCAGGTGAGAGCCATAGATAACGGCGGACCTGTATTCGAAAGCCAAACAGCGAAAGAATCATGGAATCTTATTGATACGGTGATAATGTGGTCAAATAACTTGGCTGATATTCAAAATAATCAAAGTTCATGGAATAATCCAGCCAGTAAATGGTTTGTTGGTTTCCCTAAAGTGAAAGATGCTTGCGGAAATGGAGTTTTCAGAACGGTTGTTGATGATGCTGTAAGTTTCTATGATTGTAAATCAGGAAACCAAGATGGTATCAATGAGCCAAAAGACGTTCATGCTAAAATGGTTCGTTCCTTCCATTTCTTCGATAACTTGGATAATAAAAATACCATTACACAGGTCATTTACTTCAAGCGACCAAGTTTGAATGATATTTGTAATGCTTCAAACGGCTCATTCTCCAACAGGGTCTATGACTTTGGTCCGAATAATATGACTTCTTTTGGGGTATTGGGCAATAATAAACGCATCAGATCAAGTTCTTATTTCCCAGCTGGAAATATAGATATGCTGACGAATGATTATGCTTGCGGACGCCAGGATATGGTTAAATTTAATAGCTGTAGATTGGAAAGAGCGTCTCAGCTCGATAGTGTTCTGACAGGAATTTACATGGCCAGATATTTCCTTCCAAGCGGAAAAATGGATTCAGTGAGTCTGTACCCACAATTTGAAGGAATTGGAATATCAAATAAGAAAATTTCTTTTGATGAATGCGCGGAAGGAAAGAAAATACAAGTGATTACCCAGTTTATGGGAAGTTGCGGAGAAATGATTCAAGACACGGTACTCATCGTATTTGCTAATCTTACCGGACCTCAATTTGTAACCGCGAACGGAACAGGAAGTATTCTTGGCAGAGATGCTAAAAATCCTGTGATCGTTTCTACTAATACGGCTGGCTGTGACGAAGGAAGTTTAAGATTGCCTAGATTAAATGGTACGTCTGAAAGAGATTTAGCTTCTCTGTTCAACTGGGCAGTTACAGATCATTGCTCAGGCAGAGCAGCCGTTTCCTTGACTTATAGCCTAGAGTCTAAATTAACCAGATCAGCGGGTAAGTTATGGACGAGAACTAATAATTACACGCCAAATATTCATGTTTCTATACCAAGAATAAATGGTGATCCTGTAATGATGGGTATTCCTGTAGGTGAACACCGTTTAATTATTGGTGCAAATACCGCAAGTTGTGGCACTCAGAATATGGATACCCTCTATTTTGTTATCGAAGATAAAGTGCCACCGGTGATGATATGTGACGATAATATTAATGTTTCCCTAGTATATGAAGCGACTTCTAACTGGTATGTAGATGGTAGAAAAGGAAGTGGATATGCTAAAGTTTACGTGGAAGATGTTGATGAAGGTTCTTATGACAACTGTACGATGTCTAAAATGTATGTGCGTCGTGTGGTGGATAAATCTTGTCTTGAGAAATATTACTTCGCAAATATAGAGTATGACCGTTATGGAAATAATGATGGTTCTGTCGATTTCAAAGATTTTGAACTTATCACCACAGGTCCTCAGGCAGGTAATTATTATACGCCTAAATTCATGAACTATGTTGAATTCTACTGTTGTGACCTTGGAAAAAATCCAATGGTTGAACTATGGGGAGGTGATATAGGAGGTATTAATGGAAGTAACTGGAATCATTGCTGGACAACAATAAATGTTGAAGATAAAGTAAACGCAACGGTTAAACGCCCTGATTTGACTGCTTCTTACAACAGTAAAGCCAAAAACTGGGTTGATTGTCGCGATGAGGAAGGTCTAAAAGCCCTGGAGGATGAGAAAAAATCGGGCGAATTCTTTGGCTGGCCTTTAATCACTGGTTTAGATTGCTCAGGGGAAGTTAACTACTTTATCATGAAATCACTTTCTTGTGGTTCAGGTAGAATAACCAGACATTGGGAGGTAACCAAAATAGTTAAAGGCATGAAAGTTGTTGCCAGAGATTCTCAGGTTATTAACGTGAGAGGATACAATAAATACAGCTTGATTGTTCCGGCAGATCAGGTGGTTGATTGTGGAAATCTGTCTGCTGAAGCGATTCGTTATGACGAAGATGGTTGTGATATGCTTGCTGTAAATGTTTCTGACAGCAGATTCGATGCAGGAACAGGTTGCCACCAGATTTACAGAACTTATACCGTTATTAACTGGTGTCAGGTACCAACTGAATTCAATTGCACCTCGGGTAATACAGATCCTGGATACTATGCAAGGGTTATCCCACGAAATATGGATGCCTCTGGTTTAGGTCGCAAATGGGTTCACCAGTTTGAGAAATCTACCAGTGCAACAACCATGAGAAGTGGTGCATTTGGAAGTAGTTTGGTATCGGTACCATTAAATGCTTATTTACCTCAGCATCCAACAGCTTGCGCAGGGGATCAGACTTTTGCCTGGAAGTATGTGCAGGTATTGAGTGTGGTGGACAAAACAGCCCCAGTCATAGCTTCTAATGCCAATGGAGGCAACCATCCAACAACTACAAATGATTGCAAAGGCGATGTTTCCTTTAAATTTAAGGCATGGGATGCTTGTGCAACGAATGTGCTTACTTTTGATAGAGCGACCCTTTACGCTACAAACAGCCCTCTGTCTATACCTATGACAAATCTGGTTAGAGGAGAATACCAGCCAAAAGACAGTACTTTCCAGGTTAAATTTGCAAAAGTACCTGCGGGTAATTATGTACTCAAAGTGGATATTAAAGACGATTGTGGAAATTATGCCTTTCATCAAATACCATTTGCTGTTGAAGCTGCTGAAGCACCTGCTCCTGTTTGTGTACAAATTCTAAGGGTTTCGCTTATCGCTGGGGACAATGGACAACCATATCAAAGAATACGTGCTATTGATTTCCTTCAGGACACTGATCGCGACTTTAATACAGGTTCTTGTAGCCCAGGTGGATTTGTTTCTATCATTAGAGAATTAGATGTTAAACCTGGGTTTGTGCCAAGAAAAGCAGATTCTGTCTTAATCCTTAATTGTAATGATTTGGGTGGAATTCCAATCAGGGTTTACTTTACCTCAGGTTCAGGAAAAGTAAGTTATTGCTCGGTCTTAGTGGATGTTGCAGACAATAATAAAATATGTGAATCTTTAGCTTCCATTGCAGGCGAGGTGAAAACGGAATCAAAAGCACCCGTAGAAGGGGCCGAAATGAACTTAAGTGGTGAAATGAAAATGATGAAACCTACCGCATTAAACGGTAAATATGAGTTATCTAATTTGACGGCTAAAAAGGATTATACTGTAACACCGTCTTTAGACAAGGATTATTTGAACGGGGTTTCTACTTTTGATTTGGTTACCATGCAACGTCATATTCTTGATTCCAGAAAACTGGATAGTCCGTATAAATTGATTGCTGCGGATATTAATAATTCAAAAACAATTACGGTGCTGGATATGATCCAGTTACGTAAGCTGATCCTGGGTATTAATACGAAGTTTGAAAATAACAGTAGCTGGCGATTTATTCCTGCAGATTATGTATTCCCTAATCCTGCAAATCCTTGGCAAGAATCCTTCCCAGAAGTGAAGAATTTTAATAATCTGGTTGGAAAGGCAAATAATGCATCTTTTGTGGGTATAAAAATGGGAGATTTAAACGGATCCGTAATTCCAAATACAGCAGGTGGACAGATTAGAAGTTTTGTGGACAAAGTGACATTGAATCTGAGTGAAATGAAATTGGAAGCAGGTGAAACTAAAAAAGTTGCTTTCAGCCTTGAAAATATGAAGGATATTGAAGGCATCCAGTTCACCATGGAATTCGATAAATCGTCTCTTGAATTAATAGATGTAGTCAATGAGATTGCACAAGACGAACATGTAGCTATCTTTGGAGATGAAAATCTGATGACTGTCAGCTGGAATGGAAGTGTGAGAGAAGGAGCCTTGTTCCACTTGGTTTTAAGAGCGAAAAAATCTGCTTATTTATCAGAGGCTATTCGCTTAAATGACAGGATTACGAAGAAGGAAGCCTATATCAATGGTAAACTTCACGATGTGGTTCCTGGCTTCAATGTTAATCAGGATGGACAGGTCTACGCCCTTTATCAAAACGTTCCTAATCCGTTTACCGAGGAGACTATCATTGGATTCCAATTGCCAGTCAGTGAACGTGGTACGCTTGAAATTCAAGATGCCAGTGGAAGAGTAGTCAAAGTATTCGAAGGTGAATTTAGAAAAGGTTATAACCAGCAAAAGGTTAAACTGGCCGATTTAAAGGGACCTGGCGTATATTTTTACAAATTGAATACAGCTAATTATTCAGAATCTAAGAGCTTTATCTTGATCAAATAATTAAAAGCTGAAGCAAAAAGAAAAAGGGGAGGATAATTTATCTTCCCCTTTTCTTTTTGTTTCTTTTTTTATGAGTATATTGGATGAAAATTCTCACAGGTTATAATGAATACTTCTATAGATTTATTTCCCTTAATAGGTTTGGGTCTTTTAGCTTTAGTTGTTTTTAGATACCTAAAATTTGAAAACCGGGATTATAAATTTTATTTGTTTAATTTATTTTTAATTTTTTCATCTCAGAATTATATTACAGTTTATATTGTTTATTCGGAGTATATTAATTATGTCCCGCATATATTCAGGACAGCTGGTTTTTCTCTTTATCTTATTTCACCATTGATTTTTCTTTATGTCCGGGAACGATTATTTGAGAAAGGATTTCATAAATATGATTTATTACATGCTATTCCAGGTTTTTTTTATTTTATAGATTATATTCCATTCTATTTGAAGAGTGCAGAGTTTAAGTTAATATTGATTAAATCGTTGAAAGAAAAGGGTAACTTAAATTTATTCATGCAAGGTTATTCGAATGATTTTATATCGCATTATTTTATTAGAAATTCCTTAACTGTTTCTTATGCATTATTTATTTTGTTTATGTTTATTCGCTTCAATAAAATAAATGGATATATCCTTTTCATTCAGGACAAAAGGGGATTATTTGAACTTGTATTTCTTTTTTATTTGTTATTAATGTTTTCAATTCCTCCATTATTAAGCACTTTAAACCTTACGAATTACAATCCTGAAGATTTTTCGATGATTTTGCTAGCAGTTATGGGTTTGTTATCTTTTATATTCTATCTACCTCAAAAACTATATTAGTTCCATTTAGCTTAATTTATGATCCATATAAATATTACAGATTTTCCCCTTGACGTAGCAGAATGTTATAAGCTGGCTCATTCCAATGATGCAGGTGGTCAGGCGATTTTTGTGGGAACCGTAAGAAATCAAACCCAAAATAAGAAGGTTCTAAAACTTGTCTTTGAAGCATACACCCCAATGGCTATAAAAGAAATGCAAAAAATTGCGCTAACGATAGAGGAAAGATGGGGTGCCTTGAAGGTGGTTATCCATCATCGGGTAGGAGAATTACTCGTTGGCGATATAGCAGTGATTATCGCCGTTTCAACACCTCACAGAGCAGCCGCATTTGAAGCTTGTCAATATGCCATTGATACCCTCAAGGAAACCGTTCCCATTTGGAAAAAGGAGTTTTTTGAAGATGGAGAAATATGGGTCGCTGCCCATCCATAATTAAAATTGAAAATAAATAAATGGTACCGTTCTCTGCGTGTTTAATATCAAAACACTGGTTATAACCAATGAGACTAAAATCGCCTGAATGACGAATGACTGCTTGCTAAACCAATGGGATAAATTCTCCTTTAGGACAACAGGAGAAAAATGTAGGATAAAACCAAACAAAATCGAAGGTAACACATAAGGTGTTTTGTCATTAACTTCCATTATAAAGGAAGGGTCAAAAGTAATGGAAGCCAGTTTTGATAATACTTTTCCCAATAAATCTCCGGAAGGTAAAATGGAACCAATCGCTCCCGCTCTAAAAAATATCCAGCAAAATGCGACAAAATGGAAGGTAAAAATTCCCGATATTATCAGGGGTATTTTAAGACTTTTACCCCATTTTTCAATCAAAATTCCTAATGAAAATAATATAGTTGCCACTAAAGTCAGGTTTAGAACAAATCGTTGCCACTCTATCACCTGCCATTTTTCCATCGTTTCCCCCGTCATTTTAAAAAACAAATAAGCACTTATGCCACCCAGTAAGCTAAGAATGAGTATAAAACTTTTACTCAAGGGTTTCCTTAAAAATTGACCCGCAGAGGAAAGTAATCTGTCCAGGGCTAATCCTAAACCATGTAAACCTCCCCAAATGATAAACATCCAGCCAGCTCCGTGCCATAAACCACCGAGTAACATGGTCAGGAATAGGTTTATATAGGTCTTTATCTTACTTCCTCTGTTACCTCCCAAAGAAATATATAGATAATCGCGTAACCAGGTGGAGAGAGAAATATGCCATCTTCGCCAAAACTCCTGTAAAGAAGTGGATAAATAAGGTCGGTTAAAATTTTCAGTTAAAGTAAAACCCATTAAAAGGGCCAGGCCAATAGCCATATCGGAGTATCCTGAAAAATCAAGATAGATTTGTAAAGTGTAACCATAAACTGCTAATAGATTTCCCATGCCGGAATAAAGGGAAGGATTTTCAAAGACTCTGTCAACCCAGAATACACCGATGGTATCGGAAAGAATGATTTTTTTGAATAATCCACAGCTAAATAAAAATAAGCCTTGTCCTGCTTGTATTACACCTAGTCGTGAGGGCATCGTTATTTGTGGTAAAAACTGGGATGCTCTAACAATAGGGCCTGCAACAAGCTGTGGAAAAAAACTGATATAAAAACAGTAATTTAAAAAACTTAGTATTATTCCTTTTACGCTTGTTTTTCCAGCGCTTAATGGAACCAGATCACCTCGATATACGTCTATGCTATAACTCAAGGACTGAAAGGTAAAAAATGAAATGCCAACGGGTAAAAAAAGGGCTTCCCATTTAAATGTGGCTCCAAAAAATTCATTAAAAACCTCGCTAAAGAAATGAGAATATTTGAAATAAGCTAAAACGCCCAAATTAATGAACAGACTTAATGCAATAAGCAGTTTTTTAGTTTTTCCCTTTTGATAAAATAAAAAGTGCGCAATAGTAAAATCTACCCAAGCCGTGCTCAGGAGAAGTAAAAAATACCAACCACTGCTTTTATAGTAGAAAAAAAGAGAAAATATAAGCAAGTATATGTTCCTTAAGGGAATATTTTTTTTTATTAGGAAATATAATAAGTAAATAACGACAAATAATATTAAAAAAGTAATACTACTAAATTGTAGCGGATTATGTGGGTCATATTGCCAGAGTTCATGGAAAAATGTTGAAAATATGGTGGTCATTGTACCCTGATTAATTTGGTTCTTTTCGATTTGTTATACTGGTCTGCGCTAAAAAAATATGCAATAGTTCCCGACTTATTTTATCTGCGCCCTCATAATTGAAATGAGTATAATCGGTGCTTGCCAATCTGGGTCGTTCCCTCTCCACCCATCTCACCATGCTTCCCTGACCACCCATCACTTCATATAAACTGATAAAAGCCGTTTCACTTTTTATGGCTGCTTTTCTCATTGCCTTAGTAATACGTGGAACACTGGGGTCGGAGACCCAATTTCCGGGGCCACCCATTCCTTTGTCCGGCGGACCGATGATTAAAATGGGTACATCTGGAAATGCTTTCCGATAATGCTTTATCAGTTGAAGTATTTTTTCCTCATATTCTGAAAAATCCCTTCTGGCCGGATTGGTTACATTTAATCCGTAAGAAAAAATAAGCAAATCATAATTCAATGTATTTTGAAATTCCTTCAATAAGGAGATGGGAATTCTTGTTAATCGGGTACCATCAATACCTCTTAAGGCAAAATTATCAAGAATTACTCCCTGGGGACTTTCAATGCTGCATCCATAAACAGGTAAACTATTGGGAAGGTTAGCTTTTATGCGTATTTGTGAAACAGGAAAGTCAAATAATGAAATCTCATTGAGCAGCTCATTTTTATCAAGCGGACTCACTTTTTGGGTTTTATTTATTTCCCATTCTAAGAATCCATTGGAGAGCTCATTTTCATTTTTACCATAAAAAAAACGCATGGAGGGAAAAGTAGATGTTCTTGGTGAAAAAGATTTTCCACGGTAGGATATCCAGGCCGTTTGGTCAGCAATAGAATCAATCTGCTGGGTATAAAATGAATTTCCTGAAATTCCAGGATTTTTTCTCATGGGTCTGGGATTTTCAAGTGATTCCCAACGCCATAGATTGGAGAAATAGTGGGTGATAGATTGTCTGAATCCCGGGTCGCGAGAGACAATGGGAATGAATCCAACGCCAGATCCTCCAAATATTTTTTGTAAACTATCTCTTAAAGTTTGCGTGACCAAATCGGCTTCAACGCCTGAATCACCATAAAAAGCGATTCTTACCTGGGAATTCTTTTCGGTAAGCTTATTAAAAAATGAGGATAATAAATCCAGACCAGCGTATGTTTGGTCTGTAAGGCTGGGTCTTTCATATTTTAAAACCCCAAAGTAGTATTTTTTTACTTTGAAAAGTAAAAAGGAATCTGTGCCCCATTCTTTTCGGTATTGGACATGATTGGTGTATATTTCCCGGTAATCATAAATAAAATCGTCAGATAAATCTCCCTTTTTTGCATTAATACCAGCTAATCCATAAAAGTAACCTGCTACAACAAGTGGAACGATAAGCAAAATATTTAAAAGGACTTTAGTAAAGCCGTTCTGATGAATGCTTTCGTTAGGTGGTGTCATGAAGTAGTAACTTGTTTAGATTGAGTAGTTTCTCTTTTCGTGCAAATCTATATTATTTTATTATAATTCAAGTAAAATTTATCAACTTTGACTTTTTATAGCATTTTAAAAAGTAAATTAATTTGATATGTTTGATGCCTGGTTAGAAAGAACAAATTTATTAATAGGAGAGGATAATATAAATAGATTAAAAAATACTAATGTATTAATTGTTGGCTTAGGCGGTGTTGGAAGTTTTGCAGCCGAATTTTTAGGCAGATCAGGCATAGGTTCGATGACCCTGGTGGATGGTGATTGTGTGGATGTTTCAAATAAAAACAGACAGTTGATTGCTTTAGATTCTACCCTTGGATTACCTAAAACGGAGGTAATGGCTCAAAGACTTTTGGATATTAATAAAGAGATTAAGTTATCGTTAATATCACATTTTCAGGAACCTGAGGATATGCAAAAATTATTAAACGAACCATTCGATTATATTTTGGACTGCATTGATAGTGTTCAACCTAAACTTAATTTACTCGCTTGTTGTCAGCATTCTAACACACCTATCATAAGTTCTATGGGAGCTGGGGGTAGAATAAATCCTGTTGGTGTTGGTGTTTATTCCCTTTTTGAAACAAAAAATTGTCCCTTTGCCCAGCAAATAAGGAAATCATACAGAAAAATGGGATGGAAAAGGAATATTCCCGTCGTAGCATCAAATGCTCCGGTAATATCCTCCTCCCTTCAATTAACCGATGGGAGTAGATATAAAAAATCATTTTACGGTACCATTTCCTATTTACCTGCACTTTTTGGACTTCATGCCGCTGCACATGTAATACAAGCGCTCATTGAAGATAAAGAAGCAAATTAAAGATTTCTAAATTGTTCCTGGAAAAAATTCCCTAAAACAGGAATCCTTCTTTGCTCGTCATTTATTGCGCCTAAAAGGGAAATGATCCAACAGGCAAAAATACCTAATCCACCAATCAGTCTGAGCGTGCCACCAAAGAACATGAAAGTGGGAATCCAATAAAGGGCTAAAGATATAAGATGGATTCCCAGGGTTTGTCTTAAATAAAAATAAACATTTTCCTGATCATCTTTTTTGGAGACAAAGGCAATAAACCAACCAACGATGGTAAAGTGGCTGATGATGCCAGCCATTTTAGGGTCTAAGGAAATATTTGATTCATTCATGTCTGAAATACTTATTTTTTAGATTATTTTGCAAAATGAATATACAAAATATTTTTTAAATGAAGCGAATTATTTATCTGTTCCTCTTTCTATCTTATACGAATGTGAGTTTTTCACAGACATTTGATATTATTATAAAAAACGGAACGTTGTACATGACTTCTTCTACTAAACCTTTTATACAGGCTTCTGTAGGTATAAAAGGGGGTAAAATAGTTAAAATAGCCACAAGGATTAAAGGTTCTGCGAAGAAGATAATTGACGCTAGAGGGTTGATAGTTTCGCCTGGATTTATAGATCTTCACGCCCATCTGGAGCCATTGACGCTCGACCCGGAGGCAAAAAGTCATGTTATGCAAGGCGTGACAACCGCCCTTGGCGGTCCCGATGGTGGCGGCCCACTCCCGTTGTCAGATTATTTTAAAGAATTAGAATCATTGGGAATAGGTTTGAATGTTGGTTATCTTGTAGGTCATAATTCAGTTAGAAATGAGGTAATGGGCATGGAAAACAGGGCGCCTTCAGAGGAAGAACTGGAGAAAATGAAATGGCTGATTGAAGCCAATATGAAAGCGGGAGCTTATGGTATTTCCACGGGACTAAAGTACTTACCTGGCTCATTTTCAAAAGTCGAAGAGGTCATTGAACTTTCTAAAATGGCTGCAAAATATGGTGGAATATATACTTCACATTTACGAGAGGAAGGTTTGGGGCTCATCGAGGGTGTTCAAGAGGCTATCCTCATTTCTCGTGATGCAAATATTCCTGTGGTTCTTACGCATCATAAAGCCATAGGTATTCCTATGTGGGGAGCCAGTAAACTTACCTTGGCTTTGGTTGATTCTGCCAGGAAAGTGAATCTGGACATTATGATGGATCAATATCCTTATACGGCAAGTTATACAAATATTGGCGTTTTAATTCCTGCCTGGGCAATGGAGAAAAATAAAGGGGTAGATTTTACGTCAAGAATGGAAGAACCCATGCTGAGAGATTCGGTGAGAAAGGGAATCATGTTCAATCTGTTAAATGACAGGGGGGGAGGGGATTTGAAAAGGATTCAATTTGGCCAGTTTAGCTGGAAGCCGGAATTGGAGGGTAAAACCTTGTATGACTGGGCAATACAGGAAAAATTAGAACCAACCATGGAAAATGGAGCTGATTTAGTTATCAAGGCACAGTTACATCAGGGTGCAGGATGCATTTTTCATGTTATTTCGGAAGAAGATGTTCGACGTATTATGAAACATCCTATGACTATGATTGCCTCTGATGGTCGTTTAAGTGTACCTGGCAAGGGGCACCCTCATCCTCGCGCTTATGGAACATTTCCTAGGGTTTTAGGTCATTATGTTCGTGAAGTAAAGGTGCTTACCTTGAGTCAGGCACTATATAAAATGACGGCTTTACCCGCTCAACGCATGGGATTGAAAGATAGGGGAACTTTAAAGGTTGGAAATTATGCGGATATCACTATGTTTAATCCTCAAACCATTAAAGATCAAAGTACCTTTGAAAATCCTCACCAATATCCCAAAGGAATCCCCTTTGTGTTAATCAATGGTAAAGTTGTAGTAGATAATGGCGCGTATAAAGACCTTAGAGCGGGATTAGTATTAAAAAAACAATTAGGAAGATAATGGATTTAATTTGTTTTTTTGAGGTAGGAAATCCTTTAACTAAAATGGGAAGGAATGCAAAATAGATTATATGAAATTGATTTGTTAAGAGGTTTTGCCGTCATTGGTATGGTCTTTTCCGGGATACTTCCCTTCAATGGTGCTTTACCTGCCTGGATGTATCACGCTCAGGTTCCGCCACCTAAGCATATTTTTAATCCCAATCTCCCTGGGCTCACTTGGGTAGATTTAGTATTTCCCTTTTTTCTTTTCTCCATGGGAGCAGTTATTCCAGCTGTTTTACCTCAAACCATAGGAAAAGAGGGTATTAAAAATACTTTTCTTCAGCTTTTCAAGAGATTTCTTCTGTTATTGGCCTTAGCTGTTTTTTCGTTTAATTTTGCCCCACTCAGGAATATTGGCTCGGGTGATGCTGCCGATGTAGCGGGAATAGCTGCCTATGCCTGCTTGTTTTTAGTATTTTTTAAACATTCTAACTGGCTATCCCGGCGCGCATTTTCGCTCAAAGTTTCGGGTATTTTTATTCTTTTGGGGCTACTTTATATGAAAATGGTTTTCTGGGGTGATCTTGATATTAAAAACAACGATTCCATTCTGCGGGTACTGGCCAATGTTTATTTTGTTGGTGCCCTCCTTTGGTACGTAAGTAAAGAAAATGAGCTACTTCGTGTGGGCTTTATTTTTATGGTTTTAGCGGCCTATCTAGGTGATATGGAGGGTGGATATATGCAAAACTTTTGGAGATGGCAAGATCCGTGGCATTTGGTAAGTCCTTATTTATTGAAATACTTGATCATTTTCTTATTGGGCACGCTGGCTGGAGATTGGCTGCTAAAAAAGGAAACCCAGATAGAGAAAATTTCTTTTCAATGGGATTATTTTATTCTTTCTATCGCCCTTACCTTATCTGTATTAGTGGGCCTCTTTAATAGAAGTCTTGAACTTACCTTATTATCTTGTTTATTAGCCTTTTCCTTTTTCTATTATCGTCAAAAATGGAAGAAGAATTCTACTGATAAAAATAAAATCTATTATGTAGGTATTTTTATTCTTTTTTGTGGCCTTTTTATGGAACCTTTTCAAGGGGGAGTTAAAAAAGATCCATCTACTTTAAGCTACTTTTTCATTAGCAGTGGTATCGCCTTTATTTGGGTGCATGCTTTCCTTAAAATGGAAACAAGTAAATTATCCGTTTTTTTACATCCCATACAAAGCATTGGTAAAAATGCTTTAATGGCTTATTTTATGGCTGGGTTTCTTTTAATGCCATTATTTAATATTTCTGGATTGGGATATATTTTTGGACAATCTACCCTGTTTTTACTTTTCAGAGCCTTTATTGTTACCATAGTATTAGGAGCGATAGTTCATTATTGTACTAAAAGAGGTTTGTTTTGGAAAATATAAGGCTAAATCAAGATAAAAATATCATGGACAAATAGGTATTAAACTGTCAACTTGATTTGTTTACATACCTACTTTGTTAATTTAAGGTTATGGAAAACAAAATGAATCATTTTTTATAAAAGATTAAGTAATTTAGCAAAAAATTACCTTTAAAAAAGAAAGTTATGCAAAAGTTTGTTTATGTATTGGTTTTACTAACCACTTTAGCTTGTACTAAAAAGACAACGGTTTCAAAAACGGAAGCAGTCGCTCCACCTGCAACGATGACAGCAGCACCTGCAGCGGCGCCCGCAGCGGCACCTGCAGCATTGGAAGTTTATGCGGGTTCATTTAAAATGGAATCGAATGAGTACGTTCAAAAAGTGACCGTAGGGGTAAAAGAAGGCTCTTTGGCACTTATCGCTGATACAGGTGATTCTGCTCCATTAAAAGCCTCTGGAAAGGCAGATGTATTTACGGCTAATATCCAGGGATATGACGCAGAAGTAAGCTTTTCAAGAACAGCTGGAAATGTATCAAACATTAAAATATCAGTTGGTGGTGGAGCTGTAGTTCTTACAGGAACAAAGGAAAATTAAGCCTAAAAATCCCTATTAACCCTATTAACCTTTGATATGTCAACTGAAAATAAGAAGAAGGACCATTCGCTGAAGCGTCGGGATTTTATCAAAACAGGAACATTGGCCGCTGCAGGATTCATGATTGTGCCTCGCTATGTTCTTGGTGGTAAAGGCTATGTAGCGCCAAGTGATAAACTGAACGTTGCTGCCATTGGCTCAGGTGGAAAAGGTGCAAGTGATATTGCTGAATTCGTAAAAGGAGGAAAGGTAAATATGGTGGCGCTTTGCGATGTTGATGATCGCGAGGCAGCTAAAACTTACGGATTACATCCTAATGCACCTAAATACAAAGATTTCAGAGTTATGTTGGAAAAGGAGGGTAGCAGGATTGATGCTGTTTCCGTTTCAACGCCTGACCACATGCACGCCATTCAAGCTTTAATGGCTATGAAAATGGGCAAACACGTTTATGTACAGAAACCTTTGACGCATGATATCTATGAGGCAAGAATGCTTACCGAAGCTGCCAAGAAATACAAAGTGGTGACTCAAATGGGTAACCAGGGTGCTTCGGGTGACGGTGTTCGTAAACTTAAGGAATGGTATGAAGCTGGGGTTATTGGGGAGGTGAATGAGGTGCATTGCTGGACAAACAGACCCGTTTGGCCTCAGGGAATTTCCTGGCCAACATCTTCTGCACCTGTTCCCCCAGAACTTGATTGGGATCTTTGGTTAGGTTCTGCACCTTATAGAGAATATGTTAAGAAACTGGTTCCATTTAATTGGAGAGGCTGGTGGGATTATGGCACTGGTGCCTTAGGGGATATGGCATGTCATATCGTAGAATCTGCCTTTTCTGTGCTTAAAATTGGCTATCCTTCAGAGGTGGAATGTAGCCAAACAACGATTTATTCCGATAACTTTACCATGGCTCACTATCCTGAAAGTTGTCCCGCTTCTTCTACTATCCATTTCAAATTTCCAAGACCAGGTAAGCCTGATCTTAAATTACATTGGATGGACGGAGGTATTATTCCTCAACGTCCTGAAGAACTGGAGATTTCTGAAATGATGGGTGATGGCGGAAATGGAATCATCTTTACCGGCGATAAAGGTAAAATGATGGCAAATACCTATGGTATTAATCCTCGTCTTATTCCAGTTGCTAAAACAAAGGAAGTTCAAGTTCCTGAAAAATATGCCAGAGTACCTGAAGGCCATTATCAGCAATGGGTTGAAGGTTGTATGGCTGGTTATGGAAATAAGGAATTAAGTTCTCCATTTGAAATCGCAGGATTTTTAACGGAAATGGTCTTAATCGGTAATTTAGCCATTCGTAGCTATGATTACAGAGTCCCTACAAAAGACAGACCAGGTCGTTTCGATTATCCAGGCCGATACATTAAATTATTATGGGATGCCGCGGATATGAAAGTTACGAACTTTGAACCTGCAAATCAATATGTTCAAAGGGAGTATAGAGAACCGTATCAAAAACTTACTTTAGATTGATAAAATCAAGAGGCTGTCTAAAAAGATAGCCTCTTTTTTTTCTTTTCTTTATAGGTTTTATAATTAAAATTTACCCACTACCACTCGTTTTGAATCACGGATTTTAATGATTACAAGATTTCACGGTTTATAGAAAACGTTCCATTATTGTAGGGGCGAATGGCATTCGCCCTCTCATGATACAGATGCTTTCCCTATTTTCGGAACAATGACGACCCACTGTCAGAATTTATGATGAAATAGGTTTTCTATGTAAAATTTACCCCTACCACTCGGTTCTGAATCAGGATTTTCAGGATTTCAGAGGACGTCTTTGTTTTTAGCTTGAGGGTTATTTGTAATTGGTTACTATATCGTGGCGTTCTGAATTAGGATTTACAGGATTTCAGAGGACGTCTTTGTTTTTAGCTTGAGGGTTATATAAATTTGTTACTGTATCGTGGCGTTCTGAATCAGGATTTACAGGATATCAGAGAACGTCTTTGTTTTTAGCTTGATGGTTATTTGTAATTGGTTACTATATCGTGGCGTTCTGAATTAGGATTTACAGGATTTTTAGGATTTCAGAGGACGTCTTTGTTTTTAGCCTGTGGGTTATATAAATTTGTTACTTTCACCCTTCTTTTCGCCGATGCGTAACGCAGCGGCGAAAAGCCCGAAAATGAAAGCACCATATAATAATCTTCCCACCAAACCAACGACGTTATGGTTAATCCTCGAAATCCTGTAAATCCTGATTCAAAAACCCGGCTGCTGCGCGTATAATTTTCACGCAGGAATGAGGCCTCGCCGTTACCCTGACCATGCACAGTATTCCAGCCTCCGGCATACGCCCGTCATCTTAGTAAAATCCCCAACACTTTTGTATCGGGGATTTTCTTTTTATAATATCAGGAGTATAAAAATCAATAGTTAAAAACTATTTTCTCTTTTTCTTTGTCCATTACCACCTTTTGAAGTAGATCCATACGTATGGTTGCGAGGCCTGTTTTCACGAGGTAGAGGTGCTTTGGCTTTTGGTTTTACCGCTGTACTTAAATCTGTATTTCCGTCAGCCGGTAAGAATGGGTGTTCATTAGCGACAGGAATATTAATTTTAGTTAGTTTCAGAATATCCCTCATGTAAATCCTTTCATCACTGTCACAGAAAGAAATGGCTTTGCCAATTTGTCCCGCACGACCAGTTCTTCCAATTCTATGAACGTAGGTTTCTGGGATATTAGGAATTTCATAGTTGATGACCAATTCTAATTCATCAATATCAATGCCCCTTGCTGCAATATCTGTGGCCACTAAAACCCTTAATTTTTTATCCTTAAAATCGTTTAATGCTTTTTGTCTTGCATTTTGTGATTTATTTCCATGAATTGCCGCAGCTTTAATACTTTCGCGTTCTAATAGTTTCACCACCTTGTCAGCACCATGCTTGGTACGTGTAAACACCAGGATCGTTTTTAACTCCTTATTTTTTAATATATGAAGGAGTAAATCGCGCTTATTTACCATGTCCACAAAATATAGTTCTTGTGCTATGGTCTCGGCCGTAGAAGAGACAGGCGTTACCTCAACATATTGTGGCTGGGTTAAAATGGAAGATGCCAGCTGAGTTATAGAATCGGGCATAGTAGCGGAAAAAAAGATAGATTGCCTGTGTTTAGGTATCAATTTTATGATTTTCTTAACATCATTTACAAATCCCATGTCCAGCATTCTGTCTGCTTCGTCTAAAACAAAAATTTCGATTTTATTCAGGGCAACAAGACCTTGATTATTCAAATCTATTAATCTTCCAGGGGTAGCAATAACAATATCAACACCACGGCGAAGTGCATCAACTTGCGCACCTTGAGAGACACCGCCAAAAATAACCGTATGATTAATATTTACATTTTTTCCATAACTGGCGAAACTCTCACCAATTTGAATGGCAAGTTCTCGTGTTGGCGTGAGTATTAAGGTGCGAATAGGTTTAGGTCCGTTTTTCTGAATAGGATTCTGCGATAAACGTTGTAAAATGGGTATGGCAAAAGCTGCCGTTTTTCCCGTGCCCGTTTGGGCGCATCCCTGCAAATCTTTACCTTTTATTAATATAGGAATCGCTTTTTCCTGGATCGGGGTAGGATTAATGTATCCTTCTCCTTTTAATGCCTCGAGAATGGCAGGCATTATGCCTAAGTCTTCAAATACCATGATTTGGTTTTACCTTCAAAACCGCAAAGATACACTGATTTAATGATACACCGTCAAATAATTGAAATTAAAAGCCCGGGGCATTCAATTTCAAGTTGAATGGTAAATAACTTCTACAAACTAAAAGCTGCTAATGAATCAATAAAATAGGCAATTGCGATGGTTTTAAGGTGTAATAAATGGATGAGAGTGTCCTTTATAATGCAGATTTTGAAAATATTAAGTTAATTCTCCATGTAATGCGCCAATCAATAGTAATGAATGATTATATTTGGATTATTCAACGCTAGTTTTCAATTGGTATGCAAGTTAAATTATTACGTGTCTTTAGAAAAATTCATCGAACCACCGGTGCCTTTTTATTTATCTTTTTCTTCGTCATTTCTATTTCTGGTCTCTTATTAGGGTGGAAAAAAAATAGTGGGGGTATCATTTTACCCAAATCGGCCAAGGGGTCTTCCACCGTTTTAAATGAATGGATCTCCCTTGATTCTTTAAAGAAAAATGCTTTCCTCGTATTAAAAGACTCCTTGGGTCCGGCTTTTTCTAACGAGCTTGATAGAATAGATGTGAGACCAGATAAGGGAATCGTAAAATTTGTATTTACCAATCACTACCAGGAAATTCAATTGGATGGCGCTACGGGCGAATTATTACAAATCCATACCAGAAGATCCGATTTTATTGAAGATGTGCATGACGGTTCTTTTCTTGATTTTTATTTTAAAACGGTAGGAGAGCCCTTCAAGTTATTTTATACTTCTGTCACTGGTATAGCCCTGTTTGTATTTACAGTTACTGGTTTCTGGCTTTGGTATGGTCCTATTGCCATTCGTAATCAGAAGAAAAGGAGTATTTAATCTCATTTACCATTTGTTTTGTTTTATTAATTTCTAATATTTCGGTTATGAAAAAGTTTTTTGTTTCCTCTTTTTTTACCTTGAACTTTTCTCTGGTTCTTTTAGGCCAGCAAGTGCTTTCTTCAGATGTTTTACCTCATCCAGATGTACATCAGGAGCGATTGGAAAGAGTCAACAAAGTCATTCAGGATTTCGTGACAGATAATAAAATAATTGGAGCTGTTGCTTTGGTTTCAAAAGATGGGAAACTGTTAATTCATAGGGGGTATGGCTTAGATGACAGGAATACAGGGAAGAAAATGGAAAAAGATGCCATTTTTAGAATTGCCTCACAAACTAAAGCTTTAACCTCTGTTGGTATAATGATGCTCATGGAATCTGGGGCTTTGTTGTTATCGGATCCTGTTCACAAATTCATCCCAACCTTTAAAAATCTTAAGGTCCTGAATACTTTTTCTGAAAAGGACTCTACCTATACCACGATTCCTGCAAAAAGAGATATCACCATCAGAGATCTGTTGACACATACCTCAGGTTTGGGTTATGCAGGTATTGGAAGTCCTGCCATGAAAGCCATTTATGCCAAGAATAAAATTTCTGCGGGTATTGGAGAAACAGATGCCAATATCCATACTACAATGCTTAGGCTTGGAGAGCTTCCATTGGAATATCAGCCTGGTGAAAGATGGAATTATGGGCTAAATACCGATGTGTTAGGCCATATCATTGAATTAGTATCTGGCTTGTCATTAGAATCGTTTTTTCAGAAAATGATCTGTGAACCTTTAGGTATGCGAGATACTTGGTTTAACCTTCCACTGGCTATACAACCGCGATTGACAAGTATTTATACAAGAGATAGCCTTCGCTTTTTTACCAAAATGGAAGAGGGAAAAAGTCCGATATCACCCAATTTCCCAAATATGAATAAAAGCTATTTTTCTGGTGGTGCGGGTTTGTCTTCTACCGTAAAGGATTATGGTATTTTTCTTCAAATGTTACTGAATAAAGGTTCTTATAATGGTAAACAAATACTTTCTCCCCGAACGGTGGAAATGATGCTTAGTAATCACTCCGGCCGGTTAATGGGTGACACGCATTTTGGATTGGGATTTTCTATAGTTACTCCCGCTAATACTGATGATATTAGAAATGTAGGTACTTTTTCGTGGGGAGGTGCCTTTGCCACTACTTATTGGGCCGATCCTAAAGAAAATATAGTCGCAGTTTTAATGACGCAGCAATTAGGCGCCGGTCCGGAATGGGGCGAATTTCAAAACAAATTTAATGTCGCTATTTATCAGGCTTTAAAATAAACTGGATTTAATTTTCCCTCATATAAACAGAAGAATTAAGGTAAGTATGATGCCGGCAATGGTAAAATACATTCCTTTTTTGAAAATATTGGTGGAGGGTAAAAACATCCAGAAGGAGGATATGACAAAGAACAACAGAGAAAATCCGAAAAATATATTGAAAAAATAAAGGGGATCTTCCGATTTTGCCTTGTGTAAATGCGTCATTTTATCCATGATAAATGGTAACTCCTTTACCTTTTAGCGAGCTATTCCATTGCTTGCATCGTACTGTCCATTTTCAAAATAACTTATATTTCCCTCTGTCTTTATTAACTTAAATCCTTTTATACCCAATAATGTACCAAGTTCCTGAGGATTGGCATTCAGGGAAATTTCTTTGGAAATGTCTTTTTCCTTTTTTAAAAAATCAGTATCCCTGAAGATGAGTACTACGCCACTTATAGCATAAACTGACATTATTCCGACTAAAAAAAATCCAAGGTATCGATGTAATTCTCTCATAATTAAGGAATAAAATATAAATTTTTACACGCAATTTTACTTAATATTCCGGACATTCATCAGGTCTTTCAGGTTGTAAATACAGAATAACAGGACTTCCTTTTGGTAAAAAGACTCCTTCGCCTGGCATAGGTTCTTGTTTATAGACATACATTCCAGCAAAAGAAACATTATTTTCAGGTCCCATAATGGTGCCAATAGTTAAATCATTGGCAATGATATTGGTAGCCGCTTCTTCATAGGTTTTACAAATCAGATTGGGAACGGGAGCACGGTCTGTGTTCCTCACAGAGATGACAAAATCTAAATAACTGCCTTTTGGAAGTTTTACCAAACTGGCATTTATTCTACTGTTTGACAACCTTTTTCCTTCATAATAAACTTCTAAAACTGTCTTTTCTTCATATTCTGATTCAAATCGTTCCTCCCGTATTCTTGAATATATACCCAAACGCAGCAATTGTTTTTGGTAAGCCTCATATTCATCGTTATTAGAAAGTTTTGGTAAAGTGACCGATGGGGCTTCTCCGCCGGTAATGACACAATATATTGTTCTTCCCGACTTGATTTTAGCGCCCTTTTCCGGAACCTGGCTGATAATTATTCCAGCTGGTCTATTTAATACATACACTTCATCACTGGCTACAAGTTTGAAACCCTGGTCGTCCGCTTTTTCCAAAGCAGAATCAAAACGCATACCAGAATAGTCAATAACTTCCTTAGCAGATCCATGCCTGGTGTAAAGGTAAAGGACACCTTTTACCAAATTGATGATAATAAAAATACTGATAATGAAAGCCAACAGATTTTTTATAAAAAACCAGGATGTCAAAAATTGAAAAGTTTCTGAGGCGTACTCATTAAATTTTTTTGAAAATCGGTTTGGGGTTAAATTATTCATGGCTTCATTTATTCTGTTTTCTCTTTCATCCTCCTCTTCTTCTATCACCACTTCTTCCACTGCTTCTTCCTTTACGACCACAATGTCCGAATTTACATGTTGAAATGGTAATTTTTTTTCTTCAAATAGAATAATACTTTCTTCAGTTTCCTCTAATACTATGTCTAAAGGCATTTTATGTTTTGCATATTCATTTTGATTAAAAATAAACTGATTCCAGGTAATCTGATTTTGCAACATTATTTTCTCTAGCCATTTCTCCTGGACAGAAAATAAGGGGTTAACTTCCTTAATAAAAATTTGAAAACTTTTATCTTCAAAAATGGTGGCATTCAAAGTAATATAGCCTGGACCATTAAACCCTAAAGATTGAAGTCCTTTTTCTATTTGTTCAATGAATTCAGGCCATATAGATGAAATTTTTTGGAGTAACTTACTTTCATGTAGTTGATAAAGGAATTTTATTTGATCATCATTCCCCTTTTGGGTATGAATGGGGGTAAGATAAAATCGTTCAAATGAATTTTCTGAATTTTTCAGTTGAAAGAAACTAATGATTAATTCATCTTCTTCCAATGCGTATATGTAAGCGTTAGAGGGGTTAGATTCCTGTATTTCTTCAAAATAAAGTTGCCAGATTTTACGATTCCTTTGTGTTTCAGGAAGGCGGGGCGTATTTTTTATAAAATCCTTGAAGGCATTTATTTCATGTTCACCTGATATTTCAATCCTTTTTTTATCATAATGATATTCGTCAGTAGTTATAAAATATGCTGTAGCAGATGGATTTTTTTCGTTTAACCACGAAGATATTTGCCAGAAAGGAATGGTTTTGATACCATTTTTATTCAATGATTGTATTTGAGCACTTCTTTTATAATTTACATTTGAAAAAGCTGAAGCTACCCCCCAGTAGGAAAGTTGTTCTTTTTCAAACCATTGGAAAAGAGTTCCTGTTGCAGCTATTTTTCCTGAGGTTATGGGTATCATTCGATACTCTTTTTCCTTTAACTCCGCAATACTTATTTTAGGGCAATGCTTTCTTATTTTATCAAATAACTCATGTATTTCTAAAATATTTTGAATGGTCAGGTAGATCCATCGCGCAGGAACCCTGTAAAGTATAATACCCAAATTACTGTTTTCAGAAAAAACAAGTACATTTTCTAAGGTACCGACCATAGCTAGTTTTTCATACCAGGCAATAGCCTCATTCAGGTGATATTTATTTAAACTTTCCATGGAATCCAGAAAGATTGCCTGGGGGAAAACGGAATAATCTGTTTGAATTTTTTCTGTTAAAACCTGGGTTAGTTGGGAAGCAATTTTACCCGAAATGCCCCCCGTTAACTCCTGGAAATGTAATATTTGTTTTATTGTTATTTCTAAAAATGAAGTGGGTGTCTGATCTATAGAGCCTAAATGCTCAAACCAGATTTTCTCATCTACAACTTCAATAAAAGATTGAATTTCAATTGGATATGATTTTCCCGATGAGGTGACAAATCCTGAAACTAATTGAGGAGAATTAAATTGAAAGTTTTGACCCAACTGGATCATTTGTATAGAAATTTCTGTTGTCTGTAGTTCCGTGAGCGTTACAGATTCATTTTTTTTACCTAAAAGCAGGTCCTTGTTCGCTATTGGGGGTAAACAATGCCAATGATCATCGTTATACCAAATGATTGATTGGAAAGGGGTTCCATTTGGAATACTGACCAATTGGATATGAGCTTCGTCCAAAGCTGGCTCAATACCTATAATAAATTCGTCAGATAAATCATTGGCAAATAACTTATCTAAATGACTGATAAATTCTTCAGGGTGCTGTATTCTTACTTTTTTTGTTCCATGGGTCACCAAAAACAAAGGGAAATCAGGGCCTTCCATTGGGTCTGAAAGCCATTCCTTCCATGCCTCTTTTTCATACCCCGATCTATTCTGCCAGTCTGTTTTACTAATCCAGTCCCTAAAAAATGCGCGGTTTATCCTTTCCTGGAAGATGTCATTTTTTGTGTTCGGCAAAATAAAACTTCCCCCATTTTTGGAAGAATACGGTATAGGAATAATCTGTATAAACTCGCCTAACTCCTTTTTTAATGTAGAGGAAATGATTTCTGGAGAGCTTTTATCCCAATCTGTCAAACTCAGTTGTTTGGAAGAGGGACTTCTGAAGTTTAATGTTTTTAACGCATGCCACCAGTTTTCAACATCCTGAGCATAATGGACTGAGGGAATATTTAAATTATTTGGAATATTTAACTGACCTAAAATTTCAAACAATGAGCTTATTATTTTATCATCGGCAGAAAGGGTAATGATAGCGATGTTAAAATATTGGCCTAAGGTATAAGGATCTATTTCGTTTATTAAATTGCCTTGTAGATCCCCTGATATAAAACAAGATTCCTTTACATGAAAAAATTTTCCTTCTCTGTCAATCCAAATAAGTACTTTTTCAATGGAATAACTTGGTAAATGCAAGTTTAAAAACGCTGCTCCACAGAATGATTTTTCCCTATGCCTGGAGCTCCCTCCAAATAAAATGCCAGTTTTTACCTTCATTAATTAATGGATTATAAATAATGTAGAGATACGCTGTTGGTCGCCCTGGATAGATAACAGATACGTTCCTTTTTCCCAAAGAGTACCATCGAGTTGTATTTTTTGCTGTAAGGAGGGGTATAATTGTTTAAAGATAATTCTACCGGAGAGATCATGAATTTCGAGTAGCGCGTCATTTTTAACCTTAAGATCCCATTCAACCTGAAATATCCCTGTACTTGGATTAGGAAAAATGTTGCAGGTCAGAGCTGGTGAAAGGGATGTCGTACGGACGGAATTATCAATTTTAACATGTAAGAAATTTAATGGAATAAAACCACCCGCTCCATTTGAAAGTATGTATCCAAAAACATCCTGAATACTATTTTTATTTGTGTGCACATAATTGATTAAGCTGGCTTTTATCTCAGCTTGTGTAAAGAATTGGCCTATTTTTAAGGTATCTGTTTTTCTAAGTATAACACCGTTTTTTGGTAGCGTGGTAATTATAAATTTCAAAGCCGTATCGGCAATTCCCGGACTATTCACGGCTAAGTTTAGCGGTGTAATAAAGTTTTTACCCCCAGCTTTTACCAACAAGGTATCTGATTTTGCTAAAGTTGGCATCTGGGGAGAAGAGGTGGAACAAAACTCAATATTCCAGCTTTCAATAGAACCTGCGGTAATACTTTCTCGTTTAACCACTTTGAATCGAAGGATCCAGGTGCCTCTTAAAGGTTCTCCTTTAAAAGCTGAAAGAGGTTGATTTGGCTTAAAAACAATAGCATCATCTGGTGGACAAATCAGGTCTTTTGGTGATTCATCATCAAATCCGAGAATAAATTTATTGGTCAGCGCACATCTCTGGTCGAAAAGAATCACTTCAGTACCTTTTGGGCTAACGAGGGAGACTCTTAAATTTCTTACATATTCAAAAGTTGCTTTTATGAGCGGGATATTAATATCTTTTATATTTCCATCTTCATTAATAACAATAGAACTCTCGACGGTAGGAGTGCCCTGTCCCGGGATAGTAAGAAGATTATTATTTCTGTTTGCTTCGCATTTAGTTACTGCAGTATGAAAAGTTGAAACTTGCGACCATTCGCCTATGATACACGCGTTATTAGCCCTTACTCTCCAATAAAATAGTTGATTGTCAGCCAGAAATGCTGTGGGAGTGAAAGTTCCTGATTTTAACCCTTGGGAACTACTTACCAAATCATCCTGACCGAAGCGGGGAGAGGTTGATAATTGAAAATCATACGTTTCGGCATTTGGTAATGTAGCCCATTCAAATGGGGTGGAAAGTATAATTCCTGACTGCCCATTGAATGGTTTAGTGGTTTTTAGTCCACTAAAATCGGTTGATAAGGTTTGGATAAATGCCTCTTGGAGGTACACTGTTCCCGCTGTTGTCTTAGCTGTAAGTACCAAAGGTAAGGTATCTCTGCGAATGCCTTTAAAAAAGAGGGTCAATTGAACAGAATCTCCTGGTTTTACAGGGTTTTTGCTAAATGAAAAAGTAGCATCCGCAGGAAGACCGCTCTGAACACCGAGGGTAAGGGTGGAATCAAATCCCAGGGCACTATTGGTAGTGATATTAAAAACGGCATTATTGGGTAAACAATGTAAGGGAATACCAGCGGGCTCTAATTTCCAGGTAAAAAGGGGCGCAGTTGGATTTTCAATCACAAATTCTTTTTCCGAAACCTGGAAAAATATATTGTCAGCCGCTTCGATTAAAAGCCTGGCATTCCCTGTGCTTACTTGGGGCAGGGTAACAAGGGCACTACCATCGTTTGGCGTATTTAAAGCAAGTGTATATGGGAAAGTTAATCCCTTATCTACTGATAATTTTATATGTACAAATTGGCAATTAACAGGTAATTTATTGGTTTTGGCAACTTGCCATGAAACATTTAGGGTTCCACCTGCCACAGTTTTTAATTCAGGCGTGTTAACAATAAATGGACCGGCTTGATCGGTCACTTTAAATTGGACATCTTTCCAGATGACGGCACCACCTTGAGGGTTATTATCCCTTACAGTGCAGCGAAAAGACAAGTTTCTGGCATAATTTGGTAAAATTTCCACTCTGGACGCACTTCCCGCCAATAATCCTGCCATTTGAGGGAATACGCGAAATGACTCTTCCCTGGCGGGGAATGAGCGAAAAAGGGGTGAATTGTTCTTTGGCTCTCCAAGTGGGGTTGTTGGTCCGGAATCCATCTGTTCCCAATTGTAGGATAATTTATCGTTATCGGCATCTGTTGCAGTTGCCTCTAGTTTGAATGGCGTGGAAATAGGGATTGAAAAACCATTTTTATAAGATAAAGTTAAAAAGGGTAAATCATTAGGAGTTGGAACATTGGTACCACAACCAGCTCCGGAACCCGTCTGGACAAAGGGAATGAAATCGTCTAAACTTCCACCGTGAAAATAGTCATCTACATTAAATTGGTAATTATCTGAACCACAAGCACTTGCATAAGACATGATGGTAGAGCCTCCGCCCGGTTCAAAACCGTCTGCCGGAGCTACATTGTCTTGATTTCCAGCGCAGCTGTTAAATGAGTGAGAACAAGAAAACTGATGCCCCAATTCATGTGCAAATACATTGAGCGTGATGCTCAACAGGTTGGACGAATAATGACAGGTAACTCCTCGGGCTTTGCCGCTGGTACACACATTACCCAACGTGGCAATACCTACCACGCCACCACTACAGCCCGAGGTGAATATATGACCAATATCGTAACTATTAGCGCCAACAATGCTGTTTATAACTGCTCCATTTTGATTTAATAGCTGGGTAAGATTACTGGGTTCTGGAAATGGATCCTTTTCAGTATCAAAAAATATTAAGGAATCATTTTTTGCAATCAGCTCCAGTTGTACCGCCGCTTCCCGCAATAAAACCTGATTCATACGGTTCACCGAAGTAACAAAACTAGTCAATACCGATTCGATGGTACCGCCTTTTGCTTTGGCGTATTCAGCTGTGCATGAAAGAGCAAATCGATATATTTTAAGGGTTACCTTTGAATTTCTTAGACTACTACCAAAAGAAAGGGCATTTTCCTGAGCTCTTATGACGTCCTCAATGCTCTTTTCTTTTGTCTCACATTGTACAGAGGAGGTTTCAGGTATGATTCTGTTTTCTGCATCATAACTTATTATAAAGGAAGGGTTATCAGGGTCAGGCTCGACATACCATTCTTCACCACCTTTTTTAATAACAGCGAATATTTGCTGGGAATTCAATTCCAAACGTATGGATAGCTGTTTATTTGAGGATGCCTGTCCCGAGAACGCTCTAATATTGGGATATTTATCCGCAAGTTCCCTGGCCATTACCTTTTCTTCCTTTAAGTCAAAGGAAACTAATTCTCCATTGGGTTGAGGCAGAAAAACAGTGAGTTTCTCTTTTTGTGATAACGCTTTTTTAAACTGATCCATGTCAACCTTCCAACGTTTCCCCTCATCTGTTTTTAATGATTTAGCAATGGTCTGCGAGGTAATCCATTGACTTTTCCAATAGGATTGAGCTGAGGCAAAACCGAAAAAAAATAAAAACAAAAGTAAAAGGGGAGCGCGTGAATAGAACATAGATATTTTTTTCATTAGGTTATAATAATACAAAAATAAGAACCTTATTCATAAGATTTTAAAAAGTAGCGCCCAGCTGAATATTACCTATATGAAAAATAGGTCCATAGGCTGATTTTCGCCCTTGATATTTAAATAAAAGACGAATATTTCTTCCTATTATTTTTTCAAACTGGATGGTCCACTGCCAGTTATTCCCTATTTGTAATCCTTGCAAGAGCGCAAAAGAAGCTGGGCTGTTTTTCAAACCATTGTACTGAATGTAAATATTGGACATTTGTCCTTGAATCGATTGACCTTCTTTTGCATTCCAGGTATTGGAAAAGCTCCATTCTCTTTTATTCAGCGTCCCAGTGTTCTCGCTCCATTCCCTTGGCGTACTTTGATCATTTGTAAAAGTTAACAGGGAACGAAATGAGTTGTTAGGTAAAAACTGAAGGGATAGGCTACTTTTTTGAGTGTTCATATCAAAATTCTTTTCTGGAAATCTTTCTGCTTTCTGAGCATTGCCGCCTTTACCCAGTTCCGTTCGTAGTAACCATCTATTCGACATATTCCAGCGTAATTTTAAAAAAGCCTCTCGCTGTTCCCTTATTTCTGAGCCGATGGTCTGTAGCCATTTTTGAAGTTGTTGATTAATTCCAATCTGAATATCCCATAACTTATGTCCCTTGTTTATAATCAAAACATTCCTTTGTTGATAAATTAGAGATACTATATTGGGGTCGTCGATGTTGACGGAAAAAGGATTTAAGGACATTAATCCCTGGTCAGCCGTAGTTTTTTTATCCATTCGCCAGGTTGAGTTCCATTGCCAGCGGGAGAACTTTTTAAATAATTTGCCTTTATATCTGCCAGGGTCAACGGTAAAAGATTGAGTGAAATGCAAAAACCTGGCAGGTAAATATTGATTACTTAAGGTATTAACTCTAATGAAATCTGCCTGATCTTGAAAGGGCGCAGTCATCATTTCTTGTTGTTGTAAAACGCCATCCCGATTAAATAAAGAATCTAACCAAATGTGTGTTCCCTCTCCTGGAGCAACCTTAATATAGGTATATTCCAGTCTTGGTTCCTGACCACTTCCTCTTTCATACACCGTATTTCCCCTAATTAAACCTTTTAAAAACGTGCCATCTCCTTGAACTTGCCCAAGTAAAACCCCTTTTGACGAAATATTATTTGATGATTGGTCTATCAATGACAAATGTCTGTATTGCCAGATTTGTTTCATTTTAAAATGTTTACTCAAAGTATGTGTACCCTCCAATTTGATAAAGCGCGCTTTGTAACTCATCTGAAGTTTTTCTTTAAATGGTAAAAAATCTGTTCTGTCCTGGAGTCGTAACACAATGGTATTTGCCTTTTTTTCTGGTGATTTAACTGAAAAATGCACTTGATGGTAAGCAAAGTTACTGGATTGATTCAGAGAAGTTGCGGGGTTCTGTTGTACTTTTCTTTCACCTTCCAATTGACCACTAAATTGCCATTTATTTTTACCTGATAAGGTGTGATTGAATTGAATATTAGGCCTGGAAAATGAGGTGTTTTCGCCTGAATAGTTTGCTGTAACATGATTAAATGCGCCATTAAAAAATGAATTTTTATTGGCCCAGGTGGCAGAAGCATTTTGACGTAAGCCGTTAAATAGCCCTTGCCGAAGATAATGTTCTATCTGGTAGTCTAATTTGATTCCTTGCTGAGTGCTATAATTTAGTTTTAATCGTATAGTATTTTCATTATTTTCAGGGAGATCAACCTTTCCTAATTGATTTGTGAGCCCCCAGTCTCTTAAAAAATCAGGCTGTCGGATGGGTTCCAGTGCGGTATATTTTTTACTCACAAACTCATGGCTCAGGGTAATGTCAAGGAGCTTTAAATGAGTGCCCAAAGGAGCTTTCCATATCCATTCATTCCAGCTCGCCCAGCCCGTGTTCATTGCATTTTTATAGTTAGAAAAGCGATTATTGTCTTGGTTAGAAAGCCCCATTTCGGTTCGCCAACTTATTTTTTTGAATATATTACTCTCCTGACCCACGGTTAAAATGCTATTTGCTAAGGGGAAAATTATAGGAATAAAAGGATCATATTGACCCTGAGGCTCACAGGTAACAGGATCAGGTGGCACATATTCATAGATTCTATCGTTTCCAATGATTTGTGTGGACAGTTTGTAATTTCCTCTTCCAGAAGTGGGAATGCCAAATTTTACGGTATATTTATCTGATGAAGATTCTTTTACATAAATAAAAAAGGTGTCTCTTTTTCCGCATGGCAAAAGCGTGTCTCGTCGGGTATAATAGGTTCTGGTAGGATCGGCATCAGCGGACGATTCCCAACCAGGCAGATAAAGTTTTTCTAACGGAGAAGTGGAATTCGCTAAAAGATTTAAATCTTCCTCTTTCAAATCTCGGAACCTATGGCTGGTTTTACTATCTTGTTGGGTAAGTCCGTTTATAAAAAAGGTGCTGTTTTTATGCCGATATTGACTATTGAAAGCCAAGATTGATCTGTTTTGCTCGGTATTTGCATATTCAAATTCTACCACCACTCTGGTTTCTCTTACCATCAGCTGATTGGGGGTAAAAATGATTTCACCCCGGTTATAGTCAATAATATAATCTCCGGAAGTACCCCTGACAGCTTTTTTTCCATTGATAAAGACTTTTTCAGTCCCCGCAAGGATAACGGTGATAGCTCCTGTGGCAGGGGTTGAAAGTCTGTATGGACCTTGGTTTCCTTCTGTCACATCTATGGTAACACGTTGAAATTGACCTCTTGAAAAGGAGGCACTACCAATAGTTTCCCATTTTTTTTCCTTATCAAAAAATTGTAATTTCAGACCTTGCACTTTCTTATAAAAATTATTAAAATGGCTTTGATCTCTTTGAATTTCAAAATCACCTGCGGTAAAATGAAATCGCCGGTAAGCTGAAGATTTAATTGGGAATTAAGCACAAGATCTTGCCTGTTTCCTAGGGATATCCCTCTCATGAAGCCACCGCTATAATCAATTCTTCTAAATTCGTCAGCCATAGAAAAAGACTCGTATTCAGATTTCCCCATCAAATAAAAGGTTTCAAGGGTGTCGGGAATCAGCAGGATACCAGAGGATTTAGTACTTGCCCATTCCTTAGGAAAAGTTCTGTATCGAATAACTAAGGAGGTACCCTTTTTAAATATTTGACCATTACGCCATTTTAAGATTCCAGACACCATGAAATATAAGCTATCAGGCACTGGAATGAGTGGATTGATTTGAAAAATACTAACTGAGGATGAAAAAATCGGTAAACTGTCCAATAATATGTCCTCCCCATGGAAAATGACCTTTTTTTCATGCATGTTTCCCTTATCTGCCATGTTTTGTGACATAACATTAAAAGGAATAATAAACCACATTAAAAAATACCACTTAGGCATACATGTTTATATTTTCAAACTTTTCGCTAGGGGTTTTACTATTAAAAATCTGATATTTCAATAGTTATCCCTCTTTATTTTACTTGTTTTTCAAACATTTTGTCAAAAAAAACAGTATTTTTGTATTCTTCTTATTTTTCAAATTCAGTTAATCTAGATGACCATGTACCAAAAATTACTATTATTAATTTTAGTGAATGGTTTGTTATTTGAGCTGGGGTTTTCACAGGCGTCCTTAGATAACAAATGTAGAACTATTGACGGTACTTTTAATAACATCTCAAATCCTTCCTGGGGTGCAGCAGGTTCAAATCTAATCAGACTCGGAAAAGCTGCTTACCAAGATGGTATTTTTCAACCTTTCACAGGTAGGATTAGTGGCAGGGTTATTAGTAATGAAATTTTTGCTCAAGATGAAATTGATATAAAAGACCCATCAAATTTAAGTGATTTTTGTTGGGTTTTTGGACAGTTTATCGATCATGAATTTGGATTAACACCAAATAATTCAGAAAGATTTGATATTGCTGTTCCTTCGGGAGATATTTGGTTTGACCCAAATGATAAGGGTAATGCGGTTATTCAAATGAAACGCAACCTTTTTGATAAAAATTCTGGCAATTCCGTATCTAATCCCAGACAACATGTAAACATGGTTACCTCCTTTATTGATGGTTCGGCTGTTTACGGTTCAGATATGTTCAGGGCAAATTGGTTGCGGTCATTTAAAAATGGAAAACTTAAGGTGTCCGAAGGTAATTTGTTACCCTATAATACATTAAGCGGAGCATTTGATTCTCCTATTGATCCCTTGGCGCCTGAGATGGGAAATGATACCGGTGAAGAGCCTAAATTATTCGTTGCAGGTGATGTTCGTGCCAATGAAAATCCTTTGTTAGCCTCAGTTCATACACTTTTTGTTCGGGAACATAACAGACAATGTGATTTAATCAAATTAAGAAATCCAGCCTGGTCGGATGAAGAAATTTATCAATATGCAAGGAAAATAGTAGGGGGTTTTATTCAGCAAATTCTTTTTAATGAATGGTTGCCATCAGTAGGTATTCATTTGCCTGGTTACACCGGCTATAAAAGTAACGTAAATCCATCGGTAAGTAACGAGTTTTCAGGGGCGGCTTTTAGATTGGGTCACACTCTGTTGAGCAGTAAAATAAGAAGATTGAATCAAGATGGTACCCCTTTTCAAAGCGTGCTTGAACTTAAACTTAGAGATGTTTTCTTTAAAGTGTCAGCGATTAAAGAAAGTGGAGGTATTGAACCCTTCCTTCAAGGAATGGGATCACAGGTTCAACAGCGTTTTGATTCAAAAATAGTGGACGATATTCGTAATTTTTTATTCGGTAAACCAGGACAGGGAGGTTTCGATCTGGCTGCAATAAATATTCAAAGAGGACGTGATAGGGGCCTGCCTTCCATAAATGAATTGAGAAAGGCTTTACAATTGCCTCCCTATAAATCTATCGCTGATGTGAATCCAGATAATGTTACACTGACACGAAAGCTGGAATCGCTTTTCAGAGATATCGAATCTGTCGACTTATGGGTGGCCTTGCTCTCGGAAAGGAAGTTAGAAGGTACTATTTTTGGAGAAACAATGAAGCATTTTTTAATCTTTACCTTCACAAATTTAAGAGATGGCGATCGATTCTATTATGAAGTAGATCCGGTGCTAAGCAGCGTTGATAAAAATTTAATCCGTGAAGTGAAATTTAGCCATTTGGTTTTAGCTAACACAGCCATTAAAAAAATGCAGTCGCTGGTTTTTAATCAAGTGAACTATCCTGAGGTTTGTGATAAAATGGATATGGAAGCATCTTTTAGTTTTAGAAACGTAAACGAAGTGCCTATTTCAAATATGGGCGTGTATTTTTCTAATCAGGTGATTCGTTCGACCAATGCTTTGGGAGAATTTTCAGTAAAAAATTTATCGGCTTGTAAAACCTACGAATTTGTTCTCGCCACCGAGGTAGCAGATCCATTAGCTGGAATATCTACAAAAGATATCCTTTTGATCCAAAATCATATTCTCGGTAATAATAGAATTAAAGCTATACCTTCATTAGTTGCTGCAGATGTTGATAATTCTGGCGTAGTTTCCTCGTTGGATATTATCATGTTACGAAAAATACTATTAGGATATACCTCAAATTTCCCAGTTGATAATAGCTGGCAATACGTCGCTTCATCAGCAGCTGAAATGGGGGTATTTCCAAATAAGGTGAAATTTTTGGAAAGTAGTCCCTATGGAACCCGTCAGGATTTTTATCTGGTCAAAAAGGGTGATGTCGATGGTGATTGGTACAATTCAACTCCTTCTGAGCCTGTCGCAGCCTCTATTGTTATCGGTGAAAATGATTTTATAGCTGGTCAGGAGGTAAATTATCCCCTTCAATTTTCGGAAGGAGGACGTTGGGCTGGCTTTCAATTTTCGTTAGCTATAAATTCAGATTTAGTTGAACTGGAAAATATTCAACGTTCAAATTTACCCGATTTTTTTGATGCAAATATTCATTGGAATAAAGAGGGTAACGTAATCCATGTTTCGTGGAATTATTCCGGAGTAAATGTTCCCTCTTTTGAAAAAAATCAGTTATTATTTAACCTGAAATTAAAAGCAAAAAAACAGGGGTATTTTAGTGAGGCCGTAACCTTTGCAAAAGATGGTCTTTCTCCGGAAATTTATCAGCCAGATGCAACGTCGGGAAAGATAAATATGACTGTTTTGCCAAACCAAATAAACTCTTTTAATACCTATTCACCATATCCTAATCCATTTGTAGAGGAAACTAACATTCCCTACACGTTGAATGCATCCACCTTTGGTGTGTTAAATGTATTTGATTTAACAGGAAAAGTAGTCTTCCAGGAAAGAAGATTAATGGCTTCGGGAAAGGGAAACTGGCTTATTTCCAGTAATAGACTTTCTCATAGTGGCATTTATTTTTATGAAATAGTCACTGATTCGGGACATAAAAGTACCGGCAAAATTTGGATGCTGCAAAAATAATATGCAATTTACAGCGAAAATTCGCTAAGTATGAACTCTGAGCATTTCCCTAATCTTTTTAAACCTTTAGATTTAGGTTTTACCCAGCTCAAAAACAGAATCCTTATGGGTTCTATGCACACGGGGCTGGAAGAGGCAAAAAACGGTTTTGATCGTTTAGCTGCTTATTTTGCAGAAAGAGCAGCAGGACAGGTAGGATTAATGGTAACTGGTGGAATAGCACCAAACAGAGCCGGATGGGTTGCTCCATTTTCTGCCAGACTTTCAACTAGAAGTGCCGTTGCAAAACATCAAATGATTACCGAAGCAGTTCATGAAGAAGGTGGCAAGATATGTATGCAAATCCTTCACTCCGGCAGGTATGGTTATCATCCGATTTGTGTGGCGCCATCGGCTATTAAATCTCCGATCAGTCCCTTTAAACCTTGGGCCCTTAGCGATTCTTCTATTAAAAAAACAA